>Ga0209181_10000371_pt1 | contig 84978 bp, 76 predicted proteins | sample MAT05_FD_187208 | JGI IMG/M metagenome (GOLD analysis project Ga0209181, IMG submission 187208) | Freshwater microbial communities from Lake Fryxell liftoff mats and glacier meltwater in Antarctica - MAT-05 (SPAdes) (version 2) | ecosystem: Environmental > Aquatic > Freshwater > Ice > Liftoff...
CGAGCGTGGTCACAAGTCCGTTGACATCAACGGTCGCGACCGTGGTGTTCGAACTCTGCCAGGTGATCACGCGACCCGTTAACACGTTGCTGTTCGCGTCACGTAACGTGGCCGTGGCTTGCGAGGGTTGGCCCGCAATCACGGACGTCGGTGCGACCACGACACTCACTGTGGCCACAGGTGCAGGTGGTGGGGCCGTGACCGTCAACGTGGCGAAGCCGGATCGGCTTTCACTGGTCGCCGTGATACTTGCGGTGCCAACGGCAAGCGTCGTGATAGCCCCACTCGCATTAACCGTCGCGACAGTCGTGTTCGAACTCTGCCACGTCACCACACGGCCCGTGAGCACGTTATTCAAAGCATCGCGCGTGGTTGCAGTAGCCTGCGACGATTGCCCTGCGATCACCGACGCCGGCGTCAACACGACGGTTACGGCGGCGACCGGCGGTAGCGTGACGGCCACACTGGCCAGGCTGGACTTCCCTTCAGATTGAGCAATGATGTCTGCGGTACCGGGACTCACCATGGTAATGAGACCGTTGACACTGACAGTAGCCACCGACGGGTTCGAACTCGACCACGCAACAACTCGCCCCGTCAACACCGCCCCGTTTGCGTCTCGCGTCACCACGGTCGCCTGCGTCGTCGCCCCTACCAGGAACGTGTTGCTGTTGCCGCCAAGAGATACGGCGACCGTTGCCACCGGCACCGCCGATACCGCGAGTGTTGCGGATCCCGACTTGCTTTCACTCGTGGCCGTAATGTCCACTACGCCTGTTGCCACGGACGTCACCAGTCCATTGGCATCCACCGTGGCAATGGTGGAGTTCGCGCTACTCCAGGCAATCGTGCGGCCAGTCACTACATCCCCCAGCGCATCGCGCGTAACGGCCGTCGCCTGCGAAGTCTGCCCCGCAACAACACTGGTTGGAGCCAGTGACGTTGTCACCGTACTGACCGGGGCCAACGAGACCGTAAGCACCGCACTACCCGACACGGCTTCACTGGTGGCCGTAATTGATGTTGCACCTGGCAGCAGCGCAGTCACCAGGCCCGTCGGCGAAACGAGACCCGTCAACTGATTGGTGCTCGACCAGACAATGGTGCGTCCGGTCAGTATCGTGCCATTGACATCGCGCAGCACCGCGGTGGCCTGCGTGGTTCGCAACGGAAAAAGCGCCGAAGCATTGAGCGTAACGGTGACGGACGCAACCGGCGCCATCGTGACATTCACCGCAATTTGCGCAGACTTTCCTTCCGCGGCCGCAATGATATTGGCGGTTCCAGGCCCGATTAACGTGACCAGTCCACTCGCATTCACGGTCGCCACCCCTGGATTGGAGCTGGACCACGCAATGGCCCGTCCCGTCAGTACCGACCCTCCCACGTCACGCGCGACGGCCGTCGCCTGATTGGTGCCCCCGACAAAGAAGTTGCTGCTCCCCCCAGCCAGCGACACGGAGATGCTGTTGATAGGCACGGTCGACACAACGATGGTAACGAATCCGGACTGGCCTTCACTCGTTGCAATGATATTCACCGCGCCCGCTCCGACGGCCGTGACCACGCCGAATTGATCAACGGTCGCGACATTCGTATTCGAGGTGGAAAATACGACCGCTCGGCCGGTGACAACATTATTGGCGGCGTCGCTGGTGATGGCGGCTGCCTGCGTTGTTTGCCCGACCAACAACGATACGCTGTTCACCGCCACGCTGACAAACGCCACAGGCGCGAGCGTGACCGTCACTTGCACGGTTCCCCGAATGCCCTCGCTGGTTCCGGTAATGGTTGCCGTACCTGGGCCTCTGCCCGTGACCACGCCGGTACTCGATACGGTGGCGATGTTCACATCCGAACTCGTCCAGCTGGTCAGGCGACCTGACAACACATTGTTGTTCGCATCACGTGTAACAGATGTGACCTGCGCCGTTTGCAGCACGAACACCTGCGGTTTGTCGATGGAGACCGCCACAAACGCCACGGGGATTAACGTCACCGTCACCGGGGCCGACGCAGAAACTCCCTCGCTGGTCGCGGTGATGTTCGCGCTCCCTGGGGCCACGGCCGACAGAAGCCCGCTCGCCGACACCGTAGCGACGTTGGCATTCGAACTTTGCCACGCAATGACACGACCGGTCAGCAGGCCACCGACGGAATCACGCGTGACGGCTGTCGCCTGACTGGTTTGTCCGGGTTGCAAACCGGGTTGTGCGATGGTGACCGCAACGGCCGACACCGGGACCAGTGCCACGGTGATGGCAGCCGCACCTTGCACGCCTTCACTGGTTGCAATGACGGTAGTCGGCGCGGTGTTCGGCGAAGTCGCCGTGACAAGTCCCGTGGCGGAAACTGCAGCCACGGCCGGGTCGGAAATCGCCCACACAATTACGCGTCCCGACAGCACGTTCCCCAGTGCGTCCCGGAGCACGGCAGTCGCTTGCGAAGTTTGCGTGACGAACGGTTTCACGTTGCTGAGGGTGACCGTCACCGTTGCAACCGGTGCGAGCGTCACCACTACCGGTGCGAAACCGATCACCCCTTCGCTGGTGGCGGTGATGTTGGCCGTGCCTGGCGAAAGCGCAGTCACCGCACCCGTGGCGGACACACTCGCCACCGTTGGATTGGAGCTCGACCAGACAATGACGCGTCCGGTCAACACATTCCCGTTCGCGTCCGTGAGTGTCGGCGTCGCCTGGGTGGTTTGCGCAACCCATCGATTCGGTGCACCCAACAACACGACAACTTTCGCAACCGGCACCGGGGAGACCGTGATGGTGGCAAAACCCGTCTTCCCTTCACTCGTCGCAATGAGGTTCGCCGTTCCCGGTGAAACTGCTGTCACCAGTCCGGACGCCGAAACAGTGGCAATCGATGCGTTGGATGTGGTCCACACAATAGGGCGACCACTCAACACCCCACCAATTGAATCGGTGGTCACAGCCGAAGCCTGGGTGGTCTGCCCAACAAATCGCGCCGGATTCGCCAACGTGGCCGTAACGTTGGCAACCGGAACCAACGACACAGTTAGCGGCGCCGAAGCGCTCTTGCCTTCGACAGTGGCGATGATGTTAACCGTCCCCGGGCCAACGGCCGTTACGACACCCAACGTGTTCACCGTCGCAACCGCCAAATCGGACGTGGACCACACGACAGGTCGCCCGGTGAGCTGCGTGCCACCGGCATCACGCGTGACGGCGGTGGCCTGTGTCGTTTGACTCACCAAGCGAGAGGTGTTGCCCAGGGTGACCGCGACGGTTGCCACCGGAGCAGGGGACACGGTTACCGGCACGATGGCTTGCCGGCCTTCGCTGGTGACGGTGATAGTGGTAGTACCCGTTCTGATCGCGTTGACACCGCCACTCTGATTAACTGTGGCGATGCTCGGATCGAGACTGGTAAACACCACCGGCCGCCCCGATAATGGCACGCCATTCCGCCCTCGCGTCGTGGCCACCAGTGTTGCAGAAGTCGCAGGCAACAAACTGAGCGTCGCCGGGTCGACCGTTACCGTCAACACGGGCTCGACAGTCGTCGCAATGGCGCTTGATCCTTCGGCGCCGTCCACCCTTGCCGTGATCAATACCTGACCCGCGGCCAGCGCTCGGACGCGCCCAGTACTGGAAACGACGGCAATTCGTTCATCGCTGGAGCGCCACTCCACATTGCGTCCCACAATTACGGTTCCGCTGATATCGCGCGCCTGTGCGCCCAAATCGAGTGCATCGCCCACGAATACATTCGCCGTTGCCGGCGCAACCGCCACCGCAGTCACCGTTATCGCGCGGACAATGAGCGTCGCTGACGCCAACTTGCCTTCGACCGTGGCAAATATGACAGCGGTGCCCGCCGACAACGCCGAGACGGTTCCATCTGCGGCCACCGACGCGACACCTGGGGCGCCGGACGTCCAGATAATTGGGCGGGGTGGCAACACATTGTTGTTGGCGTCGAGCAGCGTAGCCGTGAATTTCTGTGTCGCGCCAATGGACAGCTCGGGCGCCGGCACGGTAATACGCACCGATGCAATTTGCGACGGGGATACGACGACATTCGCACTGCCCGACCGACCTTCGCTGGTGACTGTGATGATCGTCGACCCTTGATTGACCCCGAATACGGTCCCATCGGCCGCGACGGTGGCAATGCTCGTGTTGCCGCTGCTGAATTGAATCGGACGCCCAGTCAGCAGCGTCCCGTTGTTATCGGTAATCAGTACCGTGAGTTTGACCGTCTGACCGGCGTTAATTGCAATCTGCGCCGGCGAGACGATCACGCTGCCCACCGGTCGCGGTAACACGACGATGCGCGCCGTTCCGGATTTGCCTTCAGTACTGGCTGAAACCGTGATGGTGCCAGCCGCCGTGCCTACCACAAGGCCGGAGGCAGAAACGGTCGCAATGCTCGCGTTGCTCGAACTCCACGCAATTGGACGGTCCGCGAACGGTGTACCGATAGAATCGCGCGATACGGCGGTGAGTTGCGTGGTTTGTCCAACAACGACGGTGTCGAGCGCCGGTGAGATCTGCACGGTCGCAACGGGCACAGGCAGCACACTGACGCCTGCCGACGCGCTCCGACTTTCACTGGTGGCGGTAATCGTCGTGGCGCCAGGTGACAGACCCGTCAGCAATCCGGTGTTGTCGATGGAGGCGACCAGTGGATTGCTGGTAGACCAGAACACACTGCGCCCGAACAACACATCGCCGCTTTCACCTAGCGTGGTGGAGGACAACTGCAATTGCCCGCCCACCAGAATACTGGGGCTGGGCGGATTTACCATGATGCTGGCAACGGGACGCGCCGTGACAAGTAGGGTGGCCGTTGCACTGCGCCCTTGCACGCTGGCGGCAATCTTCACGGTGCCAACGCCGATCCCCGTGACCACGCCTTCAGCCGACACGCGCGCAATGCCCGAATCGCTGGTGGACCAGAGAATGGTTCGATCGACTACCGGATTTCCATTCGCGTCTCGAATGAGCGCTTGCAGCGGGAGACTGGCCCCGACACTCAGTTGCGGTTGGACATTGGTGACCTCCACCGACGCCACGACCCCAGGTACCGCAGTGGGTCCGGTGAGTTCATTAAAACTGGCGCACGCCGGCAGCGACAGCAGCAGCAGCACACCACCCCACCATGCAATTCGCGTACCCATGCGCGCGCGCATCCTAGCGTGCAGGCAGCGCAACACGGGTGGGGCGCGCGTGATTGTTGCGCGAGCCATCGCCAAGCTGTCCCGCGGTGTTAAAGCCCCAGCACCACGTGTCCCCATCGATTGACGAGCCACACGTGTGCGCACCCGTGACATTCAGGGAAGAGAAGGCACCGCCCCCATTTACACGAACGGGCGCATTCTGACTGACCAGGGAGCCATCGCCCAGTTGGCCGTAATTGTTGATGCCCCAGCACCAGGCCTGGCCCGCGCGCGTCCGGCCGCAACTGTGTGACGCACCAACACTGACCGACACAAACCGCACGGCCGTCTCCACCCGTGTCGGCACCACCGCGTCGGTATTCCCGCCCGTGCCCAACTGTCCCACGCCGTTTTGGCCCCAGCAATAGGCTTCCCCGCTTTCGCTGACCCCGCACGTGTGGCGCTGTCCTGCGGAAATGCTGGTGAACTTCAATCCACCCGCGACCGGTTCGGGACTGCGATGCGGGGTGCGTGCATCGTCCCCGAGTTGCCCGGCGCCATTATCACCCCAGCAATACGCAGCCCCGTCAAAAGCCAACCCGCAAGTATGATTCCAACCCGTTGCAATGGAGATAAACCGAACCGGCGCTTTGATGGCGACTGGCGCCGAGCGGTTGGTGGTGGTCCCATCGCCCAACTGCCCGCGCTCATTAAAACCCCAACAGGCAACATCACCTGCGGCCGTGAGACCGCAACTGTGTCGCTGGCCCGCACGTAATGTCTGGAACGACAGATTGCCGGCCACCCGAACGGGCGCGCTGCGACTCGATGTAGTCGCGTCGCCCAGTTGGCCGCGCTCGTTCAACCCCCAGCAGGACGCCTCACCGGAGCGCGTCAGGGCACAGCTGTAATCCAACCCAGCGGCCACCTGCGTGAACTCGATATCTCCGGCAATTCCAGCGGGGGTGTCGCGTGACTCCACTTCGCCATCTCCCAATTGACCGTTCTCGTTGGCACCCCAACAGAAAACCCGGGCGCCGTTCACCACACAACTGTGGCGGCCGCCCGCAGCGATCATCGCGCGATCATCTGTTGCACGAATACCAGGCACGGGAACGTCTGATGCAGCCGGTTTGGTGACCGGGGGCACAAGAATGCCTGCATTCGCGGGTGTACGGACAGGAGGAGCAATAGTCGTACCAGCCACGCCCGCTGCGACATTCGCGGGCGGTGTCGGTGCCAACATTCCGGCGCTGGTTGCCGCGGCCGCCGAACGGGCCAACGAATCGGCGCGCGCCAACACGACTGCCGCGCTGTCCGCGCGCGCTTGCAGCGAGTCGGACCGCGAATCGGCCGCGGCCGGAAGAGCCGCCACTGGTATCGATTTGGGTGCGTCTGCAACCGGCGCTGTCGAGAGGGAGGGCAACGACAGGCGCCCGGTTTGCCAGGCGTAGGCGGCAATCGATCCGGCGGCAAACATCACGGCAATCACCGCCCCAAGGACGCGCCACGGGTGCGTCGCCTTTTGCGGCGTCGCGGCCCACGAAGGCGTATCATCGTCTTCGTCCACCGCTGCGGGCGCGGATGGCGTAAGCGCGGCGCGCGGCTCGAAACTGGGAGGTATCGCAATTGCATCTGAATCGCCGGGCGTTTTCGAACGGGGAAAACGCACGGTCGCCTGCGACGACAAGGCCGCCGCGCTAATCGGCGTTGGCGCTTTGCCCTTGGCGGCCGCCTTGACGAGGTTGCGACGCCGTTGATGGGCCTCTTCCCATTGACGCCAATCGTTCGGAACCACCCACGCCGTCAGAATGGTGAGCAATCCCTCGGCGCCGGCCCAGCGGGCGGCCGGCTTCTTCTGCAACATACGTTCGACGATGTACTGCAAACGCGGGGGCACCGCCCCCGGACGCAATTCATCAATGGTCGGCAATTCTTCGTGTTTCTGTTTTGCAATGACGTTGTACAGCGTCTCGCCTTCCCAAGGGCGTTCGCCGGTCAGCATTTCCCACGACACCAAACCCAGACTGTACACGTCCGAACGCGCGTTGGCCGGGGCCCCGTCAATCTGTTCGGGGGACATGTAGGCCGGCGTGCCGATGGCGGCACCCGTCATCGTCAACCGCGAATCGAATTCGGTGGAGTGCGCGATGCCGAAATCACTCAGCATGGCTCGACCGGTTATCTCATCAATGAAAATATTCTCGGGTTTCACGTCGCGATGGACCACACCATGCGAGTGTGCGTACGCCAATGCCTGCGCGACATCGCGAACAATCCGTTCGGCCTGTTCTGGCGGAAGCGCGCCCTTGTCGGCCACCGTTTGTTTGAGCGTACGCCCGGGAACCAATTGCATGACCAGAGCCAATCCCCCCTCACGCAACCGGCGCACGGCGTAGACGGTCACGATGTTCGGATGCTGCAGCTTCGCGACCGTTCTTGCTTCGCGCGCGAGACGCGCGATCGCATCGTCATTGGCACCCGCCGTGCGCGTGTGCACGACTTTAATGGCCACTTCCCGGCCGAGCGATTTGTCACGCGCGCGGTAGACGACCGCGCTTCCGCCGCGGCCGAGCTCATTCAGCAGCTCGTACTCGTCTTCGAGGTCAGCGACCTCGGTTTCGTCGCGTTCGTCGATCATGGTGCGTGACGGGCGCCCAATTCGTGCGAAAGCAGATTCGGCCTGCGGCAACCGCGCATGTGCTGAATGGTCACCGACTCCGGAAGCTGAAAACCACTTCTCCCATCTCCACGCGATCCCCGTCTTCAAGCGACTGGTGCTCCCCAGGACTTAACACGCGACCGTTGTGGGCAACCGGGTTGGTATTGGAGAGATTGGTAAGCAGCCAGCGCCCCTCGACCAGGGTCATTCTGGCATGTTCGCGGCTGACGGTTTGATCTCGCAATTGAATATGGCGATAGAGCGGCCCTTCGTTGCGACCAAATGTGACCTGCATCCCATTTGGGCCGGGCACTCGCACAAAACGAATTTCGCGACCGACGTCGAGCCCCGACGAAATTTCCAGCCGACCAGGGAGGAACTGCAGGGTCCCTTCCATTGGCGTACTGAATCGCAGGCGGTGTCCTTCCACCATCGAGCCCGGCACACCGTCCGCGATCACCCCGTTGCCGTTCGGTGGCGGCTCCGCGTGCGTGAACGACGAGGGGGCAGCCTTTGGGCCCTCTTGCACGGGCGCGACAAAACGCGGCGTGACGGCTTGCTCGGCCGCCAGCGGCCAGCCGCGGCGCGGCCCCCACCCTCCGCCGCCTGGTCGATGGATTTCGCCGGGCGGCGCAGGAGGCAAGCCCGCGTTGGCAGTGCCGTTCGACGGTTCGAGTGCGGACGTGTCAATTGCGACCGGCTCGCCCACTGGTCGGACGGACATAGGTCGCGGGGAGAAGGCCAGGGCAGTCACGCGACCATTGGCTGGCGACGGTGCAGCCGTCACTCCGCTCGACCAAGGCCGATCGGTCGCGGTTTCCAATTCGGGAATGGTGCCCGCAGTTGGCGACGCCAAGGTTTCTGCCGCTGATGGCGGGGCAGAGAGGTCGACGCCAAACAATGGCACGCGCCCGTATTCGTCGAAACGCTCGTTGGTGGACGGCGTCCGATTCACCCACAGGAATGCGACGAGCGCCAGCAGCAGCGCGGCTCCGGCGACACCAATGAGCAGAGCACCAAGCGCAGTAGTCATCGAGGGGAACTGGGGAATGCGAGCAAGGGGTGGTTGCCGCTTGATACCAACCACCCCGCCGCATGTTCAACGCTCACGGGCGCCACGGAACAAAATGCGTCAAATCTTCGGAAGAGTCACGCCGTGTTGTCCCTGATATTTTCCCTTTTTGTCGGCGTAACTCACCTCGGGCTCTTCGTCACCGGTAAAAAAGACGACCTGCGCGATGCCTTCGTTGGCATAGATACGGGCCGGGAGGGGGGTGGTGTTGGATATTTCGAGCGTCACAAATCCCTCCCATTCCGGCTCGAACGGCGTCACGTTCGTAATGATGCCGCAGCGCGCGTAGGTGCTTTTGCCCACGGTGAGCGTGAGCACGTTTCTCGGAATGCGGAAGTACTCCACGCTGCGCGAGAGGGCGAAGGAGTTGGGCGGCACAATGCAAACGTCCCCCTCGAACTCGACGAAGCTGCGGGGGTCGAACGCCTTCGGATCGACGATGGTGCTCAGCACATTCGTGAAGATCTTGAATTCACGGGCCACACGCATGTCGTAGCCATACGAGCTGACGCCATACGAGATGACGCCCTGGCGAACCTGGCGATCTTCAAACGGCTCGATCATGCCGTGTTCACGGGCCATTTTGGTGATCCAGCGATCGGAGCAGAGCCCCATGGTCGGTCGGGTGAGAAATGGACGAGCAAAGTGGGGGTGCAGCACCCCGAACGGAGCCGGGGAAAGCTAGGGGGCTCGCGTTCGCCACGCGAGAGCTGGGCCCCTACCGATACTGGTCGCGACGCGTCCGCAAGTGCTGCAGTGGCACCGCCTTGGTCCCCCGGCGGTTGAGGCAGCCCGGTCCTCGTACTACTTTCTTCGGGTGCACCGTTTGTGAATTCTTTCACGAGCCTGCGGACCGACGCTCGGCTCGCACCGAACGCCTCAAGGAATGCTCCGCAACTATCTGCCGGTCCTGATGCTGCTCGCCTTCGTGCTCATCAACGCGTTGCTCATCATGGGCATCGCTCATTGGACGGTGCGCCCTCGTCCGACGGCCGTCAAATTACAAGCGTACGAATCCGGCATCGCGCCTCTGGGTGACGCGCGGGACCGCTTTTCGGTGAAGTTTTATCTGGTGGCCATGTTGTTCATCGTGTTCGACATTGAAACGGTGTTCATGATTCCGTGGGGCGTGCATTTTCGGCAGTTGTCCTGCGCGACCGCGATGGTCAACAACGCGTGTCCCCCCGGACAGTTGCAGTTCTTCGGGTTGGGCGAAATGTTAGTCTTTGCTGCCATCCTCATCGTGGGCTACCTGTACGTCTTGCGGAAGGGCGCGTTGTCATGGGAATAAGCGGGCCCGTTCCGGAAGGGGTGCGCCAGGTCGTACAAATCGACCCGCAGAACACCGACAGTTGGGTCACCACCCGCCTCGATTTCCTGGTGAACTGGGGGCGCGCGAATTCGCTGTGGCCAATGCCGTTCGGCACCGCGTGTTGTGCAATTGAGTTCATGGCCACGGCCGCGTCGCGCTTTGACCTGTCTCGTTTCGGCATGGAGCGGTTGAGCTATTCGCCCCGTCAGGCGGACGTGTTGTTGTGCGCCGGCCGCGTGCCGCTCAAACTCGCCCCGGTCATTCGGCGCATCTATCAACAAATGCCCCAGCCCAAGTGGGTAATTGCCATGGGGGCCTGCGCCTCAACAGGGGGGATGTTCGACAACTACGCCGTGGTGCAGGGCATCGACACCATCATCCCGGTTGACGTGTACGTCCCGGGGTGCCCGCCGCGCCCGGAAGCCCTGATGTACGGCATCATGATGCTGCAAAAAAAAATCATGGGGGAACGCCTGCGGGATGGAACGATTCGCGAAGAGATCGTGCCCGATCCGCAGAGCCAGCTTTACATACCGCCCTCGCGCATCGACGAGTTGTCCGAGCCATTCGGCAATTCGGTGAACCAGACGAGGTCGGCGCCGTGAGTGATGGGTACACACCCGGTACGGAAGCCTTCACCATGGTGCCCGCAGGCACGCAGGCCTCTGACAAGCCCGCCACACGGCGGAACGTGCCCACGAGGGGCGGCGAAGCCAATCCCAGCGCAGCGCAGCTTGTCGCCAAATTTGGCCCGGCCATTGTCCGCACCTGGGTCGGCTGTGGGGAAACAAATGTGGTCGTCCAGGCCGAAAGAATTCACGACGTCATTCAGTGGTTGCACGAAGATCATGGCCAGCGCTACGAATATCTGGTGGATGTCACGGCGGTGGAGTACCGTGACGCCGGTCGTCCGCTGGAAGTAGTGTGGCACCTGCGCTCCCTCAGCTTTCTGCGCTTTCTGCGCCTCAAGGTCGAGCTGCCGGTGCGTGGCCCGCTGGTCGTGCCCAGCATCACCGACATTTACAGCGGCGCGGACTGGATGGAGCGCGAATGCTGGGACATGTTCGGCATCAGGTTCGCAGGCCATCCCGACTTGCGTCGGATTCTCCTGTGGGAGGACTATCGCGAGGGCTTTCCCCTACGCAAAGACTTTCCGTTGCGTGGCCGATTCAGCCGCGCCGAACAACTGAAACAAGTGCTGGCGGCCGATCCCGAAGCGCGGTACAGCAAGGAAGAACTCACCATTGCCGAAGCGTTTGATTCGCTGCCGGAAGACATGCGACGCCGCATCGCCACGGACATTGCGTCCGGTGACGACGAGTTTGGCGAATGAGTACGCGTACCGTTGAAGTCGAGTTGCAGCAGACCCAGCTCGACGCGCTGGGCAACGTGGTGCGCGCGCCGCTGGTGGTGGCCGAGCGCGGCGGGACAGTGGGTGCGGCATCGCCATTGGCCGAGCCGGGGCTCGAGTCCGATCACATGCTGATCAATATTGGGCCACAACATCCAGCGACGCACGGGGTCTTGCGTCTGGTGCTCGAACTCGATGGCGAAACCGTCGTGCGCTGCATTCCGCACATTGGCTACCTGCATTGTGGCTTCGAAAAAATAGGTGAGTACCGACAATACAATCAGATCATCCCGTGGACCGACCGCGAAGATTACCTGAACTCGATGGGCAACAACGTGTCGTTCGTCCTCGGCTGCGAGCGACTTTTCGGCATTGAGATCACGCCGCGCTGCACGGTGTTGCGCGTGATTGCGATGGAGTTGTCGCGCATCATGTCCCACGTGGTGTGGGTGGGGACCACGGCGGTGGATATCGGAGCCTTCACGCCTTTCCTGTGGATTTTCCAGGAACGCGAGAACATCTACAACTTGCTGGAAGGCTGGGTGGGCGCCCGGCTGACGACGACGGGCACTCGCATTGGCGGCATGGCGGCAGACATTCCGGATGGCTGGCTGGAAGGGCTCCAGGCGTTCGTCAGAGGTTTCTACAAGACGCTGGATGAAACCGACAAGATGCTCACCAAAAACGCCATCTGGAGCGGGCGGACCGTGGGACTTGGCGTGATGAGCCCCGTCGACGCCACCAATGCCGGCTTGTCGGGTCCGATGATTCGCGCGTCCGGTGTGGCGTACGATGTGCGCAAGGATTTTCCCTATCTCGACTACGAAACCTATGACTTTGACGTGCCGGTTGGTCTGCACGGCGACGTCTACGATCGGTACCTCGTGCGCATGGAAGAAATGCGGCAGTCGTGTCGCATTCTCGAGCAAGCGATTGCCCGATTGCCCGACGGACCGATCAACGTCAACGATCCGCGCGTGATTCTGCCGCCCAAGTCGAAGGCGACCAGTGAGATGGAAAGTATGATCCATCATTTCAAGCTGGTGATGGAAGGGCCGCGTCCGCCTGCGGGCGAGTGTTATGTCGCAACCGAAAGCCCCAAAGGGGAGAAGGGCTACTACATGGTGAGTGATGGATCGGCGAAGCCGGTGCGCTGGCGGATCCGACCGCCGTCGTTCGTGAACCTGAGCGCCATTCCCCAAATGGTCGAAGGGCATCTCCTGTCGGACGTGATCGCCATCAACGCCAGCATCGATATCGTCATGGGAGAAATTGACCGGTGAGTCACGGCCCTTCTGCCTCGGGCGGCGCCCTGCAGGCCACGCCTGCGCACACGCACCATGACGTACCGCACGTGCCGGTGTTTGTCGGCGAGCGGTTGACGGAACTCCACACCATCATGTCGCGGTATCCGTCCAAGATGGCCGCGCTGCTGCCCGCGCTTTGGATTGTGCAGGACGTCCGTGGCTGGGTCAGTGAAGGCGGCATGAAAGAAGTCGCCGGTTTGCTTGCGCTCACCCAGGCCTATGTGAAAGGGGTCGTGTCGTTCTACACCATGTACCATCAGCATCCGGTGGGCAAACACTTCATCCAGGTGTGCACCACCACGCCGTGCAACGTGTGCGGCGCGGAAGATGTCGTGCACGCGTTCCTGCAGCAGACCGGATGTGGGGAACTTGGCCAGACCAGTGCGGACGGACGGTATACCGTCATCGAAGTGGAGTGCCTGGGCGCGTGCGGCTTTGCAACGCCCATCATGATCAACAACGCGTTTGTGGAATCAGTGACGCCGGAAGGTGTGTCGCGTGTGCTGGCGGAGCTCGATTAATGGGATATCCGCACAAATCACACGAGCGTGAGTCGCCCGTGCTCTCGCAGTACTTCGGCGATCCGGAAGCGCGTACGCTGGCGGGTTGGCGCGCACGCGGGGGGTATGAGGCGCTGCAGAAAGCGTTGGCGATGGACCCACAGGAAATTCAAACCATCGTGAAAGATTCCGGCCTTCGCGGCCGCGGGGGCGCAGGGTTTCCGACGGGCCTCAAGTGGTCGTTCATGAAACCGGACGGCAAAACGCACTATCTCGCGTGCAATGCTGACGAGAGCGAGCCCGGCACGTTCAAAGATCGCGAAATCATGCGGTGGACTCCGCACGGGCTGGTGGAAGGGGTGGCGCTCGCGGCCTATGCCATCTACGCGGAAACGGCGTACATCTACATTCGCGGGGAGTTCACCGAACCCATCATGCGAATGGAAGCGGCCGTGCAGGAGGCGTACGCAGCCGGCATCCTTGGCGCAAACGCACTGGGCAGCGGCAAGCGTATCGACATCCACATTCATCGCGGGGCAGGCGCCTACATTTGCGGCGAAGAAACCGCGCTGATGAATTCGCTGGAGGGCCGCCGAGGGAACCCGCGTATCAAACCGCCGTTTCCCGCGGTGGCGGGATTGTTTGGGAAACCGACCACGATCAATAACGTGGAAACACTGGCGGCCGCGCCGTATATCGTCAAACACGGCGCGGAGTGGTACAAGCAGTTCGGGCGCGCGGACAATCCGAAGAGTGTCGGCACGAAGCTGTTTTCGGTGTGCGGGAATATCAGTCGGCCAGGTAACTACGAAGTCGCCCTCGGATTTCCGTTCAAGGACTTCCTGCACGACCTGTGCGGTGGCGCGTTGCCTGGTCGTTCCATCAAGGCGGTGATACCCGGCGGTTCGTCCGTACCCATTCTGACGCTCGAAGAATCTGAAAGCGCCTTGATGGACTACGAAGGGTTCGCGGCCGTGGGCACGTTGCTGGGCTCGGGCGGCGTGATCGTGTTCGATGACAAGCAGGACATGGTGAAGCAGATTGCACGCCTCACACGGTTTTACGCACATGAAAGCTGCGCCCAGTGTTCGCAGTGCCGAGAGGGCACCGCGTGGACCACGCGTATCATGGAACGCATCAGCGCGGGTTACGGTACCAGCGAAGATTTCGACACCCTGCTCTCCATCGCCGAGAACATGTCGGGCAAAACCATTTGTGTGTTGAGCGATTCATGCGCGACACCGGTGGTGTCAGGTCTCAAGAAATTCCGCGGTGAATTCGAAGCGAAAATCCAGATCAGCCGAAACAAAGTTGCGATGCCGGGACTTCCCACTCCACCCGGAGCACCGTCGCGTGCTTCGGCGGCCTGAGGCGCGGGCATGGCGGAGGTGAAGATGGTAAACCTGACCATTGAAGGCCGCCCGGCTTCGGTTCCGGAAGGCTTGTCTATTCTGGAAGCGGCGAAAACGGTGGGCGTGCTCGTCCCACACTACTGCTATCATCCGGGTTTGCCGGTGGCGGGCGTGTGTCGGATGTGTCTCGTTGAGGTCGAGAAAGTGCCGAAACTGGCGCCGGCGTGTGCCACCAGCGTCCTGGAAGGGCAGGTCGTGCACGTGCATTCGCCCAAGGCGTTGGAAGCGCGCAAAGGGGTGCTGGAATTCCTGCTCATCAATCATCCGCTTGATTGCCCCATTTGCGATCAGGCGGGTGAATGCGAATTGCAGGACTACACGTTTGCAGAAGGGCGCGCCGATTCACGGCTGCGCGAACCCAAACGGTTCACACCAACGGAAGATTTCGGCGGCGACGTCCTGTACGTCACGAATCGCTGCATTTTATGCACACGATGTGTGCGTTTCATGAGCGAGGTGGCGCACGATCCGGTGCTCAACGTGTCCGAACGCGGCGACCGCGCCTTTATCGGCAAAGCCGAGGGCGAAGACCTCACGAACCCGTGGGCCGGGAACGTAGTGGATTTATGCCCGGTGGGCGCGTTGTTGTCCAAGGATTTCCTGAACAAGGCCCGCGCGTGGGAACTCGATCGCGCGCCCAGCATCTGCACGGGATGCAGTCAGGGGTGCAACGTGGTGCTCGAAACACGCGACGACGTGCTGGTGCGGCTCAAGCCGCGCAGCAACCCGTCGGTCAATCACTATTATGCGTGCGACGTTGGTCGCATGTCCTACCGCACGTTCAACCGCCGCGATCGCTTGCAGCAACCGCAAATCCGAAGCGGCCGCGGTTTGCAGAATGTCGATTGGGAGGAAGCGCTGGCAGCCGCGGCCAAGGCGTTCGCCGGCAGGCGGGTGGTAGTAGTGGTCTCACCAAACCTGTCGAACGAAGCGCTGTTCCTGTTGGAACGTATTGCGGCACGTACGGGCGGAGCCGGGGTGTTTCGCGTCTCGCAGGGGCCCGAGGTCCCGCTACCCGGAGTGCCCGATCTCGCGCTGCGCGAGGAGCGGGCCGCGAACGCGACCGCCGCACGCATGCTTGGCTTTACTGAAATCGGCGCACTCAATGGTGTGCTGCGCGACGGCGATGCGCTGTTAGTGGTGGACGACGCACTGGTGAACGCTGACGCGTCCGACCTGTCTCGTGCGAGTGCCATTGTCCTGGTCGGCACGGCAATGCCGGACATCCTCGCAGAACGCGCGGCGGTGGTGCTGCCGATGGCGAACACCGCCGAAGAAGAAGGCACGTTGACCAATCTGCGTGGTCGGGTGCAGCGCTTCATGCAGGCCAAAGCCGCGCCGGGCGTCGCGCGTCCCAGCTGGTACGTACTGGGCGATCTGTTGCAGGCAATGGGTGGCACAGAGCAGTATTACCTGCCATCGGATGTCTTCGCGGCCATGGTCCACACCCACCCCGCGTTTGCGGGCCTCAACTACCACGCGTTGGGCCTGATGGGCGCGCTCGCGCCCGATGCCATGGCCACCGTCACCGCGGGGGGCGTGAACTGATGGGCAGTGCCTTCCCGTTGCTCCAACTCGATATCGCAAGCTGGTTTCCGCGCAGCAATCCGCAACTCACGCCGACCGCCATCGGAACGTTTGCGTTGTCCAGCTTCGTGAAAGTGCTGGTGGTGTTTGTCGGGTATCTCGTCACCGTCGCGCTGCTCACGCTGACCGAACGCAAAGTCGCTGCCTGGATTCAGGATCGTCGCGGCCCCAATCGCGTCGGACCCGGCGGCCTGCTGCAGCCGGTCGCAGACGGTCTCAAGAACTTCATGAAGGAAGAAGTCATTCCGGGAATGGCCGACAAGTGGCTGTTTCTCGTGGCGCCGGTGCTGGCCTTTGTTCCCGCGTTGCTCGCGTGGGCGGTCATTCCGTTAGCCGCCCCTCTGCCCACGCCGTGGGGCCTGATTGACATGGCCGTGGCCGACTTGCCCGTGGGTTTTCTCTTCACGCTCGCCATATCGTCGCTCGGCGTGTACGGCATTGTGCTCGCCGGCTGGTCGTCCAACAACAAATACGCCCTGCTGGGAAGTTTGCGCTCAAGCGCACAGATGATTTCCTACGAAATCGCGATGGGAATGGCAACCATTCCCGTGCTGTTGCTGGCGGGGAATGTGTCCTTGTCGGTGATCATTCAGCAGCAGGCATCCATGGGGTGGAATGTGCTGCTGTTGACCGTGGCCTGGTTCACATTTCTCGTGGCCGCATTTGCGGAAACGAATCGTCTGCCCTTCGACTTGCCGGAAGCCGAGTCGGAGTTGGTGGCCGGATATCACACCGAGTACAGCGGCATGAAGTTCGCGATGTTCTTTATTTCAGAGTACGCGAACATGGTGACCGTCAGTGCCATGACCGCGACGCTGTTTTTCGGCGGATGGGATCTTCCCTTTACGCAGTGGGACAATATTCCGCCGTGGACCGTGCTCAAGACGCTGGTCACGTTCGCCGCCTTGGGAGCAAAAACACTGGCCTTCGTCTTCCTGTTCATGTGGATTCGCTGGACGTTGCCGCGTTTCCGTTACGACCAATTAATGGCGCTGGGCTGGAGCGTGATGTTGCCGGTGGCGCTCGGCTACGTGGTGTTGATTGCTTCGTTTACATTGGCGCTTGATGCGATAGGGCTCACGCGAGGCGGTTGGTTTTCGATGTTCAGCCTGGCCCTGTTGGCGTTGAATGTCGCCGTAGTGACCGGGCTGCTGATGTGGTTGGATCGGGGCAAAATGCTGAGCCCCGCCGGAACGCGAGTGCGGGGCGCCGACTTGGCCCGTCTTCGTGCGCGCGGCTTGGACCGTTCGCGCCGTGCACTGGCTGCGGAGCGGGAAGCGAGCCGCCAGGCGGTTGTAGTCAGGCAGGCACCAGGAGGAACAGACTGATGGCCATTGGCGTGAAGATTATGCATCGGCCTCTGGACGAGGTCAGTTATGTGCGGGCCACCTTGAGCGGGATGGTGCGCACCATCAAGCACATGGTCGACCCGCACAAGGTCACGATGGAGTATCCCGAACAGAAGTGGGATCTCTCGCCTCGGTGGCGCGGCACACATCGGATGCTCACCACCGAAACCGGCGCGGCCAAGTGTGTGGCGTGCGGCTTGTGTCCCAGCGTCTGTCCGGCCAACTGTATCAAGCTCGTGCCGGGCGAAGACGAGCAGGGCAATCGGTTTCCGCTCGTGTTCGAGATTGACGAATTCCGTTGCATCTTCTGTGGCTACTGCCAGGAGGTGTGTCCGGAAGAAGCCATTCATCTCGGACGCCACTACGAAAACGCGGAATTCGATCGGGCCTCGTTCGTGTACGATCTGGAGCGACTCACCGCACAGACCCATCCGGTCAGCGAGTTGTGGGATCCCTCCGACCCCAACGGCGAATGACCACGTTTGTTCGCGTTCAGTTCTATATCTTTGCGGTCCTCGCTATCGCGGCGGCCCTGTGTTTCGTCACGCGCAAAAGTCCAGTGGCCGCCGCGCTGTGGTTGGTCAACGTCATGTTTGCGTTGAGTGGGTTGTACGTCATGCTCGACGCGCCGTTTGTCGCGGCCATTCAGGTAATGGTGTATGCCGGCGCCATCATGGTCGTGTTTGTGTTTGTCGTCATGCTGCTCAACCTGGGAAGCGGTGAAATTGGCGATGTGCGATCGGTGGCAAGCAGGCTTGGCGCCGGCGCAGTGGGTATTGCGCTCGCGGCCCTGGTGCTCAGCGTGTTGCGCGACAAAATCCCGGCCGTTGAAAACGCAATTGCCGCCGACAACGTGGTCACTCCCATTGCCGCATCCCTTTTCACAGACTACCTCATTGCGTTTGAAGTGACCAGCCTCGTATTGCTGGTGGCGGTGGTTGGCGCGGTGGTCCTCGCAAAACGGCGAGCGAGCGCATGATCAACGAAGCCATCATCGTTTCGGCCGTCTTGTTCGCAATCGGCGTGGTCGGTGTGCTGACTCGTCGGAACGCCATCATTCTGTTCATGTGTGTCGAGCTCATGCTCAATGCCGTGAACTTGTCGTTCGTGGCGTTCGCCAAGCTGCACGGCGTCACCGGCCACGTGTTTGTCATCATGGTCATGACCATCGCCGCCGCCGAAGCCGCGTTGGGATTGGCCATCGTCATCGCGGTGTTCCGGCATGCGGGCAGCGTCAACCTGTCCAACCTCCGACTGCTGCGCGGCTGATGCACCACATACATGCGCTGATGCAGGGAGCGGGGTTGGTCGCAGAGGCGCATCCTCTGGCCAGTGGAGCCGCGCGGTTCGTCTGGCTGCTTCCGTTGCTACCGCTGCTCGGGGCGGTTGTGAACGGACTGGTCTCGCTGTCGAAGGACACGACCAGCGGTGCCACGAAACTGGTTCCAACACTGGTAGGTCCTGGGGTGCTGCTTGCCGCCTTCGTCCTGACGGCAACCATCTTCCAGCAAATGCGCGGCCTTCCGCACCTGGCAACGCCACGCATTGTGAACTACGCCAGTTGGATGCCGGTGGGAAATCTTCAGGTAAACTGGGGCATTCAACTGGACCAGCTTTCAATCCTGATGTGCCTCATCATCACTGGCGTCGGCACACTGATTCATGTGTTCTCTGTCGGCTACATGGTGAAAGATCCGGGATACGCGCGCTATTTCGCGTATCTCAACCTCTTTGTCACCAGTATGCTCATTCTGGTACTCGGTTCGAGTTATCCGGTGTTGTTCGTGGGCTGGGAAGGCGTGGGACTGTGCTCGTACCTGCTCATTGGTTTTTGGTTTGGTGACAAAGCGAATGCCGAGGCGGGGAAGAAGGCGTTTGTGGTCAATCGTATTGGCGACTTCGGGTTTCTGCTCGCGATGTTTCTCATTTGGGTGACCGTCGGATCGCTCGACTTCGCGACAGCCAATCCCACGCTGGCCGGCCTTCCGGCAGGTTCTCCCGTCATCGTCGCCGTCGCGCTGTTGTTGTTCCTGGGTTGTGCGGGCAAAAGTGCGCAGTTGCCGCTGTACATCTGGTTGCCGGACGCCATGGCAGGTCCAACACCAGTGTCCGCGCTCATCCACGCGGCCACCATGGTCACGGCGGGCGTGTACCTCATCGCGCGCTCATCCCTGATCTTCGCAGCAGCCCCACAGGCCTCGCTGGTCGTCGCGCTGGTGGGCGCACTCACGGCGTTCTGGGCCGCGACTATCGCGCTCCGCCAGTGGGACATCAAGAAAGTGCTCGCGTATTCGACGGTGTCCCAGCTCGGGTACATGTTTGTGGGCGTAGGCGTGGGCGCCTATTCGGCTGGGGTGTTTCATCTGGTGACGCACGCCTTCTTCAAGGCCCTGCTGTTCCTGGGCGCAGGCTCGGTCATTCATTCGCTGCACCACGCATATCACCACACGCACCGCGACGAGCAGGACGCGCAAGATTTGCGCAACATGGGCGGCTTGCGCCGGTACATGCCGGTAACGGCACTGGCGATGACGGTGGCGACCCTGGCGATTGTGGGGATTCCGCCGCTCGCTGGTTTCTTCTCCAAAGACGAAATTTTGTCCTCGGCATTCGCGCGAGCGCAGGGTTCGACGTTATCCATGGCGTCGCTCGGTGGCATTCCTGGGAGCATGGTGCTGTACATCGTGTACGGGCTCGGACTGCTCACCGCCCTGCTGACGGGCATTTACATGACGCGCATGTTGTTGCTCGCATTTTATGGCGAGAATCGCACCGGCGACGGCGAGCGCGAGGCGTTGCATGAAGCGCCAGCCACCATGACCGGACCGGTCGTGGTGCTCGGTGTGCTGACGGTGGTGGCGGGGTGGCTCAACCTGCCGAAAATCACGGAAGGTTGGTCTATTGGTAAGTCTGAGCGCCTGACGGAGTGGCTTGAGCCCGTTACGGGAACGGCTAGCCGGGTGTTAGCTGGTGGTACACATCTCTCGCACCAAACCGAATACGCATTGATTGGTGCGGCGGTTGCGGTGGGGGTCGTGGGGATCATCATCGCGTTCATTGGCGCGCGTAAGCCAATGGCGAACAAAGATGCCTCGCCAGCCGACACGGGGTTCAACCGGGTCTTGGCCAACGCCTACCACGTGGACGGCATGCTTAACGGGTTGGTGGTCAAACCGTTGCATGCGCTTTCCTCCGCGATACTCGATCGGGGGGTCGACCGCGCAATTGATCGGGGTATCGAAGGCACGGGGGCCGCGTTCGTGAAATTTGCAGGTCGTGTTGGAACACGCTTGCAGAACGGTGACGTGGGCGTGTACGCCTGGTTGGTTGCCGCTGGCGCCCTCGCGATTGTAGGTTCGCTGGTATTGGGGCAATAGATGCGCGACACGCTATTGGCCGCTGGTGTGCAGTCCTGGTTGCTTCCGGCCCTTCTGTTGTGGCCGCTGCTGGCCGCGGCCCTGGTGCGTTTTCTGGGTCGCGATCCTGTTGACGATTCATACGCCCCTGATTCAAGTGGCATCGACGCCCGCGTCCTGACGCTCATCGCCCTGATGGTCGAAGCGTTGCTCGGCATCGCGGCGTGGATCATGTTCCGGTCAAGCGACGCGAATTGGCAGCTTGCCGTTGACTGGCCGTGGATTCCCGACTTGGGTGCGCGACTGACGTTGGGCGTCGATGGATTGTCCATCCCGATGCTGTTGATGACCGTGGTGCTCATGCCACTCACGCTGCTCGGTTCGTGGAACAATGTGACAGTCAAAACGCCGGTGTACGGAGCCCTGGTGCTCGCGCTCACCAGCGGACTGGTCGGAGTTTTTGTGGCGACCGACCTGCTGTTGTTTTATGTGGCCTGGGAGCTCATGCTCGTGCCCACGTATTTCATTGTTGGTATTTGGGGCGGGGTAGATCGCACCAAGGCCGTCCTCAAGTACGTCCTGATGACGATGGTCGGCTCGCTGCTCATGCTGGTGGCGATGATCGCGTTGTGGACCATGGGGGGCAGCACCTCGTTCTCGCTGGACCATCTCATGACGGTGCCGCTCAGCACCACCGCACAGCTCTGGATGTTCGGCGCGTTTTTCATGGCGTTCGCGGTGAAATCGGGACTGGTGCCGTTTCACAGTTGGATGCCGGACGCCCAACAGACGGCGCCGACGCTGGGCGCAGTCACGCTGGGCATCAAGGTTGGCATGTACGCCATGTTGCGATTGGCCATTCCACTGTTTCCGCTGGCCGCCACGCATCCCGTTGTGCGTCAGGTCCTCGTCGTGCTGTCGGTGGTGGCCATCATCTATGGCGCGCTGGTGGCCATGGCGCAAACCGATTTCAAACGCCTCGTGTCGTACAGCTCCATCAGTCATCTCGGTTTCATCATGCTCGGCTGCTTCGTGCTCACGCCCGCCAGTCTGCAGGGAGCGACGTGGATTACCGTCAATCACGGCGTGACCACCAGTGCGCTGTTTTTGCTCGCGGGCATGTTGCAGGACCGAAAAGGCACGAACGTCCTGAATGCGTTTGGCGGACTGGCGCGCGTCGTGCCGTTGTTCAGCATCATGCTGACGCTCGCCATGCTTTCCACCGTTGGATTGCCGGGCACCAACGGATTTATCGGCGAGTTTCTTGTGCTGATTGGCTCCTACAGCAGCTGGCCTATCCTCACGATTATCGCCACGAGCGCCGTCATTCTCTCGGCCATCTATGGGTTGCGCGCGCTGCAAAGTATGCTCTTTGGCCCACTCAACGCGGAAACGAACGGTGACCTGCGCGATCTTTCCACGCGCGAACTTTCCGTGATGGGTGTGTTTGCTGTCACCATTATCTGGCTCGGGCTCGCACCGCACGGCATGCTGCAGCGTATCGAGTCGGGTACGCTGCGTATGCAGCGCGGTGTCGAATCGACTGCAATACCATCACACACGCTCCCACCGGTGCCGTCGGGAAATTCGGCGCCGCGCGTAGCGGCCACTCCCCCTTCGGCCGCTCGGTAGCGTCATGACCGGTATTGCATCTCCCAGCGCCTTTGTCAGCGCACTGTTGCCGGATATCATCCTGGCCACCGGCACCGTGCTCCTGTTGCTGGTGGCAGTAGCGGTTCCGCAGCAAACCGTGCTTGGCCGCGCCGAGGGCGCTGAACGTACCCCGTTGCTGACTCGCCTGGCGCTTGGACTCACGCTGGTTGTTGGCGCAGCGGTTGTCATGCAATGGGTGAATGACGTAGCGGGTACGACCGATCAACGAATTGCTGGAGACGGATTCCGCTGGGCTATCGATCTGATTGTCATCACGGGCACCGCGTTTACCCTCATGTTGATTGATGCCGAGCACAAGAAAAGCCACGCGTTCGGACCGGAAATTCCAATTCTGTTGTTGTTGTCGCTGTCCGGCATGATGTTGCTGGCGGCAGCGCGCGATTTGATGCTGGTGTTCCTTGGCGTCGAACTGATGTCGCTGGCAGTGTATGTGTTGGCGGCGGTCAATCGTCGCAGCGGTCGCGGTGCGGAGGCCGCCCTCAAGTATTTCCTGTTGGGCGCGTTTTCCACCGGCTTCATGTTGTATGGAATGGCCCTGTTGTTTGGGGCAACCGGCAGCACCCGCCTGGTGGACATCGCCGCGTGGAACGTGACCAATGCTGGCGGCAGTTCGCTGTTTCTCGTCGGACTTGGGCTGCTGCTGGTGGGCTTTGTTTTCAAAGTTGCCGCGGCGCCCTTTCATCTGTGGACACCGGATGTGTATGACGGTGCGCCACTACCGATAACGGCCTTCATGGCCGCTGTGGTGAAGACGGCGGCCTTCGCCATGTTTGCGCGTGTGTTCTATGAAGCGCTGGGCGGCGCGGTGAGTAGCTGGCACTCGGTGTTGTGGTGGCTGGCCGCTCTGACCATGCTGGTTGGCAACGTGTTCGCGCTGGCGCAAAAGAACCTCACCCGTCTCATCGCCTATTCCAGCATTGCCCACGCCGGATACCTACTCGTCGCGTTGCTCGGGTATTCGCAGAAGTCCTCAGAGGCCCTTGTCTTCTATCTCGTCGCCTATACGCTCACAACGATGGGCACATTCGGTGTGCTGGTCAGCGTGAACAGCGGACGCGATCAGTCGCCGACCATGGCCGACGTCACGGGTCTGTGGCAATCCCGCCCGATACTTGCGGTTTCGATGGCTGTGTTCATGATGTCATTTCTGGGCTTGCCCATTATGGGCGGCATGGGTTTCTTCGCCAAATGGTATGTGTTGCAGGCAGCGCTGCAGGCCAGCGCACCGCAAACCGTCCTCGCCGTCATTCTGGTGCTAAGCAGCGTCGTTTCCGCTGGATACTACCTGTCCGTGGTGTCGGCCATGTTCATGAAACCCCGACCCGAACATCTGCCCGTTCCAGCCGCTCCGGGTGGGATGGCGAACGCGCTCATTGCGATCACGGTCGTGCTGCTGCTGATTCTTGGCGTGTATCCCACGCCCGTCGCGAAGCTCGCTCGGCTCACGGCGCTGACCGGGGCACCCGGCGGTACCATGTCAGCCGCCTCCTCAGTACCGATACCCGCCGCCCTCTCAGCTCGTCCATGACCGAAGCGGCGCGATTGCCGCAGCACCGACCTATCCCCACCGCGTAGCAGGCGCGTTCTTGCGCCATGGAGTTGAGACAAACATGGCGATCAGCCAAAACATCTTTCGACAGTACGACGTGCGCGGGGTAGTGGGCCGCGACCTGACTGAAGAAGTCGCATTGGGGTTGGGCATGGGTTTCGCCGCGTACTTGCACAGCAAAGGCATACATGGGGCCGTCGCCGTTGGTCGCGACAATCGGCCCAGCGGTGTCATGCTGCGCGAAGCGTTAGTGCGCGGTCTTGTCCATTGCGGGTACGACGTTATCGACGTGGGCGTGGTGCCCACCCCATTGCTGTATTGGGCGCTGCATCATGAACCCGTTGTCGCGGGCATTCAAATTACGGGTTCACACAATCCGCCGGAGTACAACGGTTTTAAGATGTGCGTCGGTCACGGTTCGTTGCACGGCGCTGAAATTCAGAAGTTGTATGCACTGGTCGTGGGTAGCTCGTTCCCGTCCGGCGTCGGCAGCGTGCTGGGCGCGCAGGTTATTGATCGGTATGTGAAGGATGTGGCCGAACGGATAGGCGCGCCCATCACGCGTGCCGATGGTTCCCGGTTGCGGGTCGTGTATGACTGCGGAAACGGTGCAGGCGCACTGGTCGCCCCGCAACTGATGAAAGCGCTGGGCATTGACGGTATCGGTCTCTTCACGGAGAGCGACGGCACGTTTCCCAACCATCACCCCGATCCCACGGTTCCCGAAAATCTGGTCGACTGCATCAAGGCGGTGCGCGACCATCAGGCCGATTTTGGAGTCGCGTTTGACGGCGACGCCGATCGTATCGGACTGGTGGACGGCGAAGGCGAGATTATCTGGGGCGATCACATTCTCATTCTCTATGCGCGCGATGTGCTGGCGCGCACGGGGAAGGGGCAGCCCATCATCTTCGACGTGAAGTGCTCACAAGCGCTGCCAGATGCCATTCGCGCCGCCGGCGGCGAACCCGTCATGTGGATGACGGGCCATTCGCTGATCAAGGACAAGATGAAGTCGTCGCACGCACCCATCGCGGGCGAGATGTCGGGTCACATGTTCTTCACCGAGGGGTTTTACGGGCACGACGACGCGTTGTATGGTGCCGCGCGCCTTATGCGCATTGTGGCCGATGCCGGAAAGAGCGTGACGCAGCTGTTGTCTGACGTTCCGAAATTTGTGTCGACACCAGAACTGCGCGTCGACTGCGATGATGACAAGAAGTTTGGCATCATGTCCAGGGCGGTCGCGCATTTCAAGGCGCTGCACGACGTGATTGATGTCGACGGCGTGCGCATTCAGTACCCGGACGGCTGGGGGTTGGTGCGAGCGTCAAACACGCAACCGGTGCTGGTCATGCGGTTTGAAGCGCGCAGCATTGAACGCCTTCAGGAAATCCGCAACGAAATGGAAAGCTGGCTGCGCGAACAAGGCGTCAATCCCGCCGCTGGCGCGGGACATTAGTTCCATGATCGCTTATGGCCACCATGCGCCGTAGCAGCTGGGTCATCTTCGCTATCACCGCGACGGCGTTATTGCTGTTGGGTGGTCGCGCGGTGACTGCGCTTGTGGTGGACCACGCCTGGTTTGCGGCGCTCAATGCCGAGCCGGTGTTCTGGGAACAGATTCAGGACACGGCGATGCTGCGCGGTGGCTTGCTGGTGGCAGGTTCGCTGTTTGCGTTCCTCAATTTGTACGCCGTACGGCGCACCATTCTGGCCATCGCCGTTCCGTCCCGCGTGGCCAACGTCGAGTTTACCGCGATGCTGCCCACCCGGCGCTTGTTCGCATATACCGTGGCAGCCGCCGTGTTGATTGGCATGGTACTGGTCACTCCGTTCGATGACTGGACCCAGCTCGCCATGGCGCGCCGCGGTATCCCGTTTCGGGAAAGTGAATTTTATTTTCAGCGCGACCTGGGTCACTACGTATACTGGTTGCCATTTGAGCAAACCTTGTACGTCTGGGCGTTGCTCAGCACCGTGGTGATGGTGGCGCTCGTCATCGTGTTGTACGCACTGACGCGTAGCCTGAAGGTTGACGGAAGACGCATCGTTGCCTCCACGCACGCGCGGCGACATCTCACCGTGCTGGGCTCGCTGATGTTAGTGCTGTTGGCCTGGAGCTATCGGCTGGACGGCTACGATTTGTTACGCTATGGCACGGGTAATGATGGGTTGTTCCTGCGCATCGATCACTTGGTGGCCGTCAAGGTCGACTTCGGCCTGTCGGTTCTCACCATCTTTGCCGCCATGTTGTTGCTGCGTGCGGGATGGGCCGCGCAATTTCGTATGGCAACGGTGACGCTCACCATCGTGCTGGTGGCAACCATTGGCCTCCGCCACGGGGCGCCGTTCGTGCTCGCGCGTACTTCGTGGTTGGGCGAACCAGGCCGCCGCGAACTGGACTACGTCGCAACGCGCGCGCTCGTCACACGCCGCGCGTACGACGTGGACGGCATGCGGGTGATCAATGCAGATTCGTCTGCACGCCGCCAGTCGGGCTTGCAGTTGAGCGACCTGCCGCACGTGCTCGGTGTGTGGGATGCCGCACCGCTCGCACGCGCCATGGGCGCGAACGCTTCGGGTCGGATTGCGGTGTCACCAGTGGTGTGGGCGCCACAGGATGGGCAGTTGCAAGGGCTGATGCTGCAGAAACCTGCCGCGGGCGATGGCGCGTGGACCCTGTCTCGCGTGATGGCAACCATCACCGACGATCGCGGTTCACCGTTGCATGATGGACTCGACCTCGGCGATCCCGTCGACAGCGCGTCCATCACCATCGCGGACGACGTCAGCGCCGGCATCATTAGCGCACCACTCATTGCACCGGGGGCCGTGGGGCATCGCCTCATTGTCGATTCAACGACGCGCATCGTTGGGGCGCGCCTCGACAGCGAAGGTCGTCGTCTGGCGCATGCGTGGGCCACGCGCGACCCTCGTCTCTTGAGCGGTGATGATCTCGGCGCCGTGCCAACGCTGGTCATGTGGCGCGATGTCCGTGAACGCGTGCGCAAACTCGCACCAATTTTCGCGCAGGGGCAGGACATCATTCCCATTGTGCACGAAGGCGCACTGCTGTGGGCCATCGAACTGTACAGTGCGTCCGACATGTATCCGCTGGCGCAGCGTTGGCAATTGGCCGGCGATGTGCGCAGCTACTTCCGACATGCGGCCACTGCATTGGTGCATAGTCGAACCGGGCGTGTGCGATTGGTGGCCGTGGAAAAGCCCGATCCGATTGCGCGAAGCTGGATGGCACTGGCGCCGAACTTGTTCGTCACGGCCGCAAGTTTGTCGGCAGGGTTGCTCGAGCAACTTCCAGCTCCAACAGACGGCACCATTGCGCAGGTGCGCGCTTTCTCGCGTTACGGATCCAGGCTTGAAGGGGCAACCGTCCGACACTTGCCGGACAGCATCATGGGTAACGACCCCCCTCCCGGAATTCTCCTCGAAGGCACCTCGATCAGCAGCGGTTGGACCGTTCCGGTGCTCAACGGACCGGAGCAGATCGCTGGCATCATCGTCTCGGCCGGTGGCGCCAAGCGTGGAACGACGTGGATGCCGGTACGTCAGTTGGACACGCGTTGGGGGCCGATGCGCGAGCAATTGCGCGCCTCCCTCGATTCCAGCCGCCAGCAGTTGCTGGTCGAGGGCGGTCGCCGAGAACCCCAAACGTCGCTGGGGCGCGTGCGAACCGTGCTGGTGAACGGAAAGCCAGCGGGAATGCAGCCGCTGTATGTCACTCGGTTGAACCAAACTCAGGCGCTGGCCAGGGTTGCCGTCACGTATGACGGCAAGGTTGGCGTGGGCGCTTCGGTTGCTGAAGCGGTGCATCAATTGCAGGGGCCGCTGGCGGCTGGTGGCAGCAACGGACAGCGCGCCTTGAACGTTCCACTCTCGGCAGCCGGTCGACAGGCCTCTGTGGCCCGGTTGTACGACACCATGCGGGCCGCGATGCGTCGCGGAGACTGGACCCGGTTCGGATCGGCCTTCGATAGTCTGGGCGTGTTGCTCGGCAGGCCGCCGCAATAGTTTCTACTGGTTACTTTCCCCCCTGATTTTTTTGGAGATCGCGTGAACTTACACGAGTACCAAGCGAAAGAATTGCTGCGCAAAGCGGGCGTGCCCATTCCTCCCGGCGAAATCGCACGGACCCCCGAAGAGGCCGAAGCCATTGCCACTAAATACGGCACCGCCGTCATGGTCAAGGCACAGGTGCACGTTGGTGGCCGCGGAAAGGCCGGCGGCGTGAAATTCTGCAAAACGCCCGCCGATGCCAAAGAAAAAGCGACCGCCATCCTCGGCATGGACATCAAGGGGCTCACCGTCGAAAAGGTGCTGGTGACGGTGGCCGCCGATATCGGCTCGGAAGCCTACGTCGGTATCATTGTCGACCGCGCGACGAAGAAGGCCGTGTTTATGGTCAGTGCGGCGGGCGGCATCGACATTGAAGAAGTGGCCGCAACCACGCCGGAAAAAATTCTATATCTGCCGGTTGATGGTCGCTACGGCCTGCAGATGTTCGAAGCCATGCGTATGGGCTTCTTCCTGTATTCCGATGTCAGGCAGGCGCGCCAGGCTGCGAAAATCATGATGCAGTTGTACCAGGCGTTTATTGACGCGGGGTGTTCACTCGCCGAAATCAATCCGCTGGTCGTTACCCCGCAGGGCGAACTCATTGCGGTTGACGGCAAGATGGTCATCGACGACAACGAACTCGATCGTCGTCCCGACATTGCCGCGTTGCGCGATGAATCGTCCGAAGAGCCCAGCGAAGTGGATGCGCGCAACTCCAACCTCACGTTCATCAAGCTTGACGGCAACGTGGGTTGTATCGTGAACGGCGCGGGACTCGCCATGGCCACCATGGACCTGGTGAAATACTACGGCGGCGATCCGGCGAACTTTCTCGACATTGGCGGTTCGTCCAATCCGGAGAAGGTCGTCAACGCGCTGCGCATCATTACGGCCGACCCGAACGTGAAGTGTATTTTGTTCAACATCTTCGGCGGCATTACGCGCACGGACGATGTGGCCAACGGCATTGTGACGGCCACGAAATCCAATCCACTCAAGGTGCCCATCGTCATTCGTCTCACCGGTACGAACGAGGAAATTGCGTTGAAGATTCTGGCCGACAACGGCTTCCAGGCGTCGTCCGACATGGATACGGCCGTGCAGCGTGCGGTTGAACTCGCCACCAAGGGAGCCGCCGCGTGAGTATCTTCATCGACAAGAACACCAAGCTCATCGTGCAGGGCATTACGGGCCGCGACGGTTCGTTTCATGCGCAGCAGATGATTGACTACGGCACGGACGTTGTCGCCGGTGTCACACCGGGCAAAGGCGGGCAGACGTTTGCGGACAAGGTGCCCATTTTCAACACCGTGTACGATGCGGTGCAGGCCACTGGCGCGAACACTTCGGTCATTTACGTGCCGCCAATGTTTGCCGCCGACGCCATTATGGAAGCGGCCGCCGCTGGCGTGAAGTTCATTGTGTGTATCACCGAAGGCGTACCCGTGCTCGACATGACGCGCGTGTATCCGTTTGTGAAGGACATGGGTGTGCGTTTGCTTGGCCCTAACTGCCCGGGGCTTATCACGCCTGGTCAATCAAAGGTTGGCATTATTCCGGGCCGCATTTGTACGCCGGGAAACGTCGGTGTTGTCAGCCGCTCGGGTACGCTCACGTACGAAATCGTGCATCAGCTCACGACCAACGGTATTGGTCAGAGCACGTGCGTCGGTATCGGTGGCGACCCAATTAACGGCACGAACTTCATCGACTGTCTTGATGCATTCGAGAAAGATCCGCAGACCAAGGCCATCGCGATGATGGGCGAAATTGGCGGAACGGATGAACAGGAGGCCGCCGCGTTCGTACGCGATCACATGACGAAACCGGTGGTTGGTTTCATCGCGGGTCAGACGGCGCCGCCAGGGCGTCGTATGGGTCACGCGGGCGCGATTATTTCGGGTTCTGCTGGTACCGCAGCGGAAAAGATCGAGGCGTTCAAGGACGCGGGGATGGGGGTCGCGCAGCGTCCGGTTGACTTTGTGGGGTTGATTCAGGAGCGGTTGCGTTAAAAGCGCTGCTGACTGAAACAGCACGCCCGCCATTTCCCTGGAGATGGCGGGCGCGTTTTTACCCGCAGTATTATTTCGGTTCGGCACACCGTGCCTGACTGGCACTTGGCCGATCCAGCGTTCACCTACAAATTGGACGCAATTGATGAGGGACCCTCATAATGAGGCATTATTTGGCTCCGACGAGCTTTATATCAATGATTCGTACTCGCGTCTCTCCAGATTCGTCTTCGACGTACTGGAATCCTCCTCCTGATCCAGGAAAGTATCCAGAAGGAAATTCTTTCTGCGCGCGTGACGGCTCGAGCGGTCCTGTTGAAGCCACCACCACGTTGCTCTTTGTGTCAATCACCTCAAGGTAGCAGTTGCAAGCCATGTCGACGGCAGCGCCCGGCTCTTTTTTGTCTGCGACCGTTGGCGTTGCGTATGCTGGGGTCTTGATGCATGCCTGCACGTACAACATACCGCGAGTGTCCAGATTGAGCTCATAAATGTCTGGCTCTCGGGCGGCATACTGGGTTTGATCCGCCGGCTGTGGTATCCAAGGCACGTCTCGCCGTAGCGTCCATTCGACCCGAGAATCACATTCTGGATGTGTTCCGGTTCGCCGGCTGCATTGGCTTTCAACTCAACTCCGCGATTCACCCTCTTGATCACGCAGGGGAACCCGGAAGTCTTGCGCAGAACGATTGGCGACTTCGAAGCTACGGCTTGAGCACTTGCAGGCACGCAGGCCTTCTCTTGCGCATGAGACCGTGTGACAAACACAGCGCATGAAATTACGGCCGACAAAACGCTCGCTGCCAGCCGCCTACGAATGTCCTTCGCCGCAATATCTCGATCCCGGAGCATGGCACCCGTTTGAGCAGGGAATTTCTTCAGTGGAAAAGTTCGGACCCAACTTTGCATTCGAAGTCGGTGAGGAAGCGGCGAATCACCATGAGGTGATTCGCCGCTTGACAAAAAGCCAAGAACTACGGTTGCATGATCAAGTCAACTGCCACCGCTGCACGCGGCGTGGTCACTCGATGCGTAACCCCCTATCCACGAACTGTGCTCGTCGCCCTGACGGAATTGGTCGTTACCCCATTCATAGTCAGTCGGAATCGGGGGGGACCCAGAGGCATGTACGACATCAACGAGCATAGGTGGCGCGGTGGTCCAGTTCCATCATGCAGCGTTCGTCCAACGGATGCATGGCGGTTCAGGAATCTCAGCCGCGACTGATTGTCGTGTAGCTAGGCCGCCTGGAACAGTGGCATTGACGCCCGCCAGTTGCATGCCCTGCCCAAGCACCTCGGTCGTCATCAGTCCCAAAGACAGCGACAGCAAAGCAATGCACATCGTTTCGACAGGAGGAAGTGCATGTCGCCTCCGAAATCATTTACTGTGTTAACCCTGGTACCCACGTTCGCGGCGGGGGGGGCGTGTCAAGCACGACTTGCCAGCAGCTAACACTGTTCGAATAGCGCACCACGGACCAAACCGGCCTCCATCGAAACCTTTTGACAATACGACATCCCAGGTAGAATTCTCAATTGGCCGTCAGGCGGCCCACGGTCCGCGTAAAGGGTCCAACCCACCTGCTGCAAGATCTCCACCCCCGTGCGAGACCTTCACTTCCTGCCCGGAACCTGCGGACACCGGGCCTACACGGAAGGAAGGTTTCCATGTCCGACCACGACGAACAACCCGTTTGCGCGTCGCTCGAATTCCTCAAAAAACTCGCCAAAAAACGCCTGGCCGAGCTGCGCGAAACGCAACCCAATGCCAAACTCGCCGACGCGCAATTACTTGTCGCACGCGAGGCCGGATTTCCAAGCTGGCGTAAACTCAAAGCCGAGTTTGATCAGCGCGACGCGCTCGAAGCCGAGCCGTTCTTTCAGTTGATTGCCGAAGGTAATGTCGCACGACTCCAACCTCGGCCACGTCGATATCGCTGAGGCCCTGATTGCCACCGGCGCCGACGTCAACGACGCCAACGACTCGCATCAATTCGCACCCATTGGCGGGGCCTCACAATTCGCGCCGCCTCGTGCAGAAGCCAATGCGACGGCCATACTCAATCGGCTCCGGGCGCACGGCGCAAAACACCATGTCTTTTCTGCCATCGCTGCAGGAAGCATTGATGAACTGCGCGAGGTCTTGCCGGACAACGCCAACGCACTCCAACGGCGGAGCCCCACCCTTTAAATGTCACCCTTGGCGTGGGCGGTAAACTATCGGCACTATGACAAGGTCGCAGTCCTCCTCGAATACGATGCGAATATCGAAGAGCCGAATGAAGACGGCCTCACCGCGTCCGTCTCCCGCGCCGTGCCCATGATTGCCGTGTCGGACATCCCCAGCACGCTGAACTGGTACACCGCACTCGGCTTCACCGAAGTCGGCCGCTACTGGGAACACAACGAACTGCGCTGGGCCACCATGACATTCGGAAACGCGCGCGTCATGCTGGGTGCAGGCCGCCAAGCGCAATCACACAACCCGCAACTCAAACACTGGTTCTATACCACACAAATTGACCGGGTACACGAGTTGGTCACCGCAAGGCAAATGGAATTGGCCTACGAAGTACTGCAAGGGAAACGCCCCCACGCCGAACGAATCCGTTTTGTCCGCGACATCAACAACACCGAGTACGACACCCGCGAATTCGCCATTCGCGACCTGAATGGCTACGTATTGTATTTCATTCAGCTACCAACCCCGCCCGACGCGTAATACGATTCCCCATGCTCCTCTCCCAACTCTTCCCCCCGTCTCGCTGCCTCGTCCCCCTCGAGGCGCCCACGCTGCTCGACGCCGCGCTGGAACTCGCCGCACGGATGCACGAGCAAGAGCTGCTCACCAACCACGACCGCCTTATTGAGCGCATCGAAGACGCGCGCACCGAAGACATCATCGGCTTGGCCGATCGCGCGTTCGTCTTGCATTATCGGACCGACGCCGCGAAAGATCTGGCAGCGTTCATCGGCGTTGCGCCGAAACCACTTCGCCGCGATCTCGGCGACAGCGACGAGTTCCAGCTTGCGCAGATTGTCGCACTGGTCATCTCCCCACGAAAAGCCGCCGCGCGCAACCTGCAGGTGGTCGGCTCGCTGGCGCGATTTCTGGCCAGTCCCGCCCGAGTTGCTCCCATCGTGGCCGCGAAAGATGCCGCTGCCCTCGCGGCGCTGCCCGAACTCTCCTCCTGGGCCATCAGAAGCGAACTCACCGTCCGTGACCTCATGTCCCACAATCCCCGCACCATCAGTCCGGAAACGCCCGTCCGCGCCGCCGTGCTGGATATGGTCAGGGCAGGGGTTGGGGCGCTCCCGGTGGTGGACGAGACCAACCGCGTGGTCGGCATGCTGAGCGAACGGGAACTGCTGCGGCACCTGTTAAGCCATTATCTTCCCCGAGCTGGTAGCGAGTCGCCGTCTCCGCCGCCCGCCTCCCAGCGCCGAACTGTGCGCGATGTCATGACGCGACAAGTGTTGTGCGTGGCGCCCGAACAGCCGCTGGCCGAAGTAGCATCGCTCATGCTCAACAAAGACGTCGATCGCGTACCGGTAGTGAAACATGGCCTGCTGGTCGGCTTCCTCACCCGCGGCGACATAGTCCGTAAACTGATCGGCACGTAACCACGTGGCGGCACACAGAACAGGAATCCCCATGGCTGGAAATCGCACACTGACTATCATCAAGCCCGATGCCTTTGGAGCCGGAAAAGCCGGCCTCATCATGGCGCTGTTGGAGAGAGAAGGCTTTACGGTCCGCGCCGCCCGCGTCCTGCATATGTCCACCACTCAGGCCGGCGAGTTTTACGCCGTCCATAAAGGTCGCCCATTCTACGGCGAGCTGGTCGACTTCATGGCCAGCGGTTCCTGCATGCCGCTCGTGCTCGAGCGCGCCGACGCGGTGGCCACACTCCGCAAGGTGATCGGCGCGACCGACCCAGCCGAAGCCGCCGAGGGCACGGTGCGCAAGCTCTACGCGGAGTCCAAGGGCCGGAACGCGATTCATGCTTCCGATTCCGACGAAAACGCCGTCGTCGAGGCTGGCTTCTTCTTTGCCGGCTCCCAACTGGCCGGTGTCTGAATCGCCCGCGCGCGGGTGACCTAACTCGAAAGGCTGCGCGCACTTGGCATCACACCTCGGGCCGGCGCCAACACTTGTGTGGGGGCGCCGGTTCGGCTACTTTTCGTGGCTATGTTGTATTTTGACATCCGAAGCCTGGAAGCTCGGGCTGAGACCGTTGATGGCGTTCTGGACGCCGCTGATCCCGTTTGGGAAGCCAGCGACCCGCGTCCAGAAGGCGCTGGTGTATACGTGACAGGTCGGCTGTCGCTTGCGGGACACGGTCGCTTTTACTTCAGCGGCAGTTTGAAAGGGTCCGCGGCCACCACCTGCCGACGTTGCCTGACCGACGTATCCGTGTCCGTACAAAACGCAGTGCAGCTGTTGTTTGCCGAAGCCGGTACGGACGAGGCAGAAGAAGATGATGTGGTTCCGCTACCACCGGGCGCGCGTGTTGTCGATTTGCGCCCAGCCATCCGCGAGGAGTGGTTGCTCGCAGTACCAGGGTTCGCCCTGTGCCGCGAAGACTGTCTCGGGCTCTGCATTACCTGCGGAACCGACCGTAACACCGGTGCATGTACCTGTGCACCGTCCATCGATCCCCGTTGGGACGCGCTGCGCGAAAATCGCAACGCCTGACGGCATTCTTGTCCTTCATCAGGTCCAGGGTTTTATGGCGGTACCGAAAAGACGAACTTCCAAGCGCAAAAAACGCGCTCGCAACACGCATAAGACGGCCCCGGCCATTGTCATCCAGACGTGCCCGCAGTGCAGCGCCATGAAGCGTCCACATCACGTGTGCGCGGAATGCGGATATTATGCGGGAGAGCAGCGAGTAGCCGCGCAGGAAGCGTAAGCTTGGCGCGTATCGCTGTGGATGCCATGGGGGGCGATCATGCCCCCCGGGCGCCCATTGCGGGTGCTCTGCTCGCGCTCGCCGAGCTGCCCGCTCAACACCACATTCAGTTGATTGGCCGATCCGCTCCCGTCACGGCGGAATTGGACGCGCTCTTGAGCGACGAGTTCGCCGCGTACGCGCCGCATCGCTCGCGCATCTCTATCGTCGATGCGCCCGACGTCATCGAAATGACCGACAAACCCACGGTGGCCCTGCGCGGTAAACAGCAGAGCTCCATGGTGATCGGCTTACGTCGCGTCGTCGAGGGCCTCGCGGACGGATTCATTTCCGCCGGCAACACCGGTGCGCAAATGGCGGCCTCCACGGTCCTGCTCAAACTGCATCCAGGCCTCACGCGCCCTGCTATCGGCACCATTTTCCCAACCGCCAGGCAGCCCGTCCTCATGCTCGACGCCGGCGCCAACGTCGACTGCTCGGCCGAGGAACTCGTGCAGTTTGCGCGTATCGGCGACGTGTACGCTCGGCATCTCCTGGGCCGCACGTCACCGGCCGTGGGGCTACTCTCCATCGGCGAAGAAGCGGAAAAAGGCAACGCCGTCGTGAAAGAAGCACACCAACTCCTTCGCAAAGCCGATCTGAATTTCATCGGAAATATCGAAGGACGCGACATCCCGAACGGCGAATGTGAGGGAAGTCCGCTGGACGTCATCGTCTGCGACGGCTTTGTCGGCAACGTGCTGCTCAAGTTCTACGAAAGCGTCGCGCCCATGCTAATCGGCATGGTTGCCCGAAGCGCCGGCCTCGACGCAGACACGGTCACGCGGTCGCTCAAACATCTCGACGTGGACGAATACGGCGGAGCCCCGCTGCTCGGCGTTCGCGGTGTCAGTATTATTTCACACGGCTCCAGTTCCCCGCGCGCTCTGAAAAACGCCATTCGAATGGCTGTCACCGCGAGTGAATCAGGCATGAACGAAGAAATCGGCCGGCGGCTCAGCGCCGCGGCGTCGCACACCGCATGAAACGCCCCTTCGCGTACATCGCGGGCACCGGACATTCGGTTCCAAAACGCGCCGTCTCAAATCTCGATTTGCAGGCGCAGGGGCTGGATACCGATGACGCATGGATTTTCGACCGCACCGGCATTCGACAGCGCTACATCGCCGATGCGAGCGAAACCCTGACAGTTCTGTCCGCCGCGGCCGCGCGCATCGCGATGCAGCGTGCCAACATTACGCCCGGCGACATTGACGTGGTGATTGTTGGAACGGCCACTCCCGATCACCTGCTGCCGGCAACGGCGGTCGAAGTGCAGTCGGCGCTGGGCGCATCACGAGCCATGGCGTTCGACGTCAGCGCCGCCTGCAGCGGATGGTTGTACGGCATGCAGGTGGCCGAAGGATTGATCGCCACCGGCATGGCCGAAACCGTGCTGGTGGTTGGTGGTGAAATATTGAGCAGCATTGTCGACTGGACCGATCGCAACACCTGTGTGCTCTTTGGGGACGGAGCCGGCGCAACCATTCTCCGTCACACGCGGACGCTTCCAAAATCTGCTCCAACCCGCGAACGTGGCATTTTGTCCTCCTACGCGCGAAGCGATGGGAGCCTCAAGGAATTGTTGTGGCGGCCCTCTGGGGGTGTGGCATCGCCGTTTACCGAAGCGGTACTCGCTGCGCGGACGCAGTTCGTGCGCATGCAGGGGCGCGACGTCTTCAAGCACGCGGTCCGCTCCATGGCCGACGCATCGCAACGCGCCCTCGATCTCGCCAAACTCACGGTCAATGACATCGACTTGCTCATTCCGCACCAGGCCAACGTACGTATTATCGAAGCCACGGCCAAATTGGCTGGCATTCCAATGGACAAAGTGTTTCTCAACGTCGAGAAATATGCGAACACCAGCGCCGGGTCGATTCCCATTGCTCTCGACAATGCCATGGTAAAGGGACGGATCACCGAAGGCACGACCGTGATGTTCGTCGCGTTCGGCGCGGGCTTTACGTGGGGCTCGTTGCTCGTGCGGTTTTAAGCATGCGCCCCATCTCCACAGCTCGCTGATCGCATGGATCTCGTCCTCCTGTTTCCGGGCCAGGGCTCGCAGAAAGTTGGCATGGCCCGCGATGTGGCCGAGGCGTTTCCGGTTGCGCACGAAACGCTCGCCTGCATTGACCAGGCCGTGGGCACGTCGCTGTCGACCCTGATGTTTGACGGGCCGGCCGACGAATTGACGCGCACACACAACGCGCAACCCGCCTTACTGGCGCATAGCGCAGCCGTGTGGTCGGTCGTGAAAGATTTCCTGACGCCGCATGTGCGCGCCGCTGCCGGGCACTCGCTCGGCGAATTCTCCGCCTATCACGCCGCGGGAGCGTTCAGCGCGCCTGATGCCGCGAACGTGGTCCGTCAACGTGGATTGCTGATGTTCGAACAAGGCACCAAACGGCCGGGCGCGATGGCCGCAATTTTGGGGACCCTGACGGTTTCAATAGACGACATTTGTCAGACGGCAAGCGCTGAAGCAGGGGTGGTGGTACCGGCCAACTACAATGGCCAGGAACAGACCGTGATTTCCGGCGAGGTAGCGGGAGTTGAACGGGCCATGGTTTTGGCGAAGGAAGCAGGCGCCAAACGTTGTTTACCATTGCCGGTCAGCGGGGCGTTTCATTCACCGCTCATGGAACCCGCCGCGGCCGGACTCGCAGCGGTGCTGAACGAAGTAGCCATGCACGATGCCACTATCCCGATTTATGCCAACGTCGACGCTCAGGCCGTATATGAGGCAAACGCCGCCAGAGCGTTGCTGGTTAAACAGTTGACGTCGCCAGTTCAATGGACATTGGTGATGCAGAAACTGGCCGCCGATTTCCCGGACGCGCTGTTTGTTGAGATGGGCACGGGCAGTGTGCTCGCCGGGCTGGCGCGCCGAATTGCGCCCAACGTCAAGACCATTTCGTGCGGAACCGTCGCCGAGATTGAATCCCTGTTGCAACGGGTGGCCTGATATGCAGATCAACCTTTCTGGCCGGGTGGCGCTCGTTACCGGCTCCACACGTGGCATTGGACGCGCCATCGCCGAGGCGCTGGCCGCATCGGGCGCGACGGTAGTGGTCACAGGCCGCGAGGAGACGCGCGCTGCGGAGGTGGCGGCAGAAATCGCAGCCTCCACGCACGCCACCGTGGTCGGCATGGGGGTCGACATCAGCGACGCAGCAGCGGCGACCGCCGTCGTGGAGCGCGTCGAAAAGGAGCTGGGCCGACTCGACATCCTGGTGAACAACGCCGGACTCACCCGCGACAATCTCATCATGCGACTCAAGGATGAAGATTGGGATGCGGTTATCAATGCCAACCTGCGCGGGGCTTTCGTCACCTGCCGGGCGGCAAGCCGGGGCATGATGAAGCGACGCTGGGGTCGCATTATCAACATCGCGAGCGTCGTGGGTCTCACCGGGAACAAGGGCCAGAGCAACTACGCCGCCAGCAAAGCCGGGCTCATCGGTCTCACCAAATCCATTGCCAGGGAGTTGGCGTCCCGCAACGTGCTCGCTAATGTCCTCGCTCCGGGCTTTGTCGAAACAGACATGACCGCCGCCATGACGCCGGAAGCAAAGGCGACGTTGAGCGGCGGCATTCCCCTCGAGCGCCTCGGTACCCCGCAGGACATCGCCGGCATGGTGGTGGTGCTATCGTCCGACCTGGCCTCGTACATCACGGGGCAGGTCATTGTGGTGGACGGCGGGTTGGTGATGTAGCACGCCCGAAACTGCGCCGGCCACGACTCCTATCGGCAGCCGCAGCACGCACTTCGCAGGTGCTGAAACCGTCGGCTGGCCTCTCCCCGCAAGCCTGACGGACTGCTAACTTTGGTTGTATCCCATTTTTCCCATCGAAAGGAATCGTTCCCATGGCAGCGGACCACGAGTCGAAGATCAAAGACATCATTGAGAAAGAGCTTGGTGTCGAGCGCGAGAAGCTGGTGCCCGAAGCAAGCTTTATCGAAGACCTCGGCGCCGACTCACTCGACATCGTGGAGCTCGTGATGGAGTTCGAAAAGGAATTCAATATCGACATCCCCGACGAAGACGCCGAAAAGCTTCGCACGGTGGGCGACGCCATCGCGTACCTGAATTCAAAGGTCGCCGTTTGATGAAACGACGGGTCGTCGTCACGGGCCTTGGTATGCTCACCGCCGTGGGAAACGATGTGGCGACGACCTGGCAAGGCCTGCTTGGCAGCAAGTCGGGTGGCGGACCAATCACCCGGTTTGATACCACGCGGTTCGACGTGAAATTCGCTTGCGAGCTGAAAGGATTTGACGTCACGCAGTACATGGAGCGCAAGGAAGCCAAACGCTCCGACCTGTACACGCAATACGCCGTCGCGGCTTCTGTGCAGGCCATGAACGACGCCGGACTGGGCGAAGGTACCTTCAACCCCGAGCGGTGCGGCGTCATCATCGGCAGTGGCATCGGCGGACTTCGCACGTTTGAAGATCAGTGCGAAACGTATTTCAAGAACGGACCGGGACGCATCTCACCGTTCTTCATTCCGATGTTCATCGGCGACATCGCGGCCGGTGTCGTCTCCATGCGTTTTCAGGCCAAGGGGCCGAACTATGCGGTGCAGTCGGCCTGCGCCACCAGTTCGCACGCGATTGGTGACGCCATGCGCACCATTCAATACGGGGACGCGGACATCATGATTGCCGGTGGTTCCGAGGCGGCGGTGGGGCCCATGGCCATCGGTGGTTTTGCGAACATGGGCGCGCTTTCCAATCGCAACGACTCGCCCGAAACCGCATCCCGTCCCTTCGACCTTACACGCAACGGGTTTGTGTTGGGCGAAGGGGCAGGCATTGTGGTGCTCGAAGAGCTCGACCATGCGGTTGCGCGCGGGGCGAAGATTTATGGCGAAGTCGTGGGGTACGCGGCCACAGGCGATGCCCACACGCTGACGGGGCAGCCCGAAGCGCACGAAGGCCTGCAGCGCTCCATGCGGGGCGCACTGAAAGACGCCAATCTGGCACCGACCGATGTGCAGTACGTCAACGCGCACGGCACGTCCACGCCGCTCAACGATCCCAACGAGTCGCAAGCCATCAAAGCGGTTTTCGGAGAACACGCCTACACACTGTCGGTCAGTTCCACCAAGTCGGCGACCGGCCACATGCTCGGTGCGGCCGGTTCGACGGAGTTTATTGCGTGCGCCCTTGCCATTCGTGACGGGCAGATTCCGCCAACGATTAACTACCAGACTCCCGATCCCGAATGCGATCTCGACTACACGCCCAACGTGCCACGCGCACGCTCGGTCGATGTAGCGATTTCCAACAGCTCCGGGTTTGGTGGCCACAACGTAACGCTTGCCCTGCGTCGATTCGTCGCCTAGCGCTCCCCGCCGGGTGACGTACGCGTGGGCCGGCGCCAGCCCGAGAGCGGCTTTCCGCGATGCCTAATCCCGTTCCGTTCGATGTTGGTCGACTGCGCGACCCCGCGCTCATTCCCATTGGAATGAAGCTTGTCGCGGGCGAACGCCTCACCACAGCCGACGGCGCCACGTTGTTTCGCTCGCCGGATTTATTGGGCGTAGGCGCGATGGCCGACGCAGCCAATCGTGCGCGTCATGGGGATGTGGTCACGTTTGCGGCCAATCAACACATCAATCCGACGAACATCTGCGTCCTGCGCACCACCTGCGCCTTTTGCGGGTATGCGCGCTTGCCGAAAGAAGCAGGAGCCTATCGCTACTCGCTCGAACAAGTGATGGCCGAGGCCGAACAGGCCGACAACGGAATCACACGCGAGTTTCATATTGTCGGCGGGCTCGACATGCAGGCGGGCCTCGAGTACTACACGACCATGTTTCGCGCGCTCAAGGCGCGGCTGCCACATGTCCATATCAAGGCGCTGACGGCCGTGGAAATTGCGCACATCGCGCGCATCGAGAAAATGTCGTGGACCGACGTCCTGATCGCCTTGCGCGATGCAGGCCTCGACACCATGCCGGGCGGAGGCGCGGAAACGTTCAGTGAAGCCGTGCGCGATGAAATTGCCGGCAAGAAACTGGGCGGCGCCGATTACATCAATGTGCACCGTGCGGCCCACCACCTGGGTATCCGCTCCAACTGTACCATGTTGTACGGGCACGTGGAGACCATTGAAGACCGCATGGAGCACCTGCACATGTTGCGCACGCTGCAGGATGAAACCGGTGGGTTTCTGGCGTACATTCCACTGTCGTACCACCCGGATGACAACGAACTTGGCAAACGGCTCAACCGCGAGGGCACGGCCAGTACAGGTTTCGATGACCTTCGCAATCTGGCAGTGGGTCGTTTGTTCCTCGACAATTTCGATCACATCAAGTCGCACTGGATTATGGTCACCAGCGCGGTTTCCCAAATTGCGCTGCATTTTGGCGTGAATGACATTGAAGGCACGGTGGTGCGTGAGAAAATCTATCACGCGGTCGGGGCACCAACCCCACAAGGTATGACGCTGGCGCAGTTGCTGCAGCTCATTCGTGGTGCGGGCAAAATGCCGGCCGAACGTGATTCGTTCTACAACGTCTTGCGTACGTTTGCGCATGACGACGCTCCCACCACGGCGGCGGCGTAACTCCATGCTTGCCGTCGGGCGCATTCCTTATATCAACTGTTATCCGGTGTACGGGGCCATCGATCGCGGTCACGTGGCGATGAACGCCAGGCTCGTGGACGGAATTCCCACACATCTCAACCGGCTGATGGCCGAAGGCAAGCTCGATGTGAGCGTGGTGTCGGCGGTCGAATACGCGCGCGATGCCAATCGCTACCTCGTGTTGCCTGACCTTGCCATTTCATGCGACGGTCCAGTGCGGAGCGTGATGATGTTCTCGCGCATGCCCATCTCAGAACTGTCAGGAAAGCGCGTGTTGGTGAGCCGAAGCTCCATGACGTCGGTGGCGCTGCTGGAACTGCTGTTTGCCAACGTCTGGAAGGTTCGTCCCGAGTTTGTGCCGGGCGATGCGGAATTGGCCGACATCGCGCAATTCGGCGGCGAAGCGCATGACGCGCGCCTGGTCATTGGGGACGCGGCGCTCAAGTTATTCGACGCCACTGCACCGGGCGGCAGCATGCACGCCCTGTACCCCTTCCGGACGGACTTGGGCGAAGAATGGAAGCGGTGGACGGGGTTGCCGTTTGTATTTGCGGTGTGGGTGGCCCAGCGCACGTCGCCGTTGCACGACGTCATGCGGGCACACGAAGCCCTGCTCAGTTCCCGCGACTGGGGGCTTGCGCATCTGCCTGAACTCGCTGTGCAGGCGGCGGCGACCACGGCCGTGCCGTTGGACGTGTGTCAGGTGTATTTGTCTGGACTGGACTACCGACTGTCGGCGCCGCATCTCGCGGGGCTGACCGAGTTTTTCCGAAAGCTGGTGGCGGCGGGTCGAGTACCCGACAGTAACCTGGCGTTTCTCCCTGCGGCGTGAGTCTCCGAAATGCGTGACATCCTGGATTTTTACACCAACGCCCCCCTCATCGAACTCGGCCAGGAGGCCGATCGCGTTCGCGAGGCCCGGCATCCACTCGGCATGGTCACCTACATTGTCGATCGCAACATCAATTACACCAACGTGTGTGTGGCCGACTGCGGGTTTTGCGCATTTTATCGGCGCCCCAAAGACAGCGAAGGGTACACGCTCTCGTTCGAGCAGATTGGTCAGAAAATTGAGGAAACGAAAGCGCTGGGCGGCGTGCAGATTCTCATGCAGGGCGGACACAACCCCTACATCCCGTTCGAATGGTATCTGGAGCTCCTGCGGTACATCAAGCGCAATCATCCCATTCATATTCACGGGTTCTCTCCCAGCGAAGTTGACTTCTTCGCGTCGCGTTTTCGCCTCGAGGCCCGCGATGTCATTCGCGAATTGAAAGCGGCCGGACTCGATTCCATTCCGGGCGGTGGCGGCGAGATTCTGGTGCAACGGGTCCGGGATATCGTCGCGCCAAAGAAAGCCGGGGCCGACCGCTGGCTCGACATCATGGAACTCGCGCACAACGAGGGCATGAAAACGTCCGTCACCATGATGTATGGCATTGGCGAAACGTTGGCCGAACGCGTGGAGCACCTCGAACGCGTGCGCGCGCTGCAGGCCCGCACCAACGGGTTCACCGCGTTCATCTGCTGGCCGCTGCAACCGGAAAACACGCCCACCATGTCGCACATGCCCAAGACCGACGCGATGACGTACCTGCGCACGGTGGCGCTGGCGCGTATCGTGCTGGATAACGTTCCCAACCTGCAGTCAAGCTGGGTGACCATGGGCATGAAGGTGGGACAGATGGCGCTGCGCTTTGGCTGCAACGATTTCGGATCGTTGATGATTGAAGAGAACGTGGTGTCCGCGGCCAACACCACACATCGCACCACGACGGACGAACTCGAACACCTCATCCTCGATGCGGGGTTCACGCCGGCACGGCGGCGCCAGGATTATTCGATCATTCCCGTCGAACCATCAACCGTGGCGGCCTGAGTGTATCGCTCCGGAATCGGGTACGATTCGCATCGGTTTGCGCCCGGTGGTCCCATGCGCCTGGGGGGCATCGATATCCCGTCCGACGTGCACTGCGCGGGACACTCCGACGGCGATGCCATTTGTCACGCGGTCACCGACGCGATTCTCGGTGCCGCGGGACTTGGCGACATCGGGGAGATGTTTCCGGACACGGACGCCAGCAACAAAGGCAAGGATTCCATTGTGATGTTAGCGGCCGCACGCGAGCGCCTGCAGGCGGCGGGATTCAGAGTGAGCAACGTCGACGTCACCGTCATCGCGGAACGCCCAGGAATTGGGCCGCATCGCGTCGCCATTTGTGCGAGGTTGGCTGACACTCTCTGTATTTCGGCCAACCATGTGTCAGTCAAGGGCAAGACCAACGAAGGCATGGGGTGGGTTGGCCGCCAGGAAGGGTTGGCGGTCATGGCGGTTGCGACCGTCACTTCGACCCCCTGATGGTGTACGGGGGGTGGGCGCATCATGCCACACCCACTCATCACCCGCGCCGCTGATGCTGGAGCTCCTGGACTGGCTTGGCAGTTTGCCGGTGGTGCTGCTGTACCTGGCCATTGGCGCGGCCGCCTGCGTCGAAAACATTTTCCCGCCGTTGCCCGCCGACACCGCCATCGCACTCGGCGCGTTCGTCGCGGCGCGTGGTGAAAGCAGCGCGTTCGGAGTGTGGCTGGCCACCATGATTGGCAATGTGGGCGGCGCCATGATCATGTATTACGTCGGGCATCGCTTTGGCATGCCGTGGCTTGAAAAGAAAATTCCCGCATTCAAAGGCGGGGGCGCCAGTAAGTTCGAAGCCCAGTACAAGCGGTATGGCGTTCCGGGGTTGGTTGTCAGCCGGTTTCTCCCAGGGGTGCGCGCTATCGTGCCACCTCTTGCTGGTGCCATGCACATCGGGGCCGTGCGAGCGGCGTTATCCATGGGCATCGCATCCGGTGTGTGGTACGCGATGGTTTGTGTGTTGGCATTCCGCGCCGGCGCCAACGCCGAAGTATTGCTGGCCAAAGTAGCAAGCAGTCAAAAGGTCTTCGGCATAGCGGCGGCCGTCATTGTCGTGATCGCCGTGGGCATCTGGTTCGTGCGGCGCCAAAAGGCAACATGAGCGCGCCCGACGCCGCCCCCACTCCGAGTGAAGCCGTCGAAGCACCGGCGGCCTCCACCGCGTTGTCGCTGGCGAATGATGCGGCAAAGCAAAAGTTGGTTCGCGGTTTTCACCTCCGCCGGTTTGAGGACGTGCTCACGCTTGAAGAAGGGGTGTCTCCGCGCACGCTTGAGGCGTACCGTCGCGACATTATTCGGTGTGCGGCGTTTGCGCGGGATCATGGGGCCGACAGTCCCGCGGCGCTGACACCTGCCATGCTGCGCGAATACGTGTATTCGCTGAAAGATCTGGGCCTTGCCGGATCCTCAATTCGGCGAAATGTGTCGGCGTTGCGCACCTGGTTTCGCGTGTTGTTAGCCGAGGGGCTGGTCACGCACGATCCTACGGAGCGTATTGAATCGCCACAGCGCTGGCGCACGTTGCCGGAGGTGCTGACAGTGGAGGAAGTCACCGCGCTATTGGCCGCACCGCAACTGGAAGAACCGCTGGCCTTTCGAGACCGCGCCATGTTGGAACTGGCCTACGGGGCCGGCCTTCGCGTCTCTGAATGGATTACGTTGGCCCTCAAAGATGTGGTCCTGGAAGAAGGGCTGGTGCGCGTGTTTGGCAAAGGCAGCAAAGAGCGGCTGGTACCCATTGGCCGCAGCGCGATTGGCGCGGTCGCGGTGTACATTCGCGAATTGCGGCCGTCGCTCGAACGTGGGGAAGGGAAGGGCACGCTGTTTTTGAACGCCCGCGGGGAACCACTCACCCGTATGGGCGCCTGGAAAATCCTGCGCAAGTACGTGCGCAAGGCCGGCATTGAAAAGTCGGTCTCGCCGCACACGCTCCGTCACTCGTTCGCGACACATTTACTGGAAGGGGGCGCCGACCTTCGGGCCGTGCAGGAAATGCTTGGCCATGCCGATATTGCGACCACGCAAATCTACACGCATGTCGATCGTGAGTATCTTCGTAGCGTGCACAAGCAGTTTCACCCGCGATCGTAGCGCCCGCCGCGCACCTGGTACACACGTTCCTCGCCTTCGCCATGATCCTCGTCCTCGATAACTACGACTCGTTCACCTACAACCTGGTGCAGTATCTGGGCGAATTGGGTGAGGACATCCTGGTCAAGCGTAATGATGCCGTGACCGTCGAAGCCGTAGGGCGGTTGGCTCCGGACGCCATTGTGGTATCACCGGGTCCGTGCACGCCGGCAGAAGCGGGTATCTCCGTTCCGCTCATTCAGCGTTGGGGCGCGGACATTCCGGTGCTCGGCGTGTGTTTGGGGCATCAGGCCATTGGCGAAGCGTATGGTGGCAAAGTCATTCGCGCGTCCCGGGTCATGCACGGAAAAATGTCGGCCATTACCCACAACGGAACCGGCCTGTTCGAGCATGTGCCGTCGCCCCTCAATGTCATGCGCTACCACTCGCTGGTGGTCGAACACGCCACGTTACCAGAGAGTTTGCAAGTGACCGCTGTCGCGACCGACGACGCCACCGAAATTCATGCGTTGCAGCACCGCCATCACCCCGTGTGGGGCGTGCAATTTCACCCCGAGTCTATTCTTACTCAGTCGGGCCGGCAGATTCTGCAGAACTTCTTGCTGATGGCGCGGGCAACACCTCGGGCGGAACGACGGGAACCGATTTCGGAGGAATGACAAGCGATAACAGCACGCTTGAACCCAGCACACCCGCCACCACACCCAGCGACCACCCAACGGAAATGTGGTACAGCTCGGACAGCAGCATTTTGACGCCGACGAACACCAGCACCACGGACAGGCCGTATTTCAGCAGGTGGAATTTTCCAATGACACCGGCCAGGACGAAATAGAGCGACCGCAGACCCAGAATAGCGAACACATTCGACGTGTAGACCAGAAAGGGGTCTTTCGTCACTCCAAAAATTGCGGGGATGGAATCCAGCGCAAACATCACGTCGGTGGTCTCCACCAGCACCAGCACCACCAATAACGGAGTGGCGACCCAGCGAACAGGTCCGCCGGCCCGTATGGCTTCCCGCACGAAGAATCGGTCACCATGGAACCTGGTCGTGACCGGAAAGAAGCGTCGGACTATGCGAATGACGGGGTTCGACTCGGGCTGAATTTGCGTCTCCTGCTGGAACGCCATTTTGAGGCCGGTATATACCAGAAACGCGCCAAATACAAAAATGATCGCGTGAAAACGCGCGATGAGTATCGCGCCCGCCCCAATCATGAATCCGCGCATCAGCAGCGCGCCCAGAATGCCCCAGAACAACACCCGGTGTTGCAGCGCGGGTGGTATTCGGAAGAACCCGAAAATCATGATAAACACAAAGAGGTTGTCGACGGACAACGCCTCCTCGACCAGATAGCCCGCGAAAAATTCGAGCGCTGACTGCCGGCCCATCGTGAAACCAATCCCAATGCCAAAGGCAATGGCCAGCGTAATCCAGACGGCGCTCCAGGCGAGGGCTTCCTTGACCGTCACCGCTTTCGATTCCCGGTGAAATACACCAAGATCGAGCGCCAACAGCCCGAGCACGAGCGCGTTGAACGCGACCCACCACCACACGTTATGCATCAAATTCCATCTGCGGAGTGCGTTCCTGCGTCAACTGTTTGCCTTCGCTCGTGAGGTTCCGTATCTTAACTGGCGTGAATCTTGCTGCAAGCTTGTACGCTGGGCGGGACCGTTGTCTGTCCTGACCGTCATTCCCGCCCGATTGGGTGCCACACGCCTTCCCCGGAAACCTCTCCGGCTGTTGGGCGGTGTGCCAGTGGTGGTCCGCGTATATCAGCGTGTTCATGGTCTCGGATTCGGAGACGCGTGCGTGGTCGCCACCGATCATCAGGAAATCCTCGAGGCCTGCGCCCTTCATGGCGTGCCCGCCGTGCTGACCGCCTCCGCACATCCCAGCGGCACCGATCGGGTTGCCGAAGTCGCCAGGCTCGCCCAGTTTCGCGAACATTCAGTGGTGCTCAACGTGCAAGGCGACGAGCCGTTCGTGACCCGCGAGGCGTTGGCCGGTGCCGTGGAGAAGGTCGAAAGCGGCGCCGCGATGATTGGAACGGTCGCTGCACCCGCGTCACGGGCAGTGCTCTTGCGTCCCGATGTCGTCAAGGTCGTGAAGAACGAGCAGGGTTTTGCGCTCTACTTTTCGAGAGCGCCCATTCCGTTCCTGCGGGATGCATCAAGTGAAGCCGACGCCATCTTGCAGTCCACGCTGGTACGGCAACACATCGGTGTATATGCCTACCTTCCGTCGGCACTCCAGCAGTGGGTCGCATTGCGTCCGCACCCGTTGGAGCTGGTGGAGAAACTCGAGCAGTTGCGCCCCCTCGCGCATGGACTGACCATCGCCGTAGCGGATGTCGCGGCGGCACCCGAAAGTGGTATCGATACCGAAGAAGATCTCATCCGCGCCAACGCGCGATGGGAGTTGGACCATGCGACTGCAATCGGCACCGCATTCCCGACCCCGATTCCGAGCACAGCCTGATGCCTTCCCCCAACATCCCCACCGGCCAAGTCCAATCACCCAAGTACATCTTTGTCACGGGTGGTGTGGTTTCATCATTGGGCAAGGGGATTGCCGCGGCCTCGTTGGGCCGCTTACTGGTCGACCGCGGGCTGCGCGTGACGATGATGAAGTTCGATCCCTACCTGAACGTCGACCCGGGAACCATGTCGCCGTTTCAGCACGGCGAAGTTTTCGTCACCGACGATGGCGCCGAGACCGATCTCGATCTGGGGCACTACGAACGGTTTCTCGATCGCCCGCTGTCACAGGCCAACAACATCACCACCGGCCGCATTTATTCCAACGTCATTACGAAGGAACGGCGCGGCGAGTACCTGGGCAGCACGGTCCAGGTCATTCCGCACATCACCGACGAAATCAAGTCGGCCATCAAGCGGAACGCCCCCAACAACGATGTCGTCATTTGCGAAATTGGTGGAACCGTCGGCGACATTGAATCGCTGCCGTTTCTCGAAGCTATTCGTCAGTTCCGTCGCGAAGTGGGCAAGGAAAACGCCATCTTTCTGCACCTGACGCTGGTTCCATACATCACGGCCGCCGGTGAAGTGAAAACCAAGCCCACGCAGCATTCCGTGCGGGAGCTCATGCAGATTGGTATCCAGCCCGACTTCCTCATTTGCCGCACCGAGCGGCCACTGGCCGAAGATGTCAAACGCAAAATTGCGCTGTTCTGTAACGTCGACTTCGGCGCGGTCATTGAAAGCCCCGATGTGCCCACCATCTACGAAATTCCCATTTCGTTCGAGCAGCAGGGCTTTGCCGAGCGCGTGATGGATCGCCTGCGGCTCACCGCACCGGCGCCCGACCTGCACCAGTGGAAAACAATGGTGCAACACATCACGCATCCGTCCAGACGAGTGAAAATCTGTGTGGTCGGCAAGTACACCGACTTCATCGACAGCTACAAGAGCGTGCAGGAATCACTCATTCACGGGGGCATTGCGAATGATGTCGGGGTCGACATTGCGTGGACGTCCAGCGATCAATTCGACTCGCCTGAGCGCGCGCGCGAAATTCTGAGCCAGCACCACGGACTGTTGGTGCCGGGGGGCTTTGGCGTGCGCGGCGTTGAAGGAATGGTTGAAGCCATTCGCGCCGCCCGCGAATTGAAAATTCCGTTCTTCGGCATCTGCCTCGGCATGCAGGTCGCGATCATTGAGTTCGCGCGACACGTCATGGGAATAGCCGACAGCCACTCCAGCGAATTCGCGCCTGAGTGCAGTAACGCGGTGATTTCGTTACTCGATTCGCAGCGCGAAGTCACCGATAAAGGCGGCACCATGCGCCTGGGCGCCTATCCGTGTCGATTGCAAAAGGGCTCGAAAGCCGCAGAAATTTACGGAGTACCCGAAGTCAGTGAGCGGCATCGCCATCGCTACGAAGTGTCCAATCGGTATCGCGACGCGTTTGTCGAACACGGCATGCGCCTGAGCGGCTTGTCACCCGACAGCTCGCTCGTCGAAATGATTGAACTGCCCGACCATCCGTGGTTTGTGGGATGTCAGTTTCATCCCGAGTTGCAATCACGCCCGCTGCGACCCCACCCGCTGTTTGCGACGTTTGTGGAGGCCGCCGTGCAACACCAATTCCCGGAAAAAAAAACTGACCCTGATTCGCACGAATCAACGCATCACCCATCCAACGGCGCCGGCAGCAACGGGGCGGCGCGCGCCGGGCTGAACACAGCCATTCGTAGCGACGAGGCGCGCGTCACCACGTGAACCCGCTGTTTCAGGCCAACAAACTGTTTCTGATTGCCGGCCCGTGCCAGCTCGAAGACGACGCCCTCAATCTGCGCGTCGGTGAAGCCCTCGCTCGGCTCGCTGAAAAAGTGCCGGGCGGCATTATTTACAAGGCCAGCTTCGACAAAGCCAACCGTTCTAATCCCGGTGCGACACGCGGCCCGGGACTCGAGGCCGGATTAGCGGCGCTCGACCGCGTGCGCACCGCCACTGGGCTTCCCATTCTGACGGATGTGCACGACGCCTCGCACTGCGCCCCCGCCGCGCACGTGGTGGATGTCCTGCAAATCCCCGCGTTTCTATGCCGGCAAACCGATTTACTGGTCGCGGCCGGTGCGACTGGAAAGCCAGTCAATGTGAAAAAGGGGCAATGGATGCACCCGGAAGGCATGGTGGGAGCGGTTCGCAAGGTTGAAGCCGGTGCCCAGCAAGCCGGTCATGCCGCCGTCGAAATGGCGGTGACCGAACGGGGCACGTTTTTCGGCTATGGTGACTTGGTCGTCGACATGCGGTCCTTCCAACGCATGCGCGACGCATGTGGGGTACCCGTCATTTTTGATGGGACGCACAGCGTGCAGCGCCCGGGCCAGGGCGCCGAGGGTGCCAGTGGCGGAGCGCGCGAGTTCATACCGGCACTGACCCTGGCCGCAATTGCAGCGGGGGCGCAGGGGCTCTTTCTCGAAACGCACCCCGACCCAGACCATGCACCGAGCGACGGTCCCAACATGCTGAAACTGGACACTCTGGACGCGTTGGTGACCCGCTGCGTGGACATCTGGGCGCGGATGCACGCATGAACGCATCACAATCGGTCACGGCACCAATTGTGCATACACTCCATAGCACCCTGGCGCGCCGCATTCAGATTGTTGGCCTTGATGTGGATGGCACCTTAACAGATGGAGGCGTGTACCTCGGGGCAAGCGAAGTCGCCGCACTCGGTCATTCGCTGGCGCCTTTTCATGCCCCCTTTGAACTCAAGCGTTATGACATTCAGGATGGGCTGGGCATCTGGTTGCTGCGTTCCATCGGCATCAAGGTGGTGATTGTCACCGGTCGCGTATCACACAGCGTCGCAGCGCGCGGACGCGAATTGGGAGTGGACGCGGTGCTGCAGGAACCCAACGCCATGAAGTTGGGGCTGTGGCGCACAGTGCTGCAGGACTTCAAACTCACCAACGCCGACGCGGCCTTTGTGGGTGACGATTTGCCCGACCTCCCCATCTTGCGAGAGGTCGCGTTACCGGTTGCCGTAGGAAATGCCGTGCCAGAGGTGCAGAGCGCCTGCAGCCTGCATCTCACTCGCCGTGGTGGTTTCGGCGCCGTGCGGGAATTCGGCGAAGTGCTCATGCGGGCACGTGGTGATTGGGACCTCGCCGTTGAGGGGTACGTGAATAGCCGCAGCGTCACCGACGTGCTGGCACCTACGGCGGTGGCAGTCACGTGACCAACACGATGACACCAAACCTCCCAGACGGTCCCGGAACGGACCACGTGATTGTCGAACGTGGTCGTCGCGTGTTGTTGCTCGAGCGCGATGCACTTACCGACATGCAAGCGTCCCTCGGTGCAGATTTTGTCCGTGCCGTGCGACGCATCGCGAACACGAAGGGCCGTGTGATTGTCTCGGGCGTGGGAAAATCAGGGCTGGTTGGACGCAAAATAGCCGCGACGCTGACGTCGACCGGAACGCCCGCCGTGTTTCTGCATCCCGTGGAGAGCCTGCACGGCGACCTGGGAATGGTGGGCGCCGATGACGTTGCCATTCTTATTTCGAAAAGTGGCAACACGGACGAACTGTCCGGCCTGATTGAAGCACTGGCTCGGCTGGGCGTACATCTCATTGCCATGACCACCGAGCGCAATTCACACCTCGCACGGCATGCCGAGATCACGTTGGTGGTAGCCGGGCGCGAGGAAGCCTGTCCGCACGATTTGGCGCCAACCACGAGCACAACGGCCACCATGGCCCTGGGTGATGCGCTGGCCGTGGCGCTACTTCAGGAAAAGAGTTTTAATGTGGACGATTTTGCGCGGCTGCATCCGGGCGGGGCATTGGGTCGGCGTCTGCTCACACGGGTCTCGGACGTCATGGACATGAATGTGCTGGTCACACTGTCCCCCGACGCGTTGATGCGAGACGCCGTAATGTTGTTGGCCAAACAACGTGGTCTCGCCATTGTGGCAGCGCAGGAGAAAGTGCTGGGGGTGATAACCGGCGGCGATCTGGCTCGGCTTTTCGAGCGCGAAGCTGATGTAATGAACATTCCCGTGCACCGCGTAATGACACCGTCGCCGCGTGTCGCGCGGGTCGAGGAACTGGGCAGCGCCGTCGTTCATCGAATGGAGCAGTCACGCATTATGGCCATGCCGGTTCTCGATGATGAGGGAAAGTTGAAAGGCGTCGTCCATCTGCACGACCTGATGCGCGCGGGGGCGGCATAATGGCGCGGGTATTGTCCACCGGCCGGTGGTGGAATGCACGGGCTGCGTGCGTTTCTCGCAGGGTATTGGTGCTGCTGGCCGCGTCTGCGACAGCGCTCGCGAGTTGCAAACCCAAATCGACTGCAATTGCGTCCAAAGCCCTCGTGCTGCCCGACTCGGCCGAGCAGATGATCTTTGGGTTTAACGCGTTGATCACGGACAACGGTGTCAGCAAAGGTCGGCTGCTCGCCGACACGGCCTTTCTCTATCGCGATCCGCCGGGACCACGGTTTGAATTGCGGCGCGTGAATCTCACGTTTTTCACGCCGCAAGGCGTCGATGACGGGACGATGTCCGCCCGCGAAGGCACCTACATCGACTGGCAGAAACGCGTGGAGGGACGCGGCAACGTGATCATCATCCGCAAGGACGGTAACCGGCTGGAATCACCGCAACTGGTCTATGATCAGGGGCGCAACCAGATTTTCAGTGACAGCGCCTTCAAGTTCACGCAACCGAACAAGCGCATGATTTCCGGCACCGGGTTTGACTCCGACCCTCGGCTCACCAGTCTGCGTTGCATGCGGAACTGTAACTTCTCAGGCAACGTGAAGGTGCCGCGCCAATGAGCGTGTCCGCGCGCGCACGCGCCGTCACCCGCGTGCTCCTCCTTCTTTCGCCCGTATTGGTCGCGGCGTGCGTAGGCGGACGTGGCGCACGGCGTCCTGCGGCCGGCGCGCCGCAGACGCCCGGTCGCACCGACACCACGTTACCGGCCATCGTGCTGCCCGTGCCGGACAGCGCGACCCGGGCCAACACCACGCGCGATTCCACCGCGCGAGTGGCCGACTCCCTCAAGACGCTGGCGGCTGACAGCACCGGGAAAGACTCCGTCAAAGCGCCCGTCAAACCGGCTGCCAAAAAGCCTGCCAAGCAGTGCGTCCTGGACATTGGTCAGTTGCCCGACACCCGGTTCAACTTCATGCGCCTGGCCGACTCGAGCAGCAACATCATGGTCGGGGGCGGATTTATCGGTCATTGTGCAGGGGAAAAGAATAACGTCCGTGCCGACAGCGCCGAGTATTACGAAACCAACGCACTCCTGCATCTGTTCGGCAACGTGACGTACGATGAGAAGGGTGAGTTTCGCGTCACGTCAAACCAAGCCACCTATTTTCTGAACGAAGGCAAGTTGTTTGCAACCGGCAACGTCATCGCGCGGCAGCTCAAATCCGGCAGCACGTTCACGGGACCGAATATCGAGTACTTCCGCGTCATGCCGGACATTCGAACCACCTCGCGTCTGTACGCGCCCAACAGTCCGCTCGTGATGCTGCACCAGAAAGATTCCGCCGGCAAGGATCTTCCGCCTGTTCGCGTGGGCGCCAGCATCATGCAGGACAACGGCGACAGCGTGCTGTTGGCGTGGGGCAGTGTGAACATCACCCGGACCGACATTGTCGGACGCGGCGATTCGGCCAGCTTCGAAAAAATCAACGGACAGGCGCGCCTCATTCGGGCAGCCAGTATCCAGTCGCTGTCAAAAGATCAACCGTTCACGCTGTCGGCCGACACAATCGACCTGTTTACCACCGACTCGGTGCTCGACCGCGTGCTCGCCAAGCACCTGGGTCGCGCGAAATCCGGCGAAGTCACCATGAGCGCCGAACGGCTGGACATGCGTCTGGTCGATCGCAAGATCAATCGCGCGTACGCGTTCGGGCCGGGACGCGCGAAGGCGGATACGAAAGACCAATCACTCGAAGCCGATTCGCTGGACATTCTCATTCCGAATCAACGCATCAAGGAATTGCGGGCGTTTGGTACCGCAAGCGCCATCAGCAAGCCCGATTCGCTCAAGATCAAGTCGGACGAGACGGATATCCTGCGCGGCGACGTCATCATCGCGGAATTTGATAGCGTGCAGGCCCCCACCGATACGGCGGCCAAGGCGCAGATCAAGCGCGTCACCGCCGATGGCAACGCCAGTTCAAAAGTGCAGATCGCCTCGCGGCTGGGCCGCTCTTTTCCGCCCGCCATCAACTACATCCGCGGGAAACACCTGATTGTCACGTTTGACAGCGGTCAGGTGCGCGATATCGCCGTCGACTCCTCAGCGTCTGGCCAATTTTTTGAGCCCGTTCCTGACTCGCTCTCCGATTCCACCACCCGCAACAAACCGCGCCGTCCGCCGCCCATCGCGCTGCGTGCGGCACCGGTTGGGGATGCTCCGTCGCCAGCCAACGCACCGTCCCCAGTGCGCGGTCGTGTGGCCGCCATCATGCCCTCCAGAGTGTCCCGCATCCGATGACCGCAGACGACGCAGCCACCGCGCTTGGTGCCGAACAATTGGCGTACATCCTTGAGCGCGCGGCCGATGGGGATCGCGCACTCGTCACGGCACTGGTGGCGGTGCTGGAGGCCGCGGACGAAACCGGAGCAGCCCGCCTGCACGACATCGCGAACCGCTATCGCGCCGCGCATCTCGCGGCCTGGCAGCAGGAAGGCCGCGATGTGGCTCAGGAAGCCGGGCGGTTATCCATGGACGAAGTGCGCACCCACTTGGCCGTGTCGCTCTTGCCACGGTTGGTGGACGCCAACGCGCTCGTTTTACCCGGTGGGGCCATTTCGGGCGCAGACAGCCGCGTACAGTTTTCGGACACTTTATGGCCGGAACTCAAGACCCATCGGGCAGACACCGCGCACGCCCACACATTGACGGGTGAGCATCTGGCCGTTCACCATCCTGCGCCGCACCGCGCCGTTCCGGGGTCGGTACCGCAGGGCAAAATCCTGAAAGCAACGGGATTGTCCAAGGTGTATCGTGGCCGAAGCGTGGTGAACGACGTGGCCCTGCAGGTGCAGCAGGGCGAAATCGTCGGTCTACTGGGCCCAAACGGTGCCGGCAAAACCACATTGTTCTACATGCTGGTGGGGCTCATTGAGCCGCTCGTCGGTCGGGTTCATCTGGATAACACCGACATTACCGACATGCCGATGTACAAACGCGCACGGCAGGGCATTGGGTATTTGTCACAGGAACCCTCCATATTCAGGAAGTTGTCCGTCGAGGACAACATTCTGGCCATTCTCGAAACGCTGCCCATCAGTGCAAAGGAGCGGGCCGAGCGCCTTGAGTCGCTGCTGGCTGAGCTCAAAATCAAGCATCTCCGGCACAGCAAGGCGTACCAGCTGTCCGGGGGCGAACGAAGGAGGCTGGAGATTACGCGAGCGCTCGTCACGCGTCCCGCCTTTATGATGCTCGATGAACCTTTTGCCGGCGTTGATCCGCTGGCCGTCCAGGAAATTCAGGAAATCGTGAGCAAGTTGCGCGAGCGCGGCATCGGGGTGCTCATTTCCGATCACAACGTCGAGCAGACACTCGATATCGTCGACCGGGCCTACATCCTGTTCGAGGGCCGGGTCAAGGTGTCCGGCACCGTGCGCGAGTTGGTGTTTGATGATAACGTTTCGCGGGACTACCTTGGCTCGACGCTGACCGCGCGCCTGCGTTCGCGATTCGCCGAAGCCGAGCAACACGCCGGAGATCCGCAGTGAGAAACGGGCTGCAGCAGAACACCTCGCTCCGGCAGGAGCTCAAGGTCAATCCACGCCTCTATCAGGCGATGGATCTGCTGTACATGCCCCTGCTCGACTTGCAGCAACATCTCAAGCAGGAATTACTCACCAACCCGTTTCTCGAGCTGGTCGAACCCGAGGACGACGAGAGCGAATCACCCGATTCGGACGAGGATTCCGAGCCGCAGGATCTCGCCGAAGCCGAAACCGTTACCGAAGCGCAAACAGAACCGGAAAAAACCGGCGACGACGACGTCGATTGGGAAGCGGTACTGCTTGACGGGTTCGAAACCGGTGGCATGCGCGAAGAGTCGGAAGATCGCGAATGGTATGAACCGGTCACGGTCGACTCGCGCGACCTGTCCGACCATCTCAAGGAGCAAATCGGCCTGATTGATCTGTCGCCGCGACAAGCGTTTCTGGCGGACGAATTTATTGGCAACATCAACGACGACGGGTATCTGGCCTGCTCGCTCGAAGAAATTCGAAATGGCGCGAACGAGGTGTTGCGTCACGAAATGGAAGAACGGGACGATGACATCGTCGTCGACCCCTACACAGACGCCGAAGTAACGGCGATGCTGGTGATTATTCAGGAACTCGATCCGCCAGGCGTTGGCGCGCGCGACCTGCGCGAGTGCCTCCAGTTGCAGATTCGGGCCGCTGGACGCGCCGATTCGCTCTTGTACCGGCTCGTGGAAGAAACGTTCGAGGAACTCATCGCGCACCGCTGGAATGAATTGGCCAAGCGGTTCGGCATCAGCCCGCAGCTGGCGCAAAGTGCCGCTGATGAAATTGCCAAGCTCGATCACAAACCCGGGCTTCGCTTTTCGTCGGCCAGCGACAACTACATTATTCCCGACCTGGTCATCGACCGCATTGACGGTGAATACCACGTCTTCCTGAACGACGGCAACCTGCCGCGTCTCAAGTTGTCCAAGGTGTATCAGGAAATCGCGCGCGACAAAAAACAGTTCGACGGAGAAAGCAAAGATTTTATCGCCAGCAAGCTGAATTCCGCCAACTGGATGATTCAGGCGCTCGAACAGCGTCGGCAAACCGTGCTCAAGGTCATGCACTACATTGTCGACCGTCAGCGTGATTTCTTCGAACGGGGGGTGCAATACCTGCACCCGCTCACCCTGCGGGAAGTCGCCGAGGCCGTTGGCATGCACGAGTCAACGGTCAGCCGGGTCACCAACGAAAAATTCGTGCAAACACCGCGCGGCGTGCTGCCGCTCAAGTTCTTCTTTTCGTCGGGCCTCTCCACCACCGACGGCGACGACGTTTCCGCACGCGGCATCAAGGATCAGATTGAAAAGCTCGTCACCGGCGAAGACTCGAGAAATCCGCTTACCGATCAGGCCATCGTTGAAATACTGTTGCAGACCGGCGTGCAGATTGCGCGCCGAACCGTTGCCAAGTACCGCGACCAGCTCGGGGTGTTGCCGGCGCGCATGCGGAAGCGCGTTTAGTCGGCCGTTGCCGTGAACTCTGCCGTTGTGACGCACCGGGTGGATGTCAGTGTGCTGGTGCCGGCCAAGGACGAAGCAGGCAATCTCGCGCTGTTCATGGAGCAGTGCGCCGAGACCTTCAAGTCAGCGGCCGAAGCGTACGAGGTCATCGTGATTGACGATGGCTCGACCGACAACAGCTGGCCGCTCCTGCAACAACTCGCCACGCAGTACGCGTTTCTCAAACCGGTACGTCACCGCGCCCAACGCGGTATTGCCGAAGCCTTGCGCACGGGTTACCACAACGCAGCGGGTGAGGTGCTGGTCTTCTATCCGGCCGACTTGCAGTTCAAACCCGAAGACATTCCGCGTCTGGTGCACCCCATCCTGCACGGCAACTCGGACATGGTCACGGGCTACAAAGAAGGCCAGTACAACAAGGCGTTTGTCTCCGGCATCTATAACAAGTTGAGCCGTGCGTTGTTCGACGTGCCCGTCCGTGACCTGAACAACGTCAAAGCCTATCGCCGCGAAATCATGCAGGCGCTGCCCATGCGTCCCGACTGGCATCGCTACATGATCGTGTTGGCGCACGCCAACGGATACAGCGTCACGGAAGTGCCGATGCCGCTGTACCCGCGTCACAGCGGTGCGTCAAAATTTGGATTGTCGCGCATCCCCATTGGCGTGCTCGACATGTTGTCCGTTTGGTTCGAATTGCGATTCGGCCAGAAGCCGTTGCTCGCATTTGGCATGCTTGGCGCTGCGTTATTTGCATTCGGGTTTCTGGTGGGCGTGGTGGCGGTCGGTGTGCGTTTGTTTGGGGGCATCGGCTATCGCCCGCTCCTCACGCTCGTCGAGACGTGCCTGCTGCTCGGCAGCGTGTTTTTTGCCACCGGACTGTTAAGCGAACAAATCGCTCAGCAGCGCGCCGAGGTGCGCGAATTGCGCCGCGAACTGGATACGTTTGCTGCGCGGAGTGAAAACCCCGTCAACACAAACAACCAGGGGCAGCGCTCCAATGCCCCCTGATACGCAACCGCCCGTCGGTCGCGTATTGTTCGTTACCCACAACATTCCACGATTCATCGGTGACGCGGCCGGATCGTTCGTCTTGCGATTGGCGGTCGCCCTGCGCGATGTCGGCGTCGCAGTGGACGTGCTCGCTCCCGGATCACCAGACCTGAGCGGCGTCGACGAAATGGAAGGGATTGAAATTGAGCGCGTGCGATACGCCGCGCCGGAGCGCATGACGTTGGCGTACTCCGGCCGCATGGCCGAGGATGTACGTGCCTCTTGGGCGGGACGATGTGCGCTCGCGGGATTGTTGTATCACATGCGCCGCCGCATTCGCGTGCGAGTGCGTCATGCCATCCGGCAGGGCAGGCCGTACGCCGTGGTGCACGCGCATTGGTGGTTCCCGTCAGGACTGAGCGCGTGGAGTGCGGGCGCCGGAGCGGGGCTTGGCGTTCCACTCGTCATCACCATGCATGGCAGTGACGTTCGTCTCGCGCAAGGAGTTGGTGCCTCGCATGGAATGATGCGACGGGTGTTACAGCGGGCGGTGCGGGTGACCGCAGTGTCGCGCTGGCTGGCCGATGCCGCCAAACGTATTGCCCCCACCGTGAATATCGCCGTGGGGCCCATGCCGGTCGACACGAGCGTGTTTCAACCGCCTCGTACTACCGGGCGCCGACAGAACGTGTTGTTCGTGGGGCGGCTCAACGCACAAAAGGGGGTCGCCGATCTCCTGTCGGCGTTTGCCCTCATGACCGATCGCACTATTTCCCTGCAAGTCGTTGGCGACGGGCCCGACGCCGATGCGCTCAAGCAACAGGCACAATCGCTCGGTATCAGCCAGCGAGTGCAATGGCTGGGCACACGCACACAGCGTGAGTTAGTCCCTCTTTACCAGCAAGCAGCAGTGGTGGCCATGCCGTCCCGCGACGAAGGACTGGGCCTCGTCGCCGTCGAAGCGCAATTGAGCGGCACTCCCGTTGTTGCGTATGCGTCCGGGGGGCTCACCGACGTCGTGCGGCCCACAAATGGTGGCACCTTGGTAACGCCCGGCGACATTGACGCATTGGCCGCGGCCCTCGACCTTTTCGCGGCGGACAACGAGGCAGCGCAACAACGCGGTCGCGTCGCAGGCGCCGCAGCACGGGCTGCAATGATTGATGTGTTCAGCCCCGCAGCCGTCGCCGCGCAGTATCTGGAATGGTACGCGCTGGCGACGCGGTGAGCACAACCCCAACCACCGCCGATGGATCGCGCCCCCACCGCCTGTGGTGGCGCGTGCTGCAGGGGGCGTTCGTTATCGCGGCGCTGGCCTACTTCACCATCAAAATTTCGGACAACTGGAGCGCGTACCAAAACACAGCAACCAACCTGCATCCCCAGTGGTCGCGGGTGATTTTCGCCAGTGCGATTGTGCTCGGTACGTACGCAATGCTCATCCAAAGCTGGCGCGTCCTCATTCAGGGCTCGGGAGGTGCGCTTTTGTACCTGCCCGCGGTTCGCATTTGGACCATCGCAAACCTTGGCCGATACATTCCCGGAAAAGTGGCCTCCATCGCCGCGCTGGGCGTGCTTGCGAAACAGGAGGGGATCTCCGCAGCGGCCGCCGCCAGTGCGGCCATTCTAGGCACGCTCATCAACATTGGCGCCGGTTTCGGCATCGTCGCCTTGGCAGGCAGTCAGGTACTCAGCGCGCTTTCGCCGTGGTACGCGGTCGTGGCGAAGGCGGGCAGCGCACTTTTCGTCCTCAGCGTGGTCGCGCTCCCGTGGATGTTGCCGCCCGTCGCTCGTTTTGCCGCTCAGCGATTGCGAAAGCAATCGTTCGAATTCCAGATCAGTGGTACCAGTCTCTGGACCAGCGTGACGATCAATGCCATTTCCTGGTTCTGCTACGGCTGGGCATTTATGGTGTTCGCTCAGGCCGTGATGCCGCAGCTGGAAGGTTCGCTGTTGCAGTTTGTCGTGGTGTGGGCGGCGAGTTACCTGGTTGGGTACCTCGCATTTTTTTCCCCAGGCGGACTCGGTGTTCGCGAATGGGCGATGGTGGCCGGTTTGACCGCCCTCGGCATGACCGACACGGCGGGAGCCGGCATCCTCGCGGTAACGTCTCGTTTGTGGTTGTCTGTCCTCGAACTGCTGCCTGGGCTCATCGCGCTGGCCATTTCGCCCGTGTCACAGAGGCTCCGGCCCGAAGGCGACTAGCTAGATTCAGGTCGCGCTGGCTCTATCAGCCGACTTTCTCTCACCTCATCCCCAGTCGATGGTCTCGTCCGACGCCAACGCCGTCACCACTCCGGTATCGCGCCATCAACTGGCATGGGCAGCACTATTCTGCATCGGGGCGGCGCTGCTGCTTGCCTATCCCGCGCTCGGTGGCGGATTTCTGGTCAATCCGAATTCCGATCAATACATCGCGGGGTATTCCTTTCGCGAGTTTGCGGCGCAGTCGCTAAAAGGCGGGAACGGTTTCCCGCTCTGGAATCCGTATCAGTTTGGCGGCATGCCGTACGTCGCGGCCATGCATGGAGACATCTTTTATCCGACGTTTCTGTTGCGCATGATCATGCCGACAGACATTGCGATGACCTGGGGCTTTGTCATCCATCTGGTACTGGCTGGCTTCTTTACCGCCGGCTTTCTGCGCGCGTCAGGGCTGTCACTGCCGGCCGCCAGTTTTGGTGGAATTGCCTATATGCTCGCCGGTCCGGTGGCGGCGTACGCCTCGCCCGGACATGACGGCAAATTGTTCGTCAGTGCGTTGTTGCCGGCGGCCCTGTGGTGCGCGGTGCGGGGAATTCGCGATGGCCGTGCAGTGGCATGGGGCCTGATGGCGCTGGTCGTGGGGCTCGGCGTGCTGTCGCCGCATCCGCAGTTGTTGCAATACATGCTGCTCACCACCGGCGCGTATTCGCTCTTCCTTGCCCTTTCGCCAACTGCGGTGCCGGGCAGTCCCCATAGCAGTGCATCGCCGAAGGACAACAAGCAGCGTGTCACGCGCCTGGGCCTTGCCCTCGCCGCTGTTGTCATAGGCGGCGCCATCGGAGCGATTCAGTATTTGCCGGTGATGGAGTACGTACCATGGTCGCCGCGATCGGGGGGAAAAGGGTACGAATACGCGACCAGTTATTCGTTGCCCATAGAAGAAACCATCAATTTCTATCTCCCACAGTTCTCTGGAATTCTGGACAAGTACTGGGGGCGAAACGGCATTCACTTTCACAGTGAATACCTCGGGGTAGTCGCCTTGGTGCTGGCTGGTTTGGGAATTGGCGGGGGGGCTGCCAATCGGAATCGCCGCCATGGTTGGTTCTGGTTGGGCGCATTCGTGGTCTCGCTACTGTGGGCCTTGGGTGGCAGCACGCCTTTTTATCAGCTCATTTACGCTTTGGTGCCAGGCACCAAATATTTCCGGGCGCCGAGCACCATCTTGTACGTTGTTGGTTTTTCAACGGCGGTGTTGGCAGCGTTTGGTGCGGAACGGGTATTGGCTGGCAAGGCCAGCGTACGTTACGCGCTCATCTGGTCCGGATTGGCGGTCGCGGTAGCATTCGTCGCCATGGCAGATGGCTTCACGGGTATGGCCATGTCACTGCTCGGTGATCAGCGCGGCGATGCCATTCTCGCCAATGCCTCGGACGTCACCGTTGGTGCGTGGCGCTCCGCATTCTTTGTCTTTGTCGTGGCCGCCATCATTATCGCGGTGTCCCGCAAAATGATGTCGGCCAAGGTGGCCGGCTTCGCATTGCTTGGGGTCTTGTCCATCGACCTCTGGAGCATCGAGCGCCGCTATTGGATGTTTTCCGAACGCGCGGAGAAGCTGTACGCGCCCGATGCAATCGTGCAATATCTGCAGAATGAGAAAGAACCCGGTCGCGTCATCGCCATTGCGCTAAGCAACAACCTGGCCTCCCACGACCCGTTCATCCTGGGCGACGCCCTCATGCATTTGAAGGTGCGCGGCGTGCTTGGCTACCATGGCAATGAACTCGGCAGATATCAGGCACTGACCGGCAAGGAGGACGGGATGCAGTCGCTGGCGAATCCCAACTTCTGGGCGTTGACCAACGCGCGATACCTGTACACCAACCTCGCTGAGGTGCCGTTTCCGGGGTCGACGCTGGTAGCAGGACCCGTGCGGAACGCCGCCGGCACCATGACGTTTCTTTACCGCCTGCCGGGCGACCAGCCTGCAGCGTGGGTGGCACCAATGATCGTCAAGGCCGGTGACGCCTCGACACTTGCCACGGTGCTCAACCCGCTGTTCAACGTGAAGCGGGCCGTCATTTTCGATTCGGCCTCCACGGCCACAGCAGAACCCGCGACAACCGCATTGCCCGAACCGCTCTCCATCACGGTGAAATTTTCCCGGTACGACCCCGGAGCAATTGACATGCAGCTGGACGGCACGGTTCCAGCCGGTTCCGCTCTGGTCGTCTCTGAGAATTACTACCCAGGATGGCAGGCCGAAGTAGATGGGAAGGCCGTTCCCGTCTCCCGCGCCGATTACACCATCATGGGCATTCCTCTGCCGCCCAACGCGCGCTCCGTCTCGCTGCGGTTCGTCAGTGAGCCCTACGAGCGCGGCAAAATGATTACCCTGATAGCGGTGCTGCTGGCCGTGCTGGCCTGTGCCGCAGGGTTCGTGATAGACCGCAGAAAGCACGCAAAACTGTCCGCGGCATGACCAATAGCCCGTCACTGCCGCGCGGTTCGCTCGCTCTTCATGAACGGGGTGTTGTTATCGTGCCGACGTACAACGAACGCGAGAACATCACCAGAATCGTCCCTCTCATCCTGACCCAGGATGAGCGCCTGGATGTGTTGGTTGTCGACGACAACTCTCCGGACGGCACGGGACAGCTGGCGGACGCCATGGCGGCCGCCGACCCTCGCGTCCACGTCCTGCACAGGGCCAATAAGGAGGGGTTGGGCAAGGCCTACCTCGCGGGGTTCGACTGGGCATTGGCTCGGCCGTACCAGTACATCTTCGAAATGGATGCGGACTTTTCGCACGACCCATCGCACCTCCCCGAATTTCTCGCCGCCATCCGAAATGCCGACCTGGTGCTGGGATCACGCTACCGGGACGGGAAGGTCACTGTCGTGAACTGGCCGATTTCGCGTCTGTTGTTGTCGTATGCCGCCAATATCTACGCGCGACGGGTTACTGGACTTCGCCTGTGGGATGGCACGGGCGGGTTCAAGTGTTTCCGCCGCCAGGTGCTGGAAGCCATTCCGCTCACGGAAGTGAAGTCAAACGGCTACGCGTTTCAAATTGAAATGAGTTTCCGCGCCTGGAAAAAGAAGTTTCGCATTGCGGAAATCCCGATTGTCTTCCATGACCGCACAGAAGGGCAGTCGAAGATGTCAAAGGGCATTGTGCGCGAAGCCGTCTGGATGGTATGGCGACTGCGGTACTGGTCAATCCGGAACTGGGTGTAGCGCCGCCCGCGCTTCATATGACTGATTGGGCAGTATCGCGCCTTGCTGGAATTCCGTTCGCCAAGATGACCGGATCGGGCAACGATTTTGTCGTGTTCGACGCACGCCGCGTGGATGGCAGCCTTGTCACGCAGCCTCAGGTGATACAGGCTATCTGCAATCGCCACAATGGGATAGGGGCTGACGGTGTAGTCTTGCTCGAAGCCAAGCCCAACGGCGCAGACGCCCGAATTCATTACTACAACAGCGACGGATCGGCCGCCGATCTCTGCGGCAATGCCACGCTGTGCTCAGCATCCATGGCGGTCGAGCTTCAATTAGGAAGCGCCGATGGCTTGTCCCTGTGGACCGATGCCGGACTCATCCATAGCCGAATTGTCAACGGAACTCCGGAAATCGACCTCGAACCGGTGGTGAATGTCAATGCCTCGGCAAACATCGAACGGTTGCCAGATGAGCTCCGCATTGGCTTTGCGGTGGTCGGCGTGCCACATCTGGTCGTCCTGTGCAACGACGTGCAGACCGTTGACGTCCAGGGGCGGGGAGCTGAATTGCGCCGCCACCAGTGGACAGGCCCGCAGGGAGCAAACGTTAATTTTGTGTCCCGAACTGCCAAGGGGTCGTGGCGATACAGAACATTTGAAAGGGGCGTTGAGGGCGAGACTCTCGCATGCGGCACTGGTTCAATCGCGGCGGGCATTTTGTTGGTCATCTGGGAACTGGCTGAATCACCCGTGGCATTGTGGACGTCCTCTGGACGGCTGGCGACCGTAACCCTTCGTCCGGACACGGTAGTCGCTGGCGCCTTTCGACCGTCGTTGCGGGGCGAAGGCCGCGTCGTATTTCGTGGCGAAACGGGGGCGATATTGCTTCCGGTCTGATTGACCGAGTTTTGCCAAACAATTTGTCTTTTTCATTGTGGACAGGTGTACAGTTCTTAGGAACGTGACGGAATAGTTCAGATGGTGGTTTGCAAGATCTCCCTAAGTGGCTTAGTAGCAAGCACTTATGCCAGTCTCTGGCACTTGGAGGCCACGAATTCTCCCACATTTGTCCACAGTTATCCACCATGGTTAGTTTACATAACATGTATTATGCGCAATCTCAATTACTCTGGTGGCTGCCCTCTGTCGCCTTGGAGACCCTAAAATGTCAGCACCAGCTCTGGCAGTTCTGGCCACAGCTTTGAACCTGAAAACAAAAGGCCGGTCCACGCATTGCGCAGTCCGGCCCCCCTGGTTCTTGAACTCGTGATGTCGTTGCCTCAGTGCGCCGTACGCCGGAAGTTCAACGAATCACACCCGCGTGGTCGGGATTTACTTGATGGCCGCGCCAGCAATTTCGCCAAGGCGCACCCGAGCTTCCTGGGCATACTGCGAATTGGAATCTTCGGAAAGCTCCAGAAAAATCTTCTTGGCCTCGTCAAGCTTTCCGGCCAACATCAGACTGCGTGCCTGCGCCGTCTTGTGCTGTTGCTTCTCTGTGGGCGCGGTCACACCGTCGGCAGCTTTTCCGTAGTACTCGGCCGCCTTTTCCATATTGCCTAACCCTTCATAGCCGGCTGCAATCATGGCATCGAAGGAAGGTCGCGTATCGGCCGCGGCCGAGCCTCGCCCTTTTTCGAGCATGGTAATGGCGCCCTGATGCTGCTTCAGGTCGTACAGCGCCTGTGCCAGTAACAATGAGGCCTGATCGCCCGAGCGCGTCCCGCTGTACCGGGTGGACACCTTCTGCAGCGCGGCTTGTGCTTCTGGCAGGTTGCCTTGAAGCAGTGGCACCTGCGCTTGGTAAAGGGCGTTGGACGCCTCCGCAACCTTGGAGGCACTCAAGTAACGATACCCGAAAATGCCTGCGGCGATTACCGCTGCGCCCGCAACCCCTATCAACAATGGCTTCGAATTGGCCTGAAGCCACATCGTGAGATTTTCAAGCGGGTCGTCAGACCCGCCGGACAGAGAGGAAGAGCGTGGGGCCTGCGCCATGCTTCAGACGAGTTGGGGTGAAGAGCGCCTTCGGAATGCGCTCTTATCAGGAATTCCGGGAGTAGCCGTTGAATTTAGCCATTCAGTGCCCTCTACGTCGAGTGCGCTTACCCGGAATTGCCTGTGATTTTTTAAGCTTTTCGACAGGATCTCGCGAACACACCCCCAAAAAACAGCCAATGTCCCCGGCAGGGATCGAACCTGCGGCCTCAAGTTTAGGAAACTTGCGCTCTATCCAACTGAGCTACGAGGACACGCCAACGTGCCGAATATAATCGCCAGCTGGGCCTAGAACGAAAGCAAGGCGCTGACGTGTCTTCCAGCCAGCAATTGTGGATCACCAAGCCCGGCAATTTCACCCAGCACGCTGATGCCGGCGACCGTTGCCCCCATGCGTTCCACAATTCGGCAGGTGGCTGCGACGGTTCCTCCGGTAGCCAGTATGTCGTCCACAATGAGGACCCGTGAGTCGCTGGGCAGTCCATCGGCATGGACTTCGAGTACATCCAATCCGTATTCAAGCGTGAAAGACTCACGCACGGTGGGCATGGGCAGTTTGCCGGATTTGCGCGCAGGAACGAATGGCACATTCAAAAGCAGCGCAACGGGCACTCCGAACAGAAATCCGCGGCTCTCAATGCCCACCACATGTGTGATTCGGCTGTGGCGAAACGGCGCGCACAAGGCCACGACCACTTCCGTCATCAGCGAAGGACGACCCAGTAGTGGCGTGATGTCCTTGAACTGAATGCCCGGTTTCGGAAAATCAGGCACGGTGCGCAGTGTCTGTTCGAGTCGGGACGCAAGCGACGAAGTCATGGCAGCGGTGGCTTTACAATCTGAAACGGATATGGCAGCGGTTCATCCGACTGCAAAATATCCGGCGCAACCAGCATCTGCACAGCTTCCACCACTGCCCCTGTAGGCCCCCGGGCAAGCTCAGACAAAAAGTCGGCCAGAACCGGACCGATTCCTGACACAAGCACCTCGACACTGCCGTCCGGCCGATTTTGCACCCAGCCGCTTAATCCGCGCCTTCTGGCGCGCTCGCGGGTGAACCAGCGGAATCCCACCCCCTGCACCCGCCCCACAACCAACAGATGATGAACCTGCTGAGTTGGGGGGGCCCCCATTACTGGCGCCAGCCCAACATCGAGGCCAACACCCCGGCCAGCAGAGCCTCCTGCGCCACGTCCGGTCGCGCCTCGGGCACCTGCACTTCACCGACGCGAATTCGCTGTGCCAACGCCTCAAGCGCCCGCGCCGTCCACTCTGCTCCGCTTGCCACGTGCAACGATGCATCCATCGCATTGCTGAACTGGTCCACGTCCGCAGTGCTGGACTGGTCCACGTCCGCAGTGCTGGACTGGTCCACGTCTCGCGAAAGTGGCTGGTCAAATACAGGCAAAGTCGTCGGCATGATATCAATCCACTCGTCCTCATTCCACATAGGAAGCGGCGCTTCACTCGAACTCGCCAGGTTCGCGTTGTTGGCGCTATTGGTGACGTCCTGACGCGCACGGGACGCGTCAAGCGAAGAGAGCGATTCTGTGAGCTCGTCAAGTCGCTTTCCCGCCTCTCCAAGCGGCCACGTCTCGTCAGCCACTGGCCCTTCCTCAGTGTACGCGTCAATCCACGGGAGGTCTGCATTCGGTTCACGCTTCACCACATCGGCAACCTCCAATTCTGCTTCATTCTGCAACTCTGCTTCAACTAACCATGTTGCGTTCAAGTCAACGTGGAATTCAACGGTGAGTCCAGGTTGAGGTATCGCCTCCTGGTCCACGTCGCCAAAATGCGCAATCACTTCGTCGGTGGCCCACGCTTCGGTGCGTTGTTGGGCGTCAGGTCCGGGCGCACCGGTAAATGTTGAGCGTTGCGCCGCGGGCAACACGGTCACATCCCGGTGTGCGAGTTCACGAAATTCGCGCGGTACATACGGCACCAGCGGCGGCGGGCTGTTGCCACCACCCAGCAGTTGGGCGTTTGCAACAGTCTGCGGCGCCGCGTACGGGGCACGCAGTGACTCGGCGAGTGAGGTGGTGCTACGGGATGGGCCGATCATGAGAACTCCACGTTGGCGAAGATGCGCGGAATGACACGCCGATGCAATTCAGCGGCGTGCCAGCACGCTCAGGACGGCCAACCGCCCGCCCCAATTAGGGGGACGAAGTGGACGGGCTCTATGTCACGACGCTCCAATCGGGCGCCTCGCCTGGTGAACAACGCCAGCATCTGCTGATCGCGATCACCAACCGGGATGAGGAGCCGTCCCCCTTCGGCCAGTTGCTCCTCCAGGGCCGGCGGTACTTTGGGGGCTCCTGCCCCAACAACAATTGCGTCGTACGGCGCATACGCGCGCCATCCCAGCGTTCCATCGCCCAAGCATACCGATACGTTGGAGATGGAAAGCTGCGACAACAATTTCCGTGCGCGGTCCAGCAACTCGGGTACGCGCTCGACCGAAAATACCTGCGCAGCCAATTGCGACAGCAAGGCCGTTTGATAGGCAGAACCCGTGCCAATTTCCAGAACCCGTTCCGTTCCCGTCAGCGCCATGTGTTCTAATGAGCGGGCGTGTACGTAGGGCTGCGAAATGGTTTGGCCGGAACCAATGGGCAACGCCGAGTCCACATACGCTCGTCCCCGCACCGTGGGAGGCACGAACAAATGGCGGGGCACGGAATCAATCGCGCGCAACACGCCCAGGTCGCGAATGCCTTTGTCCTGCAGCGTTTCGACCAGGTGGCGCCGTGCACCACGAAATTCGAGTTCTAGGGAGTCCGCCACCATTCCTCGGCTGTTGCAAGCACATCACGATGTGTGAGATCCAGATGCAGCGGCGTTACAGAGATGTACCCGTCGGCCACGGCGCGAAAGTCTGAATCATCGGGGCCCGTCCATTGCACACTGCCACCCCCCAACCAGATGATGTCACGTCCCCACGGATCTTTCATGCGGGTGAGCGAATCACTGAAAACGCGACGACCCAGGCGCGTGAGTCGAATGCCCTTGATCTGATCGGACGGCACTGCGGGAATATTGACATTCAGCAATGTTTCGGCCGGAAACACGGGGAGCGTCAACAGATGTTGCAGCAAGCCAGTCACCGCAGCCGTCTGCGTCTCAATCAAGGCGTCGGCGCGTAACACGCTTCCCGCAAACGAAAGCGCAATGGACGGAATGCCGAGCACCAGCCCCTCCATGGCGGCCGCTACTGTCCCGGAGTACAACACATCCTCCCCCATGTTCGACCCGTGATTGATGCCGCTCAACACAAAGTCCGGCCGCCCGGGAAGCAGCGCCGCACACGCCACCATGACACAATCAGTAGGCGTGCCATCAACCTGCCAGCGCCGTTCGCCCAGTTGCACCGGACGCAATGGGTGATGCAAGGTCAGTGAATGGCTGGTGGCACTTTGTTCGCGATCGGGTGCGACGACATACAGCTCGCCGAGTGATTCGGCAGCCGCTTCGAGGACCTGCAAACCTTTGGCCAGAATGCCATCGTCATTGCTTAAGAGAATGCGCAGCGGAGTGCTCACGTTGGGGTCTTAATGGTTTTGCCTTCGAGTATGGATTGCAACGCTTCGACGTCGCGTTCGAGCGCTTCGATGGCCTCAATCTGCAGCGCCGATCGCGCGGACGCCCGAAGCGAACCACCCTTGCGATGTTCGTCCAGCTTCTGACGCGCGCCGTCAATGGTGTACTTCTCGGTGTACAGCAGATGTTTCACCAGCAAAATCAGTTCAACTTCACGGCGCGCGTACACACGATTGCCTGAACGATTCTTTGCGGGATTGAGCACTTTGAACTGGCTTTCCCAGTAACGCAACACGTGTGGCTTGAGTTCCGTCAGCGCACACACTTCACCAATCGAGTAGAACTCCTGTACGGGTTCACCTTTCAGCATGTCAGTGGCTCAGTCGCGTTCAGAGCGCAGTTCGCGCCCCATGAGTTCGACGATGGCTTCACGCGGTCCTTGCCCATCAAACAAGATGCGGTGCGTGGCTTCAACAATAGGCATCTCAACCCCCAGCCGATTGGCCAGTGCCTTGGCACTTTGCGTGTTGATGACGCCCTCGGCGACCGTATCTTTTCCCGCTAACGCGTATTCGAGTGTTTGTCCTTGTCCAATGGCCACGCCAACGGCTCGATTGCGCGACAACGCGCCGGTACACGTGAGCACAAGATCACCGAGCCCAGCAAGGCCGGCAAAGGTCTCGGCACGGGCGCCGAGTGCGACACCAAGGCGTGTCATCTCGGCAAGCCCGCGCGTGATCAATGCGGCGCGCGGATTGTAGCCCAGCCCGAGACCGTCAAGGATTCCAGTGGCGACCGCCATGACATTCTTCAGGGCGCCGCCGAGTTCAACCCCCACTACGTCGTCGGTGGAGTATACGCGAAACGCCGGCGAACTTAGCGCACGCTGGATGCGACGCGCGGCTTCCAGATTGGACGACGCCGAGACGATGGCCGTTGGTTGGCCGGCCGCCACCTCCGCCGCAAAACTTGGCCCGCTCAAAGCGACAACCGGAAAGTTCGGGGCCTCGTGTTCCACAACTTCCGTCATGAGCATCAGCGATTCGCGCTCGATGCCCTTGGTGGCAACACCCAACACGGCGTTCGGTCCGATCAGGTTGCGCCCAGCCGACACCACCCCACGCAACACGTGTGACGGCGCCGCGTACAGGACCACCTCGGCACCATGCAGCGCAGCACGCATATCCCCAGTGGCCTGCAGCGTTTGCCCCAATTTTGCACCGGCCAGAAAACGCAAATTCTCATGTTGCGTGTTGATGGCGTCCACCACGTCCGATTCGCGTGCCCAGAGATGCGTGTCGTGTCCGTTGCGTGCCAGGCGATCGGCAATGGCTGTGCCCCACGCGCCGCCACCAATGACCGCGCACCGCAGCACCTCGCTCAACGGCCTTCTCCCGGCGCAGAACCGGGTAAGCCGGAGCCGGAGCCACCGTTCTTGGGCGCACCAATTTTCCGCTCAGTACCGCTGCGCAATCGGCCAATGTTTTCGCGATGTGTGAAAAACACAAACGCCGCAACGCCGGCCGTGACAAGGAAGAGTGGGGAGATACCGTGCTCATGGATCCACATGGCCCCCACCAGCGCAACCGAACCCACCAGAGAACCGAGCGATACGAAGCGCGAAATGGCAGTCGTGATAACGAACGCGACAAAGGCAATGACCGCAGGAATGGGAGCCAGCCCGAGAAATACACCGCTTGCAGTCGCCACGCCTTTTCCGCCGCCCTTACCCAGCAGGAACACAGGGCGCACATGACCCACGATGGCTGCCAGTCCAAATACCACGGGCCACGGTGTACCGCGAGTGAGGCCGGCCAGTGGCGGAAGGGCGATAACCGGCAACACGCCCTTCACCATGTCTACGACATACACCAGCAATCCGGCCTTCCATCCGATTGTGCGCAGTACGTTCGTCGCGCCCAGGTTTCCCGAACCCACCGTGCGCAAATCAATTCCGTTGGCCTTTCCCACCAGCAACGCGGTGGGAAAGGAGCCGACCACGTACGCCGCCAACACACACAGCGCAATCACCAGGGTCATTCGGAAGACTTGCGGCGCATGATGATACGAAGCGGTGTTCCCAGAAACCCCCACTTCGAGCGAAAGCCGTTGTGAAGGAAACGCAAATAGTGTTCGGGTATTGCGTCTGGATTGTTACCAAAAATCGCGATAGTCGGTGGGGCCACCTCCACCTGCGTCGCATAATTCAATTTCACTTCGCGGCCTGAGGCCTGCGGTGGTTGCAAACGGGCCAGCAATTCCTGCAGCGCCTCGTTGACCTGCGACGTGCTGATGCGGCGCTGGCGCTGCTCTTCCACCGCCACCACAATGTCCAGTACTTTGTTCACGCGAAGTCCCGTTAACGCCGACGTGAACAGAAACGGCACGTTGGTCAAATAGGGCGCTTTTTCAAGCGCGTCTTTCTTGAACTTGTTCGTGCTCTTTTCTGTCTTGTCCTCGTACGCGTCCCACTTATTCACCACGATGATCAACCCGCGGCCCGCTTCCCAGGCCAGCGTCGCAATTTTCAGATCCTGATTCTCCAGTCCCTGCGTCGCATCGATCATCAGAATGCAAATGTCCGATGAGTCAATGGCACGCCGTGTGCGAAGGGTGGCATAAAACTCCACGCCTTCATCCACTTTCGACTGCCGACGTAAACCGGCCGTATCCACAAATACCAGGTTGGTGTCGTGATACTTGAGGGGCGCATCAATCGCGTCTCGGGTGGTGCCCGCTTCGTCGTTCACGATGAGTCGATCTTCACCCAGCAGCTTGTTCACGAACGAGGACTTTCCCACGTTGGGCCGGCCCACAACCGCGACGCGCACGGTTTCCGGTGCCTGCTCGGGTGCGTCAGGAATTTGCGCGATGACGGCATCGAGCATATCGCCGGAGCCTTTGCCGTTCTGGGCCGAAACCGGAATGGGATCGCCGGCACCGAGCTCATAAAACTCGTAGAAGTCGGCGCTGGATGGATCGTCAACCTTGTTGGCCACGAGCACCCAGGGCTTCCTCGCCAGCCGCAACATGTCGACCATCTTGCGGTCGCTGGGATGCAATCCGTTTTTCGCATCGACCACGAGCAACATGAGATCGGCCTCTTCAATGGCCTGCTCCACCTGCTTCCTGATCTCGTGGTCAATCGGAATGTGCATGGTCTCCGTGATACCACCCGTATCGACCAGCCAGAAATGGCGGCCGGCCCACTCTGCTTGCGCAAAGTGGCGATCTCGCGTGGTACCGGCCTCGTCACTGACGATGGCCGCCACATCGCCCACAATGCGGTTGAAAAGCTGGGACTTGCCGACATTCGGCCGACCGACAATAGCAACAACAGGGAGATTCATGCCGCGGTGTGTATGGCACACTGCCCTTCAGAGGCCAGTGCATCGATGAAATCGTACGAGGGGAAGACCGGCATCGGCATGGCTGCACGCATGGCAATGAATGAGTCTTCGTCGAGAAACAAGCCGTTGTCGTTAATGCATTCCGCCGGAATCAGCGCGAAGCTGAGATCATGCCGGTTGGACAAGGCGCGGCGAAAGTCTGCACCAACCAGCAGCCCAGCCGTCGTTGTCGTGGGACCAAATAACGAGTTTTCAACGGGAATCAGCACAAATTCCGCGCCCGTGGCCTGCGAGATTTGTTGCAACAGCTCCGGCATGAGCGGCGCCATACTGACGCCTGTCACGACGCCAATACGTTGTCCGTCAAGACGGGGCAGCTGCGACAAGCCGTTTTTCACCCGTTCGCGCAGTGAGGTCACCGCACCGACCCCGTTTTCAATCTGCTGGAATTCGCCGTAGAACGCCGCGTCCGGTAATTCACGTCCAGCCAGCAGGTATAACTCATCACTGCCGTATACCCAGCGATCTCCGCGTTCTGCCAGTGCGCGTTCTGCCCAGCGATTGACCCCATCCAGTAGCGTCGCCGCATGGTCGCGGTCCATCGACTGGCCGGTGTACAAGTGTGAAAACTGCGTCAGACCAACCGGAACAATCGCGACCGATAATACCGCGTCATCCAGGGCGTACAGGTCGGCAAACGATTGCTCGAGCACCGGCCCGTCGTTCACACCCGGTACGATCACCATCTGGGCGTGGAACTGGATACCGCCTGCGGCCAGCTGCGTCAGTTGCTCGACGATATTCGGCACGCGCGGATTGTTGAGCAGCACCTTCCGTGCTTCCCACCCCGTCGCGTGCACCGACACATACAGCGGGGACAACCGGTACTCGAGAATTCGCGCGATGTCGCGGTCCTTCACGTTCGACAACGTCGCGAAATTTCCGTACGCGAAGGACAACCGATAGTCGTCATCGCGCACATAGAGCGGCTTGCGCAGGCCCTTGGGCAGCCCTTCGATAAAACAGAATTCGCAGCGATTCGCACAGCGGCGAACGATAGGCGGTGCCAATTCGACGCCCATGGTGTCCTGCTCATCGCGCTCAATATCGTACTCCACCAGTGTACCGTCCGGCAAACGCGCGGCCAGCACAAACGCCTCTTCAGCTGTCAGAAACTCCCAATCAAGGAAGTCATCCAACGGCCGCTCGTTAATGGAGAGGAGTTCTGTTCCCGGCTCGATGCCGATCTGTTCGGCGATACTGCCCGGGAGAACTCGCGTGACGCGAACCATGGCGAATACGAAAAAAGAGGATGCGGCCGTGCAGACCGAGTCGTGCCGGCGATCCTCTTGAAACACAAGAGGCGGCGGCTCACAGCCGCCGCCCACTTGAGAAAATGTAAGAACCAGAAGGTCCGAAGTCAATTGTTTACATAGACTTCGGCCCTTCACACCCCAGCCTACCTACGGGTGGTTTCTGGGAAAAAACCGATTGGCCTAAACCGCCCTTACTCGCGGTACGACGCGCCGCTGCCGGTATTAAAAATCACGCACTCCGCGTCGCGCGAAATGCGACCGTCGTGAATGGCATCCCGCAAGACGGCCAGCGCGCAGCCGCCTTCAGGGGCCGCATCAATGCCGGTAGCCGTGGCCAATTCGAGCGTTGCTGTTCGGATGACGTCCTCGGTAGCCGTACCCGCGGTGCCGTGCGTTTCCTGCAGGGCGCGCAACAGCAGTTTATCGCCCAGCGGCGACGGCACGCGAAGGCCGGCTGCATAGGTCTTGGGGTCAACCCACGGGGAGGCCTCCCGCAGGCCTTCACGGTGTGCGCGCGCAATGGGCGCGCAACCTTCGGCCTGCGCGACGACAAACTGGGGCTGCCGCCAGCCTTCAGGAAGCCAGCCGCCTGCACCGAGTTCGTTGAAGGCCTTCCAAATTCCAATGGTGCCCTCACCGCCGCCGGTTGGATAGACGATCACATCCGGGAGCCTCCAACCCAGTTGTTCTGCCAGCTCGAACCCCATGGTTTTCATGCCTTCCACGCGATAGGGCTCGCGTAAGGTTGAAATGTTGAAGTAGCCCGTTTCCGCGGCATACGCGATAGCGAGCTTGCCCGCATCGCCAATGTGCCCATCAATGCGAATCAGTGTGGCGCCCATTGCCTCAATCGTATCGAGTATTGGACGCGGAGTGGTCCCGGGCGCAAAAACGCGAACCGGGAGGCCGGCTGCGGCACCGTAGGCGGCCAGCGCCGCTCCAGCATTTCCCGCTGTCGGCACCACAAGGCCTGGAACGCCCGCCCCTCTCGCACGCGTAACGGCCGTCGTCATTCCCCGGGCCTTGAACGAACCGGTTGGATTCTGGGATTCGTCCTTAATCCACAAGCGTCGCACGCCAAGTGCGTCGGCAAGTTCTGGAGCGGCTTTCAGCGGCGTCAGGCCTTCGCCCAAGGAGACCGGATTTTCACCCGCGAGGAGCGGCAGGAATGGCGCATAGCGCCACGCGTCCCACCGGTCCACCAGTGGCGTGTCGTTGGGCACCGGCGCGTAATAGGCAAACAGAGGCTGGCCGCATGCCGCGCAGACGCTGGCCCCCACGATGTCGGCAGGTGTTTCGCAGCGGGAGCAGCGCAGAGTCCAGTGTGGGAGTGGTGGAGGCATCGGGTCGACGAGGTATTGAGGTTGTTCGAGCGGCATTCCAGTGGCTCGTAGCCACTTCGACCACAAGGTAGTGGCAAACAGGTTTGGGTCAGAGCCGACACTTTGACCGATATCAGATCTTACCCGAACCAGAATCGCCTGGAATCAATCAATGAGTGATTAATACTTGGCGCCAAGTCACTCTGATCTTGTGAAAAGCGGAGCGTCTGGGGAAAGGCCATCCCGATCGTGCGCCCTATCAATGGGAACGTCCGCATCAACGGCGTTTTGATCCTCCGCCACTGGTACAGGGCCGACCAGCTCATCGCCAGCCACGGTCACCCCCAACGCCGCGTGAATGCGCTGCGCGCTAGCCACGCTGAATCCGGGCACCTTGCCGATTTCCTCCAACGACGCGTCTCGTACGCCTTGCACGCTACCAAACGCGGACAGCAAGGCTCGACGCTTGTTTGGCCCAACGCCCGGAATCTTGAGCAACTCCGACGTGAGCGTGCGCGCCGCCCGCTTCTTTCGCTGAAACGTGATCGCAAAGCGATGCGCCTCATCACGGGCCTGCTGCAACATCCGGAGCGCAGGCGAACGACGCGGCAGCCGAACGGACTCCGAGCGGCCAGGCAGGAATATCTCCTCCTCGCGTTTGGCCAGGCTGATCAGGAGTTGCGATTCCAGGTGCAGCGCATCCAGCGCCGCTCTGGCCGAACTGAGCTGGCCCTTGCCACCATCAATCACCACCAAATCCGGCAGCGGCTTGCCCTCCCCAACACGCCGCACGAAGAAGCGCGTGACCACTTCCTTCATCGACGCGAAATCGTCGATCCCTTCGACCGTGGCGACCTTGAACTTGCGATATTCGGCACGTTTGGGACGACCGTTTTCAAACCACACCGCACTCGCGACCGTATCGGTCCCCTGCGCATGGGAAATGTCGAAGCACACCAGCGACCGCGGCACTCTGGACAACCCAAGCTCGCGCTGCAACTCATAGACGGGATCACCGGCCCGCTCGTCGGCTTCCTGCGATGCCAGCTTAAACTCCTCCAGCAGATGTTGGGCGTTTTTATCTGCCAAATCGACAAGCGCGCGACGTGGTCCGCGCTGCGGCACTCGAATGCGCGTGTCACCCAAGGAGGCTTCCAGAACGGCGAGGTCTTCAAACTCAAACGGTACCAGCAGTGCGGGCGCACGGTTTGCAATGGTGCGGTACCACTGCGCGAGACAGGCACCCAGCACCGCGCCATCTTCCTCGCCTTCGGCGTGTTCGACCAATCGGTGATCACGCGCGAGCAATTTGCCGTTCCGAATGCGCAGGACGGTGACGCACGCATCTTCGCCATCGCGCGCATACCCGACGACGTCGCGATCGCCACCTGCTACTTCCATGACGACCGTTGGCTCCTCCAGATGTTCGAGGCGCTGCAACGCATCACGCAATTCGCCCGCTTGTTCGAAGTCCAGCCGCTCTGACGCCTCGAACATGCGCGCCTTGACGCGTTTCACGACGTCGCTGGTGCGTCCCTCGAGAAACCAGAGAACCTCGTCAATCATCGCGCCATAGTCTTCGCGGGTCTGCAGAGCCACACACGGCGCCTGGCAGCGCTTGATGAAGTAGTCGAGACACGGCCGCTCCGGCGCACTGTTGGGCAAGTCGTAGTGGCACGAACGCACGGTGAATATGCGTTTCACCACGTTGAGCGCCCGCCGCATCGCACCCACATCGGTGTACGGACCGAAATACCGCGCGCCGTCATCAAGCACTTGCCGAGTCACGACAATGCGCGGGAACGGCTCGGCGACCGTCACCTTGACGTACGGATACGATTTATCATCCCGCAGCGCGATGTTGAAACGCGGGTGATACTCCTTGATAAGGGTGGCTTCCAGAATGAGTGCATGCGCTTCGCTCGGCACCACGATGGTGTCGACATCGCGCACCTTGCGCAGCAGCCCGCGTGTCTTCGGGCTGGCGTTGTGATCTTGCGACCAATAGCTGCGCACACGCGAGCGCAGTTGTTTCGCCTTGCCGACGTACAACACCACACCATCGTCGCCTTTCCACAGGTACACGCCAGGCGTATTGGGCAAATGCATCAGTTTCGAAACCACGATGGCCGGTGCGCCGCGCGCGGTCAGCGCGTCAATCACGACGGCTTCGGCTTCCTGCACGGGTAGCGCCGCGGCGTGCGATGCATTCGCTGCTGCCTCCGCCGATTCAGCGCTGGCGATCGATGCTGAAGTAGTCGCCGTCATGATTTCATGCCCTCGGTCCTCGCTCATGACGCCTTCGCACCACCTCGAACTGGTTGCCGCAGCCAACGCGCGGCTTCGCCGGATCCCATCAGCCACGCCACAACAAGATACGTCAAACCAAAGGCGACGAGTGTTGGAGGAGCGGCCACCAATGGCTGGTCTGAACCCAGCACGTACCGCAGCGGAGCCGCGGCGAGTGCACCGGCGATCGTCGCAATTGCGATGCGACGAGTGCCCGCCCACATGCCCGCCGTATACAGCGCGCCGAGCCTTCGGCGAAGTCCTTGCACTTGCACCACCAGATTCACGTACGAGCCAAGCGCGCTTCCCAGCGCAATGCCTACAGCGCCATACAAGGAATTCCGAAACGGCCAAACACAAATAATCGCAGTCACGGCGGACACCGCGAGACTCGCAACCGATGCTCGCAACGGCGTTTGGTAGTCCTGCAACGCGTAGTGCACGGACGACAAGAGTTTAACCGAGCCGTAGCTCACGAGTCCGACCGCGTACGCCGCGAGGACTGCGTGAACAAGCTGCTGCTCGGCACCACCGAATTTCCCCGATCGGAACAGCAGCCCGACGATCAAGTCACCATACACAATGCAGGCGACCGCACTCGGGATGATGTAGAACAGGATGCGCTGCCACCCTCCACGCAGGCGCTCCAGCAACGCTTCGCCCCCCGTTGCCGGATCTTCGCGAGCAAACTCCGGGAGCGAGGACGCGGCAACACTGATGCCAAACAGGGCCACCGGCAACAGCACGACATTGTTGGCGTTTGACAGACTGGAAAACGCACCATTCGGGAGCAGGCCCGCAATTTGCAGGTCGATCAATCCCGATATCTGCACCACGCCCAGCGCGAAGATTACTGGAACAACATTCCGTAGCGTATCGGGAACTCCGGCGGCCGTCCGATCCAGCGAGATTTGGAACGGTCGGAAAAGCTTGAGCACTTCCGGCATTTGTGCCGCCACCTGCAGAAACGAACCGGCCAACGTGGCCCACGCAAGCCAGACCGCAAGCTGCTGCATTGATTCGGCGCGACTTCCCCAGCCAAAGAGCAAGACAATCTGCGCAACATTCCACATCGCCGCGCTGGCATACGACCAGAAAAATCGCCGATGCGAATTCTGAACGCCGAGACACCAGCCGCTCAACACCATCAACGCCGTCATCGGGAACAGGATCTGCGTGAGCCGAATGGTGAGCTCCCGTTTCTCTCCTTCGAAGAACCAATTGAAGATGGTGGTGAGAAACGGAGCGGCGGCGACACCAAGGAGCGTGATGATTGATACGGCGGCCATCAGCAGTCCAAGCACCGCGCCAGCGAGCGCATTGGCGGCTTTCTCATCACCTCTGGCCAGCATGCGGCTGTACACCGGCACGAACGAAGCAGAGAGTGCACCTTCTCCAAACAAACTCCGCATGATGTTCGGAACCTTGCTCGCTGCCAGGAAGGCGTCGCCTTCCATGCTCAATCCAAAGAAGCGCGCGAAGAAGTACGTACGCACCAGCCCGGACAGCCGGCTGAGCAAGATGCCTGCGCCCACCACCCTCGCGGCCCGACCACCACGGTCCTTGTTCACTGCCTCCGCACTACTCCCACCACCAGTGCGACCGTCGTCACCGATATTCACGACCAATCCGCAGCAGCCCCAGAAACAAGCGCCGCCGCATGCACGCGCGCGTAGTCACGCATAGCGAGCAAGAGCTCCGGCCCATACCGTGCCAATGCCGGCACCAGGTTGAGCACACGTTCGGGTGACTGGCCAAGAGGTCGCACCGCTGCGCGCACCACCGCGATGTCGCGCATCAAGGCAATTTCGCGTCGCTTGGCGCCTGCAATCAGCCGGCGCTCCAACCGATCAAGCCGCTGCAGGATGTCGCGCCCGGCACCCTCCACGACCGATACCGCCACGATTTCGTCAGCGTCCTGGACGGCCGATTGCAACGCCCGCATTTGTGTTTCTGCAGCGAGTCGCACGCGTTCGAATGCGTCCGCCACGCCTTCATCCAGCGACGCCTTTGCGAGTTTGGATTCCACAGCATGGGGGTCATCGAAATCGGCACTCTCCACATTCAATCGCGACAGCGCGCGCTGCGTTTGCGGTTCGAGGATAGTGCCCGACCACCGCGGGACGGCCAACGGCACGTCGGCGCCCAGCGATGCCGCGACGGGTGAGATCTGCGCGAAGTATGCGAACTCACCGGGGCCCGCGAGGTACGCCACCGTTGGCAGCAACGCGCGCTCCACCACCGGACGCAACAACACGTTCGGGCCAAGCGATCCGACGTCGGCTTCACGCGCGGTGCGCGCGGCGTTGGATAGCGGCACGCGCTCTCGCACAGGGCCGCGATCGGTGCGCGAGGTGCGGAACACGAGGCTCAAGCCGTCCACATCATCGACTTGCGGTTCAAACCCCGCCGCGCGAATGGCGGCCCCGCGCGCTTTCAGTGCTTCGGCAATGGTTGATGCCCCAGTGAGCGCGCGACGCACAATGGGGTCGGCCGAGGCACGCAATGCCGGATGCGACGCATCAAGCACTGCGATGCCAAGCGGTTCCAGTATGCCGCGCAACAACTGCACGTACGATGCCCCCACCGTTGCGTGCTCGACGTATGCGGACTCAATCAATTCCAGCACGCCGGGGAACGCCGCCGACCCACACGCGGCGCGAAGCTGAGCCATCGGCACCGTCAAGTCGCCCAGTGCCACGTCGGCAAGCGCTATGGCTTCGGTGGCCGGACCAGATAACGAAAGCGTCGCCAATCCGCTCTCACCGACCACGTGTGTTGAAGCGGCCTCTGGCCAGTCGGCATCGTCGGTGGCGGCCCAAAACACGGGCGCGACTGGCATTCCCAACTGTTGCTCCAATTCATCCGCAAGCGCCAGGGCGGCGATGGCCTTGCTCCACGTGTATGTGGGTCCGCCAAAGAGGCCGGGTTGTTGCCCAGTGGTCACGACCACACCCGACGCAGCCGCCCGTTGCAATCTCGCCTCGGCCTCACCAGTTGCATTGAATGCGGGGGCGAGCGCGCGCAGCCAGCCTGACTCGGCATGCCGTTGTCGCACCAGTTGCGCGGCACGTTTCCATTCGTTGACATTGGCCGGTCGCGCGGCAACCCACGTCGCGTCGGTCAATCCGGCCTGCAGTGCGCGCGACAGCGCACCGCCCCCTAATTGCTCTGTGCGCACCACCGGCATCGGCGATGTCGGAGAAGGTCCCGCAGCTACTTCGGACATCGCCTGATATCGCTCACTTGTGGTACGGTTCTCCGCGATTGATTGATCCAGCCCGATACAACTGCTCCATCAACACCAGCCTGGCGAGTTCGTGCGGAAGCGTCCATGGTGCGAGCGAAAGCCGTCGGTTCGCTCGCACTCGGAGGGTCTCTCCCAGCCCGTAGGCGCCGCCAATCACGAACGCGGCATTCTGCGCCCGGTCACGAAGGTCAGCCATCCACCTGGCGAACAGTTCGGACGTAAACACCTCGCCACCCGGGTCGCAGGCGATCACCAGCCCGTCCGACGGCAATCGTTCTATCAACCGCGCCGCTTCCCGATCCTTCACCTGTTCCGGTGTCACGGCGCGCGCTGACTCCTCCCTGACTTCGATTACATCCAATGCAAAATACCGCGCCGTGCGCGTTTCGTAGTCGTGAATGACGTCGGCCAATGGTGATTTTGGCTTCCCGACGGACAACACCGAAACACGCACCAGCGCTACCTACGCGTAAATGCCGCGCAAACGATGCACGGTGGCCACGCGATTAATCGACAACATGTACGCCGCCGTACGCATGTTCACGCGATGCTGCTTGGACAGCGACAACACTTCCTGAAAGCTGCGGGTCATGATGTCCGTGAGGCGCGAGTTCACTTCGATTTCCGACCAGAAGTAGCCCATGCGATCCTGCACCCACTCGAAGTACGACACCGTCACACCACCCGCGTTGGCCAGAATATCGGGGATAACAAAAATTCCCTTTTCGTCCAGAATGGGATCGGCCGCAGCCGTGGTTGGACCGTTCGCCCCTTCACAAATGAGCTTCGCGCGAACGTTGGGCGCGTTTTTCGTGGTGATGACATTCTCCAGGGCGGCCGGTACCAGAATATCAACTTCCAACGTCAACAATTCGTCAGCTGTGATTTCTGTGCCTTCCTTGAACCCTTCGAGTGTCTTGTTCTTCTGAACGTAGGTCATGGCCTTCGCGACGTCGATACCTTTCGCGTTGTGAAACGCACCGCCACGATCGCCAATGGCGACAATTTTGCACCCTTCGGCGGCCAGCAACTTGGCGGCAATCGACCCGACGTTGCCGAATCCTTGCACGGACACCGTGGCATTTTTCATTGGAATACCCAGGTGCGCCATGGCTTCCTTGGTGACCAGCATGCAGCCACGGCCCGTGGCTTCCTTGCGACCCAGCGAACCGCCCATCTCAACCGGCTTGCCGGTCACGACGGCATTCTCGGTGCGACCGACATGCATGGAGTAGGTATCCATCACCCAGGCCATGACGCGTTCGTTGGTGTTCACGTCGGGGGCGGGCACGTCGGTGTCAGGACCAAGCAGTGAGATGATGCCTTTGGTGTAGCGACGCGTCACGCGTTCCAGTTCACCGACGCTCATCTTGAGCGGATCACAAATGACGCCGCCCTTCGCCCCACCGAACGGCAGGTTCACAACCGCGCACTTCCAGGTCATCCAGGCGGCGAGCGCCTTCACTTCATCCAGCGTGACTTTCATGTCGAACCGGATGCCGCCCTTTGCGGGTCCCCGCGACGTATTGTACAGCACGCGATACCCCGTGAACACTTCCACGTCGCCGCTGTCCAGCATGACGGGCACCGACACGATCAGCTGCTTTTCGGGATTGCGAAGAATTTTGTAGATGCCGGGTTCGAGGTCCAGCAACTCGGCAGCGCGGTCAAAGCGCGACATCATGCCCTCGAACGGATTGTCCTCATTGAGGAACCGGTCTTTGTCGGGCTGAACGATACTGTGTGTATTTAGGAGATCTATAGCCATGGCGGCGGGAATAGGCCGGGTTCAGCCGGCGGTGGGAGCCGTGGCAACGCGCACCGTTCGCAAACCGTTAGTGGCGTCCGGGTAATCGGACTGCCCCGGGGCTCACGAGCACCCGCGCCAGTGCGCGGTCCAGCGCCAAGGCGCCGCGTTCTACCACAACTTGCTGGGAAACATACCAAAGGGGCGGCGCCACGCGAGGCCAGATCGGCCCAAGTTTTACCGCATCCTTCAGCGTACAAATCACCCCGTCCAAGCCCTCGGCGTCGCGCGCCAGCGCCGCCGCATCGGCGACGGTAAAGGCGTGGTGATCGCGATACCGTCGGACCGTTATTTGGGCGCCAGCGCGTGTCAGCTGCCCGGCAAACGACCGCGGATCACCGATGGCCGACACGGCAATCAGGCGGCGGCCTGCCAACCACTCGACGGATCGTTCCAGCAACCCCGACTGATCCAATTTGCGTTCCCGCAAAGCGCCGTCTTTGTCGGGGGCGGGCAGCGTGGTCGCCAGATGTAACGGACCCATCACCAGCCGGAGCACAGCCACCGGGACCGCCGGCGCAGCCTGTGAAATCGCGGCTTCCAGTTCGTCAACCCGATCAGCGCCCGCGGCCTTGACCGTCATCGCGACAACGGTCGCGCGCCGCAGTGCGGTGATTGGCTCGCGGAAGGGACCGCCGGGAAGCAGCCGAACTCGCCCCGTCCAACGATCCGCACTCACGAGCACGACGTCTGACAGCCGCGCGGCCTGACGATGCTGAAAGGCATCATCCAATACCGCACAATTCGCGCCCATCGTGCTCGCCCGGGTAATGCCCATCAGTCGATCAGGCGAGACCACAACCGGCACGCCTGGATTCAGCAACGCATGCACCTTCCATTCATCATCGCCATACCCGCGCAGGATGATAGCCGGCCGCGCTCCTCGCTTCCGCAGTTCGTGGGCACACCACGCCGCAACCGGTGTCTTGCCAGTGCCACCAACCGTCAGGTTCCCGACCGAGAGTGCGGGCAGACCCGTTGGCCGAATGGGACCCGATCCACCTACTGCGGTCTGTGCCAGCGCCGCATCGAAACGCTGGTTGCGGATATGTACGGCGGCACCAAACAAGGCGGAGGCCGGTGTCAGCAGCGTGCGTGACATACGCGCGCCAATACTGGTGGACTCCCACACCCATTCAGCGATCGACGCGGCCCTCACACGTATTCCCGCGCGGCGACGCTGTTCACGTCGGCTGGCCGGTCGACGCGTGTATGTGGCCGCGCGCTATCCGGCTCACCTGCTCGCCAAGCTGATTGAGCTTCGCGGTTACCGCATCCGTGTCGAGCGTCGCCTCACGCACATCCGCGCCAACGACCACAAACGGTGCACCATAGGCGACCGTGACCCGCGCAAAGGGCTTGGGTATTTCAAACCCATCCCACGTGTTGAGCCGCCACACGCGATCGGCGTAACTGGCCAGCAACACAATGGGTGAGCGCGTGCGCTGCGACAGCACCAACGCACCCGGCGCAAAGGCATGACGCGGGCCGCGCGGGCCATCGGGCGTAATGGCAATGTCGTGGCCCTCGGACAACGTCCGTGACAACTGCAGCAACGCGCGAGCCGCCCCCTTTGACGACGAGCCACGCACGGCGCGACAGCCAAAACTGCTCACGATTTGCGTGATGATTTCGCCGTCGCGATGATCGCTGATCAACACAGTAGTTGGGCGGTGGTGCTCCGCCAACAGCGGCAACATCTGGCCGTGCCAGAACGTGAAGATTGCGGCCACCCCTGGCTTCCGCGCGGCGTCGAACTGCTCACGGCCTACCACGCGAATGCGCCACGTACGCGCCAGCAGGCGGACGATGAATCCACCCGCGACACTGGCCGCACGCGTTTTCCAGTCCAGCGATGATGCGGGAGCGGATGCTGGTTTCCCCGACGGTGGCGACAGGGTGGGCGGCGATTCCGTAGGCGAATGGTCGTTCATGACATCATGTCGATGGCCATCGCAGCCACGCGCTCCGCGGCTCCCGGCGTTCCGAGTTGCGCGCGAACCTGCGCC
>Ga0209181_10000372_pt1 | contig 84875 bp, 69 predicted proteins | sample MAT05_FD_187208 | JGI IMG/M metagenome (GOLD analysis project Ga0209181, IMG submission 187208) | Freshwater microbial communities from Lake Fryxell liftoff mats and glacier meltwater in Antarctica - MAT-05 (SPAdes) (version 2) | ecosystem: Environmental > Aquatic > Freshwater > Ice > Liftoff...
CAATCTGGTCGCGCACTCGACGCAACATCGGGCCGCATCGATGTCAGACCCTGCTGATAGGGTCCGCGGCCAATGGCGCGTCTCAAATGGATCCTGCCCGAGGGCGACATCGACGCGGCGGCCGCCGTGCTGGTGAGCGAGCTGAAGGTGCACCCGCTGGCCGCTCGCGTCCTGGTGCAGCGTGGCTACGGCACGCCAGAGAAAGCGAAGGGGTTCCTCTCGGATGCGCTGGCCGATCTGCCGGATCCGCTGCTGATGAAGGGGATGCCCGAGGCGGTGAACCGGCTCGCGCGGGCAGTGCTGAAGAAAGAGAAGACGACGCTGTACGGCGACTACGACGTCGACGGCGTCAGCTCGACCTCGCTGTTGTCGATCTTCCTGCGCCAGTGCGGCCACCCGGTCGAGACGTACATTCCGCACCGGCTGGGCGAGGGCTACGGGCTCAACTCGGCGGCGATCGAGAAGATCGCGGCCGACGGCACGAAGCTGCTCATCACCCTCGACTGCGGCATCACCTCGCACGCCGAGGTCAGCCTCTCGATGCAGCGCGGCGTCGATGTCGTCGTCGTCGATCACCACGCCGTGCCCGAGACGATGCCTCCCGCAGTCGCGGTGCTGAACCCGCTGCAGCCGGGCTGTGGCTACCCGACGAAGTTCCTCTGCGCGGCAGGCGTCACCTTCAACCTCTGCATCGGCCTTCGCAAACACCTGCGGGCCCTGGGCTTCTTCGAAGGGCGCGCCGAGCCGAACCTGAAGTCGCTGATGGATCTCGTCGCCCTCGCCACCGTCGCCGACGTGGTGCCGCTGGTCGGCGTCAACCGGCTGCTGGTGCGCCATGGCCTTCGCGAGCTGACCGCTGGCCACCGCCCGGGCGTGCGCGCATTGAAAGACGTCGCCGACCTGGGCGACCAGACGATTACCTCAGGTCACGTCGGCTTCCGGCTCGGGCCGCGCATCAACGCCGCCGGCCGGCTCGACGACGCGTCCATCGGGCTGCGGTTGTTGTGCGCCGCCACGTACGAAGAGGCGCTGCCCCTGGCCCGCCAGCTCGACGCGGCGAACGCCGAACGGCAGCAGATCGAAAAATCGATGGTGCAAGGAGCGATCGCGCGCGCCGAAGAAGCTGTCGGCCGCGGCGCGCGGGGGCTCGTCCTCTACTCCGACGACTGGCACCCTGGCGTGGTCGGCATCGTCGCCTCGCGCATGGTCGAGAGGTTTCATCGGCCCGCGGTGTTGATCGGCATTCGTGACGGGGTGGGGCGCGGGTCGGCCCGCAGCATCGAGGGCTTCCACCTCTACGACGCGCTCAAAGAATGCAGCACCCACCTGAGCCGCTTCGGCGGGCACAAGCACGCGGCGGGCTTGTCGATCGCGCCCGAGCACCTGCCCGTGTTCGTCGCCGCTTTCGAGGCGCTCGCGAACGCGCGGCTCACCGATGAAGACCTGGTGGGCCGGTGCAAGATCGACGCCTTCGTTCGGGTCGGCGAGGTCGACGAGGCGGCGGTGGAGGCGCTGGCGACGCTCGCTCCGTTCGGCATGGGAAACCCCGAGCCGGTGCTGGCGTCGAGATCTCTGGTCGCGTCTCCGCGGCTGCTCGCCTCGAAGCAGCCGGGTGAGCCGGGCCACCTCAAGCTCTCGTTGGAAGCAGCGCCGCAGCTCGATGTGATTGGCTTCCGGCTGGCCGACAAGGTCTCGCTGACAGAAGGCCCAGTGGATTTGGCCTACCAGATAAGCGTCGACGAGTTCCGCGGCATCAGCCGGGTGCAGCTGAAGCTGAAGGACCTTCGGGCCTCCAGCTAATTGGGCGTGAAGCGGAACGCCGACTGCGGCACCACCAGCGGCTTGTTCACGCTCTGCACCAGCGCCGTGTTGCCGGCCACGTTCTCGAGCCACACCGTCGCGTTGTTGCCGTTGGCGTAGCTGTTGGTCGTGCCGCTGACCATCGCCGCGTAGTGGTACTCGATGACGCCCGTATCGAAGAACTTGATCTGGAAGTTCAGGTCGTCGCCGGTGGGGGAAGGGAAGCCGTAGCGCTCGTAGTGGCTCCACTGGAAGATCCAATGTGCCCCCGGGTTCGCCGGGTCAGCGCCCGCCGCAATGCGCTTCACGTAGACGTTGCTGTCTGCCGCTCCGGTGGAGTCTAGGTCGTCCCAGAAGATCGCCAACGTCGAGCCACCCGACGCGGCCGTGCTCGGCAGAACGCGGTTGGTGGTGCCTGAGTCTGTCGAGGGCTTGAAGCGCAGGAAGCCGTTCGTGCTGACCGCCACCGACGTCTGCGCAGCGCCGAAGAAGGTCAGCGGCGCGGCCGAGATGTCGAGTGCCAGCACCACCGAGTCGCCCGTGGTGTGAAGCGTGCCGGTGGTGGTGATGTCGGAGTAGCTCACCGGAATCGACTGCACCACGTAGCCGAAGCAGCTGCCGGCCGTGCCCGGCGTGCCGAGTTGCTGTGGCGTCTGGGTGCCGAAGCTTGCGCCGCTGCTGCAGCGAATCGGGTGGGGGACGGTGGTGGTGGTGTCGGTCGAGAGAATGAAGTCGCCGTTCTGCACTCCGACGCTGACGCCCACGCCGCCGTTGTTCGCCGTCGCCGAGTTCCACGTCGACGTCGTGGCGTACGTGCCGAACTTCAAGGTGAGGCTGCCCGCCGGCTGCGGCATCGAGAAGGTGGTGCCGTATTGGTACGTCGTGGCGACGCCGTCGTTCAGCGCGCCGCTGGGCGACTGCCCAAGCACCACCGCCGCACCCGGCGCGACCACCACGGACGACGAAATCGTGTGCGACGAGCCCGCGGCGAAGTCGATCACCCAGCCGTTCAGGTCAATCGGCCCCGTCGCGCGGTTCGTCACTTCGAACCACTCTCCAGTCGTGTCGATCGCCGCGTTCGGCTGGTACAGCACCTCGGAAATCTGTACGTCGCCTGCGTTCACGAAGGTCGGCGGCACGTACAGCGCCTTCAGGTAGCCGCTGCCGAGCTTCAAGAAGCCGCCCAGCTGGCCCGCCGTCGTCGCCGTCACCGAGACGGGCGAAGGCACGGGTCCGAACAAGGTGAGGCCGACCGCCGACGCTGCACCGGTGGCGGCGAGGCCAGAGACCGCGCCCTGCACGCCGATGACGGGGGTCGACGCCGCGGTGGTGGTGAGCGTCTTGTATTCAAACGAGACCACGCCCGTCTGGTGCACGCGGCCCTGGAAGGTGAGCACGCTGAAGGCGTCGCCCTTGATTCGCACCTGGTCGAACTGCACCACGAGCACGCGCTCGGGCGCGTCACCTTCGATCTTCCAGAACACCTTGCCCGACGGGCCCAGCTCGAGGTTCGTCCAGAACGGGGCGATGAAGTTCCGTTCGATGGTCGCGTTCGGAATCGCCACCGTCGCCGACCGCGTCGCCGCCGTCGAGGCGAAGACGAAGAAGCCGTTGGTCGAGACCGTCACCGGGCCAGAGACGCGGTTGCCGTAGAGGAAGCTCTCGAAGTCCAGCGGGGTAAAGGTGAGCACCGCGTCGTCCGCTCCCGCTGCGAATGGCAGGCGCGCGCCGGTGGTCGCGATGTCGATGAAGCCCGACGAGGCCGCCTGGGTCGCAATCGCGGTGTGCGCCGCGCCGTAGACGAGCGCGCTGGTGCCAACCGTCCAAACAAGGTTCACCGGGTTGCCCGCGAACACTGGCGCCACGGCTGCCGGCCCGAAGACTGCTGGCACGGTGACCGTCACCGCTTGCGTCGCCGTGACGGGCGCATCGATCGTGTTGTCGGCTTCGAGCGTGTAGGTGACCGCGCCGTTCGGGTACGCGTCGACGCTGCCTGCCTCGGCCGCCGGGCCGTACACCGTCTTCACCGTGTGGCCGGTGCTGCCGGTGATTTTGACGCGGCGGGCGCTGGGGGCGTTCCACGCGAGCGTCGTCGCCGTGCCGCCCGCTGCCACCGTCGATGGCGTCGCCGTGAACGTCGCGATGCTGGCGATGCCGACCACGCTGGTGGACTTCAGCTGCTCGGCCACCGCGCCGCGCACGTTGCTCGCCCGCAGTCGCACTGTCACCGTGCCACTCGCGCTCGCCTGCACCGGAACGCTGCCCGCTGCCACCGACGCCGCGTCGGGCGCGAGGTACGTCGACACGTCGTTCACGAAGAGCTCGAGGCGATCGGCGCCCGTCACGTTCCAGTTCACCGTGAAGGTCGACGTCGCCTTCGCATACGCCGGCAGGTTGAAGGCGTTGATGGTGACGCTGCCGCCGATGCGTACGGTGAGCTTCTGGGTCGTCTTCACTGCGCCTGTCTGGAGCTCGAGCGTGTAGTGAAGAAGGCCGTCGACCGGAGCCGACGCCGGCACCGTGTCGGTGACCGTGCCCGAGAGAATCTTGATCGCGTCAGTCTCGGTGAGCAGCGGGGCGGTGACGCCTTCGCGGGTGATGGTCAGCTTCGAGCCGCCGCTGGTTTCCCACGCGAGGGTCAGCATTCCGCCCGGATCCGGCGCCGTACCCGAGAGCTCAAAGCTGAAGATCGCGCTTGCCACTTCGACCGTCACTGGCAGTGCCTTGCCGTCGACGGTCAGCTCGTAGGTGGTCGACTTCAGCGGGCCCACGCGCACCGAGCCCGAGGTCAGCTGCCCCATCAGGTCGAGCCCCGAGCCGCCGACCTCCTTCAAGGTGACGGCCGTCGCCCCAGGAGCGCTCCAGACGAGCGTCGTGAAGCCGCCCGCAGGAACCGCGCGCGGCACTGCGTCGAACACCACGCCCGTCGCGCCGCCCTTGACTTCGACGCTGGTCGTCCGTGAGTCCGTGCCGCCTTCACCGCGCGCCGTCAGCACGAAGAGCGCGTCTTTGGTCAGCGTCACTTCCACCGAGCTCGACGCCGCTTTGCCGTCGATCGCCACCGGCCCGACGCCGACCTGCTCGAGCGTGATTACCGTCGCGTCTTTCGTCGTCCAGCTCAGCGTGGCTTTGGCGCCCGCATTCGCCAGCACCTTCGGCGTCGCGGTGAACGACACCACGGTGCCGGCGGCAGGAATCGGCTGTTCCTTCACGGTGGTCGTGCAGCCCGCCACCAGCAGAAACGCAATCGAACGGATGAAGGTCTTTTTCATGGGGGCGTTCATCAGTTCGGGGTGAAACGGATGGCCGAGAAGGGCGTCACGACGGGCTGGTTGACGCCGAACACCATCGCCGTGTTGCTCAGGTAGTTCTCGAGCCAGACGGTGGCGCTGTTGCCGTTGCCGTAGTTGAGCGTCGAGCCGCTGACCATCGAGCCGTAGTGGTACTCGATGGCCCCGTCGTCGAAGAGCATGATCTCGAAGTTGAGGTCGTCGGCGACGAGCCAATGTCTGTAGTGCGACCACTGGATGAGCCAGTGCGCGGCAGGCGTATTCGGGTCTTCGTTGGCAGCGATGCGCTTCGCGTAGACGTTGCTGTTGGGGGTCGCGGCGTTGGAGTCGAGATCGTCCCAGAAGATTGCCAGCGTGCCCGAGATGCTGCTGGTCATGTTGGGCAAGGTGCGGTTTCCGGTGCCCGAATCGGTGGTCGGCTTGAAGACGACGAAGCCGTTCGAGCTCACCACCATCGAGGTGCGCGGCCCGCCGAAGTAGGGGAAAGGGGCGGACGAGAGGTCGACGGTGGCGACGTTGCTGTCGCCAGTGACGGTCACCGTCGCCGTGGCCGCGATGTCGTGGAAGCGAACCGGAATCGACTGCGCCGCGTAACCGAAGCAGTTGCCCGACGTGCCCGGCGTGCCTTTCTGCTGCGGCGTCTGCGTGCCGAAGCTGACGGTGCTGCTGCAGCTCAAGCCGTGCGGCGGCGTGGTCGAGAGGTCCGTGCTCTTCAGGTACAGCCCCGTGTCGACGCCGACGCTGACGCCTTCACCGCCGTTGTCCGCCGTGGCCGAGTTCCACGACGAGATCGCCGAGAAAGAGCCAGTGCTCAACTTCACGCTGCCCGACGGTTCGGCCATCGAGAAGGTGGTGCCGTACTGGTACTGGGTGGCCACGTTGTCGTTCAGCGGGCCGGCCGCCGACTGGCCGAGCACGATGGAGCCGTTCGCAGGCACGCTGACGGCGGTCGTGAGGGTGTGCATCGGGCCGCCGCCGAAGTCGATCGTCCAACCGTTCAAATCCAGCGGGAGGCTGGTGCTGTTCTTCACTTCGAACCACTCACCCGTCGTCGCGATGGCCGCGCTCGGCTGGTACAGCACCTCGGTGATGCTCACCGAGCCCTGGCCGATGAACTGCGGCGGCGCGTACTCGGCCTTCAGGTAGCCGTTGACCAGCTTGATGAAGCCACCGACCGGAGCGGCAGTGAGGAAGGTCGCGGAAAGCGGCGCCACCTTCGGGCCGTAGAGCGTCAGCGAGCTGGTGTTGGCGAGGCCCGCGACCGCGAGGCCGCCGCTGATGCCCTGCACGCCCTGAACGACGGTGGGCAGCGTCATCGCGGTGATCTGCTTGTATTCGAAGGTGACAACGCCAGTCTGGTGCACCTTCGCCTGGAAGGTGAGCTCGCTGGTCGCTTCGGACACGAGCTGCACCCTGTCGAACTGCACCACCAGGGTGCGTTCGGGTGCCTCGTTGAGCACCTGCCAGAAAACCTGCCCGTTCGGGCCCAGCGCCAGGTCAGCCCACAGCGGCGCGACGAAGTTGCGTTCGATCGTGGTGTTGGGAAGCGCGAGCGTCGTCGCCCGCGACGCGGCCGAAGCGGCGAACACGAAGAACCCGTTGGTCGATACAGTCACCGGACCCGTCACGCGTGCGCCATAGAGAAAGGACTCGAAGTCGGGCGGGGTGAAGGTGAGCGTCGCGTCATTGGCAGCCGCGGCGAACGTAAGCTTCTTGCCCGTGGCCGAGATGTCGGTGAACCCCGTCGAGGCGGCGTTCGCCACGAAGTCCGCGTGCGGGTAGCCGACCAGCTGCGCCGAGCCGCCGCCCACCGTCCAGTCGATCGACACCGGGTTGCCCGCGAACACCGGGGCGTTCGTCGCCGGGCCGAACTGCGTCGGCGCCGTCACCGTCACGGCCTGCGTCGCCGTCACCGGAGCGTCGAGCGTGTTGTCGGCGTCGAGGGTGTAGGTGATTGCCTTGTTCGGGAAAGCCATCGCGGTGCCAGTCTCGGCCGTGGGGCCGGTGGCGGTGGCGACGGTGTGGCCGTCACTGCCGGTGATTCGCACCCGGCGCGCGCTGGGCACGTTCCACGTGAGGGTGACCGCGCTGCCCCCGGCCGGGACGACGGCGGGAGTGGCCGTAAAGGTGGTGATCGACACCACGCCCACCGGGTTGATCGACACCGTCTTCGTCACCTCCCCGACTCCCAGCGCGCTCTTCGCCGTCAGGGTGTAGGTGGTCGCCGCGGTGGGAGCCTCGAGCAGCAGGCTGCCCGACGTCGCCTGGCCCGGAAGGGTCGACGACCAGAAGACGACGCCGCCCGTCGAGAGCTCGACGAGGTCGGCGTTCTCTGTCGTCCACGCCAGCGAGAACTTCGAGCCCACGCGCGCGTACTCGGGAGCAGTGAAGGTCTTGATGAGCGGGTTCTTCGAGAGCGTGACGCCGACGACCACCTTCTGCACCGTGCCGGCCCCTTCGACTTCGAGGGTGAACGGCACCACGGAGCCCAGCGGCAGGTTCGGCAGCACAGCCATCACCGAGCCGTCGGCCGTCTTTGTCGGATCCGTCTGCGTCGCAAGCGCCGGCTTGCCCGGGGTGGTGACGGTGATCTTCGAAGCGCCCGAGGTCTTCCAGGTCAGCGTGATTGTGTCGCCCGGCAGCGCCAGCGTCTTGCTGGCGGTGAAGCTGGCGATCGCCTGGGTGACGGCGACGGTGACCGTCTTGGTCGTGCCGTCGGCGTTCAGCGTGTAGACGGTGGTCGCGGCCGGCTTCACTTCGACCGAGCCGAGGTCACCCTGCATCTTCAGGTCGAGCGCAGTGCCGCCGGCGGGGGTGATGGTGATGGTCTTCGCTGCGGGGGCATTCCACACGAGGGTGGCTGCTCCGCCAGCGGGAATCGTCGAAGGCAGGGCGAAGAATGACGCCTGCGCGCTGCCGCCTTCGACGCCCACCGTGACCAGCGCCGTCGCTTTGGCGCCGCGCGAGTTGATGGCCGAGAGCACGAAGAGCGAGTCGCCTTTGATGGTGGCCTCGACCGAGCCCGTGCCCTTGTTGTCGACGCCGGCCAACGCGCCGGTGCCGACCTGGTGGATCTCGACAGTCACCGCGTCGGCGGTGGCCCACTCGAGCATCACCTTGCCGCCCTTCGGAGCGACGGTCATCGACGCCTTGAAGGCCGAGATGGTGGGTGCGCGCGGAAGCGGCTCGAGCTTCGTTTCGTTGTTGCACCCGGTGAGTACGGCGACGGCGACGAGGCTGAAGGTCTTGAAGTTCATGGTCGTCGTCCTCACTTACGGCCTGGGGGTGAAGCGGTAGGCGGTGTTCGAGCTGATGCCGGGCTTGTCGATGCTGATCGGCAACGCCGCGGCGCCGGTGAGCATCTCGATCCACACGGTGGCGCCAGTGCCGCTGCCGTAGTCACAGGGAACCCCCGTGCACAGCACCGTCGGGCTACTGAACATCGTGCCGTAGTGGAACTCGATGGTGCCGGCATCGAAGAGCTTCACCTGGAAGTTGAAGTCGTCTTCGATCGTCGGAATCGGGAAGCCGTAGTGCGTGTAGTGCGACCACTGGATGATCCAGTGCGGGGCCGGGTTGGCCGGGTCGGCGCCCTGCGCCATCCGCTTCGAATAGACGTTGCTGTTCTGCTGGGTGTCACTGGAATCCAGGTCGTCCCAGAGAATCGCAAGCGATCCCTTTGCCGAGGTGGTGGTGGTGCTGGGCGCGATGCGGTTGCTGTCGGCCGCGCTCGTGTTGGTGGTGCCAAAGGTGATGAAGCCGTTCGTCGAGGCTTTGAGCGTGGTGAAGGGCGTCTTGAAGTACGTGAAGGGCGCCGCGGTGATGTCGAGCGTGCCCAGCGTGGCGTCGCCGGTGACGAGCACCGACGCAGAAGTCGAGATGTCGGTGAAGCTCACTGGAATCGGGTCGGCCGTGTAGTCGAAGCAGCTCTCGTTGACCTTGCCGGGCGTGCCCAGCTGCATCACCGTCGTCCCGTACTTCATGGTGCGGGTGCAGGTGACAGTGCCCAGCACGACCTCTGACTGCACCGATTCACCGGGAACCGTCGTCGCCCACGACAGCTTCGAGATCTCGAAGGGCGTGGCGCCGGGGATGACGAGCCTCACCGCATCGGTCGCCGGCGTCAGCACGACGTCTGAGCCGTAGGCGAGGGTGACCAGCGCGTCGCCGTTCTGCGCGGCGTCTACCGACTGCCCCACCACGAGGAAGCCCTTGGCCGGAATCAGCGTCCCTGCGGGCAACACGTAGCCGGGCACCGGAGTGACGTTCGCGAGCAGCTGCAGCCCCGAGACGTCGAGCGCTTCGGTCGACGGGTTGTACAGCTCGACGTACTGGCCCATCGCCGTGCCCGGGTCGGCCACGGGCATCGCCTCGTTCACCTTCACGCTGTTTGGGCCGAACACGCGAACCGGAATGCTGACGTAGACGTAGCCGCCGCCCGCCGTCTTGTAGAAGAAGCCGGGGCTCAAGTTGGTGTTGCCGACCTTGATCGTCGAGGTGCCCGTGGCGAGGCCCTGGGTGAACCAGGTGAGCTCCTGTCCCGGCGCGAGGGTGGCGGCGTTGAAGCTGTGCTGGCCGGCGAAGAGGCCGACGCCCGCGAAGATGCCGACGGTCGCGCTCTGGCCCTGGGCGAACTGGCTCGCCGCGTCCTGCAGCGTCTTGTAGATGAAGCGCACCTCACCCGTTTCGAACAGCTGCACCTGGAAGGTGAGGTCGCTGCTGGTGTCGCTGCCCGCGTTGACTTTGTTCCACTGCACGATCAGCCGGCGCGGAAACGCGGTGCCCTCGAGGCTCCAGAACACGTCACCGGCCGAGCCGAGATCGAGGTTGTCCCAGAAGGGAGCGATCAGCGGCACGTTCGGCAGCCCCGTCGCCGCCTTGAAGTCGACGTTGTTGATCAGCGTGCTGCCCGTGGTCGGCGCCAGCGCGAGGAAGCCGTTCACGCCCACGGTGAACTTGCCGACGCTGTTGGTGATGAAGGGGAAGCGGTAGCCATTGGGCACGGTGAACGTCGCCACGCCATCGGCGCGATTGGCGAAGTACACCTTGTTCGCCAGCGGCAGCAGCTCGAGGTCGACGAAGGCCGGCGAGTTCGCGGTCACGTTGACCAGCTCCGAAGGGATGCCGATGACTTCAGTCGGGTTCAGCCCCGACACGTCCCACGACAGCAGCACGGGCGTGTTCGGAGCGGTGGGGTTCGGCGTCGCGCTGGTCGTCGCCGGCGTCTGCACGGTCACCGTCTTCTCGAGCGCGTCCACGTCGCCCGCGGCGTTGTACGCCTCGAGCACGTAGGTGGTGGTGTCGGCCGGGTTCACCGTCGCGGTGCCCGCGTTCACCTGCACGGCAGTCTGGGTCGTGAACACCGCGGGTCCGTTCTTGATCCGCAGCACCAGCAGCGTCGCGTTCATCGTCGTCCACGCCGCGCTGGCCGAGCTGCCGGCCGTGGTGATGGTCATCGGCAGCGTAAAGGTCGAGACCTTCGGCGGCTTCACCACCGTCACCACCTTTGACGACGTCGCCTTGAGGCCCAGGTAGTCGTAGGCGACCAGGGTGATTTCGGTCTGGGCGCCCAGGCCGGGCAGCGTCAGCGAGCCGCTGGCGATTGCAGGGGGCACGCTGTTGAACACCGGCACGCCATCGAGCAGCACCTGCACCCGGTAGGCGCTCACGTCCCAGACGAGCGTCAGCGGCTTGTTCTCGGAAACGGCGGAAGGCACGTCGAAGCTGTTGATGATCGGGCCATCGCGAACGACGGAATCGAGCGCGGCGCTGACGACCTGAACCGGCGAGTTCGACGTCGCGGTGAGGGTGAAGTGCAGCGGGTAGTTGTCGGGCGTGGGGCGCGAGACGAAGACTCCGCCGTCGGGCAGGGTGCCTCCATCGGGCGACTGCCCGAGCTCGGTCGGCACGGTGAACTCGTACGAGCCCATCGCCACGTCGGTGGTGGTGCGCACCAGCTCACCGAAGGTGTTTTCCTTCACGACCACCCCGTCGGCGCCGGCGGTGCGCCACGCGAGCTTGATCTTCTGGCCCTGGCGCGCGGCGGCAGGCGACGCGCTGAATTCTTTGATGGTGGGCCGCACCGTGACGCGCGCAGTGGCCGTCAGCATCCCCGTTGGGCCGTCGGCGCGCAGCGTGTACGTCGACGTCTTCTCGGGCTGCACCGTCTGCGTCCCCGACTCGGTGCTCGCGAGCGTCATGCCCGCGCTGTCTTTGACGGTGACGTTGGTGCCGCCGAGCGCGCTCCACACCAGCTCGACGGGCTCACCCGACGAGACCTCGGTGGGCACTGCAATCAAGAACACCTGCTTCAAGCCCTCGTTCACCGCCACCTGCACGAAGGCGCTGTCTTTGCCGCCTTCCCCCGTCACGCGCAGCACGTAGAACGACGTCTTCGTCGGCGTCACCATCGCCGCCCCGTCGGCCACCGTGCCGCTGACGGGAATCTCGAGCCCCGACTGATCGATGAGCGACACATCTTTCGCGTCAGAGGTCTTGAAGCTCAGCTTCACGCTCTCGCCCGCGTTCACCGACGACTTGTCGGCACTGAAGCTCAAGATGGAAGGCGGAGCGGGAGGCGGCGGCCCCGCGCGCGTCGAGTTACACGCAGCGGTGGCGAGAAGGGCAAGGGCGGCGAGCGCCCTGAGCGAGGCCTTCATGGGGGGACTCCTGGAGGATGTGGTGAGACGGGTACGGGGCCTGCGGTTGTAACGACCGCCCAACGTCTGGGTCAACCGTTCCAGTCCGGATGTCCGGGCTGTCTTAAAAAGTCACACCGGCGCTGCCGCCGACGAACGTGTCGTCGATGTAGCCACGGCGGAAACGGGTGAGCTCGATGCGGAAGCTGACGCGCATGCCGTCTTCGGCGTGGGCGAAGTCCGAGTTCGCGCCGCTCTTGCGGCCCCAGGTGACGACCAGCGGCCGGAAGCGAAACCCGACGCCGTACTGGAAGAGAAGCTTGGCGCCGCTGATGGGGGTCACCAGCTGGTTGATGGTCACGTTCGACGAGTTGAAGACGGCGCCGACCCCCAGCTGCGCGAAGAAGGCGGCCGGGCTTTTGGGTCCGAAGGGAAACGAAACGGCGGGAGCGAAAGAGAAGTAGTGGTAGTTCGCGGTCGAGTTGACGAGCGTGGTGCCTTCGCCGTTGGCCGCGTGGCTCCAGGTGACGTCGACGAAGGAGGCCTCTCTCGCGAACTCGTTCGAAAAAACGGTGCGCGACCATTCCCAGGTGAAGCGAAGGCCCGCCATGCCCTTCGGGTCGAAGAGCCCACCCCGGCTCGAGTCGAGCAGCATCACGCCACCGAGGAACTCCAGCGAGAGGCCGATGCTGGGGTCATCGATCGCCGCCAGCGACTGCTCGCGTTCCTGCGCCTCGACCTCCGTTTCGTCGCGCGGCCCTGACGACGGCGAGTCCGACTTGTTTGGCAGCTCGCGGCGGTTGCGTTCGTCCTGGGCCTCATCGTCGGAGTAGGGAATCGCCCCTTCGTCGCTCTGGGCACGGGCGAGCGGGGCGAGCAGCAGCAGGGCGAGCAGAAGGGGTCTCATTAGAGCTGGGGACACGCGGTGCCGGACGGCGCGGAGGCACAGGCGGGAATCGGGTCGCAGGGGAAGCCTGGGCAGGACTCGGGCTGCAGCCGCTGGCGAAGCTGGGTGCAGACCTTGCGGCGCAGATCCATGTCGCTGATGTGCGCGGCGAACACGTCGATCACCTTTTCCATCGTGAAGTTCGACTGGGTGTTCAGGTTGTCGGCGATCAACTGCTTGAGCCCCGAGTTGTTGCTCGAGTCGTCGTACGCGTCGATGATCGACTTCTGCAGCACGTCTTCTTTGCCGTCGGGCGTCGACGCCAGGTACAGCGAGACGGCGAAAAGGTTGCCCAGCTGGTAGAGCTGGGTGCTGCGGTTCCACTCTCCCTGCCGGAAGTTGTTGTAGGCCGCGCGCAGCGACGGGGTCATGCAGCGGGTCGGGTCGACGATGTTGCGAATCTGCGTCTTCTCGTCGTCGACGAACGAGTCGACGAGCAGGTTCGACCGGCAGCCTGCGCCTGTTCCCGCCGACGCGCAGGTGACGCCGTAGCCATGGAAGTCGGCCAGGCCTTCGTCCAGCGACTTCAAGAGGTTGAAGGGCGCCAGCGACCAGGCGCCCAGCGGCGCCGGCGAGCCCACGCCGCCGTAGACCTTCTTGTGGAAGACGAGGTGGGAGAACTCGTGGCCGATGATTCCCAGGTTCATCGGAATCGGCACCTTTTGCTGCGTCGCGTACGGCACCAGAATGAAGCCTTTGATCGGCGGGAAGTAGATGGCGTTGTCGCGGTCGTCTTCGCCACCGGTGAACTTGAAGCCGCCCCAGTAGAGAACCTTGAAGTCCTTCAGCTCGGTGGTGGGCTTTCCGTTGTAGACCTTCTGGTAGTAGAGAAACGCCTGCTCGAAGTTGTAATAGGCGCTGGCCATGTTCCAGGTGTGGAAGTCGGCCGGCCAGAGCACGCCGCCCTTGTCGATGAAGTTGGCCCGCACCGAGTTGCCCTTGTTCTTCAGCAGCAGGTCGGCCGCCTGCTCGTCGCTGGTGGCGGTGTTCAGCTCCTGCTCGTTGATCTCGACGAAGGCGCCGCCGACCAGGGTCAGATTCGGGCCCGTCATATGAACGATGGACGTCGGCGTCGTCAGCTCGACCTGCTTCGTGTCGTAGGTGCCGTTGGTGTTCGCGCCGACAATCATCACCTTCACGGGCAGCTGCACGTTGGGCTCGCAGGCGGCGAGCATCGAAACGGCACAGAGCGACCAGAATCTCGGAGCCTTGAGCATGCGGTCTTTTACTAGAGGATTCGGCAATTTGTAGCGCGACGGTGATCGTTGCGGCCGATCGCAACCCCCGGTAGGAACGCCCCCCATGACGAGCCAGTTCATCACCGAGTTGAAGCGGACCCATTCCTGCGGCGCCGTTCGCGCCACGAACATCGGCGAAGAAGTCATTCTCTTCGGCTGGGTTCAGTTCCGCCGCGACCACGGCAACCTGGTGTTCATCGACCTTCGCGACCGCGATGGGCTCACCCAGATCGTGTTCGACCCCGACTTCTCGAAAGAGGCGCACGCGCTCGCCGAGACGATGCGCAGCGAGTGGGTGATTGGCATTCGCGGCAAGGTGCGTTCGCGCGGCCAGCAGTTCTCGAAAAAGGAAAACAAGCTCGTCGCCGCCACGAACCCGAACCTCGCCACCGGTGAGGTCGAGATCGAGGTGATTCAGGCGCAGGTGTTCAACAAGTCCGAGACGCCGCCCTTCGAGATCACCGACGTCACCACCACCAGCGAAGAGAAGCGGCTCGAGTACCGGTACCTCGACCTGCGGCGCGCGCCGCTGCAGAAGACGCTGATGACGCGCTCGAAGATGAACGCGCTGACCCGGTCGTACCTGGTCGACAACGGCTTCCTCGAGCTCGAGACGCCCTTCATGGGCAAGTACACCCCGGGCGGCGCGCGAAACTTCCTCGTCCCCTCGCGCCTCAACGCCGGCAAGTTCTACGCGCTCGCCGAGTCGCCGCAGCTCTACAAGCAGCTGTTCATGGTCGCGGGCTTCGACCGCTACTTCCAGATCGTGAAGTGCTTCCGCGACGAAGACCTTCGCCTCGACCGCCAGCCCGAGTTCACCCAGATCGACGTCGAGATGAGCTTCGTCACGCAAGACGACGTCTTCAACATTATTGAAGGCCTGATCAAGCGCCTCTGGAAGGAAGTGCTGCACATCGACGTGCCCACGCCTTTCCGGCGCATGGACTTCGACGAGTCGATGGACAAGTACGGCAACGACAAGCCCGACCTGCGCTTCGGCCTCGAGCACGTCGTGCTGACGGATCTGATCAAGGAGCACGGCGCGGCCGGCGGCCTGCCGATGATGCTGGCCGAGATCGAGAAGAAGGGCATCGTGAAGGCGATGGTGCTGCCCGCGCAGCACGGCATGTCGCGCGCCGAGTCCGACAAGCTCGAGGAGTACGTGAAGGGCATGGGCGCAGGCGGCCTGGCCCGCGCCAAGCTTTCCGAGACGGGCGAGTGGACCCAGTCGCCGCTGAGCAAGACCATCAGCCCCGCGCTGCGGGAAGCGATCAACGCGCGCTGCGGCGCGAAGCCGGGCGACCTGCTGATGTTCCAGTTCGGCCGCGAGTCGCTGGTGCAGACGGTGATGGCGAACCTGCGCGTGCACGTCGCCAAGAAGGTGAAGCTGATTCCCGAGTTCGGCTCGGGCGGCACGTGGAACTTCCTCTGGGTCGTGAACCCGCCGCTGTTCGAGTACGACGAAGAGTCGAACACCTGGGCGGCCGCGCACCACGCCTTCACCCGGCCCCACGACGACTGCGTTCAGTACCTCGAGACGGACCCGGGCAAGGTGAAGTGCTGGCGGTACGACGTGGTGCTCAATGGGTTCGAGATCGGCGGCGGCTCGATTCGTCTGCACGACCCGGCGGTGCAGTCGCGCGTCTTCTCGGCCCTGGGAATCCCCGAGGCCGAAGCGCGGCAAAAGTTCGGCTTCCTGCTCGACGCGCTGAAGTACGGCGCGCCTCCGCACGGCGGCATCGCGATCGGAATGGACCGTTTGGCGATGCTCCTGTCGAACGCGGAAAGCCTGCGCGACGTCATCCCCTTCCCCAAGACGCAGAAGGGCACGGACCAGATGACGGGCGCTCCGGGCGAGGTCGACGAGAAGCAGCTGCGCGACCTGCACGTGAAGGTGAACGCGCCGCCCCCGAAGGCCTGAGATGGGGCGCGTCTACACCCGGCGGGTCGCTCTTCCGGTCTCTGCGGCCGAGGTATGGAAGTGGCACGAAGCGCCCGAGGCTTTCGGGCGGCTGAACCCCGCGTGGGATCCGGTCGAGGTGGTCGAGCGCAGCGGCGGCCTCGGCGTCGGCGCGCGCACCGTCATCCGGATGAAGCTCGGGCCGGTGCCTCAACAGTGGGTCGCGGAGCACACCGCCTGTGAAGACGGCCGGATGTTTCAGGACACGCAGACGTCGGGGCCCTTCTCACGCTGGGTGCACACGCACCGCTTCCTCGACCAGCCTGGCGGCGGCTCGGTGCTCGAAGACGAGGTCGACTACGCGCTGCCGATGGGCTTCCTCGGGCAGGCCTTCGGTGGCCCCTTCGCGCAGACCACGCTGCAGCGGCTGTTCGACTACCGTCACCGGGTGACCACCATCGACTTAGAGCGCCACGCCCGCTTCGCCGATCGCCCGAAGCTCACCGTCGCCGTCAGCGGAGCGTCCGGCCTGCTGGCCACCGCCCTCAAGGCCTTCCTCGGCACCGGCGGGCACACCTTCCGCGCGATGAAGCGCGGGCAGAACGGCATCGCGATCGACGTCGCCGCGCTGGAAGGCGCTGACGCCGTCGTTCACCTCGCCGGAGCCGGAGTCGCCGAAGGCCGGTGGACGGATCAACGCAAGAAGGAAATCGTCGAGAGCCGCGTCTCATTCACCCGCGCCCTGGTCGACGCACTCGGCACCTTGAAGCAGCGGCCGAAGGTGCTGCTCTCTGGCTCGGCGATCGGCATCTACGGCGAGCGCGGCGATGAAGTCGTCACCGAGGCTTCTGCTCCCGGCCCACGCGGTGACGGCCGCGGCGCCGCCTTTCTTTCGAAAGTCTGTGAAGACTGGGAAGCCGAAGGCCTGCGCGCCCAGAAGCTCGGCATCCGGGTCGGCCTGCTTCGCACCGGCGTCGTGCTCACCACCAAAGGCGGCGCGCTCAAAGAGCTGCTGCCCCCCTTCAAGGCCGGCGTCGGCGGCCCGATCGCGGGCGGCAAACAGTGGATGAGCTGGATCTGCCTCGAAGACACGATTGGCGCGATTCACCACGCGCTCTTCACCGACTCGCTCGAAGGCCCCATCAACCTCGTCTCGCCGAACCCCGTCACCAACAGCGAGTTCTCGAAGACGTTGGGCAGAGTCCTGTCGCGGCCGGCCGTGGTTCCGGTGCCCGCCTTCGCGCTCAAGCTCGCATTCGGCGAGATGGCCGAGGGCACGGTGCTGCCGTCGCTGCGGGTCCAGCCCACCGCCCTTGAGAAATCAGGGTTTACCTTCGTGCACCCCCAGCTCGAGCAGTGCCTGCGCTTTACGCTTGGCAAGTAGGGTGTCGAAAGGCACCCACTGGCAAGGTCGGAATCGAACGCAATGGGTTTTGTTTAACTGATTGGAAATCAGCGCTGCGCCACCTTGCGTGTTCGGGGTGGCTTCGGTGCATAGTCGCGGCGCTGAGGTCGTTGGAGGGGGGAAGCGCAGAATTCACTCTTTGACTGGCAAGGATGGGCTCCCCACCCGATGGACGCACTTTTTACGACGCACGACGCAGCACGAATTCTCGGCATCCACCCCTTCACCGTCGGCCGGTGGATTGACCAGGGGCTGCTCAAGGCGCATCGCACCGCCGGCGGTCATCGCCGCGTGCGCGGCCCTGAGCTTCGCCGCTACCTCGTCGAGCACGACATGCCAGTGCCCGAAGAGCTCGCGAACTCTGGCGGTACGAAGCTCAAGCTGCTCGTCGTCGATGACGAACAGCTGATGCTCAACTCGCTCAAGCGGGCCTTCAAGCCGCTGGCTTCCGAAATCGATCTGACGATGACGACGTCAGCGGTCGACGCGCTGCTGCTGCTCTCTGACATCCGCCCCGACGCGATGCTGATCGACATCAACATGCCCGACCTCGACGGCTTCGAAGTCTGCCGCCGCGTCCGCGCTTTCAAGCCGCTGCAAGACGTGAAGCTGGTGGTGATGACTGCGCTCTACCGGTCAGACATCGTCGGCAGCGCGCTTCGGGCCGGCGCCGTTGCGTGCCTCGCCAAGCCGATCGACGTGCGCGAAGTGCTGGCGCTCATCGCCCGCACCCAGCCCGCGCTGGTCGACCCGCCGAGCCGCAAGCGAAGCCCGCGCAGCCGCGCCACGAATCCTTAAGAGCAACCGCCGTCGAGGTTGACGGTCGGGTCGGGGCTCAGCGCAGCTGGCTGGGCCAGGCTGCAGCTGGTGGCGGTGGTGATGCGGACGCGGCCCACGCCAGCGCCGCCTCCGCCGCCCGCGTTGAACAGCGAGGCGCTGCCGTTGGTGGCGGCCGTCTTCACTCCCGCTCCGTTTCCGCCCCGGCCGCCGGCGTTGAGGCTGGTGCCACCTCCGGCCGCTTCTTCCGAGCGCAAGAGGCCGCTCGCGCCGTCCCGCCCGTCGAAGGCAAGGTCGGCCCCTTCGCCACCCGCGCCGCCATTGGCCGTGACTGCCGCCGCCGGGCCCACGAGGACGAAGAGCCCTTCGAGAAGAATCGCGCCGCCGCTGCCGCCACCGCGCCCCGCGCCGTTCACGTTCTGTCCACCCGGCCCACCGCGGCCTGCCGCCGCTACGGTGCCGGTGATGGTGAGGTTCCCGGCCGCCGACAGCTGCAGCGCGCCGCCTCCGCGAATCCCGCTTCCACCGGGGCAGCCACCGCGCAGAGGGACCAGCTTCGGCTCGCCGTTGATGCCGCCCGCCGCGCCGCCCTGGTTTCCGCCCGAGCCGCCCTCGGTGCCGAAGCCGCCGCCGCCCCCGCCCTTGAGGCCGGACACCGGCCCGCCCGCGCCGCCGTCGGTGCAGCCGCTGGCGCCAGACTCCGCCAGCAGCTCGCCGAGCACGCGCAGGTTGCCTGTGCTCGCAAAGATGACGGGGCGCTCGCCCTGGAAACGCACCGACGCATCAAGCCCGACCTCGAGCTCGTCGAAGGCGACCAGCACCACCTCGGTCGAGCCCGGCTGCGGAATGATGCGGAACGCAGGGGCCGGCAAGCCGCACCACCCGTTGAAGCCGACGCCGCCGTCGCCCAACCGCGTGTCGACGACAACCGGGCAGTTCAGCGTCGTCGGGCCTGAAGGTGCCGGCAGCTGCGACTCGGTGAAGTTGCTGGGCGGGTAGGGGAAGGCCTTGATGCACGCGCCACTGCCGTTGCACACGCCCCCGTCACACGAAGCGCCCGCGTCGCGCAGGTCGAACAGGCAGCCCGCGTCTGCGCTGCACTGGTTCAGGAACACCTGGCACTGGGTCGCCACGCAGGAAATCGCGTTGCCGCTGCAGCCCGCATCTGCCTGGCAGCTGTCGCTGGTCGAGCAGCTGTTGCCGTCATCACACAGGTCGCCCGTCGCCGGGATGAATGAACAGCCCGCATCGATCGAGCAGCCCGCGGCCTTCAAACACGCCGACGGAGCGATGCACGTCGCCAGCCCGCCTTCGCACACTCCTGCCGCCGAGCACGCGTCGCTGATGGTGCACGGGTTCGAGTCGCTGCACGCCTTGCCTGGATCCGCCGCGTACTGGCAGCCGCCGTCCACCGGGTCGCATCTGCCGGGGCCTTTGGTGCAAACCGGGGGCGCGTCGCAGGTGCAGCCCTCGCGTTTTGCAGGGGTCAACGTGAGCGCGACGTCGCTGGTCTTGCCGGCAACGAACTTCGCCGCGACCTCGGCGCTGCGTTCGGCTGGCACGGTGGCGACGGTGCACGCCTTGTCCGAGAAGCCGACCGCGAACACGGTGACGCTGTCGGGCAGCCCTGCCTTCGCGATGCCGACCTTCAGCTGGCGGGTGCGCGTGGTGGCGATCGCTCCTGAACGCACTTCGGTGCCCGCCGCGCTTCGCACCACGACCTGAACGCAGGTCGACGTGGTGCCGGTGGCGAAGTCGACGCGGGCCAGCAGCGCTCCGTCGGGCGCCTGCGACGTGCAAGACAGCGCGAGGGCTGCCGCAGAAAGAAGGCCCAGGTGCCTCATGGCAGGTCGTGCCCCTGGCCGAAGTCGAGCACCACCCAGCCGTTGCCGGGCTGCGCCGCCATTTCCTTCTGCAGCGCCTCGACGGCCTCGGTCTCGCCCTCGTCGGCGAGGTCGAAGGTTCCGTAGTGCATCGGCACCGACACCTTCGCGCGAAGGTCGATCGCCGCCTGCATCGCCTCCTTTGGATCCTGGTGAATCGGCCCCATGAACCACTCGGGCTTGTACGCGCCGATGGGCAGCACCGCGACGCGGAAAGGGCCGTACTTGTCGCCCACGTCCTTGAAGTGCGGGCCGTAGCCCGTGTCGCCCGCGAAGTACGCCTTGCCCGACGAAGGCGCCTCGAGCACCCACGCCGACCAGAGCGTGCCGTCGCTGTCGAACAGGCCGCGGTTGCTGAAATGCTGGTTGCGGACGCTCTGCACTTTCAGCGCGCCGACGTTAAGCGCCTCGCCCCAGTCGAGCTCGTGCACGTTCGTCAGGCCCTGCTGGGCGAGGAACGCCTTGACGCCGAGGCCACAGAAGATCTCGACGTGCGGAAACGCAGCCTGCAGGCGCTTGAGCGTCTCGACGTTCAAGTGGTCGTAGTGGTTGTGGCTGATCACGACTGCGTGAATCGGCGGCAGGTCTTTGAAGGCGATGCCCGGCGGGCGCACGCGGTGCGGGCCGACGAAACCGAACGGGCTGGCGCGATCGCTGTAGATGGGGTCGGTGAGGACGTTGAAGCCGTCGAGTTGGATGAGCGTCGTCGCGTGGTTGATGAAGGTGACGCGCATCTGCCCAGGCTCGAGGTGGTGCGGCGGCGCGGCGCCTTGCGGCACGTCGCGGTAGCTGTTCCACACGCCGCGGTCGCGGGTGAACTGCCACTGAAAGAAGCCCAGGAAGCCTGGGCGAACCTTCGGCTGGTCGGGCGTGACGAACTTCTTGCCGTCGAAGTGGTCGGTGACCGGGCCCCGCCAGGTCGGCGCGTCCAGGGCGCAGCCGGCGACGACGGCGCTGGTCAAAAGCACCGCCACCAACGAGGCCAGCCCGAGCAGAATCCTTCGGCGCACCTGCCGCTTATCCATGCGAATGACTGCGCCACGCAATCGATTTCCCTTTCCTTGCGTAGGGGGCGTCATGGACATCAAGCCGGTGGATTTGACCGAGATGCTGGGCGTGGTGATGGGGATCTCGATCGTCCTCATTCCAATCATGGCGATCGCCACCCGCTTTGCCTTCAAGCCCCTGTTCGAGGCGCTGATGAAGCTGTGGGCGACGCGCGATGGGGTCGAACGCATCTCGGTGCTCGAGCGCCGCGTCGCGATGCTCGAAAGGCAGCTGGAGCTCGGGGGCGACCTGGCGACGATCAGCCACAGCCTCGCGACCAGCCGCAGCCAGCAAGCGGTTGACTGATTCTTAGGCCGCGGCCGGAGCGGCTTGGCGCTATGTTTCGCGCCCTCGTGACAGCGATCGCCAGCCACCCGGTGGGCGCCTTGCCTGCTCCTTCGCGGCAGGCGCTCGCGGTCGAAGCCGAGCTGAAGGCGCTGCTGAATGGGCGCGTCTCTCATACCGATCAAGATCGGCTCAGCTACGCGCGCGACATGTGGCCGCTGGCGCTGATCTGGATCCGCGCCGGCCGCACGCCGCCGCCGCCCGACCTCATCTGCTGGCCGAAGTCCGACGCCGAAGTCGCGCAGGTGATCGCGCTGGCCCGGAAGGAAAAGCTGGCCGTCATTCCCTACGGCGCCGGTAGCGGCGTCTGCGGCGGCACCTGGGCGCTGCACGGCGGCATCACCCTCGATCTCAAGCGCTTCGACACCATCAGCCCCGTCGACCAACAGCACCACACGGTCGAAGTCGGCGCGGGAGTGATGGGCGAGACCCTGGAGCGCCGCCTCAACGCCAGCGGCTGGACCCTGGGCCACTTTCCGTCGTCGATCTACATGTCGACCGTCGGGGGTTGGCTCGCCGCCCGCAGCGCGGGGCAGCTGTCGAGCAAGTACGGAAAGATCGAAGACATGGTGGCGAGCGTCACCTTCATCACCGGCACCGGCGAGAAGATTGTCACCCCCGAACGCCCCTTCTCAGGCCCCGACCTCGCCCAGGTGCTGATCGGCTCGGAAGGCACGCTGGGCGTCTTCACCGCCGCGAAGCTTCGCGTCTTCCCGATCGCCGCGGCGCAGGTGTTCCACGGCTTCGAGTTCAAGTCGGTGAACGACGGGCTCGAGGCGATTCGCCAGATCTTCCGCGCCGGCCTGCGTCCCGCTGTCACCCGCCTCTACGACCCTTTCGATACGGCGATCGTGGGAAAGGGGAAGCCCGCGGCGAAGGCGAAGGCTGAGGCGGGGCAGCTGAAGAAGCGTCTGTTGCCCGCGCTGTTGAGGGTGGTGGCTCCGCAGGCGCTGGGGCGGCCGAGGCTCTTCAACTACGCGACCCACCTCTTCTCGCGCAGCCGCCTCATCCTGATGTTCGAAGGCGAGCCCTCGCGCTGTGCCGAGGAAGACGCCGCCGCGCGCGCCATCTGCGCCAGGTTGAGCGGCGCCGACCTGGGCGAAGAGCCCGGCAAGCACTGGTACGCGAAGCGGTACGACGTCAGCTACCGCATGTCGAAGGTGATCGACGCCGGCGCTTTCGCCGACACGATGGAAGTCGCGACCACCTGGGACAAGGTCTACGCCGTCTATGAGAAGGTGCACCAGGCAGCCAGCGCGCACGCCTTCGTGCTCTGCCACTTCTCGCACGCGTACCTGGAAGGCTGTTCGCTGTACTTCTCGTTCGTCGGCTCGGGCAGCACGCAGGCCGAGCTGCTCGAACGCTACGACGCCCTGTGGCGCGACGCGCTATCGGCTGCCGTCAGCGCCGGAGCGAACGTCAGTCACCACCATGGCGTCGGCATCGTCAAAGCGCGCGCGCTGCAAGACAGCCTGAACGAAGGGCGAACGCTGCTCGCCGCGCTCAAGCGCCACTACGACCCAGATGGGGTGATGAACCCCGGCAAGCTGGGCCTTCCCGGGATGGCGACGTGACGACGCCTCTCGACGAAGCGCTGGGCACGCTCGCGGTGCCGGGGCCGAACGGGCCGACGCTGGTGCCGGCCTCGACGCGGCAGCTCACCGACGCGCTGCAGATTCTCGCCTCGCAGAACGCCTCGCTGAATCGCCACGCGTCGCTGTCATTGGCCGCGCTGAGCCAGGTGACCAGGCTCGAGCCGAAGGGCGGCACCGTCGAAGCAGGCGCCGGGCTCACGCTCGCCGCGCTCGACGCCGCATTGTCCGAGCAGCAGCTCACGCTCGGCCCGCTGTCTCCGCGCGCCAGAGACCTCACCCTCGGCCAGTTCCTCGAAGGCGCCGACGCGGGGCTTCGCGCGATCCCCGGCGGGCGGCTTGAGCCGATCTGCCTCGCGATCACCGCCGTGCTTCCCGATGGCCGCGTCTACCGGTCGCACCCGAGCCCCCGCAGCGCCGCGGGCCCGGACCTGGTCGCGCTTCTTCTCGGCGGTCACCGCCGGCTGGGCGTCGTCACCGAGGCCATCGTGCGGTGCTTTCCGTTCTCGACCTCACGCCGCAGTCAGGTGTTCAGCTTCCCGTCGGCCGATGCTTTCGTCACCGCGATGCTGGCCGCGCTGTCTGATGGGGTGTGGTTCGAGTCGGTGCGGGTCGAGACCCGGGCGGGGCGCGCGCAGGTCGAGCTCAACTGCGTCGGCACCCACGAAGGCGTCGAGCGCGACTTCAACACCCTGGGCCGCCGTGCGTTCGACGTCGGTGGCCGCCCCACCGGAAGGCTGTCGGGCGAGTTCCCCGTCGCGGGCACCACCCCCGATGTCACCTGGGACGAGCGCGAGTCGCGGTGGGACGCCGTGCGCGCCGCCGTCGCCGCCTCAAACCCTGTCGTTCTCTACCGCCTGTCGATCGCGAGCGTCATCGCGCGCGGAGACGTCGAAGGCATGCCGCTGAGCTCCGCTGGCAACTGGTCGCCTTCCACCGCTGCGCTGCCCGCCGCCCTCGACCCCCGTGGCGTCCTCGGAGGAGCCCCTTGACTGCCCCACTTGCCGAGCATTCCCACGCGCTCACGATGTGCATCTACTGCCCCAAGGTGTGCCGCTTCGCGTGCCCCGTGTCCGAGTCGACGCAGAACGAGTCCCACAGCACGTGGGCGAAGATGACCACCGCCCAACAGGTCAACCTCGGCCAGCGCCGCATGGACGACGGCGCGAGCGCCGCGGTTCACGCCTGCACTGGCTGCATGCGCTGCAAGAGCTTCTGCAAACACGACAACGAGGTCGGGCCCGCGCTGTTCGCCGCGCGTACCATCGCCCGCACCGAAGGCACCCAGCCGAAGGGCGCCGCCACCACGCTCGCCACCTTTACCCAGTCAGGCAACCCGTTCGGCCAGCCGCTGGGCGAGGTGGTCGCGCGCTTCAAGGCAGAGACGCCGATGCGGTACCCGCTGTTTCCCGGCTGCAGCACCCTGGTCAAGCGCACCGCCCTCATCGACGACGCGCTCACCGTCGCCAACGCTTTCGGCGCGCCAATGGGCGTCTGCAAGGCGAGCGCGCGCTGCTGCGGCTACCCGCTGTACGCCGGCGGCGCGCACGAGCAGTTCGCCGCCCACGCCCGAATCTTCGCCTCGACCCTCGAGCACTACCCCGAGCTGGTGGTGATGGATCCCGGCTGCGCGCACACGCTCGCCGTCGTGTACCCGAAGTTCGACGTGAAGCTGCCGTCGCGCATTCGGACGCTCTACGAAGTGCTGGCCGACAACCTGCCGCACGCGCCCAGCAAGCCGCCGATGGAAGAGACGGCCGGCTACCACGACGCCTGTCACCTCGGCCGCGGCATGGGCCAGTACGACCAGCCGCGCGCACTGCTGAAGCGGGCAGTGTCGACGATGCTCGAGGCGCCGAGCATGAAGGAAGAAGGAGGCTGCGCGGGCGGAGGCGGGTTGTTGCCGCGCACGATGCCCGAAGCTTCTGTGGACGTGGCGCGCCGGCAAGCGCTCGAGGTCGGGCCCGGTGGTGAGACGGTGGTGACGGCGTGCGCAACGAGCCGCCGCATGTTCGAAAGGGCAGGTCGGAAATCGGAGGATCTGGTGAGCATCTTGCGGCGGTGGCTCGAATGAAGACCTTCTTCGTCGTCAATCCTTCCAGCGCGAACGGCAGCACCGGCAAGAAGTGGGGCGAGCTGCAGGCGCTGATCGCCCGCGCGATTCCCGACTTCGCCCAGGCCTTTACCCAACGCCCGATGCACGCGGCCGAGCTGGCGCGGGCGGCGTTGAAAGAAGGCTTCGAGTGCGTGGTCGCGGTCGGCGGCGACGGCACCATCAACGAGGTCGTCAACGGCTTCTTCGAAGACGGCAAAGTCGTGAACCCGAAGGCGGCGCTGGGCGTCGTGTCGCGTGGCACCGGCGGCGACTTCCGGAAGACCTTCGGTTGGGACACGGACTTCGCGGCGGCCCTGAAGCGCGTCGCCTCGGGCACCAGCGTGCCATTCGATGTCGGCGAGCTCGAGTTCCGTGGCCACGACGGCCAGACGGGCCGCCGGTACTTCGCGAACATCTGCAGCTTCGGCGTCTCGGGCGTGGTCGACCAGGAGGTCAACCGCACCAGCAAGGTGCTGGGCGGAAAGCTGTCATTCATGCTCGCGTCGACGAAGGCGCTGCTGAAGTACGAAGACCGCAAGGTGCGCTTCAGCGTCGACGGCGGCCCGGCTGAAGATGTGCTGGTGACGACGCTGGCAGTCGCGAACGGGAAGTATTTCGGCGGCGGGATGAAGGTCGCTCCGGACGCGGACACGGGCGACGGCACCTTCGATGTCACTATCTGGTCTGGCTACACGCTGATGGACTTCGCGCTGAAGCAGAGCGCGATCTACAGCGGCCAGCACGTCGGCTGGAAAGGCACCCGGCTGCTCAAGTGCAAGACGTTGACGGCCGAGAGCGCGCAGGAGGTGTTGATCGACTGCGATGGCGAACAGCCCGGCAAGCTTCCCTGCAAGATGACGATTCTCCCGGCCGCCATTCAACTGAGGACTTAAATGGCTGAGGCAGGGTGGACGGTGGCCCTCGAGGTTCAGGTCGCGTGGGCCGAGATGGATGCGTTCGGCCACGTGAACAACACGGTGCACCTGCGGTGGTTCGAGTCTGCGCGCATTCGTTACTTCGAGCAGGCGGGCGTCGCGACCACCATCGGCTCGGACGCGACGGCGTGGCCGCTGCTCGTCCACTCGTCGATCGACTACAAATCGAAGGTCGTCTACCCCGACACCATCTCGGTCTTTGCGCGGGTGACGAAGCTCGGCAACACGTCGTTCACGATGCAGTACCGCGCGAGCTCGAAGGATCAGCAGCAGGTCGTCGCCGAGGGCGAGAGCGTGGTGGTGATGGTCGACCCGAAGACCGGGGTGAAGGTGCCGTTGCCGGAAGCTTTGCGCGAGAAGGTCAAAGCGCTGGAAGGCATTTGAAGCGCGTCCGGCCCGCGGTGGTGCTCGCCTTGCTGTCGGGCTGCACCGGGCTCTACACGGCCGACGGCGGCTCGGGCGGTGGCGGCGGCAGCACCGGCGGCTGCGCGAAGGAGCAGGACTGCGCCCCGCGCGACAACGCCACCGCGGTGTGCGCCAACAACGTCTGCACCTATGCCTGCGCGACGCCGTTTCTGAACTGCGGAAGCGTCTGCTGCCGGGCGACGGCGTTGAGCGCCGGCGACCAGCACACCTGCCTGCTGACCGACATCGGCAGCGTGAAGTGCTGGGGCTCGTCGACGTTGGTGGGCGACGGCACGTACGACGAAAGGTTGTCGCCGACCGACGTGGTGGGGCTGACGGCGCCGGTGGTCGAGCTGGCGGCAGGCTTCTTCCACACCTGCGCGCGGCTGAGCAACGGCAACGTCGAGTGCTGGGGCGTCGGCAGCATCGGGCAGGGCACCTCGTCTCCCGCGGCGCAGGCGACGCGCACCTTGCTGGGGGCTGCGGCGACACAGGTCAGCGCGGGCAACGCCTTTTCGTGCGCGGTGGTCGATGCTGGCGCGTACTGCTGGGGCACGGACATCCAGGGGCAGCAGGGCACCAACAACGGTGGCGCGCGGACCACGCCGGGCGGGGTCTCGAATGCGGCCTACGACGTCGCTGCGATCGCAACCGGAGTCAGCCACAGCTGTGTGCTGCTCGCCGACGCCGGCGCGCGCTGCTGGGGCTTCAACAACGCGGGCGAGTGCGGTGACGGCACCTTCCAGCTGCGCCGCCCGGTTCCCGTCAACGTCACCGCGCTCGACGCGGGGATTCTCGAGCTCAAGGCAGGGTTTGGCTTCACGTGCGCGCGCACTGCGGGGGGCCTCAAGTGCTGGGGCGCCAACGGCGGCGGCGAGCTCGGCGCGGGGGTTGTGTCGGGCCGTTCACTCGTCGCGCTCGCCGTGCGCGGCGTCACGCCGGGCCTCACCCACTTCGCGCTCGGCCCGGTCGCGCGCCACGCGTGCATGGTTCAGGACGCGGGCGCTTCGTGCTGGGGGCAGAACGATCATGGCCAGCTGGGCGACGGCCTGCTGGGCCTGCAGACTGCTCCGGTGCCGGTGCAGGGGTTGCCCGAGCCGGTCGTGTCTCTGGCTCCGGGCGGCCGTCACACCTGTGCAATCGGTGGGTCCGGCGCGGTGTACTGCTGGGGCGACAACAGCGACGGCCAGCTGGGGCTCGGCAAGAAAGGCGGCAACGAGCTGATTCCGACGCTCGTGCGCTAGCGACGCGGCTGGGCAAATGGCTTTGGACGAGCGGCGCCAGACGTGCGCCGGCGGGGGTTCGGCGTCTTCGCCGACTTGACCAAACAACGCGTTAGCCCTGATATTTTATTAGGGCTAACGCGCATCCAAATAAAGTCGGCCGCGGCGACGAGTCCCCCGCCCATCGGTGGTCAAGCCGGCTGAGTTCTTTGCCACGCGTCTTTGCGCGGGCGAACGAGATCGCCGGCGCGTCGGCGTGACAGCCGGCGCAGTTGGCCTCGCTGGCGAACATCATCAGGCGACCCTTCGGGACGTCTTTGGTCGGCCGACGGAAGAGCTCGGTGTTCTCGCCGAGGTTCGCGAGTCGCTTTTCGTACATGCGCTTGCCGGCCTTGAGGTCGCCTGCTTTCACCAGCATGTCGCCCAGGTTCAGCGCGAACCCTTCGTGGTTGTGCGGCGTGATCCAGTTGTTCCAGCACACGCGCAGTGGGCCCTGCTGCGTCTCCATGTCCATCACGGGTCCGTAGTCCGGATCCTCGTGCGAGACCTTGCCGTCGGTCGCCCGCGTGAAGCGCCGTCCAGAACACGTCGTTGGCCCTTTTTTTCGGTGCCGCGTTGATCGCCAATGAGGCACAACCTGAGAACAGCGGCACGGCGACGACGAGGTGTTTCATGCCCGGCTGCTCAACATCGGCTGGATCATCGCCAGTGCTTCGGCGCCGGCTTTCTTGAGGTCCGACTTCGCGCCCGCGGCGACCCAGTCTTCGATCACCACCCGCAACACGCCCATCAGCGCCGCCGCGGCGAGCCGGGCCTTCGGGGCCTTGGCTCCTCGAGACAGGCATGCTCCGATCGCCAGGCCGACGAATCGATCGTGCTCGAGGTCGCTGGCCAGCAGCGCCGGCGCCTTCGCCAGCACTTTGTGCTCGATCAGGATCTGCTTCTTCTGGTCCATATACTCGTCCGCCAGCGTCAGCAGTGCCCGGCGCACGGTGTCGAAGGGGGCCTCGTTGCCCACTGGAGCGGCGAGCAGCGCTTGCAACCGCAGGGTCTGGTCAGCCCGCCGCGCGAAGAACGCCGCTTCCTTGGTCGGGAAGTAGCGAAAGAAGGATCTTCGCGACACGTTCACCGCGCCGACGATCTCGTCCACCGTCACCGCGTCGAAGCCGCGCGCCGCGAAGAGCTTGTTAGCCGACGCCGCCAGCTCGCCCCGCACCTGCAGCTTCTTGCTCGCCCTCAAGCCCGGCATCGCCCCTTCCTCAGCCTTCGGCCTTCGGGGTGAACATCCTTCCCACGAAGGCGATCAGCAGCTGCTTCTGCAGGCTCTGCGGCAGCTCGTTGAGCAGCGCGTTGATGTCGGCCATCTTTCCCGGCAGCGCGCCGCCCGCTGCGGTCAGGCTGCCCAGCAATTCCTGCAGCGCCGCGCCCGACGTGTCTGCCTGCAGCTGCGCGGTCAGCAGCTGCGCAAACTCCTTCGGCGCCTTCGGGCCTCCCCCCGCCGCCCGCACCTCGTCGACCGCTTCACCCAGCGCCTTCAGGAAGTCCCCCGTCCACTTCGTGTTCGACGGTGCGATCGTCAGGTGAATGTTCTCCTCGCTCGGCCCATTCCCCAGCTGCGCCTGTACCCGCCAGCCGCGCTCCTGCAGCGCGTCGGCGATCGCGAAAACCGACAGCTCGTCGGAAGAGAAGGCCAGCAGGCTCATCTCGGGTCTGCCCATCAGCTGCAGGCCCGGAATCTGTCGCACACCCGCCATCAGCGCGTCGCGCGCCTGAAGAAGCTCGGCCGCGATCTTCAGGTAGCCCAAGTCACCCACGAACTGCAGCACCGCCCACGCGGCCGCCAGCGGGCCGCCCGACTTCGAGCTCTGAATCGTGGTGTTGATCATCGTGTACCCCGTCCACTCGGAGCACGCGTAGATCTGGAATCGCCGCAGCGCCTCGTTCTTGTAGAGCACCACCGACGCCCCCTTCGGACACAGGCCGTACTTGTGGAAGTCCATCGACATGCTGGTCACGCCGGGCACGCGGAAGTCGAAGTCGGGCACGTCTTGCCCCAGCCGCTTGAAGTACGGCAGCAGGAAGCCGCCCATGCACCCGTCGACGTGGCAGAGGATCCCCGCGCTCTGCGCCAGCGCCGCAATCGGCGCGACCGGGTCGACCACCCCGTGCGCGTACGAGCACGCCGAAGCGACCAGCAGCATCGTGTTCTTGGTCATCGCCGCCCGCATCGCCTCGGGGTCGGCCTTGAAGGTCTTCGGGTCGACCGCGGTCGTGACCACCTTTACCCCCAGGTAGTGCCCGGCCTTGTGGAAGGCGGCGTGCGCGGTGATCGGCACCAGGATTTCAGGGGTCTTCACCTCGGGCCGCTGCACCCGGAACCAGTCACGCGCCGTCTTGACGGCAAGGATGATCGACTCGGTGCCGCCGCTGGTGAAGTTGCCGACCACTGCCTCGTCACCGCCCAGGTGGCGCCGCGCCATGTCGACCACGTCGTTCTCGAACTTGAGCAGGCTCGGAAAAGTCGTCGGGTCGAGCCCGTTCTCGCTGCTGTAGGCGGCGTGCGCCCGCTTGCCGACCTCTTCGATCTCTTTCCCGCCGTCGAACACGTAGGCGAACAGCTTCCCTTCACGCCACGGCCAGTCGTGCGCCCGCGCTGACTCGAGCGCCGCCATCACCGCGTCCTTCGCCAGGCCTTCGTTCGGGATCTTCATCGTGCCACCTTCTTCGAAAGTGGCACCACGCGTCAAGTGGCACTAAGTGCCAGAAAGCGGAGGCGGAGGCGGGCGGGTGGGCTTGCTGCGCCAGAGGCCGCCCGCGGTGAACGCCGACCAGCCCCACTTGAGCCACCTCAGCAGGGCGAGGGCGAGCCACAGCGACCAGGCGAGCATCGCCCCGCGGTAGACGAGCATTGGCGCCGAGAAGACGGTGCCCTGCGGGAGCACGTTGTCGCCCTTGATGCGATCGGCGAACCACCGCAGCGTCGTCGCGCTCGAGCCGTTGCCCGTCACCTGCATCTGGGGCTGGCCCAGCAGGCCCTGGTAGATGCCGACCGCGAGCACGCCCAGCGCCACCGCCGTCCACCCCACCAGCATCAGCTGCCGCAGATCGAACCACAGCGGCGACAGCTCGGGCTTCGTCTCGCGCCAGCCGAGCACCAGCAGCCAGCCCACCACCACCGCCGCGGCGGGAATCGGCACCTGCGACAGGCCCAGCGTCAAGAGCACCCACTGCAGCGTGCGCAGCGGCGTGATCCGCACCCGGCCCAGCGCGATCGAGACCAGCAGCAGTACGAGCAGCGTGCTCCAGAACAACACCGCCGGCCCCATGCGCGGCCCGGTGACGAAGAGCACCCAGCGATCGCTCGACAGGTTCAGCTTCAGGTCGGCGTTCGCGCTCGCGACGCCCAGGTCGATCTGCGGTGTGCGCCAGTTGAAGCCGATGCCCGAGCTCTGCCGCCAGGTCATCGCCACCGACTGCGAGCCAGGCACCAGCGGAATCGCGACCCGCCGGCCGTCTTGCCGAATCGGCTGGACGACGTTGTTGATCGACACCGACTGCAGCTGGGCGTCTTCCGGCAGCGTGATGACGTGCTGGCCACCGCGCGAGCTGCGCAGGTTCGCCGTCAGCGTCGCGTCCGTGGCGCGCAGGCCGGGCGTGACGGTGAGCTCGCTCTGGTCGATGGTCAGCGTCTGGCCCTCGACGCCCGCGGGCCGCAGCACGTCAATCGTCACGGTCTCGCCGGGCCACGGGTGCCACTCAGGCAGCCGCGCGCCCGAGTCATCCTGCTGGTGAACGATGGGAATGCCAGCCAACTCGACGTGCCACACCGGGCTCACGTTCAACCGCCAGACCTCGACCCACGGCAACCCGGTGGGCGCCTTCAGCGACAGCGGCGACTTTTGCTCGAGCACGCTGGTCCACGTCGCTTCCGTCGACTGCGGCCCGATGTTCACCAGCGCCTTGCCGTTCTGCACCCGCACGTCCGGCGTCGTCACCGACTCGCCGGGCAGCAGCGGCACCTCGAGCACCACCGCGGTACCTGTCGGCGTGAGCCGCCGCACGTGCGTCTCCACCGTCCACTCGAGGCCCAGGACCAGCTCGCGTTCGACGCTGACGAAGGCCGGCAGCGACGACGTCATCGCCGAAGGGTCCTTCTCTTCCGAGTCACCTGCGGCGCGCGACAGCTGCAGGTCGTTGTCGGCCAGCCCGTCTTCGTGGAGGCCGTCCAACGTCCAGCCTTCGAGCTTCGCCTCGACCCGGTGGCTCTTCAGGTTCAACGCCAGCTGCACGGTGTCGCGGGCGGGCAGGGCGCCTTCCATCAGCACCACGTGGTTGCCGGGCGTCACCGCAAGCCAGAGCACGCCATCGGCATCGCGCCGTAGCCCTGGCGCCGGCTTGCCGTCGAGCAGCACCTGCTCGGGCACCCACTGCGCCGCATTGCCGGGCAGCGGCACGCCGATGTCAGCACCCGCATGCACCTCGAGCTTCAGCTTCAGCTGCCGCGCGCTGGCCTCGAGGAACATCCTCGGGCTCGCGGCACAAAGGGGCATGCACGCAGGCGGGGTCGTCAGCCGGGCCTTCAGCTGCTCGAGCATTTCCGGCGCGGGAGCGGCCTCTTCCGCGCCGGCGAACGCACGGCCCGAGATCAGCAGCAGCGCCGCCGCTGCGGCAGCCGGGGCCGCCTTGAAGCCCTTCGGCCAGAACCGCCCGGGCACGCTCAGCGTCCGCAGCACCAGCGCGCAGAGCAAGGCGACGCGAAGAAAGGCCAGCAGCCCGTTCAGCCACGGCGGCAGCAGCCACAGCGACAGCTGCTGGTCGCGCTGTACGGGGCCCGAGAAGCCCAGGCTTACCTGGGTCCACGTCCACCGCGGCAGGCCGGGGCCCGTCTGGACGATCGCGCTCTTGTCATAGTCCTGCGCGTTGAATGACTTGAGCTTGCTGACGCGGTTCGACTGCGCCTGCTGCGGCGCCTTCTTTTCCGCCCAGGCCTCCTGCTTCACGTTGCGCTCCAGGGCGTCTCTCGCCGAGGCGGGCTCGTTCTGCGCGCCGCCGTACGACGAGGTGCTGCGCGAGTACTGCGCCTCGTTCTCCATCGAGTAGCTCGAGTAGTTGAGGACGCCGCCCATCGACTGTTGGCGTTCCAGTGCGGGGTACAGGCCGTGCCGCACGTGCTGCACGATGAAGGGCAGGGCGATCGGCACCACCAGCACCAGCCACGCCGTCACCCGGTAGACCTTGATCACGGCTTTCAGCTTTCCGTCGGGCAGCGCGCGCACCAGTGCTTCACCGGCGAGGACGAAGAGCCAGGCGTACTGGGGCGCTCCGTCTTCGGGGAAGCAGAGGGCGAGGGTGACGAGGGCGAGGGCACCCCAGGCGACGCCGAAGAGCCGGCCGAACGCGAGGGCGATGATGAGGACGAGGAAGAGCTCGAGCAGGCTCCACTGGTGCACCCACGTCTCGCGCACCTCGTCGACGCCGGTGGCGTGCAGCAGCCGCCAGCCCGGCGGCAGGTTGAGCACGCCCGAGACCTGGTGAAAGTCGGCGTTCCACGACACGGCGGGAATGCGGCCGACTTCCCCGGTAATCCGGCTGTCGGCTTCGAGGTTCAGCGAGCCCTGGCGCAGCTCGACCCCGGCCGCAGAGCCCTTGTCGAGGCGGGTGATGAACTGGTCGGAGCCGCTGGCGACGACGCGGCCCAGCTCGGTGCCCGGCTGCATGTCGAGCCGCCACGACTTGTGAAGCGTTCCGGAAATCTTGTCGCTGGCCGTGTAGCCCGTGCCGTCGAAGTCGAGCCACAGGGTGCGCGACAGGTTCAGCAGGTCGGGCGCCGGGTCCGCGTCGCCGCGCCGCCTTTCCGACAGCGCCATCGTCTCGGTCAGGGCCACGCCGTACGCGGGCAGCCGCTTCCACTCGTCGGGCAGCGTCGTCTGCTGCGGGTCCACGGCGTTAACGCCTTCGACGAGCACCTGCCGGAAGAAGGGTCGCGCCTCGAAGACCCAGAGTTCTTCCCCTTCCGTCCAGGGGCCGCCGGGCGTGGGGCGCTTCAGCGCGGCAACCGGGCCATCGTGCCGGGCAACGACTTCCACCCACCACGCGCCCGCGCGCGCCTGCACCCGCACCCGGCCTTCGGCTTCCATCCGCGCCGGAAGGTTCGAGGTGATCGACATCGGCACGAAGCCCTCGGGCAACGCGCGGCCCAGCAGCACTTCGCGGCTCTTGCCCGCCACGTTGAGCTCGATGCGCGTGGTGAGCTGCAGCGGAATCTCGTCGACGATCTTCCGGTGCACGCGCAGCTCGAAGTGTTCCGTCTCTTCGCTGGGTGCGGCCTCTTTCTGCAAGAAGAGCTCGCCGCCCGTCTCGCGGTTGGGGTTCTTCACCGCTTTGCCGCGCAGGGTCAGCGCCAGCAGCCCCGTCTCTTCGGGCACCGTCAGCGACTCGGGCAGCGCGTCCCAGAAGAACTCGCCCGTCAGCGTGTGCTCGCCTGCTGGCAGCAGAACGGTCGGGCCGTCGTCGCCCATCGTCACCACCGCGTCCTTGCCGCCGACCTTCACGTTCTGCGGCCAGCGCTTGCTGTCGCCGGGCAACACAATCTGCCCTTCGACGTAGACCTTGAAGGTCTGGGTAAAGCGGCCGCCGCGCGTCTCCAGCGACAGCTGCAGCCGGCCGGGCCAGGTGCAGCGGCGCTCGTCTTCGCTGCCGAGCTCGATCGGGCAGCGCAGCTCTTTCAGATCGTGAAGGACCCATTGGCTCCACGGGCGAAGTGATTCAGGCAGCTCGGCCTGGGTGATGGGCGTGGCGGACGCCGTCAACGCCAGCAGCAAAGCGGCAGACGCGAAAGTCATGTGTGTGGTTCCCCTTGGGGCCGACAGTAGGCGGGGTGGAACGGTTTACGCGACCGCGTTGTTCCAGTGCCCAGGGCCGCAGATTCTCGAACTGCGGTTACTGCATCCAGAAATACGCAGAGGCGATCAGCGATCGGCCGGCGACGACCTTCGACTTCTGGGTCAGCTGGGCGAGGGTGCGATCTTTCTCGGCGTACTTCTGTTCTTCCTGCTGGCGCAGGGTCGCCAGCTTCTTGCGGTACTCGCGTTCCAACCGTTCAGCCTGGGCGCGCTGCTTCAGCCGTTCGGTCGAGTCGTCGATGGTCAGCACCTTGCGCCGGCTGACTTCCCACTCGTCGCGGGCCTTCTCGACGGCGGCGCGCGGCTGCAGCAGGCAGTCTTCGGCGAAACGATCAGACCTCTCGCGCGCGGCGTCGAGCTCGAGCGCGTTCTTCCTTTCGGCGTGGCGCACCAGCTCGTCCTTCGCGGCAACCAGCGCCTTCTCGTGCTCGAGCGTGACCGAGACGACCGGGCTCTTGCGCGTCAGCTCGTCGGTGGCCGAGAGCTTCGGAAACAGCTCGGCGTCGGCCAGCGGCAGCACGCGGAAGCCATCGCCGTCGCGCACCATCACCAGGTGCATCACCTTCTCTTCGGCCTTCAGGCCCGAGAGCTCGACCCGGTACGCGAACCACCAGCCTTCCTTGCCGGCCAGCGCCTCGAGCTTACCGGGCAGGGTGGACGCGTCGATCGCCAGGTAGCTCACCGCATCGTTGGTGCGGGTTCGAACTTCCTTCGCGGCGTGCTGCAGCTGGCGGCGGCCCGACCCCCGCTCACCCAGCACCGAGCCCGTCAACGCCTGGGCCGACTTCACGCGCTCGACGACCTTCACCTTCGTCTCTTCGCCGGCAATCTTCAGGCGGCGGCGCACGTCACCATCGAAGCGTTCGAGCAGCAGCGAACGGGCCTCGGTCATGCGAGTGTCGATGCGCGACTCGAGATCCTTCTGCAGCGCCTCGAAGGCGGCGTTGATCTCTTCGGGCAGCCGGCACGACTGGTAGATGTCGAGGATGCGGCGCTCGAAGTCGACGCCGTTCTCGAGGGCTCCGAGGATTTCGTCAGACGCGCCGAAGACGCCGTCGAACAGGTTCAGCTTCTTCTCGAGCAGCTCGAACAGCCGCGCGTCGGCCGCGTTCTGGCGGTTGAGGAAGTTGAGCACCAGCACGTCGCGCTGCTGGCCATAGCGGTGGCAGCGGCCGATGCGCTGCTCGACGCGCTGCGGGTTCCACGGCAGGTCGTAGTTCACGACCAGGTTGCAGAACTGCAGGTTCAGGCCTTCCGCGCCCGCCTCGGTCGAGATCAGAATCTGGGCCTGGTTGCGGAATCGTTCGACGAGCTCGGCCCGCTGTTCAGGCGTGCCGGCGTCGCCCGACAGCAGCGCGATTTTTCCCGCCCAGCCGTGCGCGGCGAGCAGGTCGTGCAGGTACTGCTGGGTGCGCTTGCTCTCGGTGAAGATGACGGCCTTCTCGGGCCACTGGTGCGCACGGGCGACGGTGAAGACGCGATCGAGCGCGCGCTTCAGCGCCTCACCCTTGGCGTTGATCGTGATCTTCGACGCGCGATCTGCGTATGACCTCAGCTCGAAGAGCTCGGTCTGCAGAGTCTTCAACGAGGCGGGCTTCGACGGCTCGTCGGCCCACTCTTCTGCTTCCTCTGCGTAGTTCTTCGCGTCTTCCGCATCGAGGAAGAGGTCGGCCGCAGCAGCGAGCTTCGCGTTCTTCAAGCGTGCTTCGAGGCTGTCGGCGAGCCGCTGCAGCGTCGGAGCGATCGCGAAAGTCGAGGACGCAAGCAGCTTTCGGTACACCAGGGTCAGCAGCGTCTTCTTGCCCGGCTCGATCGCCGCCGCTTCGCTGCGCCGCAGGTACTCGCTGACGTCGTCGTACAGGCCCTGCTCTTCGGCCGACGGAGCGAAGTCTTCGACGATGCTGCGCCGATTCGTGAACCGCACGTACTCGCGCACCTGTCGTCGCAGCGTGCGCTGCACGACGGGAGCGAGCCGTTCTTTGAGCGCGATCGACGCCCCTTCCGACAGCCCGCCGTGATCCGCGTCGACCGGGTAGTGCGTCTTGAACGCGTCTTCGGGCCCGAGAATCTGTTCGTCGATCAGCGACAGCAGGCCGAAGAGCTCGGTGAGGCTGTTCTGCAGGGGCGTCGCGGTGAGCAGAATCTTCGGGCGGTCCTTCAGCGCCGCGCGCAGCGCCTTGCCCGTCTTGTTGCCGGGCTTGTGCGAGTTGCGAAGGCGGTGCGCCTCGTCGATCACGATCAGGTCCCACGGCACCGCCGACAGCAGCTCGGGCCGACCCGCCGCGAAGGGAATCGAGGCGATCACCGGCATGCCCTGATCGAAGCAGTTGCCCGTCGCCCGCACGGTGCGGCCGTCGACCACCACCGACTCGAGATCGAACTTGTTGCGCAGCTCGGCCTGCCACTGCGACCGCAGGGTGGCAGGGGTGAGGATCAGGATCCGGCCCTTGCCTTCGGCGCAAAGCTGCGCGACCACGATGCCCGCTTCGATCGTCTTCCCCAGCCCCACTTCGTCGGCCAACAGACAGCCACCGCGGCTCATCGAGTCGAGCGCGAACGCCGCCGCTTCCACCTGGTGCGGGTTCAAGTCGACCTTCGCTTCCGACAGCGCGCGCGCCACCCGGGCACTGCCATCGCCCCCTTTGGCCAGCAGCTCTTCGGCCACCAGGCGCTGATGAAACCGCGTCAGCCCCGACGGCTTTTCGGGGATGAGGGGTAGAACTGATACTTCCGCTGCAGACATGTCGCGCCATCTTGCTGGCGCGGATCAACTTCGCAAGCCCATGTTCTCCAAGGCCGATTTACCGCCTCGCGCGCGATCGCCATGTAGGCGCAAGGGCGACGTCGAGGGTGGTTGCGTGTAGGTGCGGCTACGTTTCCTGGTAGGTCGGGTGAAGGTACTTCTTGAGCTTCTTGCCGACGTAGTCGCGCGCGAAGCCTCTCCACAACCCGCCGGGATCCGACGACTCGCAGGCGACCTCTTGATCCGTCACTTCGAGAATCGCCTTGAAGTCGACGCTGAAGATCTTGCCGGTGACGAACACCTTTTCGCCCGACCAGCTGCACGTCACCCCGAAGCGCTTCTTCCAATAGTCGAGCAGCTGCTGCACGCGCACGTGTGCTTCGCCGGTGCTGAACTTGTGGCCCACGTGCAGGGTGAGGGTCTGCGGCCCCAATGACTTCGCGTCCGGCATCGAACCGGCTTGCGAGAGACAGAGGCTCAAGAGCATCGCCGCGAGCATGAGAGGTTTTGTTCTACGCCTCAACGAGGGGTGACGGCCAACTCCGAATAGATCCGACGGTCTGCGAAGCGGGGAATTCCCGTTGGCCGCTTTTTCCAGAAGTTGATCGCGATGGTCAGCCGCAGCTTCGGCTCGCGCGGCAGGCGGCGGCCGGGCACCTGGTTCTCGGCGTCGAGCACCCCGTGGGTCAGGTGCCCCGCGAAGCGCACGTATCGGTTGGGCACGGGCTCGATCAGATCCAGCGCGAGCACCTCGGGCGCGAGTGCGGGATTCAACGGGTTGGGCGGCTCTTCGGTGACGGCGAGCAGCCCGCCGTGGCAGCGATTGAGGAAGAGCACCGAGGACACCAGTGGGTGCACGTCGGGGCCTCCCTGACCCGCCAGCTTCTCGTCGCGGTCGCGATGGAAGTCGACCTGCACGTTCGAGGTGCGCATGCGCGAGAGCCACCACTCGGTGCCCGTCGCCTCGCGAGCGGGGGGGAGCGCGGCAATCGCTTGCTCCACCACGTTGCTCGGCGCCGCGCCAACGGGGAACCAGAATGTCGTCTGGTACGTGTCGCGCAGGCGGCGTTCGCCGAGACGGACGATGGCTCTTGAGAGCCGCGAGAACAACGCCACCGGCAGCGCTGCGTCGGTGAGCTCGACCAGCCCGCGCTTCATTTTCCGGTGATCGAGATCGCCTGGTCCCGCACTTCGCCTTCGCTCATCGCGGGCGGCAGCATCTCCATCAGCGCCGACACCGTCGGAGCGACATCGATCATCCGGATCTCTTTCGGGTACCAGCCGGCCTTCACGCCCTTGCCCAGCAGCATCAGCGGCACGAGCGCGTCATACGCGTACGGCGTGCCGTGCGAGGTGCCCGTTGGCTCGAGCTCGAGCACGCGGCCCGGCTTCAAGAGGATCAGCACGTCGCCGCTGCGATCCGGGTAGTAGCCCGCACGCAACGCCGGCAGCCAACCAGCTGAAGGGTCGGCTCCGTTCAAGTCTTCGCGCGCGACGGCGAGCGCGACGTCGGGCTGCTTCATCAGCCACGCCGCCGCGTACCGGCGCACCGCCGTCGCCTCGAGCTTCTTGTCGCTGATTGCCTTGAGGTCCAGATAGATGTCGGCGCGCTCGACCATCGACACCAGGTCGCCGCCGTTGAACTTCGTCGCGAGCTCCTTTTCCAACGCCTTCTCGAGCGCGGCCGGGCTGACCCGCACGCCGTCAACGCCCTGCGCGGCCCACTGCTCGGGAATGCTGGCGCCGCCGTGGTCGGCCGTGACGACGACCAGCAGGTTCGCGCGGCCACCGGCGGCCTTCTCGGCCGCGGCGATCAGCTCGGCGATCGCCTTGTCGAGGCGCAGCATGTGGTCCTGCATCTCCCACGAGAAGGGCCCGTACAGGTGGTAGGTGAGATCGAGGGCCGAGAAGCCAACCGACAGCAGGTCAGGCACGTCGTCCTTGCCCAGCTGCTCGCCGTCGATCGCCGCCTTTGCGAACTGCACCTGCAGCTCGTTGAACATCGGCGATGTCGCCAGCGCCGAGTACGAGTTCGGGCCCGCCGCCGAGAGGCCACCATTGAGCGGGTGGGGGAACTTCTTGCCGAGGCCCCACCAGTCGCCTTCGCCCGGGCCTTCGTCGTCGCCGACGTATTCCTTCGCGGCCTCGAGCAGCGTCCACTCTTTGCCGAAGTACGCATCGGCCGGCTTCTTGTCGTTGAAGGCCTTGACCCACGCCGGGAATTCCTTCCGGTAGTACGTGCCGGTGACGAACTTGCCCACTGCTTCCGAGAACCACCACGCCTCGCCAAGGTGCCCGCCCAGCGCGATCGCCGAACGCGCCTTGCCGCCGATGGCAATCGACTTGCCGCGCAGCTGCGTCGACAGCCGCAGCCGGTCAGACAGGTTCTCGGCCATCAGGTTCACGGGCGAGACGTCGTCGGCGACCAGCGGCGCTTCGAGAATGGGGTGGTTCGCGTCGTGGAAGATGGCCTCGATCTTCCCGGTGGCGCGGTTGTAGATGCGGTTCGAGCTGACGCCGTGGCGTGAAGGGTTCGTGCCGGTGCTCATCGTCGCGTGGCCGGCCGCGGTCACCGTCTCGGCGTAGTCGTAGCGGGCGGTGGGAAAGGTGGCGCCGTCGCGGCCCATGGTGGCGAGCCCGCCTTTGAGCTTCGGTCGGCTGCGCAGGAACACGTCAGAGCCCATCGAGTCGACGGTGATGAACAGGGTCAGCTTCGGCGGCTTCGCGACGGCGGGGAATGCTGCGAGCAACACCAGAAGGCCGCACCACGTCCCCAACCGGCGCACGAGAGTCATGCGCGCACTGTGCTTTAGAAACTCGCAGCGCGGACAGCGAAAAAATTCACCAGGCCGAAGGGCCGAACCGAGAATCGGCAAAGTGTGTTACTCGCCGAGGTCGAAAATGGAACCGGTCGAAGCGCGCTTGAGGGTCATCTACGGCGACACCGACCAGATGGGCGTCGTCTATTACGCGAACTATTTCCGGTTCTTCGAGTTCGCCCGCAGCGAGTACTTCCGCGCGCGCGGCGGCTCGTACGTGGACGTCGAGAAGGGCGGCCACCGGCTGCCGGTGTTCGAGGCGTCGTGCAGCTACAAGGCGCCCGCCAGATACGATGACTTGCTGATCATCAAGGTCAAAATCACCGAGCTGCGGCGCGCTTCGCTGGTGTTCGAGTACGACATTCGCAAAGAAGGGGACCCCCAGATTCTCGTCACGGGTCAGACTTCCCACGCCTGCATCAACTTCGATGGCCGGCCCACTGCATTTCCCGAAGACGTCATTCGCCTGCTGAAAACGTAAGAAGAGGAGTCGAACGAATGGATCGCAACCTCGCACTGGAAGTCGTTCGCGTCACCGAGATGGCCGCCATCGCTTCGGCGCGCTTGATGGGCCGCGGCAATAAAGACGAGTCGGACCAGGCGGCCGTGGACGCGATGCGAAAGGCCTTCGACGCGCTGCAGATCGACGGCACCGTCGTGATCGGTGAAGGCGAGCGCGACGAAGCCCCGATGCTCTACATCGGCGAGCGCGTCGGCAAGATGGGCCCGGGCACCACGCCGGTCGACATCGCACTGGATCCCCTCGAAGGCACGAACCTCTGCGCCTTCGGTCGCCCTGGGGCGATCTCCGTGATCGCGATCGGCATGCGCGGCAACCTGCTGAACGCGCCCGACACATACATGCAGAAGATCGCGGTCGGCCCGTCGGCCCGCGGCAGCATCGACCTCTCGAAGTCGGTGACCGAGAACCTGAAGAACATCGCCAAGGCGAAGAAGCGCGAGGTGCAGGACCTGACCGCGATCATCCTCGACCGTGAGCGCCACGCCGAGCTGATCAAAGAAGTGCGTGAGGCGGGCGCCCGGGTGCGGTTGATCGAAGACGGCGACGTCGCTGGCGCAGTCGCCACCTGCTTCGAAGAGACGGGCGTCGACGTGCTCGTCGGCACGGGTGGAGCCCCCGAAGGGGTCATCGCCGCCGCTGCCGTTCGCTGCGTCGGAGGCGACATGCAGGGCCAGCTGAAGCCCCGAAACGATCAGGAAATCGCGCGCGCCGCAAAGATGGGCATCAGCGACATCAACAAGATCTACACCGCGGACGAGCTCGCGAAGGGCGAAGTGATGTTCGCCGCCACCGGCGTCACCAGCGGCGACTTCCTCAAGGGCGTGCGCTTCTTCGGCGGCGGCTGCGAGACCCACTCGGTCGTGATGCGCAGCAAGACCGGCACCGTTCGCTACATCACCTCTACCCACCGGTTCGACAAGAAGCCGGGCTACGCCTTCTAAGGAGCACGAACCATGTCCGGCGCTACCCGATCGATCGTGATCAACGCCCCGATGGAGAAGGTGTTCGGGGTCATCACCGACTACGAGAAGTATTCGGAGTTCCTCCCTGAGGTGAAGAAGATCCGCCTCGGCACCCGCAAGGGCAACGAGGTCGAGGTCCACTACGAGGCCGAGATCGTCAAGACCATCAAGTACTCGCTGCGCCTGAAGGAAGAGAAGCCCAGCAAGGTCAGCTGGACCTTCATCGAAGGCGAGTTCATGAAGGACAACAAAGGCGGCTGGGTGCTCGAGGACCTGGGGGGTGGAAAGACGAAGGCCACCTACTCGATCGAAGTCGCGGTCGGCATGCTGGTGCCCAAGACCATCATCACCGCCTTGATCGACACCCAACTGCCCAAGACCCTTGAGGCCTTCAAGAAACGGTCAGAGATGTAGGGCGTTCTGCCCGGACTTTTCCGATCAGGTTGCCCCGCGGTTTGGCTGCATTAGAATCGTCCTGTCCTGACAACGGTGGCAGGCAGCGCAGCGAAAAATCTTGGCAAGCCGTTGAATTGTCTGGTGGGTGGCGGGGTCTTTGAGTTGCAGCAAAGGAAATCATGCTCGACACGTTCATCATCGAAGAGCTCAAGCGCCGCGAACGGCAGCGCCAGCAGCACGAGCGCGCCCGGCCTTCCCTCGAGATCCCGGCCCCGGGTCGAGACCGTGACGAAGACGAAGAAGACCGCCGCTCGGAAGAGAAACAAGACCGCCCCCAGCGCGGTGTGATCGTCATCGACCTCTAGTTGTCGCCGGTTCGAAGCCATGTTCGAGCAGCTGTTGGGCGTTTTCAGACGAAGGCGCCCGCTCGATCTCTGGCGGCATGAGTTCTATCGCCTGCCTTTGGCCAGCGCCGAGTCCACGGTGGGGCTCGAGACGCGCCGCGCGGACGACGCTTTTCACTACCTGCTGCGCAGCAAAGCGGTGCTCGAGACGCAGGTTCACACCCCGTCGCCGGTGAGCTTCGAGGCGCTGCTGCGCGTCCACACGCCGGCGTACGTCGAGTCGCTGACCCTGCCGCAGACGCTGGCGGCCATCTTTGCGCTCGACGTGAACGAGGTCGAAGTCGAGTCGCTGCTGGCCTCGATTCGGGTCGCCTGCGGCGGCACCGTCGAAGCGGCGCAGAAGACGCTGACCACCCGAGCGCCCACGCTGAACCTGCTGGGTGGGTTCCACCACGCGGGCCCTGGGCGCGGCGGCGGCTTCTGCGCGGTCAACGACATCGCGGTCGCGGTGGCGGCGGTGCGGGCCGAAGGCTTCGATGGCAAGATTGGGGTGCTCGACCTCGACGCCCACCCCTCAGACGGCACCTCGGAGTGCTTCCGCGGCGACCCCCACGTCTGGATGGGGTCGATCAACGGTGTCTCCTGGGGGCCGCTTCACGGCGTCGACGAGGTGGTGCTGCCGGCAGGTACGGAAGACGGGCCGTACCTCGAGGCGTTGGACGGCATGTTGGGCCGGATGCCGAAGGTCGACCTCGCCTTCGTGCTCGCGGGCGGCGACGTGATCGGCGGCGATCGGCTCGGGCTCCTCGGGCTGACACTGAAGGGGGCGCGGCAGCGGGACTTGAAGGTGGCCGAGCACCTGGACGGCGTGCCGCAGGTCTGGCTGCCCGCGGGTGGGTACGGCCCGCACGCCTGGAAGGTGCTGGCGGGCACGGCGATGGCGCTGGTGTTCCGCAGCGACGACGAGATTCCTCCCCGGTACGACCCGCTGGCGGCGCGGTTCCACTCGGTGTCCAAGGGCTTGAGCGTCGGCGCGCTGGGCAGCGAGCCGTTGATCACCGAAGCCGACCTGGCCGAGGTGTTCGGGCACCGGCCGCCGACAGCGAAGAAGCTGCTGGGGTTCTACACCTCGGAAGGCCTCGAGTACGCACTCGAGGCCTTCGGCGTCCTGCCGCTGATTCGAAGGATCGGGTACGGCGACCTGCGGGTGGTGATCGAGAGCGTCGGCGGCACCGATCGCGCTCGGCTCAACGGCAAAGACAGCCGCAGCGGTGAGCGCGTGTTGCTGGTCGAGCTCGAGGTCGAGAGGCGCAGCATCGGCGGAGGCAGCTTTCTCTTCGTGAACTGGCTCTCGCTGCGGAACCCGCGCGCGAAGTTCAGCCCGCAGCGACCGCAGCTTCCGGGCCAGGAAGTGCCGGGCCTTGGGCTCGCGCGCGAGGTGAGCCAGATGCTGGGGCTGATGGCGAAGCGGCTGGTGCTCGACGGCGTCGCCTTTCGGCCCAGCTGGTACCACATGGCCTTCGCGGCCCGGCACATGGCGCGGTTCGCGACGCCGCAGCGGCAGGGGCGGTTCGAGGCGTTGATGCGAGACCTGAAGGGGCTGCCCCTGCTCGAGGCCACGCACGCGCTGGCCGAGGGCAAGGTGCAGCTCAACGGCGCTGCGTACACCTGGGAGCCGGATGAGATGGTCGAGTGGCTGGTGCCCCGCGACGACGCAGAGCTCGCCGCAGCGGTCGCGGCCGAGCGCGAGCGCTGTAGGTTCACCGTCGATCAGTAGCGGAACTGCATCGGCACCTGCACGTCGGGGTGCAGGCTTCGCGCGACCGGGCAGGTGCGGGCGATCTCTTCGAGGCGGGCGCGCTGCTCCGGCTTCGTCTCGGCCGGCATCTGAAACGTGATCACGAGCGCCGCGATGCGGCGGGGCGGCGGCGACATCTGCTTCTCGACGGTGCCCGAGGCGTCGCCCCAGGTCAGGTTCTCGCGGCCGGCGATGAGCGCCATCGTGGTGAGCGCGCACGACAGCAGCGCGGCGCCGACGAGGTCGGTGGGTGAGAAAGAGGTGCCGGTGCCTCCGTTGTCTTTGGGCGGGACGGTGGTGATCGAAGTGCCCGACGGGCCATGGGTCAGCTGCGCGGTGAGGCCGGAAATCGTCACGGACATCGGGACGCCGGTGGGGGCGGAGGTCATGGGCTGCGGTATACCGCGCGTCATGGCTGACCACCCGCCCTGCGGCATCTACCGGACGACGCAACCGCTGGAAGGAATTCCCGCGGGCCGCCTCGTCTACTTCCACAACCACGGCGACCCGGGGCCCGGCATCTACCTGCCCGAGCGCTGGAACCACAACCGCGCGCAGTGGCAGGCGCGGGGCACCACGATTCCCACGGCCAGCTGGTCGGCGTCGCTGGTTCCGATCGCCGCCGAAGGGCTGTACCGGGTGAAGGAACAGTTCGTCTGCTGCAGCAACCGCTGCCGCACGTATGAGCCGGGCCTGCTCGTCCAGCTGGGCTACGACGGCGAAGCGCGGCCGCTGCTGTTCGTCCCCGAGTGGACGAGCGCCGGGCTGTCGTTTCCTGAACAGGGGCTCAAGTTCGAGGAAGGCAACCAACCGAAGCTCGAGGCGATCGCGGTGACCCAGGCGCGGACCTCAGCGCCCGAAGCAGCGAACTCAGGCGGCCTGCTTCACTGACGTCATGTGCGGGGCGTAGGCGCCCGCCGCGACAAGCTCGACCTGCTGGCCAGCGACGAGAGCGGCACCGCGGCAGGCTGCTCAACGAGCCGAGCAGCGTTGCCCGGTGACGTATATACGTATACGGTAAACAATTATGGGTCAGCTCACCATCTACCTGCCTGAAGACGTCGAGAAGTCAGTTCGCGCGGGAGCCCGGCGCGCCAGGAAGACGGTTTCGGCGTACCTCGCCGACCTGGCCGGTGGGAAGGCCAGGCGCTCGGGCTGGCCAACCGCCTATGCGAAGGTGCTCGGAACCTGGGAGGGCGATTTCCCCGAGCTTGGAGATCCCCCTCCTGATGACGTCGAGCCGCTGTGAGCCTGCTGCTCGACACGAACATCTGCATCGCCTTGCTGGCGAAGAAAGATCGCGAGCTTCGCGCCCACTACCTTTCGCATTCCCCTGAAGAGATTTTCCTCTGCAGCGTGGTGAAGGGCGAGCTGCTCTTTGGAGCGCGAAGCAGTCAACGGGTGGAGGCGAACCTGCGGCGGTTGGAACAGTTCTGGGGGCCGCTGGGATCCTTGTCCTTCGATGATCTCTCGGCCGCGCACTATGGCGAGATTCGCGCCGAGCTCAAGCGCGCAGGCACGCCCATCGGCGGCAATGACCTGCAGATTGCGGCCATCGCGCGGGCAAGCGATCTGACCCTGGTCACCCGAAACCAGGACGAGTTCCGGAGGGTGGTGGGCCTGCGAATCGAAGAATGGTGAATGGGTTCCTGTCGCGCAGAGTCGATGGGATTGGGTACGGTTTGGCGATGCGAATCGCCAGCCTGCTGGTCCTCCTCGCGTCCTACGTTCCCGTCTTGGTGGTGCCGGGCGGGCGGGGGTCGGCGGGCGTCACGAGGCGAAGCTGCCCGTTCTGGGCGGTGAAGCTCTTCGCGTCGACTTCGCGCTCGAGGTACGTGTAGCCAGCGAGGCCGAGCTCGTAGACGCGTAAGATCTGCCGCGACTCGTCGAGTGAGATTTTGCCGAGCCGCAGCGCCTGCTCGCAGTTGCGGCGCATCTTCGCGACCAGGTCGTCTTTGTTGTAGCTGACGTAGTCGAGCACCTCGTTGACGCTGTTGCCTTCGACGACGTGGTCGATCAGGTAGCCACCACCCGGCGCCAGCGACACCTGCACCGCGTGCGTGTCGCCGAAGAGGTTGTGAAGGTCGCCGAGGATTTCCTGGTACGCACCGACCAGGAAGATGCCGATGTAGTACTCGTCATCATTCAGCGGGTGCAGCTCGAGCTGGTCTTTCACTTCGCGCTTGTCGATGAAGTGCTCGATCTTCCCGTCGCTGTCGCAGGTGATGTCGGCCAGCACGCCCCGCCGCGAGGGGCACTCGTTGAGCCGGTGAATCGGCATCACGGGGAACAGCTGGTCGATGGCCCACGAGTCGGGCAGCGACTGGAACACCGAGAAGTTGCAGAAGTACGTGTCGGCCAGCGAACGGTCTAGCGCCTCGAGCTCTTCGGGCACCTCGCCGCCTTCACGCGCGAGCCGCATCGTCTTGTGGCAGATGGCCCAGAACAGGTTCTCGGCGACGACGCGCTCTTCCAGCGTCAGGTGGCCCAGCGAGAAGAGGGTCAGGCTCTCTTCCTTGTATTCAGACGCGTCGTGCCACGCCTCGATCAAGTTCTTGCGGGTGAGGTCGCGGTGGGTCGCGAACAGGTTCTTCACCACCTGCGGCGAGGCCTCGGGCAGCGTCTCGGGAGCGCCCTCACCGCCGAACTCGCTGCTGCCGAGCACTTCGGTGACGAGCACGGCGTGGTGCGCGACGACCGCGCGGCCGGACTCGCTGACGAGCACCGGGTGCTGAATTCGCGCCAGGTCGCACGCTTCCATCACGCTGAACACGACGTCGTTCGCGTATTCCTCGGTCGTGTAGTTCATCGACGACGCGAAGTTCGTCTGCGAGCCGTCGTAGTCGACGCCCAGGCCTCCGCCGACGTCCAGGTACTTCAGCGGAGCGCCCAGCCGCGCCACCTCGACGTAGAACCGGCCGACCTCGCGCAGCGCGTCCTTCACGTTGCGGATGTTGGAAATCTGGCTGCCGAGGTGGAAGTGCAAGAGCTCGAAGGTGTCGATCAGCCCGGCCTCGCGCAGGAAGTTGATCGACGACATCAGCTCGGAAGACGAAAGTCCGAACTTCGAGCGATCGCCGCCCGACGCTTCCCACTTGCCGGCGCCGCGCGACGAGAGACGAACGCGCATGCCGATGCGGGGACGAATGCCGGTGCGACGCGAGACCTCGGCGATCAGCGCGAGCTCGGTGGGCTTCTCGACCACCATCACGACCTTGCGGCCGAGCTTGCTCGCGTACAGCGCGGTCTCGACGTACTCCTCGTCTTTGTAGCCGTTGCAGATGATCAGCGCCTCGTTGTCGTCGAGCAGCGCCATCACCGCGAGCAGCTCGGGCTTGCTGCCCGCTTCGAGGCCGTAGCCGTACTGCTTGCCGGCCTCGACGATCTGCTCGACCACGTACCGGTGCTGGTTCACCTTGATCGGGAACACGCCGCTGTAGGTGCCCTTGTAGCCGTGCTCGCTGATCGCCTTCTTGAAGGCCTCGTTCAAGTGCTGAACGCGGTGGCGCAGCACGTCGGTGAACCTGATCAGCAGCGGGGGCACGATGCCGCGGCGGCGGACTTCGTCGATCAACTCCTTGAGATCGAACGACGGCGTCTCGGGGCCACCCGGGTGCACCATCACGTTGCCCTTGTCGTTGATGCCGAAGTAGCCGGCACCCCACTGGCGAATCGAGTAGGTCTCGAGCGAATCCGCGATGCTCCAGCGTTTCTGAGTCGGCGTAGTGGCCATGGGCGCGCGCAACTATAGGGAATCGCCGCGGCGATCCACATCCTTCCTTCGGGTCAGTTTTCGCTCAGCTCGGCGATTCGCGAGATGCGCTGCATCGCGAGCTCGTCGTGCAGCAGCTTCACCACTTCGTTGTTCTGCAGCAGCGCCCGGGTGTCGCCGTTTCCGAAGGCCTTTCTCATCGCCGGCGTGTCGAACACCGCGCCGAAGCGGGGGTCTTTCAGCAGGGCCTGGTAGTCGGGGTTGCCCTTCAAAGTGCCGGACTTCTTCGGGTCGGCCTGCAGGTTGGCGACGCGCACCACGTCGGCCACCCCCGAGAACTGCGACATCTCGAACAGGTTGTATTTTCGCGCCAGGGTGAACGCGAGCGAGTCCTTCGGGGTGAAGCCGAACTTCTTGCCCTGAATACTGACGTTGTCTTCGACGAACGACAGCGCGCAGACGATGACCCAGGCGAGGGCCGAGACCTTTGCTCCGCCCATGAGGAAGCCCAGGAAGCGGTCGGCGCTGCGGTTGTCAGGGTCTTTGCCAGCCAGCACCCGCCGCAGAATGAGGGTGAGGATGAGGCGGACGACGATGAAGACGATCAGGAAGGAAACGAAGGTCGCGAGCACCGTCGCGATCATCAGCGACAGCTGCATGCGGCTGACGAGCACCGGGGCGAAGAACTCACCGATGGGCCGGGCCGCAAACCAGGCGCCGATGGCCGCGATGGTCTGCGCGACCTGCCGCGCGAACCCCTGGAACGCTCCCCAGAGGGCGAAGGCGAGCACCAGCCCGAGGAGGACGAGGTCGGGCGTACTCACCGGATCTTGAACTGGTCGCCCTTCGCCTTGAACGCCTCGTGCACCTTCAGCTGCACGCGCGCGAGCTCTTCTTTGTAGCGGGCATTCGACGGCTCGTAGGTGAGCGCCGTCTTCAGCGAACGTTCAGCGGCCGACCAGCTTTCCGAGGCGACTTCCTTCATCGCGGTCTGAAAGAAGCTGCGGCCCTTCGGGTGGGTGCCGATCTGCTCTTCGGCCTGCTTCTTCACCTCGGCCTTGCTCTCGGCCTCGCTGGCTTCACTGAAGCGCAGCTTGTTCTTCCGTTCGGGGCCGGCGATGTCGGCGACGTACTTGCGCCGCTTCTGGTCGTCGCGGAGGAAGTAGTAGGCCTCGGTGATGCGCTTGTAGACGGTGCCGAGGTCGACCTTCGTCTTCTCGTCGGTGAGGTGGAAGAAGCGGTCGGGGTGGTAGATGCGGCTTTCCCGGTAGAAGGCCGCTTTGATCTCGGCGGGCACCGCGGTGGTCGAAAGCTTGAGCACCTGGAAGTAGTCGAGCGTCACGACCTGCGCGGCGAGGCGGGCGAGCGCCTGGACCTGGGCCGGGTTCAGCTGATCGATGGGGCCGCTGGCGGGAATCGGGCCCGCCGCGGCGGAAGGCGGCGAGGCGACAGGCGGAGGCGCGATGCGCGGCGCAGCGACGGCGGGTGGCGCGGCGGGAGGCATCGGCGGCCGGTTCTGCGGAGGCGGCGGCGGGTGACCGGGCCCCGAAGGCGCGAGCTGGGGCGGAGGCGCAGCAGGGCCCGACGGGCGTTGCGACATGCCTCCTGGAATTCCGGGTCGCGCCGACCCTGGAGTCGACGGATTCGGAAACGGGGGCTTGCCCTGGTTGTCGGGAGGCGTTGCCATGGAAGCTCAGTCGACGGCAGCCGGCAGGTCCTGGTCTTTGTGACCTGCGAGCCGGGTGCTCTTGTTGAAGTCCTGCGAGGCCTGAATGTCCGCGTCGGAAAGGCCCGACGAGAGGCTGATGGTGGTCGAAGCTTTTTGTCCCGTCTCGACGTCGCAGGCCGCGACGTTGACGATGCCGTTGCTGTCGATCTCGAACGTCACCTCGATCTTCACCTCGCCTCGATAACCGATGCGGAAGCCCCCAAATTCGAACTCGCCGAGCATTTCGCACTCATCGGCCCGGTTCGACTCGCCCTGGTAGACGCGAATCTTCACCTTGTCCTGGCCGTCGCGGCTGGTGGTGAACGTCTTCGACTTGTCGATCGGAATGGGGGTGTTCTTGTCGATGATCTTCTCGGTGAAGCCGCCGACCGTGCCGATGCGCAGCGCGAGTGGAGTGACGTCGACGAGGAAGGTCTCGGTGGCTTTGTCGATGAGGGCGTGGGCCTGGAGGGCCGCTCCGCAGGCGACGACCTGGTCGGGGTCGACGCCTTCTTGCACCTGCTTGCCGAAGTAGTGCTGAACGGAGTTCCTCACGATCGGCAGCCGCGTCGGGCCACCGACCAGAATCACCGCGTCCACGTCGGCCGCAGTCATGCGGGCCGACTGCAGCGCTTCGTCACAGACCTTGAACGTGCGCTGCACCAGGTCCATCACCATGCGGTTGAAGTTGTCCTGGGTGAGGGTCTGCACCAGGTCGAGCACCTTGCCGTCAGCGTCCTGGCAGATGCCGGCGCAGTGGATGCTGGCGACGCCGTTGACGCCGACGTCGATCTTCGCGCGCTCGGAAGCCTCTTTGAGCATCTGCAGGCAGTACTTGTTCTGGCGCAGGTCGAGCCGGGTGCGGGCGAGGAAATCTTCGGCGAGCCAGGTCATGATCCGATCGTCGAAGTCGTCGCCGCCCAGGTAGGTGTCGCCGGCGGTCGAGAGCACCTCGAACACGTCTTTGCCGATCTCGAGAATCGAGACGTCGAAGGTGCCGCCGCCCAGGTCGTAGACCACCACGCGCTGGTTGACGTTCTGGCCGAAGCCGAAGGCGAGCGCGGCCGCAGTGGGCTCGTTGAGGATGCGGAGCACCTCGAGGCCGGCGATCTTTCCGGCGTCCTTCGTCGCCTGCCGCTGGTTGTCGTTGAAGTAGGCCGGCACCGTGACGACGGCCTTGGTGACCTCGCGGCCCAGGTGGCCTTCGGCGATCGCCTTCATCTCTTTGAGCACCAGCGCTGAGATCTCGGGCAGCGAGAAGGTGCGGTTGCGCACCTGGATTCGCACCGCATTGTTCGGACCCTCGACGATCTTGTACGGCATCACCGCCTGCGCCTTCTTCACTTCGTCGCTGAAGAAGAAGCGGCCGATCAGGCGCTTGGCTGAATAGACGGTGTTGTCGGCGTTGGTGATGATGTTCTTCTTCGCCGCGTTGCCGACCAGCACTGAGCCGTCTTCCAGGAATGAGACGACCGAGGCGTGCGTGAGCTCGCCCCACTCGTTGGGAATGACCTGAGGCTTCCCATCAAGGACCACAGACACGCACGAGTAGGAGGTGCCGAGGTCGATGCCGACTGCGATGTCGTCCGCCATGGATGGGATCCTAACCGCCTCTTCAGCCGTTCTATACAGTTACGACAGGGAAGGGCCGAACGACTGGCCTGTTGAAAGAGATGGCCGCATCATTACAGGTGACCCGTGCCTTCGCTTGCTGCGCTTTTTACGTCGGATCCCTTCCTCGTCCGCTGCGAGCTCGAACGGGTGCGTTCGCAGTTTTCCCTCGGAGAACCCAGTGAAGTCGTGGGGGTTGGCGCCTACGAAGACTCCGTTGTTCTGCTGAAGCGGTACGGCGCGGGGGTGCCACGCCCCGATTTGTGGCAGGCGCCCGAGACCGACGTGGTGCTGTTTCACAGCCAGGCGCCCACGTCGGCGACGCCGCAGGACGAGAACACCCAGCCCTTCCGCCTGCGGCAGTGGCTTTTCGCGCACGCCGGCGAAGTCGCACAGGCCGACCGGGTGCGCGAGCGGATCTTGAAGCTGCTGCCCGACTTTCTGCTTCGCGCGATTCGCGGCACGACGGTGAGCGAGGCGATCTTCGCGTTGTATCTGGCGCAGGTGCGCGACCTGGGCCGCATGGAAGACCCGCAGCTGCCGGCGCCACTCGCGGCGCAGCTGCTGCTCAAGGCGGCCCGAATGGTCGAGCAGCTCTCGTCCGAAGTCGGCGGCACCAGCAAGTCGACGCTGAGCCTGGCCGCGACGAATGGCCGGCTGTTGGCCGTGGCGCGTCTGGGCGCTGCTCCGATTCACTACAAGCTGCTCGAAGGCGACGCGGCGTGCACGCGGTGCGGCCTGCTGGCCGACGGAAAAGACTCCGAGCCGTTGGTGCGCGATCACCGACGGCGGCGCAGCGTCCTGGTCGCGTCGAAGCCGACGACGACCGGCTGGCTCGAAGTGGAAGACGGCCAGGCGCTGGCGATCGATCGAAAGCTGTCGGTGCAGGTGCTGCGCGGGTAGTGCTCAACGCCGCAGCCAGACCTGGCCGCCCTGCGTGATGTCGAGCAACCCCCGGGCGACGAGGCGCCGCGCTGCCTCAGACGGGCAGACCGCGCAGGGCTTCGACTCCATTGGGCGTTGGTAGGTACGGCGACGCGTGCCATCCGCAAGACCCAAGGCTTGACCAACGGGAAGAAGCCGACGAAGCAGTCACCAAAACCAGCGTCGTCAGGTCGGGGCGGGTGTTCGGCATCGCCCGGATTGAGTGTTCGGCTTCAGCCGGAACAGGTGTCCGGCGCGGCCGAGCCCGCCGCAATCAAGAGGCCGCGGTTGGACTGGGCGACACGTCACGCCCCTGCGGCGGGAAGCGCAAGGTCGTAGCTGTCGTGACGAGCCGCCGCACCGCCGAGGAGTTGCTGCGAACCTGGGCCTGCTCCCGCCCCGGCCACCTCTGTTGCCGGGCGCGCAGGGGCCGCCGCAGCTCGAGCTGTCGCTGTAGTGCTCCACCCCCTCGCGCTCTACCCGGCCTCGCGCAGCCGCCGTGCAGCTGCGCCGACGGACTGGCTCCGACGCGCTCCGGGCCTTCTCCCGCCCTACCGGGAGCGCCTTCGGGTAGCGCCCGATACTCGTGCTCCGGTCACCGTCCTCCTGGCCCCTCACCCGGTTCGCGCTTGGATCTTCCTCACCTTTTCGTCCGTCAGGGCGAAGCTCCAGCTGCGATCTGCGCGTTGAAGAACGCGATCTTGCATCGCAAGAATTCACTCTTTTACAAGACCGTGTACGGAGCTCAGGTCGGCGACCTCTACATGAGCCTCATCCACACCGCCGAGCTCAACCGCGTTGCGCCATCTCCGTGCGTGCGCGGGATCGCCGACCCAGCCTGGTGAGAACCCATCGACCACAAGCGCCGGGCCGCTGGTGAGCTCGGCGGCGCCCACGAACACGCAGTGAACACCGGCGGCGGCCAGGAAGTGAACCGTGTTGCACCCCGCGCTTCCGCGCCAGCTTCAAGCACCCCTACCGGAAGGACACTGAGTTCCCCTCAAACCGCGTGCAATCAGCTCCCTCCGCCAGTTTCGTCCACGGAGCGCTTTCCGGCTCGAACGCGTCTGACAAAGGCTGCTGTTCTGAACTGCTCTGCCCGAACTCGCCGAAGCCAACCCCACAAGCCACCGCAAAGAGAAGCAAACCACCCACGAGAACGGGTGCACGGACTTTGAGTGTCATTGAATAGCCCCCCTGCAGGCAAATCGATGGCCGCCGCGAGACGTCTACGCTCATCTGCGCCTCGAAGCGACCGCGGCGACGAAACAAGCCCGTGACGGCTAAAGACAAACGGGCGTGTTGTGAGGCTGACCAGTCAGTAGAAGCTCGCCTCGAGCACCATCACCAGCAGGTTGCAGCACGCGTGGAGCACGGCCGCGCCGATGACGCTGCCGGTCTTTTCCCGCATCCACCCGAAGAGCAGGGCGGGGAAGAAGACGCCAAGGCGCCAGACCTGGAAAATCGCCAGGTGGCCGAGCGCGAAGAGAATCGCAGTCACCCAGAAGGCCTTGCCGAGGCGCGCTCCGAGAAAGGTTCGCCCTTCGGGCCACTGGTCACGAAGGCGGGTCTGCAGGTATCCGCGGTAGAAGAATTCTTCGGGCAGCGCGACGACGAACAGCTGGTCGACGACCCATTCGGGGAACCGGTCGGGCAGGCGCGGGTGGAAGTGTGGCACGCCGACGTACGGCGCGAGCAGCTTCGACAAGTCAGGTGGCAGCCGCACCAGCAGCTCTGAGAAGCCGATGTAGCCGAGCGTGAAGAGCGGAAGAATCAGCCCGAACAGAATCGCGAAGAGCTTCAAGTCCTGCTTCCAGGTGCGCAGGCTCACGCCGTAGTCGCGGTAGTCCTCGCCGCGTTTTCGCATCGCCCACAGCGGCAGGTAAAGGAAGCCCGCGGTGGCGACGAGCTTCGCGTACGGGGTGAGCGTGAGGTACGTGACGAGCAGCGCGACGAAGCACAGCGCCCAGAGCGCGAAGGCTTCGCCGGCGGCAGACTTCGGCAGCCAGCGCGGCGGCGCTTCGAGCGTCGCGGGGGTCACAGACCTTTGAGGCGCGCCAGCATCCCGTCGGAATTGTAGAAGGTGAAAGACACCTGCGCCGCCACCAGCCGCGAGCCGTTCGCGACGCCCACCGGCTTGCCGGGCTCGAGCTTCACGTTGTCGACCTTGGTGCCATTGCGGCTGCCCGCGTCGCGCACCGTCCATTGGCCTTTGGCGCTGCGCATGAACACCAGGTGCACCTGCGACAGCGTGCCGTCATTGATGATTGCGTCGCACTCGGCGCCGCGGCCCAGCTTCAGGGGCTGACCGTCGGCGCGGGGCTCGAGCGCGAGGGCCAGCGCTTCCCCGGCTTTCGAGGGGGCCGGTGTCGCGCCCGTGGCGAGCAGGTGGGTGGTGTTGGCGGGCGCCTTCCACGCGCCGGGCTCCCAGAGGATCCAGTCATGGGGAAATGCGCGCGAGAAGGTATCGACTTCCGCGGAGCCGAATCGAAACGCCAACGATGACAGCAGGTAGCTCTTCACGGGGGTTGCGCCCTTCTCTTCAGTGCCCAATAACGCTGTTGGTACCGCAAGTTCAAAGGATCCAGCGCCAGGGCCTCTTCATACTGCTCGATCGCCCGCGGGTTCTGGTGGTTCGTCTCGTAGGCATTTCCACCGAGGAACTTCACGTGGGCTTTGGCTTCTGCGCCCGAGTGGCTGCTCAAGAAGCTGGCGCGGACGACGTCGATCTCGGTGACAGTGAGGCCGGCTGCGATGCAGCGGGCGACCCCCTTGAAGTTGCCGCGCTGGGCGTCGAAGGGAAGGCGGTTGTGCGCGGTGCCCAGCGTCTCGACGGCCGCGTGGACTTTGGCGAGCGCGGTGTCGACCTGGGCCTTCTGCTCGGCAGAAAGGGGGCGGGTGCGGAGGGCCTCGAGCTCGCGCCGGGCTTCGCGGCCCCGGGCGCGCACCTCTGACAGCTCGACGTCGGAAGCCAGGGCGAGGACGACGTAGTGATCGCCGTTGATCCGCTTGCGGTAGTTGGCCAGCGTCGACTCAGCGAGCGGATCGTCTTTGGTGGACCTGGGCGGCAGGGCGGCGAAGGCAGCAGGCAGGCCCTGCACCACGCGGCCCAGCGCTTCCTTCTGCGCGGTGGTGAGCGTGGCGAACTGAACGCCGAAGCCGGGCGACATACCCCACGCGGCCGCCTGGTCTTTGGTGACGTGGCGCACGACTTCACCGACGCACTCGAGGTCTCCGGCGACGGGGAAGGTGACCTTCACGCGGGTGAAGAGCGCAGGCGTCGCGCCATCGGTGCAGAGGAAGCAGCCGCCCTTCGAGATGTCCTGGCACTTCAACGCGCCCAGCTGTTTGCCATCGAGCGTCGTGACCCGGGCGTCGAAAGTCGCCATGTGCCGCGCGTGGGCGGGCATCGGCGTGGCGTCTGCGGGTCGAACGGTGGCGGCTGGCGTCTCACCCGTCGAGGTGCGCGGCGGCGGCGAAACAGGCGCTTCGGGCTTCGGCGGGACCCAGGGGTTCGGCGCGACGTCGGCGAGAATCGGCGGCGTCGGCACGTCCATGCGCTGCGGCAGAGGCGGCTGCGGCGAAGGAATGGGGGGCGCGAGGGCGATGGGCGCTCCGAGGGGCGGAGTGCCAGAAGCGCCAGGGGCCGAGGCGACGACGGCGCCCTGCAGCGGAGCGCCGTAGCTTTGGGGCGTGTTGCCGTTGCCCCACGACACTGGCGCGCCCAACGCAGGCGTGGCGTTGCCTTCGGCGGGCGTGCGCGGCGCGCTGACGGGCGGGGCCGGAATGCCACCCATCGGAGTGCGGCCACCGAGCGCAACGGGTGGCACCGCGAACTCGAGCGCGGCGGCGAACTCGTTGGCGGTCTGAAAGCGGTCGTCCTGCTTCTTTGCCAGCGCCCGCATGATCACCGCCGACAGCTCGAGCGGGATGTTCGGGTTCACCTGGTGGGGCGGGGTGGCGATCTTGGTCTGGTGCGCGAGCAGCAGGCCGGTGAGGCCGCCCCCCGAGAAGGGAAGCCGGCCGGTGGTGAGCAGGTAGGCGATCACGCCCAGGGCGTAGAGGTCGGCGCGGCCGTCGATCTTCTCGCCCGTGCACTGCTCGGGCGCCATGTACTCGGGCGTACCGACGATCATCCCGGCGGCGGTCTGTTCTCCGGTGGCCTCGGTGGCGAAGAGCTTGGCGATGCCGAAGTCGAGGATCTTGGCGAAGTTCTCGTTTCGCCCGCGCTTGATCAGAAAGATGTTCTCGGGCTTCAGGTCGCGGTGGACGACGCCGTGGGCGTGGGCCGCTTCGAGCGCGTCGCAGACCTGGGTGAGAATCGGAACCACGATCTCGGGAGCCACCGGCCCGCGCGCGAGCAGGTTCAGCGGGCGGCCCTCGAGCAGCTCCATGATCAGGTAATACCGGTTGGGCGGTATCACGTTCATGTCGAAGATATTGACGATGTTCTCGTGCCCGATCAGGTTCACCGCGCGCGCTTCGGCATAGAACCGCGAGACGAGGCTCGCGTTGCTGGCGAGGTGATCGTGGAGGATCTTGATCGCCACCTTGCTGCCGATCACGGTCTGCTCACCCAGGTAGACGGTGCCCATGCCGCCCTTGCCGATCATCTTCACCACGCGGAAAGAGCCGATCGACGCACCGATCATCGGGTCGACGGTGGGAGTCATCGGTACCGGTGGCAACAGCGACGGCTGGGGTGGCTGCCCGGAAATGGTCTCTTCCCACGGCAGCATCTCCCGTGTACCGGAACCCTCGCGAATGATGGTGGAGCAGGACACGGTGGAGTCGTGTTCCTGCCCGCAGATGGGACAAGTCATCGGGCCGGGCGGACCTTACTTCGGGGTCATGTTGACAGCGCAAACCAATCAGTGGGGCCGCAGCGCGGCCTTGAAGTCCTTCGCGCTGCGGGCATTGAGCACGTCGCTCTTCCTCGCCCACCCCTTTCGCGCCGTGCCGACGGCGTAAGGCAGGTTGGCCTTCAGCTCTTCAGTGGAATGCGCGTCCGTGCTGACCACCAAATTCAACTTTCGCTGTAGGGCCAGACGCACGTGCTCGGCCGACAGGTCGAGGCGTTCGGGGCCTCCGTTGACCTCGACCGCGACGCCCTTCTCGGCGGCCTTGTCGAGGATCTGTTCCATGCGCATCGGGGCAGGCTCGCGCTTGAGCAGCAGGCGGCCGGTGGGGTGGCCCCAGATCATGAAGAAGGGGTTGTCGAAGGCCGCGAGCATTCGCTTCGTCATCTGCTCTTCGTTCTGCGAGTGGCGCTGGTGGATGCTGCCGATGACGAGGTCGAGCTTCTCGAGCAGCTTCTCGGGGTAGTCGAGGCGGCCGTCTTCAAGAATGTCGCTCTCGACGCCCTTGAGCAGCACGAAGCCCTTCAGCTTCGCGTTGACCTCGTCGATCTCGTCCCACTGGCGCTTCAGGTCGTCTTCCTTGAGGCCGCCCGCGTAGCCCGCCGTCTGCGAGTGCTCGGTGACGGTCAGGTACTTCATGCCCATCGCCTGGGCCGTGCGCGCCATTTCCTCGAGGGAATTCTTGCCGTCCGACCAGGTGGTGTGGGCGTGCACGTTGCCGACGATGTCGCCTTGCGTGAGCAGGTCTTTGGGCAGGCGGTGTTCCAGCGACGCCTCGATCTCGCCCCAGTCTTCGCGGAGCTCGGGCGGTACGGGCTGCATGTCGAGCAGCTTGTAGATGTCGTCTTCGGTGACGATCTTCAGCTTCTCGTCACCCCGGTGAACGCCCCACTCGCTGATCTTGAGGCCGCGATCGTGGGCGAGGCTGCGCAGGCGGATGTGGTGCGCCTTCGAGCCGGTGAAGTGGTGAAGCGCGGTCGCGAAGTCCTCGTCGGGAAGCACGCGAAGGTCGACCTGCAGATCGCCGTCACCGTCGTAGAGCCGCACCGAGGCCTTGCTCTCGCCCTGGCCGATCACCTGAACCACGCCGGGCATCGAGGTCAGCTGGTCGAAGATGGGCTTCGGATCCGCGGCCGACACGATCATGTCGACGTCCCCGACGGTCTCGCGCATGCGGCGAACGCTGCCGCCCAGGGACGCGCGCACCACACCGGGAGCGCCCCTCAATTTCTCGAGCAGCGCCTCGGCCTTGGGCAGAACCTGTGAGAGGCGGCGGCGGGCTCCGGCGGACTTCGTGCGGCGCGCGACCTCGACGGCCGCGAGCAGCTTCTCTTCGGTCTTCTCGCCGAAGCCTTTGAGGCCGCGCAGCTTCTGCGCCCGACAGGCGGCCTCGAGCGCGTCGATGCTGCCGATCTTCAATTCGTCGTGGAGGATGCGGGCCTTCTTCGGGCCGAGCTCGGGCACGGTGAGCAGCTCGAGGATGCCGGCGGGAAATTCGGCGCGCAGCTCTTCGAGGGCGGCGATCTTTCCGGTGGTGACGAGCTCGGTGATCTTCGCGGCCATGCTGTCGCCGATGCCGGGCAGGTCGGTGAGCGTGCCCTTCGTGACGAGCTCGCCGATGTCGTCAGAGATTCCGGCGATCCGTTCGGCCGCGATGTCGTACGCGCGGGTCTTGAAGCTGTTCTCGCCCTTGATCTGCTTGAGCAGCCCCATGTCACGCAGAGCTTTCACCACTGCGGACTTGTCGTTGAGCACCATGGGAATGCGGAGGATAACGTCGGGGCCACATGAAATTCACGGGTTGCTTCACGCTTCTTCTGCTGGCGGCCGCTTGCGGTTCGGGCGGGGGCGTGGGCGACGCCGGCTTCGAGCCGCCGCACCTGCTCTGGTCGGCCGACCCGCAGAGCCTCGACAACCCGTTTCCCGACGCCCGCGGGCTGACCGCGACCGGCCTGACGCTGCGCCCCGACTTCTACCGGCCCTTCGTCTTGCCGAAGGCGATCACCGGCAAGTCGAAGGCCTTCTTCAAGGGATACGCGGACGCAGCGGCCACGCAGGTCCACGGGGTCGGAAACTTCGGGCCGACGCTGCTGCGGCCGTCGGAAGCCGTCGACCCCGCCTCGCTGCTGGGCACCATCGCGCGGCTGCGAAAGACGGCGGCGGGCTACGAGATCCTCGAAGCTGCGTTGGCGATCGAGCACGCGACCCAGATGCTGGAAGGAAGTGGCAAGACGCTGGATCTGCCTGATGGTGGGAAGGCCGCGTTTCCCGAGTTCTTCCTCGCGCGGTGCGGCGTGCCGCTGCCCGAAAACGAAGAAGGGCTGCTGGTGGTGAAGAAGGGGCTGAAGACCCTGGCAGGTGTTCCGTTCGGCCGTGGCCGCGCGTGGGACGCCGCGAAGCCTGAGCTTGGTGCAATCGCTGCAGCCCTGGGCATCGACGCGAACGACATCCTCCTCACGCTGCCGCAGAAGGCGGGGCCGGTGGGGCAGGCCTTCTCTTCGCTGGCGGCGTGGGTGGACGCGAACCCGGCGGCGATCACCGTGCCACCGAAGGCCTTCGTCACCACTGGGGCCTCGCAGCGGCCGGTGGGCGTCTGGCGCAGCAGCGAGCCCGACTGGACGACGATCAAGGCCGGGTGGCTGGAGCTCGCGAGCTACGGACGGCCATCGACCGAGGTCGGCACGATGATCGTTGGAGAAATCGCCGCGCGCGATCTGCGGCAGGCCGAGGTGTGGCCCCCGGCGTGGGTGGCGGATCCATCTAAGGCTCCGGTCGCTAAGCTTCCCTTCGTGCTCACGCTGCCAGCAGGCCCAAAGCCGCTGGGCGGCTGGCCGACGGTGATTGGCGCCCACGGCATCAACGGGCGCAACATCCCCGTCAATGGCGAGACGAGCGCGTACTGCCTGCGCCTGGCGCAGCTGCTGGCGGCGAAGGGGATCGCGTGCCTGGGAATCGACGCGCCGAGCCACGGGCTTCGCGGCTCGGCCTTCGACTTCTTCGAGGTCGAGAAGCTGCCGGTGATGCGCGACCACTTTCGCGAGATGAACTTTGATCTGATGCAGGTGAGCCGGGCTTTCGCGGGCGCGGATGTCGACGGCGATGGCGATGCGGACGTGGCGCCGCGGCTCGGCTACCTGGGCAACTCGCTGGGCGGAATCATGGGCGGAGGCTTCGTGCCGTACGCGGGGCACATCGACTACGCGGTGCTGAACGTGCCGGGCGGCGGGCTGTCGAACATCCTCGTCAGCCCCGAGATTCACGACCTGATCGGCCTGCTCATCGCCGCGAAGACCGGAGGCGACTTCGGCACGCTCGAGTACCAGTCGGGCTTCATGATCTTCCGCGCGACCGCGCAGCTGTTCCTCGAGCCGGCGGATCCCGTGAACCTCGCCGCCGCGCTGCCGAAGACCCGGGCGGTGCTGGTGCAAGAAGGCTTAGGGGACCGCACGATTCCCAACCTGACCACCGAGAACCTGGCCGCGGCGATGAAGCTCGACGTGCCGGATGCGGGAATCGTCGGCACGGCGCCGCTGCAGGTGAAGTCGGTGACGGACCTGTCGAAGTTCTTGAGCCCCGAGCAGCTGCAGACCCAGAAGGCCCACGACATGTTCGAGCACCTGGCGCCCGTTCGCGCGCAGGCGGTGAAATTTCTCGAGACGAAGGGCGCGCAGTTCCAGCTACCCTGACCCACGTGAAACGCATTCCGCTGGGCCCCGCCAACCTCAAAGAAGGCGAGCTGCGCAGCTACAAGGTCGGCAAGCGGGACGTGCTGATCGCGAAAGTGAACGGCAGCTACAAGTCGCTGGACGACTGGTGCAACCACGCGGGCTGCCTGCTGTCGGGCGGCCGGCTGGAAGAGAACATGGTCGTCTGCCCCTGCCACGAGATTGGCTTCGACCTCGACACGGGCAAGAACGTCACCTCTCCGGGAGTGTGTGACGACCAGCCGGCGTTCAAGGCGGAAGTCGAGGCCGGCCAGCTGGTGGTGGTCGGCGACGTGCCCGAGAAGTGATCTCTGCTGCCCGCGCCAGAGCCCTAAAGCCGTTGCTCGACGCCTTCGCCGACGGGCGCCCGTGGACCCACCGCGTTCAGGCGGATCCAATCGAGCTCGTGCACCGCTACCGCGCGCCGCACGACCTCGAGGTGACGGGGCTCCTCGCGGCGGCCCTGGCGTACGGACGCGCGGACCTCTTCAAGCCGAAGGTCGATGGGTTGCTCAAACAGATGGGCGCCTCGCCGGCGGCGTACGTCGAGGCGCTCACGGTGGGCAACGCCGCGAAGCTGCTCGACGGCTTCGTCTACCGCTTCAATCTTGGCGCGGACATCGCCGTGCTGTTGATGGGCATGGGCGCGACGCTTCGAGAGAAGGGCAGCCTCGAGGCGCTGATGGTCGAAGGGCTCGAGCAGTCGGGCTCTCTTCACGGAGCGCTGGCCCACTTCACCTGCGGGCTGCGCGACGCGGCGCCTCTTCAGGCGATCAAGAAGGCGCTGGGGCCTGACCGCGGGCTTCATCATTTGCTGCCGCACCCACTCGGCGCCGGAGCGGCCAAGCGCCTCAACCTCTACCTTCGGTGGATGGTGCGCGGACCCGATGCGATCGACTTCGGGGTGTGGAAGCGGATTCCGGCGGATCGCTTGATCATCCCGCTCGACACGCACGTGCAGCGAATCTCGAAGCTGCTGGGGCTGACCAAGCGAAACGATCTCTCGTGGAAGACGGCCGAAGACGTGACTGCGTCGCTGCGGCAGCTCGATGCGGGCGATCCCGTTCGGTACGACTTTGCGCTCTGCCACTACGGAATGAGCGGGGCCTGCCCGTCGACCCCGATTCGCGTCAATTGCCAGGAGTGCACGCTGCGCGGGCAGTGCCGGGTGGGCAAGCGGCTGTAGTCAGCCAGCTGGGCAGGCACGGGCAGCCTCGAAGGTGGCGCATCTAGAGCCGATGAATGCCGGCTTTCGCGACACACCGGCCCTTCTCACACATCGCCGTCACCTCGTTCGCCGCGCAGTCAAGCTTCGGGCAGCCAGCAGGTGGGTGATCGACGCACCAGGCGAAGAGGGCGTCGATCGACTTGACGTTTCCTGGCCGCGCCTCGCACGCGTCGCAGCAGCTGCTGGCCACGGTCGTCACCCGGCAGTCTTCGTGAAAGGTGCAGTCGGGCTGAAGCTTCGGCGGCCCGGGGCGGCAGCCGGCGAAGAGAACCATCAGGGAAGCGGCTCGGAAGAGATTCATGGCAGAGGCAGCCTCGGTTATACGGCAGCCATGCCGTTGTCCGAAGTTCAGCACCAGCCCCGGGCGATGGAGTCGCTGAAGTCAGCGCTCGGCAAGGGCGTCGTGCACCACGCGTGGCTGTTCCATGGCCCCGAAGGCGTCGGCAAGGAGCTCGCCGCGCTCGCCTTCGCGCAGGCGCTGACCTGCCCCGAGAAGCCGATGGAAGGCTGCGGTACGTGCAGCAGCTGCAAGCGCGTGAAGGGCCGCAACCACCCCGACGTGACATGGGTGATGCCGGAAGACGAGCAGGTGCAGCGGGGGCTGGCCGGCCGCAGCGACTTCGATCACACCCCATCGCGCGACATCCGCATCGAGCAGATTCGTTCTTTGGGTGAACGGCTCTCGTTTCGCCCGCTCGAGGCGAAGCACAAGGTCGCGCTGCTGGTCAATGCGCACGCGATGAACCCGCCTGCTCAGAACGCGCTGCTGAAGACGCTGGAAGAGCCGCCCCGCGACACGATTCTGGTTTTGATCACCTCGGCGCTCGACAAGCTGCTGCCGACGATTCGCAGCCGGTGCACGAAGGCGCAGTTCGGCCCGTTGCCTACTGACTTCATCGCCGCGCACCTGCAGGCGACGCAGAAAAAGCTGTCGGCCGAAGACGCGAAGCAGGCGGCGGCGATGGCGGGCGGCAGCATGGCGCGGGCGCTCGAGCTCGACGCGGCGGCGCTGGGCGTGCGGCGCGAGGTGATCGAAAAGTTCGAGTCGCTGGTGCCGAACGACGCGCGCGGCTGGCTGCAGTTCGCCGAAGTGTTTGGCGATGGCCGCGCGAACGCTGAAGTCTGCCTCGACGTTCTTTCTGTCTGGCTCCGCGACGTGGCGGTGGCGCAGGTGGGGCAGGGCGGGCTGGTGAACGCAGATCTTTCGGCCCTGGCGGAAGTTGCCGCGGCCCGCGTTCCATCGGCGGCGATTCACCGGCGCGCGGCGCTGGTCGACGAAGCGCGCAACGCGATCACCCAGCGCAACGGGGCCGTGCGGCTTCAGCTCGAGCGCATGCTGATCGAGATGATGTCGACTTGAATTCCCCCCGGAAGCTCGCGCTTCTCTCGGCGTTGTACTTCGTGCAGGGGCTGCCTTTCGGGTTTCAGGCGAACGCGCTGCCCAACTACCTGCGGGCCAGCGGGGTGTCGCTGACCGGCATCGGCCTCGCGAGCGCGCTGGCGCTTCCGTGGGCGCTGAAGGCGTTCTGGGCCCCGGCGGTGGATCGCCTCGGGTCCGAGCACTTCGGCCGCCGCAAGTCGTGGATCGTGCCCCTGCAGCTGGCGATGGCGGCGAGCTGCTGCGTGGCTGCGTTTCTGCCGCCGAACGGGGCGCTCACGCCGCTGCTGGTGATCATCCTGCTGCTAAACCTCTTCGCCGCCACGCAAGACATCGCGGTCGACGGGCTGGCGGTCGAGCTGCTGGGGCCCGGTGAGCTGGGGCTCGGCAACGCGGCGCAGGTGGTCGGCTACAAGCTGGGAATGTTGACGGGCGGCGGGCTGCTGGTCGCGGCGAGCCGGTTCATCGGGTGGCAGGGGCTCTTCCTCGGCATGGCCGCGCTGTGCCTCGCGGTGATGCTGGCGACGTACCGGTTCAAAGAGACCGCCGCTGTCGCGCGCGCCGTCATCGAGGCGCCGAAGCTGAAAGAGGTGCTGGGTCGGATGCTCGCCGCGCTGAGGCTGCCGGGAGCCGGCTGGCTGCTGCTCTTCATCGGCACCTACAAGCTCGGCGAGGTCCTGGCCGATCGCATGTTCGGGCCGTTTCTCATCGACGCGGGCATCGAGCAGTGGCGCGTCGGCTGGTGGTTGGGCACGTGGGGCACGGTCACGTCGCTGCTGGGCTCGGTGGCGGGGGGGCTGCTGGCGATGCGGCTGAAGATCCTTCGCGCGATCGGAATCGCCGCGTTGCTGCGCGTGCTGCCGCTGATCGCCCAGTGGATGCTGACGGCCGGTTGGTTCGAGGTCTCGGCGTCGACCGTCATCCCGATCACCTGCGCCGAGCACTTCTTCGGCGGCATGCTCACCACCGCGATGTTCGCGTTGATGATGTCGAAGGTCGACCGCCGCATCGGGGCCACGCACTACACCGTGCTCGCCAGCGTCGAGGTGATCGGCAAGTCCATCACCGGGCTGTCTTCGGGCTGGCTCGCCGACCGCACGACGTACGCGACGGTGAACGCGGTCTCGGTGGTGGCGTCCGTCGCTTTTCTGTTGCTCCTGCTTCCGATGCGGAAGGTGGCGGGGCCCGATGAAGTGGTGGTTCCCGCCCAGCGGGTGGGCTAACTCCGCCGCCATGTTCATGTCCTTTCCCGGGGTTCTCGTGCAGCGCGCAATCGTCGTGGCAGCACTGGTGTTGGTGGGGTGTGGCAGCAGCAGCACGACGGGCACCGGCGGTGGCACGGGCACGGGCGGGGGCGGCGGCACCGGCGGCGGCACCGGCACGGGCGGCGGCGGCGTCCTGACTGGTCCTGCGGGCTACATCAACGTGCAGCAGCTCGAGACGGGCGTGGTCGTCGCCCGCAGCGCGACGGCGGCCTTCTTCCCCAACGGCGGCCCGATTCCGCTTCCGGGTGTCGCGCTCAGCTGCACCCAGAGCCAGCTGGGCGGCTGCCTGGTCAACGATTGCACCCACGATGGCGGCTCGTTGATCTTCGACGGCGGCAGCAGGACCAGCGCGGGCACGGTGACGATCGAGGTCGGCACCGACGGCGGCCAGGTGCTCGTCTACAGCGCGGCCATGGGCACCTACAGCGGCACGGGCCTGGGGCTCGGCACCTGGTGGAATGGTGGCGAGACGATTTCCTTCACCGCCACCGGGTCGACCGATGGTGGGACGCCGGCGTTCACGAAGACGGTGACCGCTCCGACGCGGCTGGCGTTCTCAGCGCCGTCGCCTGACGCGGGCATGGTCACGGTGACCCGCAACATGCCCTTCAACTTCGCGTGGACGGCAGGAACCGGCAACGTGCAGATCGTGGTGCAGAGCGGGACGATTGTCGGCGGCCGCTCGCTGAACGCGACGTGCACCGTCAACGCGAGCGCGGGTACCTTCACGCTGCCAGCGTCGGTGACGAACCTGATGCTGCCCACCACCACCGGCTACGTCTCGGTCGTCAACGAGACGTCGGCCACGGTCAATGCGGGCGCGTACGCGATTCGGACGAACGCCAGCTCGAGCTCGAGGGTGTGGACGGCGACCGTCCCTTAGAAAGCGTGAGCGACGAGCTGGAAGACGCCCTGCAGGACATCGACGCCGGCGGAGGTTCGCCGGTGTACCTCTTGTGGGGTGAAGAGTTCCTTGTTCGCAAGGCGGCCGAGGCGCTGATCGACAAGCTCGTGCCCGGCGCCTCGGCGGGGCTGAACCTGGTCACGATGGACGGCGCGGCGCCGCGCGAAGTCGCCAATGAGCTGGCGACGATGGCGATGTTCCCCGGGCCGAAGGTCGTCTTCCTGCGCGACCCTGAGTTTCTGGCGCCGAAGAAGGGCCGCGTCGATGCGCTCGGGAAGGCGCGTGACGCGTGGAAGAGCAACCGCAAGAAGGAAGCAGCCCGCCGCGTGTTGGCGCTGGCGGCGCGCGCGGGGTGGGGCGTCAAGGAGCTCGACCCCTCGGCCAGCGGCGCCCCGAAGGTCGACGACTGGGATCGCGAGCTCGGCGTACAGCTGGCCGATGTCGACGTGCAGTTCCTGAGAGACGTGGCCCAGTTCTGCGCGGAAGAAGGAATCAGCGCGCCGCAAAACGACGACAGCGCGTTGACGGACCTGCTGGTGAAGGGCGCTCCGAAGGGGCACTGCTTGGTGATCGCGGCCACCGACATCGAGGCGAAGAGCCCTTTCATCAAGCTGGTGAAGGACAAGGGCACGCTGATCGAGCGCAAAGTCGCGGCGAAGCTCAAAGACCTGAACGTCGCTGAGTTCGTGGCCGAGACGCTGAAGCCCTACGGCAAGAAGCTGATGGGCCCCGCGCTCGAGAAGCTCAAAGACCGCGTCGGCGGCAACATGCGGCTGCTGCAGTCCGAGCTCGTCAAGCTCGCGCTCTACACCGAGGCGCCTGAGATCAAGCTGCGCGACGTCGAGCTATTGGTCGGCCACGCGCGCGAGGAAGAGTTCCTCGAGATGTCGGACGCGCTGCAGAAGCGCAACTTCGAGGGCGCCCGGAAGTACGTCGGCGAAGCGCTTGCCCAGGGCTCCGCTGCGCTCCAGTTGCTCGGAGCGATCACCTCGGTCGTCCGCACCCTGCTGACCAACTTCGAGCGCATGGTGCAGCTGTCGGGTGGCAAGCCGCCGAAGAACTACAACGACTTCCAGGCCCGCGTGTTTCCGCAGATCGAAGCGGAATCGAAGGCAGCCAAGGTCCGCGTGCCGCACCCCTACGCTGCCTTCATGGGCATGCAGGCCGCCGCGGGCTACGGCCGCAAAGAGCTGCTGCGCGGCATGGTCAGCTGCGCCGAGGCAGACCTGGCGCTGAAGCTGGGCGGCGGCGAGCTCATTCTCGAACGCCTGCTCTGGACCTTGTGTGGCCGCGCCACCGCCTGGGAGTCAGGCTTCTCGACCATTCGCCGTGAGCAGGAACGCTAACCAACCATGTCAAAACGAACGCTCGTCACCTGCGCACTTCCCTACGCCAACGGCCCGATTCACCTGGGCCACATGGTCGAGCACATCCAGACGGACATCTGGGTGCGCTTCCTGCGGTCGTGCGGCGAAGACGTTCTTTTCCTCTGCGCCGACGACACCCACGGCACCCCCATCGAGCTCAACGCGCAGAAGCAGGGGTTGAAGCCCGAAGACTTCGTCGCGCGCTACAGCGTCGAGCACCAGAAGGACTTCGCCGACTTCGGCATCGGCTTCGACTACTACCACTCGACCAACTCACCCGAGAACAAGGCCTACGCCGAGCTGATCTACGGCCGGCTGAAGGACGCGGGGCTGATCGCGCGCCGCGACATCGAGCAGGCCTACGACGAGAAGGCCGACCGCTTCCTGCCCGATCGCTTCATTCGCGGCACCTGCCCGAACTGCAAGAGCCCCGACCAGTACGGCGACGCGTGCGAGAAGTGCGGCGCCACCTACGGGCCGAAAGAGCTCATCGACCCGAAGTCGGCGATCAGCGGGCTGGCGCCGGTATGGCGCAACTCGCTGCACCTCTTCTTCAAGCTGCCCGTGATGGGCGACTTCGTCAAAGAGCTGATCGGAAACCCAGACTTCATGAACCGCGGGCTCGCGACGCAGCTGCAGCAGTTCTTCGAGAAGGGGCTCGCCGACTGGGACATCAGCCGCGACGGGCCGTACTTTGGGTTTCCGATTCCGGGCGAGACCAACAAGTTCTTCTACGTCTGGCTCGACGCCCCGATTGGCTACATCTCGGCCACCGAGAAGTGGGCGAAAGAGACGGGCAAGGCGAAGGACGCGCTGGAGTACTGGGCCGAAGACAGCGGCGCGCGCATCGTCCACGTCATCGGCAAGGACATCGTCTACTTCCACTGCCTGTTCTGGCCGGCAGTGCTCAAGGTGGCGAAGCTTCACCGGCCGGACAAGGTGCACATTCACGGTCACCTCACGGTGAACGGCGAAAAGATGAGCAAGTCGCGCGGCACCTTCATCAACGCGCGCCCGTACCTCGACGTGCTCGACCCCAGCTACCTGCGCTTCTATTACGCGACGCTGCTTGGCCCCGGCGCAGAAGACTTAGACTTCAGCCTCACCGAGTTCCGCCAGCGGGTGAACGCCGAGCTGGTGAACAACTTAGGCAACCTCGCGAACCGCACCCTGTCGCTGCTGGCGATGCCCGACGCGGGGAAGACGTTGAGCCCGGCCGGCGAGGGTGAGGGCAAGGCGCTGGTCGAGGCCGCCCTGAAGCGGGTGCCCGAGGTGCGCGATGCGTTCGAGCGCTTCGACTACCGCGCGGGGATGAAGGTGATCCTCGAAATCGGCCAGTCGGCCAACCAGTTCCTCACCCGCCACGAGCCGTGGAAGTCGAAGAAGACCAACCTCGAAGGCGCGCGCGCCGTCTTGTCCGACGCGGCCGAGATTGCGTACCTCGTCGCAGCGCTGATCGAGCCGGTGGTGCCGCGGCTCGCCGCCAGCCTCTTCACCCAGCTCAACGCGCCGAGGCTCACTTTCGCGGCGCTCGAGACGGCAAAGTACCCGCTGCTCGATCGTTCGCGGCCGATTGGAGACCCGTCGCCGCTCATCAACCGGATGGAGGAAGCCCAGGTGTCGACCTTGATTCAGCCCGCTGCTGCTCCCGAAGCGCCCGTTGTCGCTGTCCCCGTGGTGAAGCCGCCCGCTGGGGCGTTGGTGCAGGGGCCGGCGACGGCCATCTCCGAGATCGAGTACGCCGACTTCGCGAAGGTTTCACTGAAGGTTGGCAAGGTGCTGGCCTGCGTGAAGGTTCCCAAGGCCGACAAGCTTTTGCAGCTGACGGTGGACGTGGGCGAGGCCGCGCCGCGCACCATCGTGTCCGGCATCGCCGAGGCGTACAGCGCCGAAGCGGTGATCGGAAAGAGCGTGGTGGTGGTGATGAACCTGAAGCCGCGCGCGCTCAAAGGCATCGAGAGCCGGGGCATGATTCTCACCGCGGGCCCGGGAGGCAAAGACCTGGTGCTGCTCGACCCCGGCGCGATGGCCCCTGGCGCGGAAGTGAAGTGACGCAAGACTGGCGCACCTCGCGCGACACCGCGCTCTTCAAGCTCGAGAACGCGAAAGAGGCGCCGCTGCGCGCCGAGGCGGTCGACACGCTGTGCGATCTCGCCGACGAGGTGCCGGCCGACCTGAAGGCGGAGTTCGCTCCGGCGCTGGTGCGACTGCTGGCCGACCAGCAGTCGGACGTGCGTTGCGGCGCCATGGCGATGGGCGCGGTGATTCTGCCGCCCGAAGAAGCCGAGGCTCTGCTCGTTCGTCACCTCGGCGATCGCGACGTTCAGGTCCGCACCGAGGCGACGGGCCGGCTGGCCGACCTCGTCCGGCCCTCTGCGCGAGGAGCGCTGGCCGCGGCGATGAACGACGAGGTCTTCGCGGTGAAGTTCGAGGCGGCGCGCGGCATGGCGGCGCTGAAACACTCGGCCGGGCTCGAGGTGCTGGTCGAGGCGCTGGCGAACGTGGATCTGCGGTTTCGCGCGGCGTCGGCGCTGGCCGAGCTGGGCGACAGGGCCGCGCTGCCCGCGCTGCTGAAGGTGTTCGGGAAGTGGTTCCTGCCTGCTTTCGATCGCACCCAGATTGCCGCCGCGCTGGCGAAGCTGGGCGACCTCAGCGCGGTGGCGCACCTGTTCAAGCGCGCCAGCAAGACGTGGAGCGTGGATCGCGCGATGGCGATCGAGTTGCTTGGCGAAGTGAAGGCGCCCGGCGCGCGCGAACGTCTGCTCGAGATCCTGAAAGACCCCTCAGACTGGGCGCGGGGAGCGGCCGCCCGTGGCCTCGGCCGCCTCGGCAACCTCGACGTGCTGCCCGCGCTCGAGTCGGTGTTGGGCGAAGCCGCGGCGACCGATGACCTCAAGCTCGACGTGGCCGAAGGCCTCTGGCTGTTGCCGGGCACTGAAGCCCACGCCCGCCTGTCTTTGCTCACCCTGTCTTCTCCTGAAGCCCGCGCCGAGCTCAGCGCGCTGTTGGCCCAGCCCCGCCCATGATCCTGATCGACGCCCACTGCCACCTCGAAGTGAAAGACTTCCCGACGCCCGTCGACGTGTTGGATCGCGCACGCGGGGCCGGCCTTCACCACGCGATCGTGGTGGGCCTGATGCAGAAGTCGGGCGACTTCGGCAACGCGCTCGAGGTCGCCGCGGCCCACCCCGGGTTCTGCACCCCGACGATGGGCATCCACCCGCATGACGCGGTGAAGGCGACGGCCGAAGACTGGGCAACCCTCGAGCGGCTCTGCGCGCTGCCACAGGTCTGCGCGGTGGGCGAAACGGGGCTCGATTTCTTCTACAACCACTCGCCGCACGACGTGCAGGCCGAGTGCTTTCGGCGCCAGTGCCAGCTGGCAAAGTCACTGAAGAAGCCGGTGGTGATTCACGTGCGCGACGCCCACGCCGAGTGCTTCGAGATCTTGAAGAGCGAAGGCATGACGTCCGGCCAGATTCACTGCTTCACCGGCAACACCGACGACGCGCGCCGGTACCTCGGGCTCGGCTTCCACATCTCGGTCTCGGGCGTGGTCACCTACAAGAAGACAGAGGCGCTGCAGGCCGCCGTCGCCTTCACTCCGCTCGATCGTCTGTTGGTGGAAACCGACAGCCCCTTCCTCGCTCCGATTCCGCACCGCGGGAAGAAGAACGAGCCGTCATTCGTCGCGCTGACCGCTGCAAAGGTGGCCGAGCTGCACGGGAAGGATGTGGAAGAGGTCGCGCTGACCTGCGCCCGGAACACGAAGGCGCTCTTCAAGCTGAACGTCTTGCTCCCGTAACCAACTACTCGGGCGCGCCAGCCAGCGAGTGCTCGACTTCGCGCGCGATGACCTCGAGATCCTTGTCGGCGTGCGGCATCTCGGTGAGCAGCGTCTCGGGCTCCCACGAGAACTCTGCCTGGGTCAGCGCCAGCATGCCGGACACCGCGGCCTCGGCGCTCTTTCCCGCGTAGGTCGCGAACACGGCGCGCCCCTTCTCGATGTGCACGAAGCCTTCCTGCGGCCCGTTGCGCACCAGCAGGCGCCCCGTCTTCTTTCCCTTGCCCAGCAGCTTCGCCAGCTCGGGCGCCGCGAGCTCATCGAAGCTGCCGCGCACCGTCTTGCCGGGGCCGCCGTTCTCGAGGCGATCGACGTAGAGCCCCTTCACCGCATCGGCGGCGTGGTCGGGGTTGATCGGCGTGGGCAAGAAGGCCGACATGCCGACGTTCGCGAGGCGATCGCGGGTCTGCGGATCCGTGGGCTCGCCGACGACGATGATCGGCACCGACGCGCTCTCGGGCCGCGCGCGCACGAAGCCGGCGAGGTTCACCAGGTCCTGCACGCCGTAGGCGAGGCCGACGACGATGGTGTCGGCTTCTCCTGCGAGCACTGCGTCGATGACGCCGTCGAGCTTCACTACCGTGTGGACGACGAGGCCAATCTTGTTCACCGCGTCGTTGAGGTCGGTGCGAACGCCTTCGTCGGGGTCGGCGATGATCACCATCCGGCCATCGGTGTCGACGCGCTGGCGAAGCAGGTCGCCGCTCTGCAGGTGAGCGATGGTGTCGACCACGACGGGGTCGTAGAGCTTGCCGGACTCCGAGCGCAGCTGTTCCAGCGCCTCGGTCTTGGTCAGCACGCGGCCGAACGGGTTCGCGGGGTTGCGGGTGAGATCGAGAAAGGCGTCGACCGCCGCGATGATTCGCGCGCCGGCCGAGATGTCTTCGCCCTTCGCGCCCTGGGGCACGCCGCTGCCGTCGTAGGCCTCGTACAGCTGGGCCAGCACCGTGTTGACGCCCCCGTGCAGGTGCACCGTCTCGAAGAGCTTGATCGGCGCCCGGATGTAGCGCTTCGCCTCGGCCTTCAGCTCGGCGCTCCTGGCGATCGCGGTCAGGGTGAAGTGCTTGTCTGACTTCTTGCCGAGGTCGTGCAGGTACGCGGCGATCGAGGTGTGGGCGACGTCGCGCGGTGACAGCGCCATGCGTCTTCCGATCAACGCCGACTGCCGCGCCACCTGCGCCGAGTGTCCGCGGAACTCCTTCCGCCCCATCTCCATCAGGCCGACCAGGATGTTCAGCGTCTCGACGAAGTCCGTTTCACCGACGGTGCCACGCACGGCGCCCAGCGCTTCACGAAGCTGGGTCGGGTTGACGCGCGAGCTGGTTCCCTTGCCGGTCGAGGTCTCGCGGTGCTTGCCGCTGCCATCGATCAGCACCGACTGGCTCTGGTTCGGGTTCGAGCCGGGCGTGGGGCCGATGCGCGAGTCGCTGTCGTAGGCGCGCGTCATCGTCGAGACGTCGCTGCGAAGCGCCTGCACGCCGCCCTGCTCGAGCGCGGCGAAAGCGGTGTGGTCTCCGTAGTAGTGCTTCTTGATCGCGGCGCTGATCGCGCTTCGCACGCCGACGTAGGCGAACACCTCGTCCATCTCGGTGACGAGGGTGATCTCTTTGACGAGCGCGAGGTTCTGCGGCTCGGCCATCACGATCGAAAGAATCTTTCGCTCGCCGTCGAGCGCCAGCGGCAGGAAGCTCTGCGCCTCGCACATCCGCACCGGGACCTTGTCGAGGACCTCGGGGGGAATCTTCGCCTTCGCCAGCTTCTCGGCCGAGACGAAGCGGGTCTTGAACTCGGCGGCGAGGAAGCGCAGCAGCGCGACCTCTTGAATCAGGCCGAGCTCGAGCAGGCAGTCACCCAGCCGATGGCCGGTGATCTTCTGCTGCTGCAGGGCCGATTCGATCGCTTCGGCCGACACGAGGCCGGCATCGACCAGCTGCTCACCGAGACGCTTCGCCATCGGCGTTTTTCAGTTGCCGGTTTCGGGCTTCGGCTCAGGCTCAGGCGCAGGCGCTTCGGCAGCGGGCACCGGCGCAGGCTCGCCGGCCAGCATGCTCAACGGCTTGAAGGTGAGATCCTTCGGCAGCGACGGGTCGCGGGGGGCCGACTTCTCGGCCGGCTTCGCGTGGTGCTCCGAGCGCGGCGACTCGACGCGCGGCCGCTTCTCGACCTGTGGCTTCTTGTGCTGGGGCTCGCGTTCACGGCGCGGCTCGCCGCCACCGGTCTTTGCCGCCACGCGCTCGTCGATGTACTGGTCGAGGTGACGAAGGAGCGCGTCGAGGCCCTGGGCAACCTTCGGGTCATCGAGCAGCTCGAGGATGCGCTGCTTGATCGCGCGGTGTCCTCCGTTCGCCTTTTCCGCACGTGGCGTCTGGGCCTGCGCTGGCGAGCGTTCTTCCACCGCAGGCGCCGGCGGAGCGGTGTACGCGAACTCCTTCGCGTCGATCGGGCCGGCATCGAGCCGCTCGAGCGAGTCGACCACCAGCTGCGGCTTGCCGTGGAACGCGATCACCTTGCCCTTCACGAGCAGGTAGTCGTCGTCGCGGAAAGCGCCTTCTGCCGTCTCGACGTTGTCGAAGATGCGGGAGTCGACTTCACCCGTCTTGTCGACCAGCGACAGCGTCAAGAAGGTCTTCCCAGCGCGGCTGGTGATCTTCTCTTTGCCGGCTGCCCGGAAGACGGTGTGAATCGCATCGCCGACCTTCAGGTCGCGGGCGTAGATCTTGCGGATCTTTTCTTCGGATGAATTCGTCGCGGCTTCGTCAGTCTGGCTCACAGTGCGTTGCCTTATACGCCTTTCCGTTAGGATGCGACCCCCATGAATCTGCTGATTGCCCTTCCGCTGATCGTGCTGTGTGCCGACAAAGAACCCGCGTGGTCGCTGGCTGCCGAAGACGAAGGCATCAAGATCTACTCGCGCAAGAAGGAAGGCGAGTCCGTCGCGCAGATGAAGGCGATGGGCGTCATCGACGCCACCCCCCAGGAAGTCTGGAAGGCGATTCGCGACTACCCGAACTACCCGAAGAACATGCCGTACACCGAGGACTCGAAGATCCTCGCCCAGGAAGATGGCGACAAGACCCTCTGGTTCTACTCGGTGGTCAACGCGCCCCTGGTCGACCGCCGCGACTACGTGATCAAGATCAAAGACGAGTCCGACTGGAAAGACGGCGCCGGCTACCTGAAGGTGACGTGGACCGGGTGGAACGAGAAGGACAAGGGCCGCCCCGAGCGCGATGGCTACGTGCGCGTGAAGATCAACGACGGCTACTGGCTGCTCGAGCCCCGCGACGGCGGCAAGAAGACCTTCGCGACCTATTACGTCTACACCGACCCGGGCGGCTCGCTGCCCAAGTGGATCGCCAACAAAGCCAACGGCACTGCGGTGCCCAACGTCTTCGCCGCGATTCGGAAGGTGGTGGCCGAGGACCGCGCGAAGGCCGCGAAGAAGTAGTACCGATCTGCCAGGGCTGCTCTTCCCACGACTCAAGGCCCGGGCCCGGGATGAACGGGGCCGGCTCAGGCCGGCGGAACAACCGGTGGAGCAGGGGGCGGCGGCTTCTCGGGCAGCCCGCCGAAGTCTTCGATGCGGCCAAGCTTCTTCAGGTGCCCGAGGCCGCAGAAGAGCGCGTCGTCTTCCGAGTTGGCGAACACCTTCATCACCAGCGGCACGGGCCAGTCTTTGTAGATCTCGGCCTTCTTCACAGTGCCGGGGGGCGGGCGGGGGAACACCTCGATCGCGTAGTTGTCAGTGAGATCCTGGGTGACCCGGACCTCCCACTTCTCGCCCTTCACGGTCGCCCAGGGCATCAGCGCTTTGGCCTCTTCGCGGCCTGCATGGTGACGCGCAGCAGAATCACGACGACGCCGAAGGCCGCGAGCCCGCCCCAGGTCCAGACGCCTTTGATCAGGAAGTAGAAGGCGAACATCGCCAGCACGAGCGCGCCGATGACCCACCCGCGCATCGCGTTGCTCTGGCCCTTCTCGTGCGTGACCTTCTTTGCCGTCACGAGCAGGGGAATCGACGAGGCCTTGCGCGCGAGCTTCGCGCCCTCTTCGATCACTTCGTCGTCCGGCTCGATCAGGCCGATCACGAAGGCCGTCTTGACCTCTTCCAAGCTGCCGTAGGTCAGCTCGCCGTCTTTGTTCCTCACCGTGTACTTCACGAAAGCTCCGCGCAGATCTGCTCTGCGATTCTCAACCCGTCGATGCCGGACGACACGATGCCACCGGCATACCCGCAGCCTTCGCCGCCCGGGTACAGCCCCTTCATCGACACCGACTGCAGCTTCTCGTTCCGCGTCACGCGCAGCGGCGCGCTGGTTCGCGACTCCACCCCGATCAACAACCCGGCTTCGCTCGTGAACCCGCGCATCTTCTTCTCGAACCCCTTGAGCGCCGCCTTCAGCGACTGCGTCAGCGCCTCGGGGAAGAGGCGGTTCAGGTCGGCGTGCGCGAGGCCCGGCCGGTAGGTGGTGCCGCCCGGCTTCTTCTTCAGCGTGCCCGCGAGGTAGTCGGGAATCGTCTGCGCCGGCGCGTAGAACTTCCCTCCACCCAGCTCGTACGCCTTCTTTTCCCAGTGCCGCTGAAACTCAAGCCCGGCCAGCGGCCCAGTGAACCCTTCACGCGCAAAGTCGTCCACCGACACCGAGACCACGATGCCAGCGTTGGCGTACTTGGCGTTGCGGTGCGAGTTGCTCATGCCGTTGGTGCACTGGTAGCCAGCTTCGGTGGGGGTCGGGACCACGATGCCGCCCGGGCACATGCAGAACGAATAAACGCCCCGCATTTCGCCCGCCACTTCCAGGTTCTCGGCCAGCTTGTAGTCAGCCGGCGGCAGCGCCGTGTTCTTCGCCGCGCGGTCGCCGTACTGAATGGCGTTGATCATGTCCTGCGGGTGTTCGGCCCGGAACCCCAGCGCGAAGGGCTTCGCTTCGACGAAGACTCGGCCATCGGTGGCGAAACGTTCGTACAGCTCGCGCGCCGAGTTGCCGACCACGAGGACGACGCGATCGCTGTGAAGCTCGGACCCGTCGTTCAGCTTCACGCCCGTGACGCGATCGCCGTCGTACAGCAGGTCGTCGACGCGCGTGCCGAACCGCACCTCGCAGCCGCGCTCGACCAGCTCGCGCCGCAGCTTCTCGACCGCGAAGGGCAGCAGATCCGAGCCGATGTGCGGCTTGCCCTGAATGAGGATCCGGTCGGGAGCGCCAAACCGCGCGAACGTCTCGATCACCTTTCGCACGTGCGGGTGGTTGATGCGGGTCGAGAGCTTACCGTCGGTGTACGCCCCGGCACCGCCCTCGCCGAAGTTCATGTTGCTCTCTTCCATCAACGTTCCGTCGCGCATCAGCTTCGCAACGTCTTTGCGGCGCTGAATCACGTCGGTGCCCCGCTCGAGGAGGATGCTCTTCACGCCGCGCTCGATCAGCGCCAGCGCGCAGAACAACCCGGCTGGCCCGGTGCCCACGATGATTGGGCGTTGATCGGGTTGGCGCGCCACCTGGGTCAACACTTCCGGCGTCTCTTCCACCGTCGCAACATCAGGCGGCAGCAGCTTCGGCTTCTGCCCAGCCGCGAGCTCGACCTCGACGGTGTAGATGTACCGCGGGCTGTTCTTCTTCCGCGCGTCGAGCACCTGCCGCACCACGCGCACCGACGCGAGATCCGACACGGTGACGCCCAGCTTTTCGGCCGCGCGCTTCGACAGCAGCGTGTCTGGCTCGTCCAGCCACAAGCCGAGGTTGTTGATCCGGTAGGCCACGGGGGGCCTTTATCCAAGTTCCTCTGCCCCGTCCCGATCGGCGCTTCAGGTGAGTAGCCGCCTACGCACCTGATTTCCGGTTCCGCCCGGGCGGTGCGAAGCGGTTTACGCACCAAAATGTCACAGTCTTGAATATGCCAGTTAATTCAATGGCTTGTGTTGTGTCTTTTCGTGGCATGCCGGGTGCTCAAGGAAGGGTCCATGAGCACTGACAAGAAGGGTACGAAGATTCTGGCCCGGACGTTCTTCATGCAGCTTCGGGCGGGTGGTTACACTCCCAACCAGATTCTGGACATCGCGACTGAGCTCATCGACCTTGTCACCAACGATTTGAAGGACGCACCACCGAAAGTGACTGAAGAGAATCAGCCGGCCGAGATCCGGCACTGAGTTCAAAAAGTTAAGCCCTCGGGCGCTCAGGTTCCGGACTGGATCCGGTGCCAGCGCCCGAAGGGATGCGGTAGGAACCCGGCCTGGTGCCGGGTTTTTTATTGGGTGCGCTGGCGTTCACGCGCTGCAGCTGCCGCCACCACCAGCATCCCGAAGGTCATGCTCGAGAAGACGAGGCTGTTGCTCCAGCTGACCGTCACCGTGAGCAACCCCAGCCCCAAAGCGAAAGTCAGCGCGTCGACCCACTTCGGCCGCGCCCGCTCGTGCATCAGCGTGCCGGCGCAGATGGTCAGGGGCGTGCCGTAGATCACCTGCCGCTGCACCGCCTCGAGGTTCGACAACACGGCGTCGGCGTTGTGCACCAGCACCGCCGCGAAGATCACGATCGAGCCAATCGCCAGCACCAGCACGCCGCCCGCTGCCGCGTCTTTCGTCAGCCGCGCTTTCTCGTCGAACTGCTGAATCGCCAGATCCACCAACTGCTCGAGCGCGCTGTTCAGCATCTCGGCGAAGAGCACCAGCAGCACGCAGAAGATCAGCGTCACCTTCTCGGCGAGCCCCAACGGAATGCCGCTGCCGACGAGCCCGACCAACACCGCCGCAATCACGTGCATCCGCATGTTCCGCTGGTGCACGACGGTGTGAATGAGCCCGTTCCACGCGTAGCCCACCGACGCGAAGAAGGTGCTCGCGCGCGGGGTCCGAAACGGTGAAGGCGTCATCGACACGCGGCGCTTCGTTAGCACAGCTGTCAGGCCCGCGCGGGCGCCCTCGTCGGCGTGGGCGCTCGAAGGGAAATGGCACCGGGCTCTTCTTTGGCGTGCGCAAGCACGTTCCTTTGAAGAACATCGCCTCTGGTGGTTCGAACCAACTTCAGCTGCACGAAGTCGAACCAGGGGATGAGCTCGAGCCGCGCGCGCGATCTCTCGGCGGCGACGGCCTGAAGCTTGGCTCTGCGCTCTCTCAGCTTCGGGTCGTTGCCCTCGGCCAGCGCCGCGAGCGCCACAGCATCTTCCTTCGGGGCCTCGCACGCACGGTCGGGCGTGGTGAGCACCAGCGGGGCGCCGCGGGGCAGGCCCAGGAGGCCGGTCAGCTCGCGAAGGGCCGAGCGGCGCTTTTGTTCGAGCTCGAGCAGCTGCGCGCGGGCCTCGAGCTCGTCGAGGTCGGCCAGGCTCGAGTCGACGCCCCGCGCGGCCTGCGCGGCGACGCGCTGCTGGTTCACTGCGGCCAGCTCAATGCGCAGGTCCACCGACTGCTTCGCGAGCTGAAGCTGGCGCTCCATGTTCTTTGCGGTGACGTACAGCGCACGAACCCGGGCAATGAGCTCGCGCTTCTCACCCTCAGCCTCGGCGCCTACCGCTTCGGCCCGCAGCCGCGCTTCGTCGCTGCGCGCCGAGTTCACCATCGGGTTCGGTGGCTTCCAGCGCAGGCCCACGTTCAGCCCGCCAAAGGGCGTGTCGGAGTACCGCTGGCCGTTGACCGCGGGGGTGATCAGCCGATCCGACCGGAAGTTTCCCACCCGTAGCTGCGGGTTCTGAAGCTGGGTGTCGACCGCGCCTTCGGCGATCACCTCGCGCTGCTCGGCCACGCGCCCGCGAAGCGTCGGGCTCTGCTTCACGGCGAGCGCGACGGCCTGTTCGACGCTGAGCCCTTCGGCCGCGCCCGCGACGGTGGCGCAGAGCGCGATGAGCTCAGCGCGATCGCCTGCTCGTCGCTGATCAGGTACTTCAGCTCGTGGCGCTGGGGGATGGTTGGCAGGGACATCAGGGCTGACTTACGAAAGTTTTCAGAAACGTGGGCACCCCCCTCGGTATCCCGTTGGTTCTTCAGTATAGGGACGCCCATGTTCGTCCTCCTCGCTGCCGTTCTGCTAGGTGCCGACCCCACCGGCTGGTCGAACGATTGCGGCCTCGAACCGCCCGGTTCGTATGTGCCTTCGCCGGTGCCGCCGAAGCCCAACGAGCTGCCCTGGAACCCCGCCGAACCGCCGCTGGTCCGCCGCGAAAGAAGGTCTGCTGCGCGCACCCCCAGCACCCCGACCGCCAGCTTCCGCGAACAAGGCGTCCTGGCCGGAAAAGTCATCTACCTGTCGGCTGGCCATGGCTTCACCTGGGAAGACGGAGCGATGGCCTGGCGCACCCAGCGCGGCACCACCAACGAGATCGTCGAAGACCTCGTCTCGACCGAGGCGGTGCACCAGTACCTCGTGCCGATGCTGCTCAACGCCGGCGCACAGGTCATCACGGTGCGCGAGGCCGACCTCAACCCCAACCTCGTCATCGTCGACGACGGCACGTCGGGCTACGTCGAGGCGGGCAGCGGCTTCTCTGACTCGTCAGTGCCAGGGTGGGGCGCTCCGCCGAGCCCGATGAACACCGGCACCAACCCGTTCGCCCTCTCGAAGAACCGGCTGATCGATGTCGCGGCGGTGTCGAACGCGAGCGCGACGTACACCGCCACCTTCCCCGCCGACGCCTACTACAACACCTACGTCAGCTACACGGCCTACAGCGCGCGGGTCACCGACGCGCACTACATCGTGAACCATGCGGGCGGGTCGTCGCACTTCCGCGTCAACCAGCGCCGCCACGGCAGCACGTGGATTCTGCTCGGCCGCTTCTATTTCAAGAAGGGCACCTCGGCTGCGCTCGTCGTGCAGAACGACTCGAAGGACACGGGCAACGTCTCGCTGGACGCGGTTCGGTTCGGCGGCGGCGTCGGCCTGATCAACCGCGGTGGCGGCGTCAGCGGGCGGCCGCGGTTCGAAGAGAGCGCGCGGTACAACGCGCAGTACGCGGGCGCTCCGACGACGGTGTACGACTTCTCGAGCGGCGACGGAAACGACGACGTCTCGACCCGGTCGCGCTTTGCCGCGTGGCTTCACGAGCCCGGCGAAGACGCGGTGTTCCTCTCGTGGCACACCAACGCGTTCAACGCTTCGGCGGTCGGCACCGACGTCTACGTCTACGGCCCGAACCCACCCGACGGCACCTACAACTTCACCGGCGTCGCGGGCAGCGACAAGCTGGCCCAGTTCGTTCGCGGCGAGCTCATCAACGACATCAAAGCGACCAGCGGTTGGAACCAGCCGTTGTGGAAAGACCGCGGCGTTCACTCGGCGTACTTCGGGGAAATCAACCCGAGCCACAACAACGAGATGCCGAGCATCTTGATGGAGATCGCGTTTCACGACGCCGCCGCCGACGCGCTGCACCTCAAAGAGCCGGGCTTCCGCTACCTGGCGACCCGCGCGATCACGCAGGGCATCATCCGCTTCTTCGCCGACAAAGATGGCACCACCCCGCGCTTCCCGCCCGAGCCGCCGACGCATGTCGCCGCGCGGAATGAAGGCATCGGGATGGTGAAGGTTCAGTGGCGCGCGCCCGCTGCCGATTCGCAGGGCGTCTGGGGCAGCGCGCCGACGAAGTACCGCGTCTACCAGAGCGCCGATGGCCTGGGCTGGGACGATGGCTCGGAAGTCACGGGCTTGAGCTTCACCACCGCCTTCCCGTCGTCAAAAGCGCGCTACTTCCGCGTCGCGTCGGTGAACGAGGGCGGCGAGAGCTTCGGCTCGGAGGTCGTCGGCGCGCGCGCTCCGCTGCCCGGGGCGAAGACCGTGATGGTGGTGAACGCCTACGACCGGCTCGATGCGGCGCTCGGCCGCCGCGACAACCTGAGCAGCTACGCGCTGGGGCAGGTGCTGCGCATCATCATCTCGAAGATGAACGACGCGTCGTACCTGGCGCGGTGGGGCGACGCGCTGGACGCGGCGAAGGTCGGCTTCGATTCGGCCACCACGCTCGCAGTCACTTCGGGCGACGTGCCGCTCTCGTCGTACGCGATGGTGGGCTGGATGGCGGGCCGCGGCCACGCGAACGGCGCAGGCCCGACCGCGGCGGAAGTCACGGTGCTGAGCGCCCAGGCGATGCAGTCGCGGCCGATCTTCTTCACCGGTGGGAGCGCGCTGCGATCGCTGGCGATGGGCAGCGCCACCGACCAGGCATTTCTCTCTTCCGTGCTTCGCGTCGGCACCACTGCCGCCCTCAACACGCAAGCGACGGTGAATGGCGATGGCTTCCTCGCCGGGCTCCCCGCGCTCGCGCTCGATGACGGCTCGGGCGGGGCGTACGACACGGGCACCACCGACATCACCAACCCGATCACTCCGGCCACGACGCTGGCCCACTACGGCGCCGCGGGTGGAACGCCGGCCGCGCTCGCCGCGGGAGGGGTGCAGGTCACCTTCGGCTTCCCGTTCGAGACCATCGTCTCGCGGCCTGAACGCCTGGCGGTGATGTCGCGGGTGCTGACCTACTTCGACGTCGACAAGCTCCCCGACGGCGGCGTGGTTCCCGATGCGGGCCTCGAGCCGGTAGAGGACGCGGGCGTACCGATGGATCCCGACGGCGGCGTGCTTCCCGATGGGGGAGTCCTGCCCGACGTGACGATTGGTCTGCTGCCTTCGGACTACGGCCCTGTGCCACGTGGCTGTGGTTGCGGCAGCGCAGGCGGGCTGTTTCCGCTGCTGGCGCTGGCGCTGTACCGGCTGATTCGGGCGCGAACTGCGCGTTGATCTTCGAGGGGTTCGGCCCTATTAACGCCGCCTCTCAAGGAGAAACTCCGTGCCCACAAAACTCGCAATCAACGGCTTCGGCCGCATCGGCCGCATGGTCCTTCGCGCCGCGCTGAGCCGTCAGGAAAACGACATCGAGATCGTGGCGATCAACGACCTCGACAAGCCTCAGACGCTGGCGCACCTGTTCAAGTACGACTCGGTGCACCGGAACTGGCCCGGCCCGGTGTCGGGCTCTGAGAAGGGCATCACCATCGACGGCAAGGACTACAAGGTCACCGCCGAGAAGGACCCCGCGAAGCTGCCGTGGAAGGAGCTCGGCGTCGACGTGGTGCTCGAGTGCACTGGCCGCTTCACCGACAAAGAGAAGGCGAGCCAGCACCTCGCCGCCGGCGCGAAGAAGGTCCTGCTCTCTGCCCCCGGCAAGAGCCCCGACATCACCGTCGCTTTCGGTATCAACCACACCGATTACGACAGCGCGAAGCACCACATCATCAGCAACGCGTCGTGCACGACGAACTGCCTCGCTCCCGTCGCAAAGGTGATGAACGACACCTTCGGCATCGAGAAGGGCTTGATGACGACCATCCACAGCTACACCAACGATCAGCGCATCCTCGACCTCGTCCACGACGACCTGCGGCGCGCGCGTGCGGCGGCGCTGTCGATGATCCCGTCGTCCACGGGCGCGGCGAAGGCGATCGGCGAAGTGCTGCCGGCGCTGAAGGGCAAGCTCAACGGCCTCGCGGTGCGCGTGCCGACCCCGAACGTGTCGCTGGTCGACCTCACGGTGGTGCTGAAGAAGAACGCGACGGTCGAAGAGATCAACGCGGCGTTCAAGGCGGCGGCGGGCGGCGCGCTGAAGGGCGTGCTCGAGTACAACGAAGCCCCGACGGTCAGCATCGACTACAACGACAACCCGCACTCGGCGATCTTCGACTCGCTCAGCACCTTCGTGATGGAAGGCAACCTCGCCAAAGTGATGGCCTGGTACGACAACGAGTGGGGCTACAGCAACCGCATGGTCGACGTGGCCAAGTTCATCGCGGGCAAGCTCTAAGACATGGTTCAGACGCTCGACGCGCTGAAGCTGGAAGGCAAGCGGGTCTTCATCCGGGTCGACTTCAACGTCCCGCTCGATGACAAGCAGAAGATCACCGACGACACGCGCATCAAGGAAGCGCTGCCGACGATTCGCCTGGCCTTGAAGGCCCAGGCGAAGGTGATTCTCGCGTCGCACCTCGGCCGCCCCAAGGGGTCGGACCCGAAGCTGTCGACGATGCCGTGCGCGAGCCGGTTGAGCGAGCTGCTGGGCAAGGAGCACGTGGTGCTTCACGCCGACGACTGCATTGGCGACGGCGTGATGAAGATGACCCGGGACTTGAAGCCCGGGCAGGTGCTGATGCTCGAGAACCTGCGCTTCCACAAAGAGGAAGAGGCGAACGACGAGGGCTTCAGCAAAGAGCTCGCTTCGCTTTGTGAGGTGTACGTGAACGACGCCTTCGGCACGGCGCACCGCGCGCATGCGTCGACGGTGGGCATGGTGGCGTTCGTGAAGGAAAAGGCGGCGGGCCTGCTGATCAAGAAGGAGCTCGAGCAGCTCGGCAAGGTGCTGAAGCACGCCGAACGTCCCTTCGTGGCGGTGCTGGGCGGCTCGAAGGTGAGCGACAAGATCAAGGTGATCGAGAACCTGCTGAGCAAGGTCGACACGCTGCTGATCGGCGGAGCGATGGCCTACACGTTCTTGAAGGCGCAGACGGTCGAGGTCGGCAAGAGCCGGGTCGAGGCCGACAAGGTGCCACTGGCGAGCAAGCTGCTCGAGTCGGCGCTGCGGCTGAAGGTGGAAATCGTGCTGCCGGTGGACCACGTCTGCGGCACCTCGGCAGACGACAAGACGGAAGCAACCGAGGTTCCGGATCGCGCGATTCCCGCGCACCTGATGGGGCTCGACATCGGCCGGAAGACGCGCGAGCTGTTCAAGCAGCACATTCGCGGCGCGAAGACGGTGCTGTGGAATGGGCCGATGGGCATGTTCGAAGTGAAGAAGTTCGAAGAAGGCACGCGCCAGGTCGCGGAAGCGATGGCGGACAACAAGCAGGCGCAGACGGTGATCGGCGGCGGCGACAGCGCGGCGGCGGTCAACGAGTTCGGGCTCGCCTCGAAGATGACGCACGTGTCGACGGGTGGTGGCGCGTCGCTGGAGTTCCTCGAAGGCAAAGAGCTGCCCGGCATCAAGGCACTGGAGTAACCGCACATGGCACGACGCTGTTTCATCGCCGGCAACTGGAAGATGAACAAGACGGTGGCCGAGTCCCAAGCCCTGGTGCGCGAGCTGCGCGGCGCGGTGTCGATGGTGCGCGACCGGGTCGAGGTGGCGATCGCTCCGCCTTTCACTGCGCTGCAGGCGGTGGCGAAGGCGCTGGAAGACTCGAACATCACGCTCGCGGCGCAGAACTGCCACGCGGCGGACGCGGGGGCCTTCACGGGTGAAGTGGCTGCGCCGATGCTGCAGGACGTGGGCTGCAGCTGGGTCATCCTGGGTCACAGCGAGCGCCGGCAGTTCTTCGGCGAGACGGACGACGGCGTGAACAAGAAGATCGCCGCGGTGGTGAAGGCGAAGATGCTGCCGATCATCTGCGTGGGCGAGACGCTGGCCGAGCGCGAGGGCGGGAAGACGCTCGAGGTGGTGTCGCGGCAGGTGAAGGGTTGTCTTGCTGGCTACACGGCGGAACAGGGCGCGGCCTTCGTGATCGCGTACGAGCCGGTGTGGGCAATTGGCACCGGGAAGACGGCGACCAGCAAGCAGGCGCAAGACGTTCACGCGCACATTCGTTCGCTGCTGAAAGAGCAGTGGGGCGGGGTGGTGGCGGACGGGGTACGGATTCAGTACGGCGGCTCGGTGAAGGCGGACAACGCGGCCGAGCTGTTGGGCATGCCGGACATCGACGGCGCGCTGGTGGGTGGAGCGAGCCTGAAGGTGGCCGACTTCGCAGCAATCGTGAAGGCCAAAGGCTAGTTGTTGCCGACATCGAGGGAGGTGTGCTTAAGACGCCGCCCTTCAGGAGTTACCCGTGCTCATTTTCGCTTCAGTCATCCACGTTCTGCTCTGCGTGTTCATGATCTTCGTCATCCTCCTCCAGCCCGGGAAGGACGCGGGCATGGGCTCGGCCCTGGGCGGCGGTGCAGCCACCAGCGCCTTCGGCGGCCGTGGCGCAGTGACTTTTCTCGGGAAGGTGACGGCGGTCTGTGCGGTCGGCTTCTTCCTGACCTCTCTGGGACTTTCGTTTGTCGGGATGCGGGCGTCGGTGACGTCAGGCCTGACGGGCTCGGTGACGGAATCGACGAAGAAGAAGGACGCGGCCCCGAAGGACATCAGGCAGGGCGCGGCGCCGACGGAAGAGGCAGTGCCCGCTCCGGTTCCGACCCCTGCGCCGATTGCTCCGGCTGGCCCGCAGTAAGTCGCTGGCGTCGAACAGAATTTCAAAGTAGTTGCTGCACCCGCATCGCCCAGGTGGTGGAACTGGTAGACACACCAGCTTGAGGGGCTGGCGCCGAAAGGTGTAAGGGTTCGAATCCCTTCTTGGGCACTGCTAAGCCTCCCGGAGACGGGGGGCTTTTTGTTTTTTAGGCCTCCGTCTCCAGCA
>Ga0209181_10000373_pt1 | contig 84872 bp, 69 predicted proteins | sample MAT05_FD_187208 | JGI IMG/M metagenome (GOLD analysis project Ga0209181, IMG submission 187208) | Freshwater microbial communities from Lake Fryxell liftoff mats and glacier meltwater in Antarctica - MAT-05 (SPAdes) (version 2) | ecosystem: Environmental > Aquatic > Freshwater > Ice > Liftoff...
GCAAACTGTCACGCAAATATAGCTGCTAACGATTGAGTATTGCTGCAGGTGGGGGATTTTATAATGTCCTGCCCGGTACTGCAGCTTGGTTTTGTTTATGAATTTGAAGATAAGAACTTTTGCTTGGCTTTGCTCGTCGGCTGGAACTGTTGATGATACAGAACTACAGCCGATTGTTTCAACGTCAAGCCCCACTTGAAGCAATACTTTTGTTAGCTGAAGTTTTTCTATAGTCGTATTTCAATTTGCCGTGTATTATTTGTCGGCACTACAACGGTATCTCTTTTTTGAATATTCACTCCATTTCCAACTGCGTCACCTTGAATAAAAGTCCTTAAATCTCCTGCTGTTTTCCATATAATCGTGGTGTCAATCGTCCTGCCACCATTTAAAATAATTCCATTGCTCACCTTTCCATAACTGTAGGAAACAGTCAAGAATTGAAAATTTGTAACAGTTGAAGCAATAACTCTCACCTTGATTGTAGCAGGTCTGAACAATGGAAAGTTTTGAGTGAATGGTACATTGTAAAAAGAAGTGTCTAAATCAAAAGTCGCTACTCTGTTCTGGTAAACTTGGTCGCTGAACATGTTTCCTTTGTAAGCTTCTGCATAATAATATCCCCTTACATTGGTAAACCGACTTCCGTCAAATTTGAATGTATAGTTTCCGTTTGCATCTGTTATTGTCCTGCCTAAATAAATCTTTTTATTAGAAAACGTTCCTGTGTTATCATTGAAGTAAAATTTTATTTCCCCGTTGGCTATTCCTGAGTTGATTGCAGAGTCAATAAGCTTACCTGTCAAGATATAGCAACTGCCAGAACAACTCACTCCGTCAAATAGCGGGTCTTTGTCTTTGCGACAAGAATTTACAAGTAGTATTGTAACAAGTAAGGTCGTATAAATAAGAAGTGTTCTCATAAAATTTCAGCTAACACGTAAATATATGATATTACACGTAATTATAAAATTTTTAACTTATTCATATTCAGCTGCTTAGTCTTATGCATTTTTAGATAGAAGTAGCGTCTATCCAATTTACCATTCTATCTGTTCGCTGCTCATTAGGTCGTCTAACGGGCTTATTATATTTACCAGTTTTAATCGGCTTACGTGTAGGTAGCGCTCGGTAGTTTTTATATTAAAGTGCCCCAGCAGGTCTTTTATATATCGTATGTCTGTCCCTTTTTCAAGCAGGTTGGTAGCAAACGTATGCCTAAGGCTATGTATGCCCACTTCTTTACCAATGTGGCCTTTTGCTTTGGCATTGTAAAATATTTGCTGAACCGTTCGTATAGGGTAGGCATCGCCAGTTTGGCCGCTCTCAAACAGGTACACTTTTGGTTTTTTTGGCTGCAACATAATATACTTGCGAAGTATATCCAGCAACATCGGGCTAAGGTTTACATACCTATCTTTTTTGCCCTTGGCGTCCCTTACCAATATATGCATACGCCCGCTGTCAATATCGGTTAGTTTTAGCGCTACTACCTCACTTACCCGCAGGCCAGCACTGTAGGCCGTTCACCCCGTTGGATAAAAAAAATTTTAAGTCTGTTTTTAAAATATGCTTTCCCATTACCTGACTTTAAATATTTTTCACGCCTGGTAGCATCTTGCTGATTGATGCATCCTTCGAAATAAACTAATTTAAATGGAATTCTTTTTTTTGTTGAGCTGACCATTCCCTTATTGTGCATTTCTAATCTTTCCTTAAGGTTGTGTGTGTAACCCGTATAAAAAAGATTGTCCGATTCGCTAAGCAAAAAATAATCATAATAATACATATTCTATTTTTTATCCTACGGGGTAAACAAGATAGCTTTGTGCTTTTTGTTTTGCAGGGCGTTAAATAGTCTGCCCAGTTCATTTTCGGCAAATACATTTGGCAGCCTAATTGGTTTTTGGGCTCTTGGTAGGTCTACAAAAAATTTTTCGCGGTGCAACACATTTTCAAAATAATATTTTACGGCATTCAGCCGGTTATTTAGTGTGGCTGCAGCCAATTGTTGTTCCCTGTTGCAATAAAGCATATATCTTCTTAATTCTTCACTGGTAAGCGTTTCTACTGGCTTGTTGCCTATAAGTTGCAATAGTTTTTTATAGTCGTTTTTATAGGTTTTTATAGTTGTTGGCAGATTTTTGGCCAACTCGAGCGTTTCCACTATTCGTACCAGTTGTTGCATATTGGCGACACTTATATTATACGATTGCACGTTTACTGGTTTTAATGCCGCCACCTCTGCTGCTGCCTGTTTTACCTGCACAATCTGCTTCCTTTTTTCAAGGTATGGGCGCAAAATGGTTTCATCAATTAAGGCAACGCCCGATAAGGCTGCGTACATTGAATTATAATGTTACCTGCTTAAAAGGCAAATACCAGCATTTATTTGTCTGGCTCCATTTTACGCCGGTTACTTTTTTTACCGCAGTGTTTAAGCCTGCATTATTGGCATAGCATAAGCCAATTTGCTCTGCACCCCTTTAAAACAATGGCTGAAGTGTAACGGTTAACTGCATGGTTATTATTTTTTTTGCTGTTTTTTTACACGGCTTCGATACCTCACCCACATTAATTGGGCCGCCAGTAAATTATACCTCAATATAATGTGCAAAATGATGACCCAAAAGCATGTAGCTATATTTTTTTGGTTTGAGTGGTTCACCCCCGTCATCTCAACAAACCGATAAACGGTTGCAAAAAATGATTATATCGTTAGCCCGGTGTCAATTAGCTTGAACGCTCTTTACTTTTTTTTTGGAACAGCAGTAACACTTAAATCTTCGGCACAGTTACCAAAAGCAACCGAAACCGATAATGGTTGCTGTTATTAGGTTCATGCACCATTGCTTTGTGTAAAGTTTTTAATATACGGTACGCCCTATAAAATTTAATTACCTACACCAGTAGTTTGCCGTTAATCATTGCCTCACTGGCTGGCTTGCCTTAGCTAACCAAATACAAACGATTGCCGCTATCTGGTACACCTAATGCCGAATATAAAATGATGATAAAAAGGGCTGAATAAAATTACTAACTGTACAAGTGTGCTACCTCTATGGTTATAGAGGCAGGCTGCAACGACTGAAGAAATAAGCGATAAAGCCTGGTTTCAAAATATCAGCACCAGGTTGCCTGAAGTTATTAAACTTCGGGTATTTTAATCGTCCGGTGTTTGGAACATGGCAGTTTTAGCCAGCGGAAACTTTACAAAAAAAGTGGTACCACAACCCTCCTCGGTTTTAAACAGTATAGTGCCACCGGCTTTTTCTACAATGCCTTTGCTTATGGCAAGGCCCAAACCCGTACCCGACGATTTAGTGGTAAAATTAGGCGTAAATATTTTATCGTACATGGAAGGTAAAATCCCTTCGCCATTGTCGCCCACGCTTGTAAGTACTGCAGTGGTCTGCACCTCCATAACTACAACAATAACAGGTTTTACGCCGTTGCCCGTTGCCTCTATTGCGTTTTGCAACAGGTTGGTAAATAGCCTGGCAATCTGGGCTTTGTCGGCCACAATTAATACTGGCTGCCCGGGCATATGCCACACAAAATTTACCTGCTCGTTGTTGCCGTAAAGGTTCATGAGGGAGGTAATTACTTCGCGAACATCAAATACTGCGTTGTTGGCATAATCAATATTGGCATACTGCGAAAAGTCGGAGGCTATCTTAGCCAGTTGGTCAATTTGTTCAACCAGCGTGGCAGCCACCCTTTGCGACAATTGTTCTATACCGGGTTTATTGTCGTGTATGGACCGCTGCAGGTACTGAAGGCTTAACTTCATAGGCGTTAGCGGATTTTTTATTTCGTGTGCCACTTGCCTTGCCATTTCGCGCCACGCTCCCTCCCGTTCGGTTTTTGCAAGGGCTTGCGCACTTTGTTCCAATTTGCTAACCATTTTATTGTATTCTAACACCAGCACACCTATTTCATCTTTTTTGTTCCAGGTAATTGCTTCATTAACTTTACCCAGGTTAACATCTCTCATTTTACTGCCTATTAACGAAAACGACCTTGTAATACGGTTGGTAAGCAACACCGCAATCAGGCTGGCCAACACAAAAATCAATGCATTTAAATTAATAAGTGTCACCAAAAAATTTGATATCTCTTTATTTAGGCTGCTTTGGCTGTCAAGGTTTGGTATATTAATATAGGCGTAGGGTTCGTCGTTATCGTCCATTACCGGCATATATATGCTTACGTACGAAAAAGCGCCCAGGTGTTCGTTTTGCATTACCTGTATTTCGTGTTTATAATGCAGGCGGTAATAGGCTACCGGGTCCATTAAATTGTTAAGTACCTGCTTGTCGTAAACATAGGCCTGCGTTGACACCCTAAGCCTTCCTAAAAGGTCATAAAAGTTTACATCTACATCATGTATTTCAGATATCTCTTTTATGCTTAGTTGTAACTGGCTGCTTGCACCCTCGTCGTATATTTTAACCACATCATCAAAAACCTGGTTAGTGCTTACCTGCTGTTTTATTTCTTTTGCCAGTGTATAAATGGCATTTGATAACCGCTCTTTTTTATTTTTTTCGTAGCGGGCTATGTAAAACGAAATGGTTGACACCCCTATTACCAAAAACGAAAACACGCTGATAAATAAAATGGTAGTAAGTATTTGGTTGCGTATGGTTAGGCGCAACGATTGTTTTATAAGCTGCCACCGGAAGCGGGTTTTAAGTAAAAAACCGCTAACCAAAATACAAATCATGATGGCTAAAAAGGTGCCAAACAGGTAGGCAAAAAGGGTAACAAGCTCAAATAAAATGTTGCCTTCTTTTATGTACAAAATCAACTTATTATTGCCTGCATTATACCACATTTGGCTATAACTGGCACTTTTTACCAGCTCAACATCGCCCAATATTTTTTTACCCGCCGGCAGTTGATTTATAAAGTTATAATCGCCCCGGTTAGTAATTAATTTACCTTTTTGGTAAACTGCATATGAGTAGCCATTAGCCTGTTCGTTGTTGCTTTCCCTTACCTGCCTAAACAATTCAGGCGATAATGCCTCGCTCTGAAACCGCTTTGGGTTTACTACCAAAAAAAAATACCCCCTGATATTGCCATTGTAATCTTTTATATCGTTTTGAAAAATGTAGCTATAGCTATCAAAATCGGCCTCATGGTAATAAAGGCCGGCCACATCGGTTAGTTTGCTTTGGTTTAAAATAATATTGGTAAGCAGGTTGTAGCTTATTAGGTCATCGTTAAAAAGCGGTTCAAATTTTTTATTAAAAGTATAAATGTGGGTATCGTACTTATTCATATAGCCCGAAAAACCTTCGCTCAGCAAGCTATCTTTAAAATTACGGTTGCTTACCTGCGAAGTAAGCTTTTCAAAATTATCGGCCAAAAATGCGTTGGTAAAACTTAATACGCCAATGCTTAAAATATTTTGCCCCGATGGGTTGGTTTGCATAGCCAAATCTTCGGCCTTCCGCTTTCGTATCAGTAGTTCCTGGGCCTGGTTTTGATAAATAATAAGCAACGATATAGAGGAAGTAAAAAAAATAATCCATACGAGAAAGAACGACGAACGGAGCAACGGCTTTAATAAATCGGCCGGGCGCTGTTCCACTATAAACAGGTATAACAATAACCAACCCAGCACAAACAGGTTACTTTCTATATAATTGTTTTTAAAAAAAACGGATAGATAAAATAACCCCAATAACGCTACCAACAGGTATTTGCCCCACGGCGGCAGGTTAACAAGCTTATAAAACAATATTATTACTAGGTGCGAAAGATTAAAAAACGACAAGGTTAAAAAACATAATATAAAAAAACTAATAAAGGTGTACACCGTTAGCCCAAAAAAATTGCTGATGTTAAACGAAATTTTCGCATCCACAATCAAGCTGCGTACTACACCCGCAGTAGCAAACGACATAGCAATTAATACAATGGCCAGCATGGCCCCTGCTACCCAGGTCAATGTTGTTTTAACCGGCTTAATTTGTTGCACAATACCAACGCAGTTGAGCTTAAAAAAAATTATAAACCAATAAATAAGTATGGTATTAACTAACAGATCGCCCAAAGAAGGATGTAGGTAATTAGATGCATATACTATTGAATCGAACAGCTCAAACTTATGGTACGTAAAGGGTATGGGTAAATAATAACTTACTGCCCTTAGCGCAGTTATTACTACCACCAAAAACACAAAGCCAGCCAAAGGGCGTTGCTTTTTTGAAAGCTCGCCGGCCACAACATGAAAAAAAATAAGCACAAAAACGAGGGAAGCCAATCGAAGCACCAGGCTATAAATATCAGTGGGCGGCTTTGAGATGTTTTCTTTTGGTTGTAGTCCAAAAAGGGGTTTTCCGTCGCCGTTGCGCACTACAATGGCTGCATTACTACCTGCCAAAATAAATCGGTCGCTAAGGCCTGGTATGCCCGGAAAATTGGTTTTTAAATATTTTGTTTCTACAAAATAGTTCCAGCGCAGGGGCACAAGCCCAATGATGATAACCTGTTGGCCGTCCAAAAAAAATGATTCCTTTACCAGTTCAAATTCGCCATTGGGGTATACTACAAAGTGCTTACCATCGGGCCGGTCAAAGTCCCGTGGTTGCGGCACCACCTGTTGGGTGTTCCAATATCGCAATTGCGGATTGCTATACGAAGTTTGTGTATAAACAAATAATTTTGGCCTATCAGGGGTAAGCCACAATGTGTATTGATTGCCCAACCTGCCATTTGCAATGGCCTGTAATAATGCGCCGTCCGATGAAAATGCTTCTATTTCCTTTTCGTTGTTTACAATGTATTTTTCAAATTGCAGCTTAACCCGTGAGGGCGACGAAGTGTATGACCAATAATTAATAAATATAAACGAAAGTGTGTATAGCCAGGCTGCAGTAATAAGCAGGTAGCCGTTTTTGAAAGTGCTTTTTTGTAGGGTTTCTATCAAGTGGTTTTGTTTTTCTTAATGGCGTTCCACATGTCATCCATCTCCTGCAGGGTCATATTGGCCAGCATTTTTCCCTGTTGTTGGGCAGCTGCTTCCATGGCCATAAAGCGCGTCATAAATTTTTTATTTGTCTTTTCCAATACTCCTTCGGCGTCAATTTGCAAAAATCGTGCGTAATTAATAAGGCTAAACAATACGTCGCCAAACTCTTCTTCAATATGTGCCTTATCATTGCTTTCTTCAGCCTCCTTTAGTTCAAGTAGCTCCTCTTCCACCTTTTTCCATACGTCTGCTTTGTTGTCCCACTCAAAACCAACCTGCTTTGCTTTTTCCTGTATACGAATGGCTTTTACCACCGCGGGCAAGCCTTTGGGTACACCGCCTAACACGGTCTTCTTTCCTTCGCGCAATTTTAGTTGTTCCCAATTTTTCTTTACGTCATCTTCACTGGTAACTTTTACATCGCCATAAATATGGGGGTGCCGGTACACCAGTTTTTTACTTATTCCTTCCAATACATCACCTAGGGTAAACTGCCCCTGCTCCTCACCAATTTTTGCATAAAAAATAAGATGAAGCATTATATCACCCAATTCTTCTTTAATTCCCTGCCAATCGTTATTGCTAATGGCGTCGGTCAACTCGTATGTCTCTTCTATAGTTAATGGCCTAAGGGTGTCAATGGTTTGTTTTTTATCCCACGGGCATTGTTGCCGTAACTCATCCATTATTTTAACCAATCCTAAAAAATTCTCTTCCAGTGTAGCCATAATTTTTGTTTTAAATAGTAAATATAACCTTCCGGTTAAGTCTGGCACCTTGCCATTAGGGTAAAAATGTAAAACAAAATAACTGTTGATGGAATACAATTGTTAAAAAAACAATAGTGGCGTTACCATTTTGCCAATACAGCGCAAATTTAGCTGCCTATGTTTTTTCATTAACACATATGCGTTTATTTTTGACAGTTAATAAAGTTTAATGAAAATAATCCTGGTCATTTCCATAGTACTTGCATCAAGTTTAGGTGCCTCGTGCCAGTACTATTATTTAGATGTTGTTGGCACACGCCAAACCAACGAACAACATAAAAAACTGGCACAGACAGGGTTTAAAAAGGTAATGGCCAGTAGCTTTGAAGGAAATAGTCAGCCATCTACCGATTTTAAGCTTGAACAAACCATTACTAATAACGGTACTGTAGTAGTTACCAATAGTGCTACCGTTAATTCGGGCGAAGCTTTTTTTACCAGTTACTTTACCAACAACCTGCTTGTAAAAACGGTTGATAGCAGCAACAATGCTATTAATAGTGTTTTATACAAGTACAATGATAATGGAAATTTGGAGGCCACCACCGCCACCAACCGCGATTTTGATGGCACCTTAATATCCACAGAGCAACATGTTTGGAGCTATTACACCAACGGTAAGCCCGCACAGATGGTAAAAATTATTAACAACACCGATAGCCTTTTTATAAAATTTATATTAGATGAAGCAGGGAATGTAGGCGAAGAAAAATGGTTTAAAAACGATCGCCTTTCTGAAAACTGGTATTACTTTTTTAACAACGCTAACAACCTGACTGATATAGTACGTTACAATAGAAAGGCAAAGCAGATGCTGCCCGACTTTATGTTTGAATACGATGCAGCAGGTATGATAACCCAAATGATACAAACACAAAGCGTAAATGCCAACTATTTAATATGGCGTTATGTGTACAACCCAAACGGACTTAAACAAAGGGAAATTGTATTTAACAAACAAAAAGAGTTGCTTGGCAAAATAGAATACAACTACCAATAATTGCCATTGTGCAAATAGCCGGCCCTGCCTATTATATTTACGGTATATTAGTAAGGTTACCCAAATACTGCATTTGGCCACACTATTTAATATTTAAAATTTGGGCTGTACGTGTTTAGTTTTTATAAAACTGTAAGCCTTTTGACCGAATACCTAAAAAAGGTATTATTTTATTTTTTCGTTGTTTCCCTTAAAGGGAAATACGTTTCCATATTTGGGCAAATAAAAATTTAAATCGCTAAAAACCAATACCACATTGCTTTGCAAGCTTACATATTTATCCCTTTAAGAGAAATTAGGTACGGGACAGCCCAATGTCCTTTTAGGGTATCAAAATAATTAACATAAAAAATAAATTACCTGCCGCTATCACAACATTTTTTTGAAAGGGCTCGTTTTAAAGCAAAACAGCAAGGAAATATTTACGATCAATTCAAAAATCATTACACTGGAAAACATTATGCATAGTGCAGGCTTTAATGTAATAGTTGGATCATTTGAAAAAAATGGAAACACTTATTACGCTATCATTACCTGCCCATTACAAAATAATAAAGAAAAAACAGGGCCAATCACTTATAAGGTGCTCCTTTCATCCCCAGGCAAATCAACCGTATCGTGTACAATAAAACAGGATGACAGCGGCTGTTGGATACCTGACAAACGTAGGGCAATTGACCCTTGGATAGCCGATAGTATTGGTTGTATTATTGAAGAAAAAATTTTGAAGAACAAGTAAAGCTACCTCCAAACCGGAGCCTGCTTTACACGGCAGTGCATTATAACCAACAATATTATTTATTGGCAAATAAATTTACAAACAAGGTTTCAGGCGTAAAATATACACTCATCGGCAATAACAGTTAAGCCTTTAAACACCTGTATAATGCGGGCTACTACCACAACATCGCGTTGGCAATAGGCAACTATCCGTTCAAGGTCTTTTTGTATATAATAAACATCCTGCACCATACTGCCGTCAATATCGGTTTTACTGGTGGGCACCCCCAACACATTGGCCAGCAGGTTTAGCGATGTGTAGTTTTTATAGTCGCCAAACTTCCACCATTGCAGCGTATCAACCATATTAATTTCCCAGGGCTTTGCGCCGTGTAATTGAAATGACGGGGGAAGATCAATTTTATTTATAAGCATGCGACGTGCTAAAAAAGGAATGTCAAACTCGCGAATGTTGTGACCTGCAAACTTAAAAGACCGGTTTTTTTCTGAAAAAAGCCGCACCAGTTCCAAAAAATTTATCAACACATCGTGCTCATCATCACTGTAAATACTCTTTATTTTCAGGCAGGTTTTTCCCCTTTTATCCACATAAAAAAAACCGGTAGAAATACATATTACTTTAGCAAATTCTGCAAAAATACCGGCCTTTTGCCGGTAGCTGTCGGGCATGGAAAAATTTTCTGGCACCGTTTTTGAAATTTTGTCTGAAAATAATTTTTGCCATTCCGGCGGTAACAAATCAAACGATGGCACCATAGGTACCGTTTCAATATCAATAAGTAACAAATCCAATAAAGAATTACTATGGGCTGACACTTTACTTTTTTTTAATTTTATAATCTTATAACAGGCTATTTAAACAACTATTATTATGAGCTACACACCACAAAATTCTGGAAATCCCACCTCGCCTACTACCTCACCCAAACGCGACGACCGAAAACTAATTTACGGTATTTTAATTGTTGCATTGTTAGGTACCTGGGCGTACATCATTTACGATAAAAATAAAACCAAGGAATCTATTTCGCAACTGCAAATGGAATATACTAATGTTGACAGTGCCCGTAATGTAATAGAACAGGAATATAACGATGCCCTGGCACGATTGGATACTGCTACCGGCAACAATACGGAGTTACAAGGCAGCCTGTCGGAGCGCCAGTCGGAGATCAACAATTTGAAAAAGCAGATTTCCAGTATTACCAGCAATAAAAATGCTACTGCTTCGGAATTGTCACAGGCCCGTAAACTAATTGGCCAGTTGAACGGTAAAATTGGCGAAATGGTGGCCGAAATTGACCGGCTAAAAGGAGAAAACCAGGTACTAAGCAGCACTAACCAGGATTTAAATACACAAAAAACACAGTTGACCACCGAAAAACAGCAGTTAGCTGAAAACCTTACTACCACAGAAGCAGCCAAAAGGCAAGTGGAAGATGTTGCCTCTACCCTTCATGCATCTAACATGAACATAACCCCGATTGATATAAAAAATAGTGGTAAAGAAAAACAAACAACCACCGCTAAAAGAGTAGATATGTTGCGTATTTCCTTTAATCTTGATGAAAACAGGGTTTCAACCAGCGGTACAAAGGAACTATTTGTATCGGTTATTGCGCCTAACGGCCAACCGGTAGTTATAGGTAGCAACAGTGGTACTTTTGATACACGCGAGGAAGGTAACAAACCCTACACAAGCAAAGTATTGGTACAATACGAGCAGGGTAAAAAAATGAATGTAAGCTTTGACTGGAAGCAGGATGGTAAGTACCAAACCGGCGAGTATAAAATTTATGTTTACCACAATGGTTATAAAATTGGCGAAGGTGTAAAAAATTTAAAGAAAGGCGGTTTGTTCGGATAATGTAAAAAGCAAATTTGTGTTCAAGGCTTTCATAGTGTAAAACTATGGAAGCTTTTTTTTAGTAATAAAAGGAATGACTATCATAATCAGGTTCTGATATTCTACTACCGGTTTTTATAGCTGTTTTTACCAGTCGTTGCCCTCGGGGCTAACGCCCCGCCAAAAAGTTTCGTCGGGCTGGCAGTTGCCCGGGCGCACTCTCATACCATTGGTAATTTTATTCAGCCTTTTTTATTATAGTTTTATATTCAGCTTTGAGTGTACCACGCGGCGGATAATGATTAGAAACGGTAGGAATAATTGAAAATATTTATTGTCATTGCCAATTGCATGTCAAGACAATTTATTTATAACAACGCCCTAAGCGATGCCCTGCCAGTATGTATAGTACGGGTTGAACCAGGTTTTCGGCCTTCATATTGAAAGCTAAGCTCAAGGTTATTACCAAGGCGCTTTACCAGGTCAATATTCCACAAATAGTTTTTTCCTGGCAACAAAGCATCCAGCATTATATAGCTAACGGTGCTATTGACCGCACCAGTGTAATCAATTTTGCTATAAGTAAATTTACCGTTAAGGCTTATACTGTTTGCAGCATTGTATTTGCTTTCAACAGTAAAGCTATTGTTAGTTGATGTTTCGCCACCGTTTAAGGGGCTGTTTTGTTTATGGTTATACTGGTAGCCGGTAACAAACCGTAAAGTGGTACCGCGGGTGTAGGTAAAACCAGGCTCGCTGACAACCGATTGTATATTATAATTTCGGTTGGCAAACGAGGGTGTTGCCAGCGCGTTATTGCCCAGCTTTTGCACCAATTCTATACCAAATTGCCGGGTAATGTTACACCTGCCCTTTATGCTCCAATCGTTTACCTGCCTGCTTTCAAAACCGTAGGTTAGCAGTGCCTTGTTATAATTGCGGCTATTACTAACATCTATACCCCATTTTGAACTAAAACGATTAAACGAAACCGTATTGGCCACTGCGTTGTTAAGGGTAATAAGCGATGTATCGGCAATGCCGCCCTTAAACGGATTAAAAACAACCGACCCGGTATTTAAAACCTTTTTGGCTACCTGTAGCGTAGACTGAAGATTGAACCTTCCCAATACATTGGCCCATTTTTTATTTCGATATTGGGCCAGCAGGTTTTTTGGGCTAAGCGTTAACGAGTAATTGAGTTGCGTATAATTGGCCTTTACAAATTGGTTGGTAGGTGTAAACACCCGTATATATTTTGCCTGGTCCTGAAAAACCGCCGTTTCAAATTCGTTGATCTGTGGTATATCATCGCCATTATAATCATTCCAGGCAAATTCGCCCCTGCCAGCCGGCACTTCTAAATACGAAAAGTCCCGCCGTTGCTCCTGCCCCGAACCCATTTCGTACAACACATTACCAGTTACAAAACCCTTCCATTCGTTAATAGCATACTCAGCACGGCCCAGTAAACTGTTTTCGGGGGTAAGGTTGGTAAACTGTGTATTTTTTATGTTTAATAGGCGGTATGTAATATTGGTTCTAAGCTGGTGGTGGCTATTGCCTAAAAATTCGGCCGACAGTGTAAAGTTCTGACTTTGGTCCGTGGCTAATAACTGCTTACCAACAGGCAATTGGTTTTTGCGGGTAAAATAGCTTAGGCTAAAGCGGTTATCTTTTAGCTGGTTGGTTTTAATAAATGCCGAAAAGTTAGTAAACGCAAAACTTAAGGGGCTAATAGTATCGGTTAATTTATTGCGTACCTCGTTGTATTCAATAAAAAAATTTGAACCAAACGTAAAGCCGTTTAATTTCTCAAAGGTTTTAGAAAAGTCAATAGAGGGTCGTAAAAAAAATCCTTCACTGGTAGCAGCGTTACTATTGGTAAGTGAAAATACATTGTTTACCAGCCAGCCCTGTATGTTTTGTTTGTGATCTATTTCGTGCCTGGCACCTTTAAAATTGTCGCTACGCAGGTAACTGGTAAAGCGGTATTGAACGTAGTTTTGCCTTTTGTCGGCCAGTTTTAGCGTAAGGCTGGGTAGTTGTTCGGTGGCAGCAACCGGCAGGTAATCGAGGCCCCAGTTCCGGTAAAATTCTACCGCCCGTAACCGTTCCAAAGGCCGAAAATTTTTGTGCACATATTCGTACCCTGCATTGGTTTGTAAAGCTAAAGCTGACTTACCGCCTACATTAATGTTGTTGGTATAGTTAACTTTTGCAGCAAGGCCCTTATTATCGGCTTTATCGTTTATCGAAAACGTGTTCGCATCGTAGTTACTACTGGCCACTTCAGTTGTTAACAGGCTCTCATCCCCAATTTTATACGAAGCGCTTATTGATAATACCTGTAGTTTTTTGGGCGTAACTAAAAAAGTGGCAGGCTCAAAATTGCCCTGCGGCATATTATTAAGCGGCCTTATCCATTTATATACTTTGCCATTGGCTGCATTAAAATCGTTTATATAGTTGCCCCGGCCAAAACCAACTTCAATAAAGCCCAGGGCATATTTTGCGCGGTCCTTATCCGTACTAAAAACATATATGGAGTCGGTGGTGCCATTATAAGCCGTATCAATCCGCGCATATAATATTTTGCCCACGTCAAAACTATCCAATACGGCCGATGGGTAAAAAGCTTTATTAACGCTATCGCCAATAGCATTTAAAAATTGTTTCTGCCGGTTATCGAGCGATTGGTTGATGGGCGAATTTTTTGCATCGCTGTTGTTATAGGCCGAAACGGTAACAGCAAGCCGTTTGTTGATTACGGTTTCGTTGCTTGCAAATAATAATGCGTTAAGATAGTTACGGTCGGCATATTCAAACTCTACCTGTATGCGGCTATCTTTTGTGACCATGCGGCGAGGGGTAAACGATATTTCGGCGGTGTTGTAGTTGATTACATAATCCTGGTCTTCGCCACGTTGCAATAACTGCCCATCAATAAACACCCTTTCGGTAGCGGCAAGCACAATAAAAAAAAACTCGTTGTTGGCACCCTGTAAACGGTAAGGCCCCTGGTTGCCCTCTAACCCCTGAAAAATATTGCGGGTAAACTTACCTTTTGCCACAGCACCACTAATTATTGTTTTATTAATTAATGTTGGCCCCGGTTTGGAAGTGGTGCTGTAGGATATGCCCTGGGCCCGTTTGTAAAAATTTAAAAAGTACGACTGGTTTTGCCTTATATCAATATCGCCCAGATTAGCTTCCCATCCATTTTTTTTAAATTGAAGCCACACCCTGTCAAATTCGTTTAGCTGCTGGGTAGTTCCATCGGGTTGTATGGGTATATTATTGTCGGTAATGGCTGCAGCCACCTGTATACTATCGCCTAACAACCCATTTAGTTGAAGATTAAACTGGGAGTTTACCACCACATCCTGGTTATTGCCAAAACTAAGTGCCCGTGCAAAACTTCCATTATAATTCATAGTACCAAAATCAAAAAGGCCAGCTACGTTGCCCGGATTTCCATTTCGGTTAAATACAAAGGGTGCTGCTTTAAAATTATTTACTATACTATCGTAAGTGTAGCGGCGTGCTGTGGCATTTAGCCGGTAAGGAAAAACACGGTACATTATGTGTACACTATCCATTGGGGGCTGTTTTTTCCAGCTAAGAACAGCATTTATAAGGTCGATATGGTAATAAGTGGTGTCAACTTCTTTAATAAAAAAGGTACGCGGAACAATACTAAAACTGTCTAACCGCTGGCTTACCTGCACAGCAATTATTTTGCTTCGCAGGTTGCTTAGGTTATAAGGTTGCGCAAAGCCCTTATTAGTAAACGCCACACAACACGCCAACACCAATATATTTTTTGCTAAGGTCAAACACAAACTTATCTATGTAAAATTAAACCAAATAGGCGCTGCTGTTTTTAATGCATGTGACAAATATAGGATGGTTTTGGCTGCATGACCGTTTTACACACTTACCACCACTTGTATAACTGCGGCTTTGTAAACTTATTGGCTTTACTGCCTAAGCCACGGCAGATTCCCTTACAAAAACACGGGCTATAACTATTGCAAACACTATATAAAATAATTAACCCCTGATGTTATCAGGGGTTAATTGTTGAGTACAAATGACAGTATATATTAAATTTTAAAAAGTGGCGAGTAGCCTTGTAGCTGGTTTTGTAAAAAGCGAAAAAGCATTTTGAGTATTAGTAAAAAGCGGGTACTATAAAAATACTTAAATGGCTATTTGCTTTTCAACCATCATTTTACGCATATTTATTAAACCGTACCGCATACGGCCTAAAGCGGTGTTGATGCTACAGTTGGTCATTTCGGCAATTTCTTTAAAGCTTAAATCGGCGTAATGCCTTAACACAATCACTTCGCGCTGCTCCTCGGGCAACATATCAAGCAATCGGCGAACCCTGTCGTGGCTTTGGCCTTTCATCATACCTGTTTCAGGGCTGTCTTCACTATGGTTGAGGGTTTCAAAAATGTCACGATCATCGCTGGTTTTAATTGAAGGGCTACGTTTTATTTTTCTAAAATAATCTACACACAAGTTGTGCGAAATGCGCAACGCCCATGGCAAAAACTTACCTTCTTCGGTGTACTTGTTGTTTCGGATAGTGTCTATCACCTTAATAAACACATCTTGAAAAAGATCTTCGGCCAGGTACTTATCTTTTACCAAAAACAAAATAGATGAATAAATTTTGTCTTTGTAACGATTAATAAGTACTTCAAGAGCCTGTCCGTTTCCTTGTTGAAAAAACTGAACTAGTTGTGTGTCAGTTGCCTGGGTAATTGTTTTCATAAAATCCGCGATTGATTGGTTAGGATGGGTGGATAATTGTTTAGAATACATGGATACTTTTTTACGTAAATAACCTTTCATTTTTGAAAAAAACCCTTGAATTTGTTTTCCGGAAAAACTTGTTTCCAAGCCGTGTCTTTTTCTCAATTTTGGACGCCTGCTATTTACATGTTGTAAAGTTGTAACATTCATTTCACAGACGGTGCCTTATATGGGTACAACCATACCCGTAAAAGGCATTGTTATTTTTAAATTTAATCGTGCCAATTTTTAAGCAAAAAAAAATAAAATGGAAAGTGTCTTCTGATAAAAAAAATAAAATATTGTTGCAACCCTTACCAGTGAGGCATTACAGAGGTTTTATACAAAACATATAAGTAATATTTATAGGAGGTTTTAACGATACACTTATAGGGAGAATTATTAGATTTTAAGGCACTTTTAACTTTTATACCTTTTTGGAGTATTGGCCCAAAAAATTTTGGGGAAAATTCAGCCCGGTACTTTCGACCTTATTTTGGTTATTATACCCACCCGGCACGGGCAGTTGGTGTTACAGAAAGGCTGGCAAAATCGCCTGCGAGAAATTTATAGTACGCCGTTATAGCAATCATACCGGCGTTGTCGGTACAATATTCAAATTTGGGAATAAAGGTTTGCCAGCCGTGCGCCATACCGGTTAATACAAGGGTGTTTCGCAAACCGCTGTTAGCGCTAACGCCGCCAGCAATGCAAACCTGCTTAATACCCGTTTGGTCAGCTGCCTTTATTAACTTATTAATTAAAATAGAAATAATCCGGCTTTGAATAGAGGCACAGATATCGGCCATGTTTTTTTCAATAAAACTGCTGTCTTTGCCTGTTTCATTTTTTAAGAAATAAAGAATGGACGTTTTAAGCCCGCTAAAACTAAAATTGAGGCCAGGTATCCTGGGTTCGGGAAACGCAAACCGGTGCTCATTTCCATCCCTGGCATACTTATCAATCAATGGCCCTCCAGGGTACGGCAAACCAAGTAATTTTGCGCTTTTATCAAAAGCTTCGCCTGCTGCATCGTCAATGGTTTGCCCTATTACTGTAAGCTGGTAAGGGCTGTTACAAACCACAATTTGTGTATGTCCACCGCTTACAGTAAGGCATAAAAAAGGAAAAGTTGGCTTTGGATCGTCAATTAAATTAGCCAGCACGTGGGCCTGCATGTGGTGCACCGTTAGCAATGGCTTATCAAACGCCAGCGCCATCGATTTTGCAAACTGTGCGCCCACCAGCAAACTTCCTATAAGCCCTGGTGCCTGCGTAAAGGCAAATGCATTTACCTGCTCAAGGGTAATAACTGCTTTTGCCAACGCAGCATCAACCACCGGTACAATATGTTGAATATGGGCGCGGCTGGCCAGTTCGGGTACTACCCCGCCATACTGCCCGTGAATTTTTTGCGTTGCCACAAAATTAGAAAGCATGTTGCCATCGCAACAAACGGCCGCACTGGTATCGTCGCACGATGATTCTATTGCAAGTATATAAATCATAAACCCAACAGATCAATTAAGGGTAAGTAAAAACGCCGTAAAATATGCCATGCTCGAGGCCTGCAGGTCACTTCATACGTATAGCCACAACGGGGTCTAACCGTGCCGCAGTAGTAGCCGGTATTATACCCGATAAAACACCCACCACTACGCAAATCCCAATAGCCAGCGATAATGTTTCAACAGAGATATTGATCGGGAAAGGCAGAAAAGCACTCAACGCTTTTGTCAATAAAAACACCAGCAATAGTCCTATTAATCCGCCTACAAGGCACAAAAACGAACTCTCCAGCAAAAATTCGGTAAGTATAGTAGAGCTTTTTGCACCAATGGCTTTTTTCAATCCTATTTGGCTGGTACGCTCCCTAACGGTTACAAACATAATATTGGCCACGCCAAAGGCGCCCACAATTAACGACAATACTGCTATGGCCCATCCACCAAGATTAACCGAGCCAAATACGCTATCCATTTGTTTGCTGAACATATTTATGTCGTTCAGCGCAAAATCATCTTCATCGCGGGGGCCAAGCCTGTGTAACGACCGCATAATACCCCGCAGTTCATCAACAAGTGCATCTGACGATACACCCTGCCTTCCTTTTACCATAATTAATGGGCTGTTAAATTCAACCACTACAAGGCTTGCTAACATTTTATAAGGAAGCACTATTGCTTCATCAAACTGCCAGGCGCCCGCAAAACTGGTTCCCTGCTTTTTTATTACCCCGATTACAGTAAAATTCTTGCCCTTGTATTTAACTTCTTTACCCACTGCATTCTCCGGATTGCCAAACAGGTTTTCGGCGTTGGTAAAACCCATTACTGTTACCGGAGCCCCCTGGTTAAACTCACTTTCGCTAATGTACCGGCCATATTGCACCGGCACTGTTACAATTTGGCTAAACCCACCGGTTACCCCAAAACTTTGAGCACCATCTACTACAAGGTCGTTGTGTTCAAGATTACTTTGGGTGCGAATAGTATATGCTGACGCATCGCTTAATTGCGAACGCATCGATATATTGTTCATTTCTCTAAAAGTAGGGTAAGGCCTTTTCACATATTTCCACCAGGGAAAGCTTCCCGGATCGCCACCATATTGCCATTTATCTACATAAATAGTATTGCTACCAAGACTTTTTATGTCGGCCTGCACTTTTGACTTTAAGCTTTCTATGGTTGCCAGTACCCCAATAATGCAAAAAATACCTATGGTAATTCCAAACAGCGATAAAAAGGTACGTAGTTTATTGTTTTTCAATTCTTCCAATGCCATCTTAAAACTGTTCCAAACAATACTTAGGGTAGTGAACATGTTTCAAAAATAAAAAACTATTTACATTACAAGCCAACTATCATATCTATAATCGAAAAAAATTTCTTAAAAGGCAACTATGGCCATATTAACGGCCATTGAACCACAAGAGGGTGAAGGCAAAAAGTTACTTTGCCCGGCAGCTAAGGGTAATTTTTGAGAAGATTTAAAGACTGAATTTTATTATGGACATTCCTGCTTTAGAACTTTAGCGTGTAATGTTATGGATTGCAAAATATTAGGTACCAGTTGATATTTACTCACGTTCGTTAGTTATTTTTGCACCGATTTTAAAATACAAAATTGTATATATGACCTTTAAACAAATGTTTACCTCTTCCATAGGCAAAAAATTTGTAATGGCGCTCACGGGCATCTTTCTTATTAGTTTTTTAGTAGTACATGTTGGCTTAAATGCAACGATATGGGCCAACGACAATGGCGAAATGTTTAATGCCGGAGCGCATTTTATGGGTTCTACGATAGTAGTTAGGATTATGGAAGTGGGGCTTTTTGGCGGCATCATACTTCACCTTGCGCAAGGGTACCTTTTAACACTTGAAAACCAAAAGAAACGAGCTGTAAAATATGCCGTCAATTATGGTAACCGTGGTAGCAAATGGTATAGCAGAAGCATGGGTTTACTGGGAACATTATTATTGTTGTTCCTGATTATGCACATGTACCATTTCTGGATTCCCTCAAGGTTTGGTGGTATAGGCAATGTTACCCCATTAAGCGAAGTAGCATACGTAGGCATGACAAAGCCTTATCATAACTTATTTGCCGAAATGGTCAATGTTTTTCAAAATCCTGTTGTGGTGGTTTTATATGTTGCTGGTTGCATATCGTTGGCTTACCATCTTTTACATGGCTTTCAAAGTGCGTTTAGAACTGTTGGTGTTAGCAATAAAAAATACTTAGGTTTATTAAATGCCACAGGTGTTGGTTTTTCGTTGATTGTTACAGCAGCCTTTGCCATGATGCCCGTTAGTATGTATTTGGGCTGGATAACCTACGCACCAGCAGGTGGATAGGTACAGGATAATTGAGTGTTTTTGCAATATTTTATAAACAAAGTTTTTAGGACACAGGTCAATACAGCTAGCTTTGAAACAATATGCCTTGCACAACCGTTTTATAATTAAGTAGATGAAGCCAAATTTAACGGGGTTCATATTTCTTTTCTATTTACGCTCTATTTCATAATAACCATAGTAAGCTAAATTTTTATAACGCTAATTTTTTAAAATATGCTAGATGCAAAAATACCATCGGGTGACATGGAAAAAAAGTGGACACACTATAAAGACCATTGTAAACTGGTGAACCCGGCCAACAAGCGAAAAATGGAGATCATAGTAGTGGGAACAGGTTTGGCAGGCGCTTCTGCCGCAGCTTCGCTTGGCGAGATGGGTTATAAAGTAAAAGCATTTTGTTTTCAGGATAGTCCCCGCCGTGCACACAGTATTGCAGCACAGGGTGGCATCAATGCTGCCAAAAACTATCAAAACGATGGTGACAGCGTGTTTAGGTTATTTTACGATACCATTAAGGGTGGCGACTACCGCAGCCGCGAAGGCAATGTACACCGTTTGGCCGAAGTTAGTACCAGCATTATAGACCAGTGTGTTGCACAAGGGGTTCCCTTTGCCCGCGAATATGGTGGATTGCTAAGCAACCGCTCGTTTGGTGGCACACAGGTACAACGTACGTTTTATGCAGCAGGCCAAACCGGTCAGCAATTACTTATAGGAGCCTACCAGGCATTGGAGCGGCAGGTGGCCCTCGGCAATGTAAAAATGTATGCCCGCCACGAAATGCACGATATTGTAACCATTGATGGTAAGGCACGTGGTATTATAGCCCGTAACCTTGTTAACGGACAATTGGAAAGGCATGCAGGCCACGCAGTATTGTTATGCACCGGTGGTTATGGTAATGTATTTTATCTATCAACCAATGCTATGGGCAGCAATGTTACTGCCGCATGGAAGGCCCACAGAAAAGGCGCCTTTTTTGCCAACCCTTGTTTTACGCAAATACATCCTACCTGTATTCCGGTTAGTGGCGACCACCAAAGTAAACTTACGCTTATGAGCGAAAGCTTGCGTAACGATGGCCGCATATGGGTACCTAAAAAACAAAACGATACGCGCAAGGCCAACGATATACCCGAAGAAGAACGAGATTATTATTTGGAAAGAAGATACCCCGCCTTTGGAAACCTTGTACCACGCGATGTGGCCTCAAGGGCAGCCAAAGAAAGGTGCGATGCCGGACACGGTGTGGGTACCAGCCGCCAGGCGGTATATCTTGATTATGCTGCAGCTATTGAGCGATATGGTAACATTGAAGCAGGTAAAAAAGATATGCACAATGTTGACAATGCTACGATAGTAAGCATGGGCAAAGAAGTAGTAAAGGAGAAGTACGGTAACCTGTTTGACATGTATGAAAAAATTACCGGCGAAAACCCTTATGAGCTGCCAATGCGTATTTTTCCGGCAGTACATTACACCATGGGAGGCCTTTGGGTAGATTACGAGCTGCAAACCAACGTTACCGGTTTATATGCCCTGGGCGAATGTAACTTTAGCGATCATGGTGCCAACAGGTTAGGTGCATCGGCACTTATGCAAGGCCTTGCCGATGGATATTTTGTAGCTCCCTATACAGTGGGAAACTACCTGGCCGATGATATAAGGACTGCATTACCATCAACCGATCATGAAGCCTTTATTACTACCGAAAAAGAAGTAGAAGAAAGGATTAAGCAATTGAAAAACATCAACGGTACAAAAACAGTTGAAAGCTTTCACAAGCGCCTTGGTAAAATAATCTGGGATAAATGTGGCATGGCCCGCGATGAGCAGGGATTGAAACAGGCCATTGAAGATTTGAAGCAACTGAAACAGGAATTTTATAGTGACCTGAGAATTCCCGGCGAAATTGATGAAATGAACTCCGAACTGGATAAAGCAACCCGTGTGGCCGACTTTATAGAGTTAGGAGAATTAATGTGCCTTGATGCTTTAAGCAGAAACGAAAGTTGTGGTGGTCATTTTAGGGAAGAATACCAGACTGAAGAAGGCGAAGCACTGCGTGACGATGCAAATTATATGTATGTTGCAGCCTGGCAATACCAGGGCGATCATAACTGGCAATTACATAAAGAGCCCTTGGAATACGAAGTAGTAAAGCCAACACAACGAAGCTATAAGTAAACGGAAAGGTGATTTGATTACAAAGAAAAACAGGTGAATAGATGGAACATTACAATATGAATTTGACGCTGAAAGTTTGGCGTCAAAAAAACAATAAGAGCAAGGGCAACTTCGAAACGCACAAAGTGAATGACATTTCAAGCGAAATGTCGTTTCTTGAAATGTTTGATGTATTGAACGAGGAACTTGTTGCCACTGGCAAATCCCCTATTGCATTTGACCATGATTGCCGCGAAGGTATTTGCGGTTCATGCTCCATGTATATTAATGGTAAACCGCACGGTCCGTGGGAAGGAACCACTACCTGCCAATTACACATGCGTGCTTTTAAAAATGGCGACACCATTGTGGTTGAGCCATGGAGAGCCAACGCCTTCCCCGTAATAAAAGACCTTATTGTAGATCGCTCAGCCTTTGACAGAATAATACAAGCTGGTGGATTTATAAGCGTTAATACAGGTAATGCAGTGGACGGCAATTCCATACCTATTGACAAATACGACGCCGACCGTGCATTTTACGCGGCAGCTTGTATAGGTTGCGGAGCTTGTGTAGCAGCCTGCAAAAACAGCAGCGCTATGCTTTTTGTATCGGCTAAAGTATCACATCTTGCGTTATTACCGCAGGGTGGCCCCGAAAAAAATTCAAGGGCTATTAACATGGTATCGCAAATGGACCGCGAAGGTTTTGGCAGTTGTACCAACACAGGTGCCTGCGAAGCTACCTGCCCCAAAGAAATATCGATGACCAATATCGCCCGGTTAAATTACGAATACCTTGGTGCCTCATTGGTAGAAGAAGAAAGATAATCAACGCACGATTATAAAAAAGGTCATTCAATGAAGATTGGATGTCCTTTTTTATTTTTATAAAATGTTGTACACTATACCTGCCGATACACGCCATGGCCACGTTCATTTAAAAGTAGCCGATGTTAACAGGCCACTCGCCTTTTACCGCTACCTGTTGGGCTTTACCATTACAAAACGGTATGGAAGCGAGGCCGTTTTTTTGGCGGCCGGTAATTACCACCACCAAATTGGTTTAAATACATGGGAAAGTAAAAATGCTCCTCCGTTCCTTTTGTTCAGGACCGGGCTTTACCATTATGCCATTTTGTATAGCACCCGAAAAAAACTTGCAAAGGCGTATCAACAATTACTGCCGGGCGGCTATCTAATAACGGTTTGGCCAACCACGGTGTTTCGAAGGCTATTTATGTAAACGACCCCGATGGTAACGGTGTTGAATTATATTGGGACAAACCGCGTAAAAACTGGCCAATAGACAATAATGAAACCATGCAAATAATAACTAAACGGCTACATGTTGACGCTGTTTTAAAAGCGAGGGAACAACCTGGTGAATAATAGTAAGCAATGGTAGTGGAAGCAAGGTCATAAAGCGGTATGTAAAAAAGGTTTGAGCGTTATCTCCACATCAATAAACATTACTGATAAAAAAGTAATGGCATCTTTTAAAATCCGGCTAATTTAGTGCCCTGGTTTTAAAGTGTTATAAAACGCCGGTTTACCACTTACCGGTAAACAGATTAATCTTAAAAGGTAAAAAAGTATAAATGAAAAAAGCGGGTATTTTGGGTGGTGGGCAGTTGGGACGAATGCTATTGCAACAGGCGGCCAATTATGCGGTAGAGACCTACGTTATGGAAAACGATGAATTGTGCCCTTCGGCGCATTTGTGCCACCATTTTGTAAAGGGCGATATACAGGCGTATGACGATGTTTATAATTTTGGAAAAGGGCTGGACCTGCTTACTATAGAAATTGAAAGCGTAAATGTGGAGGCCCTTGAGCGGCTTGAGCAGGAAGGTGTAAAAGTTTTTCCTTCGGCGCAAGCCATAAAAACCATTAAAAATAAAATATTACAAAAGCAGTTTTATAAACAAAACGAAATACCCTCTGCCCCCTTCACCATTACTAATAATAAGGCCGAATTAAAGCAACAACATGAATTTTTACCTGCTGTACACAAATTAGCCATGGGTGGTTACGATGGCCGGGGTGTACAACTTATAAACAATGTAAGCGAAATTGACAATGGTTTTGATGAACCGGCGGTTTTGGAAAAAATGGTAAAAATTCAAAAGGAGATAGCCATTATTGTAGCCATGAATGCCCTGGGGCAAACGGCCATTTACCCACCTTCGGAAATGTTAGTTGACCCGCTGTTAAACCTGTTAGACTTTCAGTTAAGCCCTGCCTACATTACCAAAAACACCCTTTGGAAATGCGAAGCAATAGCTTTAAAAGTGGTTAAGTCGCTGGGCAGTGCAGGCATATTTGCAGTAGAATTGTTTGTAGATATCAACGATGAAGTATTGGTAAACGAAACCGCCCCACGGGTGCACAACAGCGGTCATCATACTATTGAAGCAAACTTTTGTAGCCAGTTCGATATGTTGTGGAGGGTAATGCTTGATTACCCGCTGGGAAATACCGCAGCAATTTTACCATCGGCCATTATTAATATTGTAGGGGCGCCCGGCCAAACAGGAAATGCAGTGTACAATGGACTTACCGAAGTGCTAACACTTGACAATGTGTTTGTTCATCTTTATGGAAAAAAACAAACCAAACCCGGCCGTAAAATGGGCCACGTAACTATTGTAAGCAACGAAAAACAGGAACTGATACACCAGGCCAACCGTATAAAACATACCCTGAAGGTAATTAGTGAGTAATTGTTAGATGGCAGGGGTTTTAGTTGATAATGGTGCAAACTTTGCCAAACGTTTATATTAATTTATAACCGTTGTATTAGGTAAAACAAAAGTTGTTAGTGACGTATTTTTTACGATCAGGGCACTACCGGTGTAAATCGTCCACATTGCAATTGCCATCATCAAACAAAAAAACCATCCAGATGTCAACACCACAAATAGGTATTATTATGGGCAGCGATAGCGATATGAACGTTATGCAGGCAGCAGCCGACATAGCCAAACAATTTGACGTGCCTTTTGAGGTTACGGTAGTGTCGGCACACCGCACTCCGTTGCGTATGGTTGACTATGCTACTAATGCAAAGCAACGGGGGCTACAAGTAATTATTGCCGGGGCCGGCGGCGCTGCCCACCTACCCGGTATGATAGCAGCCATTACTACCCTGCCGGTAATAGGCGTACCGGTTAAATCGTCCAACGGCCTTGATGGCTGGGACTCTATCCTTTCCATTTTACAAATGCCCAGCGGCGTACCCGTGGCTACGGTGGCGTTAAATGCCAGTAAAAATGCGGGCCTGTTAGCCGTACAAATACTTGCTTTACAAAACGAAGTATTGGCTTTAAAAATGGATGAATATAAAATTGAAATGCAGGAAAGTGTACTTGAAAAAGTGCAGGCCCTTAAAGATCATGGATGGCCCAACGGTTTTGATCAATAGAATGGCTTTTTGCCCTATCCTTCATTCATCTTTCAATATTCCAATGTCTTTTACCAATTGCTCCATGTCCAATTGTAAAAGGCCATTATAAATTCCCCGTAACTTTTTGTTTTCATCAACCAGCAAAATAGGTTCGGTATGTAAAAATTCGGTACTGTGTTTGGTAAAACCAAGGTCTTCCGCAGTAAAGTACTACCGGCGTGCCAGGTTGTATATCTCGCTTTTATTACCACTTAAAAAGTGTCAGTTGGCCAAGGTTATTTGGTTGGTAACGGCATGCTGCTTCCGTCGTGCTACATTATCTATGCATGATGTTACGCTATATGATAGCATCGCTTTTTGTTAACTTTTTTGCAATGCTTAGTTTGGTCCGTTGTAGCAGCAATTTCACCGCTTTTGCCGACATATTTATTATTTGCGTTACCTCCTGCTGTGGCCGGTCTTCTATTTTAGTTAGAATGATAGCAGTTTTTTGATTATCGGGCAGTGCATCAATAATGCCAGGCAATAGCTGAAAGCTTTCCTTATTTTCGGCATCAATAACGGGATGGCCAACAGTAACAACCCCGTTATGTGGCTGGCTGATAATGACATTAAATAATCGGGTTAAAAAGCCCAACCGCTTTTTTAACTGCTTTGCCTTTATAAAATCGGGGCATTGGTTAACCGCCATGCAATAAATCAATGTTTTAAGCTGGCCACCTGCTGGTTGTATTGGTGGTAATGCTGGTACACTTTATAAATACTTCCTGCGTTACATCCCGCGCATCGTGCGGGTTTAATACATAATGCAGGCATAGGTTATACACCAGTTTGCTGTACTGATGGTACACCTGTTGAAACTGCAGAATGCCAAACAGGTAACTTAGATCGTTTTAAAGGTTATAAATTTATAAGATAAGGTTTTAAATTAACTGTGAACCTGTGCCATGACCGAATAAATTGTGTGGGAAGTTATATTGATGTGGCCGCTAATGATAGTTGAATATTGTTATTGAAAGTAAAAGTGAGGCCTTTTTATAGTTACATAGACCGCTACAACAATAATAAAAAGTGTTACTGCTGCCCGTTCAACAAAAGCACAAAAGCCAACATCTACAAAAATTACCCGCAATAAAAACTTGCGGTGGGGGCAATAATCTATTTCTTTACAACTATGAATTTTTTAGAGGTAAAGGGGCTCACAAAGCAATTGCAACAAAATGAAGTGGTAAGTAATATTAGTTTTGAATTAATCCAATTTAAAAAACTGGCGATAGCCGGCGAAACAGGTTCGGGCAAAAGCACCTTGCTTAAAATGATTGCCGGGCTGGTGCAGCCTACCAGCGGCAAGGTTTTTTTTGAAGGAGAAAAGGTAGTAGGACCCGAAGATAAATTGCTGCCGGGGCATAAGGGCATCGCCTACCTGTCGCAATATTTTGAGCTGCGCAACAACTACCGCGTAGAGGAATTGCTTGAATATGCCAGCCAATGGCCTGATGCCGATGCAAGGGATATATTTGATATTTGCCAGATAAGCCACCTGCTTAAACGCCGCACCGACCAACTATCGGGCGGCGAAAAACAACGGATAGCCGCGGCAAGGTTACTGGTAAGTTCGCCCAAATTGCTGATATTAGATGAACCGTATTCGAACCTTGACATGGCACACAAAAACACCCTTAAACAGGTAATTGACCAAGTGGCCGGCCGGCTTAACATTACCTGCCTGTTAACCAGCCACGACCCCACTGATGTGTTGAGTTGGGCCGAAGCAATTATGGTGCTGCAAAATGGAACCATAGCTGACACGGGTACACCACAACAAATGTATACTACCCCAGCCAGCGAATACGTAGCCGGGTTATTTGGCAAATATAATCATCTTCCGCCTGCATTGTTACACCAGTTAGACAGCTTAAATACTTTGTTGTTGAACGATTTACCGCTTATTATACGCCCCGAAGGCATGATGATAACCACTGACCCTGCCCACGGAGTTAGAGGAAAAGTTACCGAAGTGCAATACATGGGTAGCCATTTGTTGGTGCAGGTTATGGCCCATGGTCAACACTTTTGGGTAATGACCAATCAACTACACTGGCAGCTACATCAGGATGCCTATCTTTTATTAAAGGCTGGTGTTGCTAATTGATGAACGATAAGAAGTATGATTTAATTAAAGCATGATAGCTGTTGTGGGGGGTAGAAAAAATAAAACCAACCCCCGAGATGTTAAACCGGGGGCGGTCATTCCATTTCACCTGCATATTAATATGAAAGGAGATATTAATTACCTTCTACCAAAAAAATAAGAAACTGCTACCCGTGCTGCAAATGGAGTAACCGGGCGTAAAGCAAATTTCCTCTGCCGGTTGCGCTTCATTTTTAAGACGGATAAGGTTGGTAAACTGGGTTTCCTTCCAACGGGTAATTAATATATTGTTTGCAAAAAGCATCAACTCAAAGGTTGGTTTTACCAGGCCCAGGGGTAGCATCGGCAATAAAGTAGCCTTCTGCAACAATACTGTTGTCTTCGTCTCCGACCCTGTCGGCCAGGTAGCGGTAGCGCAGGCTTGCAGTCCATCTTTTTGAGTTCAGGTAGGTAACGCCGCCAGTACTTGTCAGGCCTGGTGCAAGTGGTATAAAGTCTTCGCCTTTTGCTCATTAATAACGCGGGCATGGGCACAGTTTACATCTACATCCATGTACAAATATTTTATGGGTTGATACCTGCCCGAAAAATCAACACCTAACCAACGGGTTTTGCCGATAAATTCTACAAAGCCGCCATCGCCGCTGTACACAAACTCCTGCTGCAGGTAATTGTACCATGCAGCAACGTTTACTACCATGTTTTTAAATAGTTTAATTATGGTACCCACATCCATACCCGGCAAAGCTGGTAACACACTGTTGCCGTTTTGCACTACTGCTGCCCGCGCATCGTTGCTTTAATAACCGCAGCCGGCCGACACATACACCTGTGCTTTATTACCAGCATTGTAATACACATTTATTTTAGGGCTAAAGGTGCCGGCCATGGCGCCAAATACACCTGTGGCCGGCAACGTACTGTCGCTACCAAGGCCAGGCGTTCCACTCGTCCTTTGGGCAGCGACCGACCACTCATATTCATTTTTTTAAACAAAAAAATACCTGGGTGGGAGAAAAGCTGGTGAAGGGGAAAATTGCGAAGATCGTTGGCTTACTATTGGGCAAAATTGTGTTTTCATTTTTACACCCGACCTGAAAAAACCTGTGGTTGCAACTACATGCAACCGGCACCTTCATGTTTTCCGTAGCGGCCTGCATATGGCTTTTATTGCTTTGATCGCTGGTTTTGGCCACCTGTAGCTGCAGGCGATCGCCGCCAAACTTTGCATGCACGTTTAACAAATGTTCAATATTATTAAACTCATGCGCCCACCAGTTACTTATAACCGGTACAATTGGCTGCAGCAACGCCAAAGTGTATAAAAGCAAAAAATAATATGCAATGGTTTGTTTTAAATGCAACTGATTATTATTAATTACGGGTAAAAAGTTAAAACGGATTTAACAACATAGCCAGGGTAATGATCATAAAAAATGAAACCAGTACATTTACTGGCGTTTAAGGCATTTTAGCACAGGCTTACAATTATAAAGTATTTAACAACAGATGTAAATAAAACGATCTGTCAGTAATATTTTTGCAGACCGGCCTGCTTTGTCAATTTTGACTTTACATGCCAAAAACACCCTTTTGTGTTTATACAATAGACCAACTTGTTTAAATAAACAACGTATTTATTTAATAATTAATTGACTGACCGGCTTTGCAAAACGAATTAATTTTAAAACAGCCGCTACATTTTAGCTATTTACCAGCCTATTGCAACTTTGTTAGCACAAAACATTTGAACGACTTTGTTATAAGCCAAATAACATTAAGCAAAGCCATGCAATTGCCTCTAAGCACTTTTTTTACCCAATTAAAAGAAGAGGCACTTTTTGAACTTGCCCTAACGGCCACACTGCCGTTGTTGCAACACCTGGCACATAATAAAGCTGATGGGTATGTAAACAACCTGGTTGAAGAAAGCAGAACATATTATGTTACTTTTTTAGGCGTGTATGAGTTTAGTGCGCCTGATATTTCGCAGATGCTTTACATACAAAAAAAAGGTTTAACGGATCTACTTCCAAAATATACCAGCAGTGTAACGTTATTGATTTCAATTATTGGCGAGCTAGACATATTATTTGCTACTATTGAAGACACCATAAAAAAGAAAGTGTTGTTGGCTAACACAGATACAAAAGGCCACCCTGACAATTTTTTACAAAATATTAATGATACCTCGCCTGGCATTATTTACCTGTACAATGTGGAACAACGTACAATAACATTTGTAAACAATAAAATAGAAGAATTACCTGGCTACAGCAATGCAGAATTAAAAGCCATGAGCGCCAACATTGATGAGATGCTTCATTACCCCGACGACCGGCAAAAAGTATTTGCCCATTTAAACGATGTAAGCGTAATTAACGATGGACAAAAGTTGCAGCTAATACACCACATAAAGCATAAAAATGGACAGTATAAATGGCTTAATAACTCCAAAACCATTTACCGGCGAAATGCAAAGGGAGCACCATGGCAAATACTGGGTATAGCCGTTGATATTGATGAACTGATGAATGTTTCGGAACAGCTAAAAAAAAGAGAAGAACAGTTATTACAGGCGCACGAACTTGCCGGGTTGGGAAGTTTTGAGTGGAACCTTGAAACTTATGATGGCACCACTACACCCCAATTATTAATAATACTGGGCTACAGCGATAAAAGCGAACTGAATCAATTTTCATCGCACATTCACCATGACGATAGGCCGCGGGTTAAAAAATTGGTTGAAGAAGCTACGAAAACATTGAGCATTTACGATTATGAATGCCGCATTTTTGCCGGGAATGTGGAGAAGGTGATTTGGGTTAGGGGGAACGTATGTAAAGAAAACGGTGTTTTGTGCGTAAAGGGCACCATAATGGATGTTAGCCATCGATACAGGCTGATTGAACGGTTAAAGCAGAGCGAAATACTTTTTAAACAGGCTGAGGCGTTGAGCCACATTGGCAATTACATTTTTGACCTAACTACACAAACAATTATGTGGTCGGATGAGTTGTTTAGAATATACAACATCCCTTACCAGGAAACGAGCCTTACAGCAGCCTTTTTGGGTACGTTTAATCACCCCGACGATGAGATGATTGTTGAAACCGAAATGAAAAAAGGCTTTGAGGTTGGACACCACGACTTTTTTTACCGGATACGCCTTAAAAACGGTGATGTAAAATTTTTACATGCCAAAGGCCAAACGGTGTATGATGAAGCAAGTAAACCAATAAAAATAATTGGTAATGCGCAGGATGTTACCCGTCAAAAGTTGATTGAAAAAGAACTACTGGAGAAACAGTACTTTATAACCAAACTAACCGACGCTACGCCTTCCATAATTACATTGTACAACCTGCGAACAAAAAAGTACCTGTATGTGAGTGCCGGGTTGCAAAAACTGTTGGGTTATAATCCCTCTGAGATCATTACCAATGGAACCACCTTTGTATCGTCCATTATACACCCCGGCGACCTGGCCGCTATTATTAATAAAAACAAACTTGCTGTTGAACATATAAGGGACGAAAATGAAATAAACGACAAGAAACCTATTATTGAATATAGGTTCAGAGTGTTAAATACTCAGGGGGTTTACCTTTGGATGCAGTCGTACGGAACAGTTTTTGACCGCCGGGCCGATGGCTCAGTAGAAAGCCTGTTACATATAACGGTGGATATTACTGACACCATTGAAAAAGAAAATAAACTGCTGGAACAGGAATATTTTATAAAACATATTGCGGAAGCCTCGCCCACTATTTTGTATTTGTTTAACCTTGTAGAGCAAAAATTTATTTACATAAACAGGGAAGTAAAATCTGTGCTGGGCTACGAACCTGAAGAATTGATAGGCCATGCCGGCAATGTAAAGACCTTCTATTTGCACCCGGACGACAATGTAACCCAGGGAAAACGTTTTTTAAACGAAGTAAATAGTAGCAATGGTTCCAATATACACCAGTTTGAAGCACGGGTAAAACACAAAAACGAACAATGGGTATGGATGCTTACCAGGGAAATAATATTTAAACGCGATAAAAATGGCAAACCCCTACAAGTACTTGGTTCGGCGTTAGACATTACTGCACGGAAGCAAATGGAACAGTCCATTGTATATAAAACCCATTTGCTACAACAATCCAATGCCAGCCTTGAAGCCTTTGCAAATGTGGCCAGCCACGACCTTCAGGAGCCGATGCGTAAAATAGCAACGTTTGGCGACCGGTTGCTTACTACTAACCGCGACCTTTTGACCAACGATGGAAAGATATATTTAGATAAAATGATCAGGTCGGCACAGCGAATGCAGCAACTCATTAACGACGTTCTGTCTATATCGCTTATTTCGGCCGAAAAGAAGTTTACCACCGCCAACCTTCAAAAAATATTAGACGATGTGTTAAGCAGCCTTGACTATAAAATTGATGAAACCGGGGCAGAGATCACTTTTGATCAATTACCCGTGGCCAGGGTAAACATTTCGCAGTTTAACCAGTTGTTTCAAAACCTGATAAGTAACTCAATAAAATTTAGCAAAAAAGACGTTGTTCCAAAAATTTCTATTACACACAAATACCTTACTGCCAGCAATGCCCCGCTGTTGAACTTACAATCAGCTCCAGGATATCTGCAAATAACTTTTAACGACAATGGCATTGGTTTTGAAAACACGTTTGCCGAAAAAATATTTGTCATTTTTCAACGCCTAAATGGCCACGCCAGCTACGAAGGAACCGGTATTGGACTATCTATTTGTAAAAAGATAGTTGAAAATCATGGCGGGCAAATTTTTGCGGAAAGTAAGCTTGGCGAGGGAGCAACATTTACCGTGGTAGTTCCTGATAATTTGTAAGTTGCCAATATCAATATATAAGCTTACCACCCACATCATGGCAATACTTGTTACGGTATGTTTGGTTGGCTACTAACATTATTACCACAGCCGCCAATAAATTAATTGGTAGTTTTAAATTGCCTGGCCAAAAAATATTTTCTTAAAAAAATGCGGTTACCACCATACTGTTTAAATTAATTTTTTACGAATGGTGTAATGATTTATAGTCTTTAAAAAAAATAAAAAAGCCGCACTGCTTTAAAAAATGGGGCAGTGCGGCTTGTATATTGCAAAGTAGCATTAGCTGGCAATAAACGGCTGTACAATAGCCAAAACCTGCGTCAGGGTCAAACCTTCATCAAACGCTTCTGAGGCGGCATTGGCCAAAATAGCGTTGCCATTTATATTGGTAATTTGAACACCAGCCTGCATAGTATTTTCCTCTCCATCGTAAGGAGGTTGGGGTGCTCCACCGCTGTTTTTAAAGTGATCCAGGGCTTAATATCGGCAAAATTGTTTGCTTTACGCATTTGACGTATGTGCGATGCATGTCTTGCTTCTACAGAATGAATGTTTAAAGCAGCCTGTAAAAGATCTCCACCTTTTACCAACTCAGCTGCGCGGCCTTTGTAAGCACGCACACCGGTATCTTCAAAAGTTTGCGCTACCGCTAAAAACGTTTGGTAGTTTAAAAATACGTTAGCAAACGGACCGGTAGTTGATCCACCACCACTTGAAAAATCGAAGTTGGGCTTTGCAACGGGGGTACCACCTGTTGCGGTAATAGCCGATTTTAAAAACGCAACGTGCTGTGTATCGTGGTTACCAATGGTGGTAATGGCCGCCTGCGCTGCACCGGCAGGCACACCTATTTGACCAAAACGGGCAATGGCCATTTGGTAAAATTCTGCCTCAAGGTATTCCAAAGTCAAAGCGTAATTCAAAATTTCAAGCACGGTGCCATTATTAGCCTGACCATAGCTCTTCTTAACAATTGAGCCTAAAGCAATGGGAATAACCGCAAGGGCAACCTTTCCGCTCATGCTGGCAAAGCCTTTTAGGGCTGCACGCCTTGTATCCATTCGTTCGTAAACTTCAGGATCTGATTTTTCCAGTTCTCCAAAAATGTTAATTAAGTTCATGTCATTAAAATTTAAGAGGTTGGTAAATTACCTGCGTTTAATCGGGTTGTTACAAATGCTGAGGCAATAGCCAACACCTCCGTTGGAGTACGGCTCTTTTCCAAACCGTTGCTGTCAATTACCTTGCTGTTAGCAAAAGTTCCATTGCTAATGAGGTCGCTAATTAACGCAGCACGACGGGCTTTTACCGAAACGATCTTTCCGGCAAGGGTTAAATAATCGGGCGATTGAAATAACCTTCCGGCACCATTGTAAGCCGATACACCCAGGTCTTCAAAAGCCTTGGCAGTACCTAACACGCTGTCGCAGCTACCAAAATTAATAGAGGTAAAATTTACTTCCAACCCTTGTATAGCACTGCTACCTAACGCATTCTTAAAAAATTCGCGATGCGCAATTTCGTGGTCGCGAATGTCCGTCATATAGGTAGTTTCCAAAGCAGTAATAACTTAATACGGCGTAGTCAGCACCTGTATATAAAAGGCTGCTTCCAGTTGTTCCAAAGCGTTGGCATAATTTAAAATACCTATATCGCCACTACCAAGATTAATACCGTCTTCGTTGGTATTATCTTTTTTACATGCAGCCATAAATGCAATGCCCGAAGCGACGCCGGCAAATCCAAGAAATTTTCTTCTTGACAATGCCGATATACCACAACCGCCCGCCAACAGCAAATTCTTTTTTAAAGCGTTCTCTTTTTTCATGATCATTAATTTTTTAGATTTAAATTCAAAAGATATTTTTTAATTGTACCCCAATGTACCTACGAAGTAAAATTTAAGCCAGTTTTTAATTTCTATAATTTTTGAAATAAAATTATTATCAAAATTAATTATGAGGGTCAATAACAAAATAATTATGTGGTTATTTAAGCAAAGCCAATGCTGTAAGGGATTACAGGCAATAGCGTTATATTTTTGTTGAAAATTAAATAATAATAATTAATAGGAGAAATACGAATAAATACCGCTATGGAAAAATAGAATAAATAAAAATTTATTTAGATTTCTATTTTTGTTAACGTTTTAATAACTTGATAGTTATTTTTATTTTAATACTAAATCTAGATTTAATTAATTGGTTTTATTGGGCAAACCTTTACTCAACAGGTATTTTAAATACTGTGGATAATTTTGTAATTAAAGAAATAGAATTTTACTTAAAGTAATTTATTGTATTAAAAACCACACTTTTATTTTACAAAAATGTAAATATTACCACGCGTGCATTGGCCAACAGTAGGACATGGCTTTACTTTTAATGTAACGATAATTTTTCGAGACACTTTTGAAGATCAATACCTTTTTGTAAAACACTTTTAAACAGATCGCCCTTTTTTGCAAGGCGGTCAAAAATAGTATCTATGGTAAACTTTTCTGGAGTAAGACCCTTTTTTACTTCGGTCCACAGCAAGGGTGTTGACACAGTTGCTGCGGCTGTTGGCCGCAAACTGTATACAGCAGCAATGGTTTGTCCCTTTCTGTTTTGAAGATGATCCAGATAAATACTGTCGGCGGGGCGTTTGCGTAAACTTCGCTCAAGGGTTGTTATTGCGGGCAATTGCTCGTTTACCAACAGGCACACCAAATGTGCAAAATATTTCACCTGGTCATACGTATACTTACCTGCCAATGGTACATAAATATGCAGGCCCGAAGCCCCCGATGTTTTGCAATAACTTTCTGCACCCGCTTTATCAAAAACCTTTTTAATCATACGGGCCACTACAATTACATCATTAAAAGTATTATTTTTTGAAGGATCAAGATCAATGATCAAATAGCCAGGCTTGTCAGGTTGTTTAACACTACTATGCCAGGGGTTTAATTCAATACAACCCAAATTGGCCATGTAAAGCAACGTTGCTTTATTGTTACAAATAATATAGTCAATGTATTTTTTGGTTGAGGAAGAATATACTTTTTCGGTTGCTACAAAAGCCGGGGCTCCTTCACCCGCATCTTTATGATAAAAGCCCTTATCATCAATTCCGTTGGGCATTCGTAATAACGTTTGTGGCCTGCCTTTTAAGTAAGGCAACAAATAACCTGCTATTTTATCGTAGTAATCAATCACGTTGCCTTTGGTAATGCCTTTGCCGGGAAAAAATATTTTATGCATATTACTCAGTTCCACTTTGCTTTTTCCAACTTGTACTGTTTTGCTTTTTTCTCTCACTTCTTTTTTGGTTTGTTTACCTCCGATTACCTTTTTTATTTCGGTTTGCATTTTATTATTGACCCGGGTCCCCCTCGTTTTCTTTAATGCACGCTGCCCTGGCAACATCCGCATAAATATGGGATGCCTTAGTCTGCCGTCTTTTGTTTGCTCAGTATATTTTACCTCGCATTCCAGTATTGGTTTTACCCAGGTTACCGGCATATTGGTTTTTGCACCAGCTTTAAAAGGCGATTGGTTGGTTACTAACGGCTGAAGAAGTGAATAGATTTCCGAGAGTTCATCGTCAGTAAACCCTCCACCCGTGTGACCTGCAAAAACCAATTCGTCCTCTTTTACCAACCCAATTACCAAGGCTCCAAATTTTTTTCGCGATCCTTTGGGTTCGGTAAAGCCCGCAATTACAACCTGTATGGTCAACTGGTTTTTTATCTTCAGCCATTCGTCGCTACGTTTACCACAATAATATAAACTGTCGCATTTTTTAGCCATTATGCCTTCTAACTGTTTGGCTTTGGCTACTTTGTAAAATGCTACACCCTCCTTTTTTACATCGTCACTATACCGTATAATCGGATTAGTGGAAAGGTGTTGTTGCAATAATTTTTTTCGTTCAATAAGTGGCAAGCCTTCCAACGATTTTCCATTTAGCGATAACAAATCAAAAACATAATAACAAATAAACGTGTCGGGATGGTCGTTATAGTGTTGCAATAATTGGAAGTCAGGTTTTCCTTCATGGTTCAGTGCTACTATTTCGCCGTCATATATTGCCTTTGTTTTGCCTTTGACCAGCGCTTCCGCAATAATGCTAAACTGCTTATTAAAAGCATTTCCGTTACGCGAGTACAGTTTTACCCCACCCTCGTCAACTTCCGCAATAGCGCGGTAACCATCCCATTTAATTTCAAATAACCAATCGCCACTATCAAACGGTTTATCGGTTTGCCTGGCAAGCATTGCGGGCAAATAATTAATTACTTTACCCGACAAGGTTTGTTTTACTGCCTTAACGGCTTTTTTGCTATCATCTATTTCGCCTGGCATCAATCGTTTTCTTAGGCTTTTGTTGATGGGCGAATTTTTTGGAGTAAGGTTTTCACTATCATAATGTTCCTCAACCGAAAAATCGTCGCGATGCTTTATTAGCAACCAACTATTATCCCCGCTCTTTTTTAGCTTTACCAGTGCAAACCCCCCTTTCAACTTTTTGCCTTGAAGGATAAATTTCAAATCGCCTTTTTTAAGGCCCGCCTCCAGTTGTTTTTGGTCTTCAACTTTGCTACCACCATCCGCCGCCAAATACGTTCCGGAATCCCAAATTTCAACAAGCCCTGCGCCATAATTACCTGCGGCAATTTTGCCGTGAAAGTTTTGATAGTCAAGTGGGTGGTCTTCCACCAATACTGCCAGGCGCTTGTCGGTAGGGTTCATACTTGGCCCTTTAGGTACGGCCCAGCTTTTTAAAACCCCGTTCATTTCAAGCCGTACATCGTAATGTAAGCGGCTGGCCTTATGCCTTTGTACCACAAACGACAATGCGCCACCATTGGTTAATGCCAACTTAGCACGTGGCTCGCCGGTATTGGCAAAGTTTCGCTTTTTATTATAGTCAGAAAGACTCATTATTTGCCTTACAAAGCCCGTTAACAAAAGCAGTTGCGTTGCAATTGTTTACGAAGCTTTTTTTGATTTTAAAGTTGTTGGATTAAGACTTGCTTTTAATTGCGACATAAGATCTTCCTTTTCGCTATGCACGACCTTCATTTTGGGCACGCTTACTTTTTTACCTTTTTGCTTAGCATTAATTAGCGAAAGGAGTTGTTTTGTATAGGTGTCTTTGTAGGCAGTAATATCAAATTTGCCCGACAACTGTTTTATAAGCGATATTGCCATATCCATTTCGCTTTTTTTAATGGTGGCTTTTTCGGGCAGGTGCAGTTCGCCGGGGTCGCGTACTTCTTGCGAAAAACGGATCCGGTTTAATATAATTACCTCGTTAGATGACCGAAGAATGGACAAGCTTTCTTTATTATGCATTACAAAAGTGGCAATGCCTACCATACCGGTTTTTTGTAAAGCCTCCCTAAGTAAAGCATAAGCCCTGCTACCCGTTTTAACCGGCTCTAAAAAATAAGGGTTTTCAAAATAAATACTATCTATCTCCTCTTCTTTTATAAACTCGGATATTTCGATAGTATTTGTTTTTTTTGCTGCAGCACTTTCAAAGTCTTGTTTGGTAAGCACCACGTATTTATTATTGGTTTTGTACCCCTTAACTATATTCCCAAATGCTACTTCTTTGCCAGTATTTTCGTTTACCCGTTTAAACTTGATACGCGACAGATCGTCCTTATCAAGCATATCAAAATTAAGCTCGCTTCGCTCGGTGGCAGTGTACATTTTTACCGGTATGTTTACCAGCCCAAAACCTATTGCCCCTGTCCAAATAGCTCGCATAACTTTTTATTTTAAAAAATTTTTTCGTCCACCAACAGCCTACTTACTAAAAAACTATTGGTGGCCTAAAGCCAGGTAACACTTTGCATGCCTATGGCTAACGCTGCTACTATGCAATTTTTTTGCCAGCCCGGAAGCGTTGCAAATATTACTTTGCCAATGGCGGTTTTTTAATTATCATGAAAATTTTATTAAATAATAAAAATAATATGGGGCAAATGTGTTTAGTACCTTACTTTACAGTACAATTTGGCAATGGCGGCAAACCACCATTATAAATTGATAAATTTTGTATTGTATCTACCTTTATATTTGAATTAAAACACATTTTATGAAAACAATTACAGACAACAAAGTGCAAACAATTTTGCAGAAACCTGCTACTTTTTGGATTAACAAATTTGGCGCAATTACCATGCAACAGCCAGGAGGTGAAGATGGCGATGACGATGTTGATTTGGAAGAAGATGATGACGTTGATGTTGACCTGGACGAAGCAGAAATTGATGAGGCTGTTGACGGTACCGAGGCGCCTGAAATAATTGAAGAAGATGTTATTGAAGGAGATGTTATTGAAGGAGATGTTGTTGAAGGTGAGGTTATTGGTGAAGAAGATATTGAAGAGGGTGATACAGAGGAAGATGACGACGATGAGGAGGATGACCTATAGTGGTGCAGTCCTCACTTATAAAATAACCCAGAAAGCCAGAAGTTTATCTTCTGGCTTTCTGCATATTTAACTCATAATGTCAACCAGCAACCTACTCCTTGCCCGCCATCATGTTAATATTAGCTTCGGCAATTTGGGTTAGCAAATCGTCAGCTTCTTTTTCTTCGCTAAGGGTGGTTCCCAATAAATTTTTAGCATTGTCATGGCCAAGCGTTTTGGCCAATTGAGCAAGTCCGCCATAGGTGGCAATTTCGTAATGTTCAACCTTTTGGGCCGCCATTATCAGGGCCACATCGCGGGTCATGGAGCCTTTCTCAGTTTCTTCAATCATACTTTCGCTTTCTTTAAGAAGACCCTCCATTGCTTCGCATTTTTTTGCCTGGGGCTTTTTACCCAATAATTCAAAAACTTCTTCAAGGCGGGCAACCTGATCGCGGGTTACTGTGAGGTGAGTACCAAACGCATCGCGTAATTGCTGGGTGGTCGCTGCTTTCTGCATTTTAGGCAGGGCTTTTGTAAGCGCTTTTTCTGCCCAATAAATGTCTTTCAGGCCATTTAAAAAAAACTTTTCTAATAAGCCTTTGTCCTCAGGGTTGCCATTGTTTGCATTGCCATTAGGTTCGGCTTTAGCAGTTATTGCTTTTTTGGGAGCGACTGCACTGGCCGCTTTTGTTGATTTTGCCATAAGTAAGGTTTTAAGTAGTAAATATTTTAAAGCTTTACCTAAATTATAATGCCATGTATTCATCGGCATCTATAAATAAATTTGAAGATTATTTTCTACAAAACACAGCCAATTATGCTAAGGCTGTAACTCAACTTCGCTTACTTTAATAACAGCAGAAAGATTAATGGGACCATAAATGTGGGGGAACTCCTCGTTAACCGATGGCGCCATTTCGTACACGGGGGATCGCAACAGTTTTTCGGTATCGATAGTTAATAACAACAGGTTTTGCTGGCCCTGGTAATACCGCTGTAACACCCCGGCAACCTGTGGCAAGGTGCTGCAATGTATAAAACCTTCGGCGGCCAGCGATGGAGCTTCGAAACTGCCAATTGCCCTCGCTGTTTTCCATTGACCAGCAGTAGTGATATGATAAATCAGGGAAGACATGAGACAGTAGTTTGGGTAAATATGCGTTGAGTGCGATGTTCAAGTAATAAAAGATCGGCCAATACAAAGGCAGTAACCGCCTCTAATACTACCGGCACCCGTAGTGCAATACAGAGGTCGTGTCGGCCGCGTACCGCAAATGCCTCTACTTGGCCGGTTTGCCAGTTTAGTGTTTGCTGTTGTTTTGGGGTAGAAGAGGTAGGTTTGATAGCAATTTTAAAGGCCATTTGGTTGCCATTGGTAATGCCACCCACAACGCCACCTGCATGGTTTGTGGCGGTTTTACCTTTCATGTTTTCTATAGCGTCGTTGTGCTGGCTACCGAACATTTTTGCTGAGGCAAAACCGGTTCCAAATTCAACACCCCTAACGGCGGGAATGGCAAATACGGCATGGGCTAACACCGATTCAACAGAGTCGAAAAAGGGTTCGCCAAGGCCGATGGGCAATCCATTTACGATACACTCAACAATACCGCCAACACTGTCCTTTGCCTCAATAGCTTTTTGTAATCCTATTTCAACATCGGCCTCGCCGCCTACTTCGGTAACGGTAGCTTGTACACTTATGTTTTGTAATACTTTTTTGGCTACCACCCCCGCGGCTACCAGGCAAACGGTAAGCCTTCCGCTAAAATGGCCACCGCCGCGATAATCTTCAAAACCGCCAAATTTTTTGTTGGCTACAAAATCGGCATGGCCGGGTCTTGGCACTTCGCGCTGTTTTGCGTAGTCGGCGCTGCGGGTATTATTGTTTTCGAATAATATGGTAATGGGGGCACCGGTAGTGATGTTATTAAACACCCCACTTTTAAAAATAGGCAAATCATCTTCCTTTCGTGGGGTGGTGCCCTTTTTGCCGCCCTTACGGCGCTCAATATCTTCTAAAAAGTCATTTTCAGATAGTGGTATGCCTGCAGGGCATCCGTCAATTACCACGCCTACGCTTTCGCCATGCGATTCACCAAGAATGTGTACCCTGAATATTCGTCCAAAACTGTTCAATGTTATAAAATTTTTTGAATGGTTATTGTAGCTATAACTAATTATACACAATTAAGTTTTTAACGCTCTTAATAGAATTTGTTTGAGGCTTTTGTTTTACGTGTAACACTCTCTGACTATATAATTTAAAAAAGCTCCCCAATGAAGTTACCGTAAAAGTGAGTGACACAACAATGCCACATTGATGAAAAAATGCTGGTCCCAAAAAAAATTGGTAAAAGCACTGGCCAGCAATACAACGCCACGTTTTTGCTACGGATTAATTTTTACCGCTGCACCTAATTGCTGCAAATGACTATAAAAATCGGGATATGATTTATTGATCGCTTCCGCATCTTCAATAATAATTGGGGCATCACTTTTTAAGCCGGCTACAGCGCAAGCCATGGCAATGCGGTGGTCGTGCCTTGAATGTACGGTGCCGCCAGTGTTGGCTTTTTTTCCGGTCACGTACATTGTATCGCCTTTAAGTTGCACTTCAATACCCAGTTTGGCAAACTCCTGCTGTAGGGTTAGGCCACGGTCGCTTTCTTTATGGGCCAGCCTAAAAACGCCGCTAATTTGGGTTATGCCGTTGCAATGCGCTGCCAGCGCTACCAACGGGGGAAAAAGATCGGGACAGTCAATGGCATTAAAGGTAAACGCCTGCAAGGGTGCCGGTGCTACCGTTATGCCCTTGGTTGTTTCGGTAACAAAGCAGCCACAAGCCTGCAGGGCATCCATAATTTTTTTATCGGCCTGCGTGCTTTGCATGCTTAGCCCTTGTACGGTAACCGGACCGGCAAGCGCGCCAGCTACCAACAGAAAAGCCCCTCCGCTCCAATCACCTTCTACAGTGTAGGTAATTGGCTTAAACCCATGTGGGGACGGCTTTATGGTAAACAACCCGTGATTGATGTGGGTTACCACTACGCCAAACTTTTTCATTACCTGCAGGGTAAGATCTATGTAAGGCTTGCTTTTTAAATTGTTGACTTTTATTGTTACCAAATTTTTGGCGGTAGCAGCATAAGCCATTAACAACCCGGTTAAAAACTGGGAGCTAAGCGAGCCATCCACCTCAATATTTTCGGGCTGCATGGGCCCCTGTATGTGCAGTGGTACTTTACCAAGGTTAGAGGTGATTTTTATACCAAGCAGGGGAAATATGTCGTTAAAAAAGTGCATGGGCCTGGTAAGCAGGCTGCCCTGCCCATTAATAGTAATGGCTTTGCTGCTGGTGGCGGCTATTGGGGTAAACATACGTATGCCTAAACCACTTTCGCCACAGTTAACCTCGTTATTTTTAGGATTAACCCCATTACTGCTAATTGTTATGGTGCCGTCAGTATTATGCACCACCCCTGCGCCCAGGCTAGTGATTACCTCCAGGGCTGCTTTATCGTCGTTACTGGTGCCGGGGTTTCGTATTTGGGTAGTACCAACGGCCAACAATGCCGCTGCGCAAGCCCGCTGCATACTGCTTTTGCTGGCGGGCGCACTAATGAGCCCGGATAGGGTTGATTGTTGTATTTGTACTGTCATGTATTGTGCTTTGTTTACCATTAAAGCCCTCTTATCATTTCCTGAAATTGTTCCATTGGCAGCTTTTTAATAACCGCTTTACCTATTTTTTGCAGGCAAATGAAACTGATTTCGCCAGCGGCTTTCTTTTTGTCTTTTTGCAATACCTCAATGGCTTTTTCTTTATCGAACTGGAACTGCGGCGGCAATCCGTACTTTTTTAAAAGTTTTGTTAGGCGCACTTCATCGGCAAAACCGGTTAGCTGCTGCGATAACCGGGCTGCTACGCCCATACCAATACTAATGGCATGCCCATGCGGTATGTTGTATACGTTTTCTATTGCATGCCCCAGGGTATGGCCAAAGTTTAGCGTTTTGCGTTCGCCCTGCTCAAACTCATCGGCCTGTACTACTTTACTTTTTAAGACGGCGTTGCGCTGCACCAGTTTGGCCAACGCGTTTGTATCTTTTTGAAAATAAGTAAGAGAATGCTCTTCCAACATTTTAAACATGACAGCATCTTTTATGGCGCCATGTTTTATTATTTCGGCAAAACCGTTTACCCATTCGGCCTTTGGCAACGATTTTAACAGGCTATAGTCGTATAATATAAAAGCCGGCTGGCGTATGGTACCTACCATGTTTTTGTAAATGCCTACATCTATGCCATTTTTGCCGCCAATAGCAGCATCTACCATGGCTAAAATAGAAGTTGGTACAAAACCGAATGTTAACCCGCGCATGTATACGCTGGCCACGTAACCAGTTATATCGGTTATTACGCCGCCGCCAATGCCTACCAATACAGTTTGCCTGTCGGCCTCCATAGTTATTAACTGGCTAATAATATGATTGACAGTTTGCTGATTTTTATTTTCTTCGCCGGGTTTTAATATGATGACCCTTGTGGTGGCCAATTTTTTTTTATGGCTTTCGTACACATTCTCGTCAATTATGACAATGGTATTTTGCGGGGCAAAAAGTTGCGAAAGGAAACTGATATCGGCACCAAAAAGGTTTTGTACGGTGGCCGAGGAAAAGGTAAAGGACAGTTTGCGCATGAGGAAGCAAAAGGTTATGAAGGGAAAGCGCCACCAGCCTGTGGCTGGCGACGATTATTTTACAGCGGCTGGCTGCGGATAATTTGGTAAAAGTAACAAGGCAATTAATGATGGCTGGTTAGCGGATCATTACTAACTATTCATGATCTTGTTTTGGTGGTTGATACTTTCAAGATGCACCGCATCGAAATACCGGGTAATAAAATCGTTACCCAAACCTAAGGCCTCCCCTTTTAGAAAGGCTCGCTCCAATATTTCGTTCCAGCGGTTGGTTTGCAAAATGGTAATGCTGTTGTTCTTTTTATACTCACCAATTTTTTCGGCAATCTTCATGCGCTGTCCTAATAGTTGCATTAGTTCGTCGTCAATTTGATTAATTTGTTCGCGAAGCTTTTCCAGCGCCACCACAAACTCTTTTGCATCGGTGCTTTCGTGCCTCCACTTTATGGATTCTAACAGTTCAACCAGTTTTTGAGGGGTTACCTGTTGCTTGGCATCGCTCCATGCGTTGTCGGGATCAATATGGCTTTCAATCATTAAGCCATCAAAGTCGAGGTCGATGGCTTTTTGCGCCACCGATTGTAGCATGTGCCTGTTACCACAAATATGACTAGGGTCGTTTAATATCATCAGCTCGGGAAAACGACGTTTCATTTCAATAGCCAGGTGCCACATAGGCGCATTGCGGTACTCAGTATTTCCATACGATGAAAAACCGCGGTGGATGATGCCTATTTTTTTAATACCGGCCTTGGCTACCCGCTCAACGGCTCCCAACCAAAGTTCAAGATCGGGGTTAATGGGGTTTTTAATAAATACAGGAACATTGGCGCCACGCAAAGCATCGGCTACTTCCTGTACACTAAAAGGGTTAACGGTGGTACGGGCACCTATCCAAAGCATATCAACATCAAAACTTAACGCATCCTCTACCTGTTTACCGGTGGCAACCTCAACAGTGGTTGGCAAACCAGTAATTTTTTTAGCCTGCAACAACCAGGGAAGTCCTTTCACTCCTACCCCTTCAAAACTTCCGGGCCGGGTGCGTGGTTTCCAAATGCCTGCCCGCAGCATATCTACTTTGCCAGTGGCGGCCAGTTGGGTGGCTGTTTCTATCATTTGCTCTTCGGTTTCGGCGCTACAGGGGCCCGAAATAATTAGTGGACGTTTTGTAAGTACTTCTTCTACAGTAGTTAGTTTGTTTAATATTTGTTCCATATAAAAGCTTTATTGTTTTTTAGGTTGACGATTGCCCGGCCAGCTTTTTAGCCGAAAGTATTTTTTTATGTATTAATCTGTTGTTTGTTAACATTTTTATTTATACCAATACAATGCAGTGTAGCAAAATACAATTGTATTTAATTTTTGAAAAAAAGTTTTATAGCTAAACCGAAGCTTTTGGTAACAATTTATAAGCAGGCTATCGGCTTACTTTTAAAGGTCAACTAATTTAAATAAACTTTACCAATTCCAAATTACCCCTTGCATACAACCTGCTATTTACCGCGCAGCTACTTGCTTTATAAATTAATACCAGCGGATAATAACCTTGTGTTACAACCCATTACAGTGCTACCTGCTATTGGCATCGTTCATTCTTATCTTTCTACCCTTATACGACTTTCCGTCGATGGCCTTGATCATTTTACCCGCTGCTTCGCGGTCAATTTCAACCCAACTATTCATATCCTTCATGTCAATGCGGCCTAATACTTCTTTTTTCAAATCGCTCATATCTAAAACAAACTGTAGAAAGCTTGCTTTGTAAAAACCATCTTTTGTGCCAAGATTTATGAACAGGCGCATCATATCGCCACTGGTTTTAAAATCGCCTCCTTGCCTCCTGTCATTTCTACCATTAGAATCACGGCTATCGTCGCGATTAAATTCACGTTGAGGCCTTAATTCCCTTCCTCCCCTAACATTTAGGTCTTCAGCATTATCATAATATCTTAAAAACCGGTCAAACTCCATAGCAGCTACACGCTTCAACACCTCTTCTTTTGATACTTCCGCAAACTTTTCCTGTAGCATAGGCACATAGGTTTCATAATCGCCATGGCTTACATCAGTATTTAAAAGTTTGTCCATAAAGTAGAAAAACTGTTTGCGGCACACATCTTTTCCGGATGGTATATCCAGCTTATGAAAAGGCTGCTGTACCATTTTTTCTATTTGTTTCAGTTTATAGGTTTCACGGCTGTGTACAATAGAAATACAAATGCCCTGGTTGCCTGCCCTACCCGTTCTGCCACTACGGTGGGTGTACACCTCTACGTCGTCGGGCAGCTCGTAGTTTATTACGTGGCTAATTTCCTTTACGTCAATTCCCCTTGCTGCCACGTCGGTAGCTATCAATAATTGTAACGTTTTTTCTCTAAACTGTCCCATTACCTTATCGCGCTGGCCCTGTGTAAGGTCGCCATGCAACGCATCAATATCATAACCTTCCCTGGTAAGCTTTTCGGCAATATCCTGGGCATCAAGTTTGGTACGTGTAAATACAATACCATACATGCCGGGGTTAAAGTCAATTATCCGTTTTAGTGTTTCGTACCTGTGCTGGGCAGTTGCCACGTAAAACTGGTGGTCAATGTTGGCGTTGCCTGTGTTTACCTTTCCCACGGTAACCTCTTTAGGGTTATTCATATACCGCTTACTTACCTGCTTTACTTCGGAGGGCATGGTGGCACTAAACAACCAGGTACTTTGGCGGTTGGGTGTATTTTTTAGTATAAACTCTATGTCGTCTCTAAAACCCATGTTTAGCATTTCATCGGCCTCGTCTAACACTACGTACTTTATCTGCTCCAGGTCAATTGCCTTTCTTTCAATCAGGTCAATTAAACGGCCTGGGGTGGCAACTACTATTTGCACTCCCCTTTTAAGGTCGCGTATTTGAAGGCCGATAGAAGCTCCACCATATACCGCCACTACGTGCATTCCCTTCATAAACTTCTTAAAAAGCTCTACTTCTTTTACAATTTGCAGGCATAGTTCGCGTGTAGGGCAAACAATTAATGCCTGCGGAAATTTATCGTCTACATTTATTAATTGTAATAATGGTAAACCAAATGCCGCTGTTTTTCCGGTTCCTGTTTGCGCCAAACCCACAAAATCAGTAGTTCCACTTAATAAAACCGGTATTGCCAATTCCTGTATTGTAGTTGGGTTCACATACCCCAACTCGTTGGTTGCCTGAATTAATCTTTCGTCAATTCCCAACCCTTCAAATGTCATCATGTTTTCAAAAATTTGCGCAAAGGTACTTAAAATTTTTGCCCTTACTTTTCATTACTTCGTTTACTGTAAATGAATGATAATCAATAACAAGGCTTTCAAAGCATCTTATTTTAAAACAACTTTCGCTACAGTCAGTAATGCTTTAACTGGTAGGGTAAATGTTTTAAAGGCCTTTACCCAGCCCAGGTATTTCCATAAAACCAACTATTTTAAAATCCTTTTTATTTCGTTAGCCTTTTCTATAAGTTCCTGCAAATAGGTATAGTTTTCCTTTTCGAGACAGCTTTTAAATTTACGTAACTGGCTTATGTGCTCGTTCAACGCATCCAGCACATTTTCCCTGTTTTGCTTAAATATGGGTACCCACATGGCTGCATTGCTTTTGGCCAGCCGCACGGTGCTTTCAAAACCACCACTTGCCAGTTCAAAAATGGCCTTGTCTTCTCTTTCTTTTTCCAATACTGTGTTGGCCAGTGCAAACGATGTAATGTGCGAAATATGGCTTACATATGCTGCATGTACATCATGTTCGGTTGCATTCATATACACCAGGTACATACCAATGGTTTTGTAAATGGATTCAACAGCGCTTAATGCATCATCATCGCACTGTTGGGCGTTGCATATTACCACTGCCTTACCAGCAAAAGCATCGTTTAACGCTGCGGTGGGACCACTAAATTCGGTACCCCACATAGGGTGGGTAGGTACAAACCTGCCCCGTTTTGGGTGCTTATCAACAACACCTATTACTTCGTTTTTAGTACTGCCCATGTCCATGACAATTTGGGTAGTTACTGTATTTAAAATGCCTGGTAAAATAATGTTTAGTGCATTTACTGGTACAGCCAATACTACCAACCCGCTTTTAGCAACAGCATCGTTCAATGGGAGTATTTGGTGCACAATACCTAAATGCAATGCTTGCTGGCAATGCCCGGGGTTATTATCCACCCCAATAATATGTGTTGCAATGCCGGTACGTTTAAGCGCCAATGCCATGGACCCACCCATTAGGCCTATACCTACAATGGTGGCCACCTGGTTTTTTAAAGGGCTTACAGTATTGATTTTATCAATATCACTATCCTTTTGCATTGCCGTATATGTTTACGCATTAATTCTATCCAGGGCGTTTTGAAGTACCATTTCGTTGGCACAAAGGCTTACCCTTATGTAGCCATTGCCGTTGGAGCCAAAAATGCCCCCCGGTGTAATAAATACATTTTTATTGTACAAAACCTCATCACTTAGCTTGTATCCATCAGCGTATCCGCCCGAAACTTTTGCCCAAATAAACATGCCTCCCTGGCTTTTATCGAAGGTGCAGCGTACTGCCTCAAGTATTTTATATACCAGTTCCCGTCTTTTGGCGTAGTGCCCGTTCAAACCATCGTACCAATCTTTACCCAGCAATAAAGCTTTGGTAGCTGCTAGCTGAACTGGTAAAAACATACCACTATCCATGTTGCTTTTAAACCGAAGTATTTCATCAACCCTTTGTTTTGCACCCGATAAAAACCCTACCCGCCAGCCGGCCATATTGCTTGCTTTGCTAAGCGAGTTTAATTCAATAGCCACCTCTTTTGCGCCCGGCACACTTAAAATGCTTAGTGGCTGTTTGTTTAAAATAAAGCTGTAGGGATTGTCGTGGCAAAGCAAAATATTGTTATCGGCAGCAAACTGCACCAGTTTTTTAAACAATTGTACCGAGGCCTGCCTACCGGTAGGCATGTGTGGATAGTTTAACCACATAAGTTTAATTGGGCTGGCTCCGGTAGTTTCTTTATTAATTTTTATGATAGACGCCAACTCTTCATAATCGGGTTCCCAATTGTTTTCTTCTTTTAAATTATAGTTTACTGACAGGCCACCTGCAAGGGCTACGGCACTTTTATAGGTAGGGTAACCGGGATTAGGTATTAGCGCAATATCGCCTTTGTTTAAATAGGTCATGCAAACGTGCATAATGCCTTCTTTGGAGCCAATCAAAGGTAAAATTTCGGTTTCGGGATCTAATTGAACGTTATACCAGTTGTTGTAGAACGAAGCAATTGCATTTCTAAACTGACTATTGCCCTTATAACTTTGATAAGCATGATTGGTTGGTTTGGCTGCCTCTGTATGCAAAGCTGCAATTACATCCGCATGCGGCGGCAGGTCGGGGCTGCCAATACCAAGGTTAATGATTTGTTTGCCTGCCTTATTCAACGCTTCTATTTCGCGCAGCTTTTGCGAAAAATAATATTCGCCTATGCCTTCCAATCGTTGTGATACCTCAATGGTCATTAGTTACATTTTATCGTTTATTAATTGCCCTTTATTATACACGCCCAGCACCTTTACGTTACGGGTATGCAAACTAAACTGCTGCATCATATCATCCAACTGATGGCGCCCATCTATGTCCATATCGGCATAAAAACCGTATAAAAAATCGCTACCGGGTATAGGCATACTTTGCAGCTTGCTTAGGTTAATGTTTTTTTGAGCAATAAGGCCCAACACTTTAGCAAGTATACCTTTGCTGTTATCGGTTTCAAAATACAATGAGGCTTTGTTGGCATTTGCAACTTCAACGGCCTCCTTGTGGCGCTGTAACACCAAAAACCTGGTAAAATTATTTTTAGCGGTTTGTATGGCGGGGGCAATTGTTTCTAAATTAAACAGGCTGGCGGCCAATGTGCTGGCAATGGCAGCCGAATGCTTACTGCGGTGCTGGTGTATGTGTTTGGCACTCAAAGCTGTATCCTCGGTTTCTACCAGCTTCCAGTGTGGGTATTTTTCTAAAAAATCAATACACTGCAATATGGCCATGGGGTGCGATTGTACTTCTTTAATATCGCTAAGGCTTACCCCAGGGTTAACCAGTAAGTTTTGTGCTATTTGCAGGTATACTTCGCCAACAATAGTAAGGTTACTTTTTTGTAACAGGTTATAATTGGGCAAAATGCTTCCGGCTATACTGTTTTCAATGGCCATAATGCCAGCTGTGGTCTCCTTTTTGTCGTTACTTTTTTTGATTACTTCCCTAAAGGTAGAGCAAGGTAAAATGGTGACTGCTTCGCCAAAAAATTTAATGGCTGCTACCTGGTGAAAGCTGCCTTCGTAGCCTTGTATTGCCACTACGGGCGGGTTTGTAAAACCTACAATTAATTTTTGCGGGATACTATCGATTAATGTGTGTACAATGGCCATTAAAATAGTTTTTATAAACAAAAATCCCGGACCTTTTAAAGACCGGGATTTTTACAGATTGTATATTATTTTCAATCGCAATAGTTCCCGGTCCACCTGCTAAAGTAGAAGTAGTAATAGAAACTAAAACGCGTATTTACATTATTTATCATTGCGTAGCAAATGTAAGGTTTGATTTTATTTAAACAAATTTTGTTTTGGTTGAATGTTTTAGCTGTCCTTTTATTGCGGCTTTAGGTTTATCTATCAAAAACGAAGTAATAGTAAATTTTAAAAACTGCACATTAACTGGCCTTTCTTAATCGTTTTGTTGTATCAGCAGTTTATTTTTTAGTTTGGCGGCGATTACCAGGTCATAAAAATCTTTATGCGTAGCAAGTTCCTTTAGCATGGCAAGATGTTTATCGTGGTGCATATCGGTACCGAGGTAATCAACCATTTGCTTTTTAAAAAGTTTTTCGGCAGTCTTTTTTACATGGGGGCCATAGCCACCGCTAAGCGACAAAAGGTTTACCTGTAACTGGCATCCCAGGTCAACAAACCGCTCGTATTTATCAAAGCTTTTGTGGTAATAGCCATATCGTTCGGGGTGTGCAATAATTGGCGTAAGGCCAAACATACGCAGGTCAAAAATTACCTGTTCTATATTTGGCGATGGCGCCAGGTACGACATTTCGATTAGGATAAACTGGTTGTTGATGGTGAGCAGATCGTGCTTTTTAGATGTGGCCAACAGCTCGCCAAACGAATGATCGACCATATACTCGGCCGCAGCGCTAACCGGCATGTTTACGTTGGCTTTTGCCAGCGCTTTGCGTACTATATCAAGCTTTGGTAAAATGGTTTCGCGGGTGTTGGGGTACAAATCAGTTAAAATGTGTGGAGTACAAATAAGGCGTTGGTAGCCCAACTGTCGTAGCTCTTCAATAAACAGTACTGACTGCTCAACTTCCTGTAAACCATCGTCAATACCGGGCAACAGGTGCGAATGCATATCAACACCAATAAACGATAAATCAGCTACTACTTTACCTTGTTTAAATAAAAAATCAAACATGCCCAACTCAATTATTTCAGACAGCAAAGTAACAGCCTATCAGCGAGATGTGAAGGTAGACGTTAGAATTTTTTCATCAACCACTTGTAAAAGGAGTTATTACCGATGAATTCGGGAACAATGCATTTTATTTGTTTAATACATCCTAATGGGGCAAGCTCGTTTTAAAGGGGGGGTAACAATATCGAACCTTTATCTCGCCCCGCTTTTTGAAAAACCATTTCTGGTTAGGCCGTTCAAGGTCAACAACCGTATGGTTTTATGCACCACAACATTGTTAAAAGGTCTGGGCGAGGGTATGCAAATTGCGCCGTTTTTTACCTTAATTAAGTTTTTTACTGCGTAAAATAAAAACACCTAAATATCAGTAAGGCTTTTGCTATTTTGCCTTCATAAACTTTTTGCCGGTAGGCGTTAGATGGCTGATTTAGTAAAATAATTAAATAAAAAAAATGTTTTACGGGTTGTTTTGTGCAATTAACTGGTTTAATACATTAGCCGGCATTTAATTTTTGCGCCGAAGCATAAATTTTTTCAATAATCTCTATTGTTTTCATTGCCTCAAACATATTGGTGCTTATGGACTGCCCCCGCAACAACACATCGGTTACATTTTCGTACACTTTATGATGGTTGCTCATGGAACCCTGGTAGTGGCCGTAGTCATTAGCCGGGCTACCACTGGGCAAGGAGGCTATTTGGTAATTTTCAATTTGCTGATACTCCAACAAATTAAGGTACTGGCCTCCAATTTTAACCGTACCATTTTCGGCAAACAGGGTAAGGGACCCCTCCATATTTTTTTTAGTAGCGTTAACGGTGTAGTGTAGTGTACCTATTGCGCCATTGTACAATTCGAGCATTGCTATGCCTGTATCTTCAAAATCGATCACGTTTTTATGTGCAAAATTGCGGGTGATGGCCCATGTATTTTTTACGTCGCCTATCATCCAATACACCAGGTCAATAAAATGGCTGAACTGGGTAAACAATGTTCCGCCGTCCATGTCGGCCGTACCCTTCCAAGAGTTTTGATAATAGGCTTTGTTCCTGTTCCAAAAACAATTTACCTGGAAGCTATAAATTTTACCAAGCTTACCCTCGTCAATGGCTTTTTTTACGGCCACCACCGGCGGGTTAAACCGGTTTTGCTTTATGGCAAATAAGCGCTTATTTGCCCGTTCGGCTTCTTTAATCATTTCGCCACAGTCGTGTACCGAAATGGCCATTGGTTTTTCGCACAGTACATGGCAGCCCGCCCTTAGCGCCTTAATGCTATGCAGGGCATGCAAACCGTTGGGGGTACAAACGGACACTACTTCCACATCGGTTTCGGCCTGCAATAAGTTATCTATACTTAGGTAGATGGATGCATTGTATTGGTCACCAATCTTGGTTGCTTTTTCCTCCACAACATCGCACACGGCCGTTAACTGACCATACGTATTAATATGTGCAGCATGCCGCTCTCCTATTGTTCCACAGCCTATTAATGCAAATTTTAACCTCCTCATACAGGGTTGATGCTTTTTATATGGCTGCAATTGTAGGGCATATCATTCACTTACTATAAACTATTTTTTAGGAGTTGAAATTTCGCCCAACCGGTCAAACAAATGCTTCCATTTTTTAACCACAGCAGCTTTGCCAAATTGTGGCGCAAAAGCTATTTCATAACTTACCAATTGCCGGGCCATGGCTGCGTATTCCACCAGTCTTTCAACTGCGCGGGCCATAGCTTCATCATTATTAAACTGCACTAATAAACTATTTTGCTTTTTGGTGATCCATCCCTTAATGTACGCATCCAAAAAAGCCGTGGAGCAAAAGTTTGTTTTGGGTGAAAGGTGTAGAAGGCCAGTTAAAATAAATTTTTGATTTAAACCGCCTGCAGGCGGTATTGCTGTAATATGTTTAGTGTAAGCCCATTGGGCAAATCATTACGTCAGCCCGCTTATATGGCCCCAAATATTTACCGGACAATTTTTTTATCCGGTCAGGAATACTGGCGCGCTGAATAATAAGGATCACTTTTTTGCCAGGCGCTTTTAGCAATATGCTGGTTACTGAATACCAGATTTACTATATTAAGCCGCTATACAATGGCACTATACCAAGGTGGTATTGCCTTGGGCGAAAAACAATGGTAGCCACCGTGTAAACAAACCGAGCAATTTTAGTAAGTTTTGCATAGGGAGTATTGGTACCAAAACCTTTGGTTTCCGGCGGTTGGGCCAACTGATAAGCGGCAATACGCATTGCCTTCAAATGGCTTTTTTAGTGATTGTCCGCTATTTGTTACACTAAATATTAAATATAAAATCATAATAAAAAAGGCTGAATAAAATTACCAACTGTACAAATATTCGACCTTTATGGGTTATAGAGGCAGGCTGCAACGAGTTATGAAAACTGCCATAAAGCCAGGTTTCAAAACATAAGCACCAGGTTGCGGATAGTTATTGTTTTTTTATACAAAAAGGCCTGCTACCAGTATTTTATTAAAGGTATACCTGGGCATTTACCAACACCAGATTACCAATAACGCCATCGGTTAACAACTGTTGAGCCTTTTGTAATTGCGGGTAAAAGTGCAAATTGAACCCTACCACTATTTGGGCAGCAGAAGGTTTCAAAGTGCGACAAACTTCGGTAAACCTAAGCGAGTTAGTAAATGGCTTTTATACATAAATTGTAGGAATGTTGGTCAGCAGTAGTTGCAAAACACCATCACTTTGGTAGAATGTTAAAGTACAAAGCATTGCCATATCCACTTTATGGTGCCTTAATGCAAGGTCTAAAGTACTTTGTACGGGTTAGTGCGCCAACGGCTCTTTTGATAAATGCTTACTGCTAACAATAACCAACCTGGCATAGCCAAGTATAGAAAGATTGTTTAAAAGCCGTTTGCCTGTGGACCCATGGGCGGACACTAAAATTTTTGTATAATGCAGATAATTATTTTATGGGGGAAACATGTTTTACAGCAAACTCAACAACCATTATTTGGCCAAGGCTTTCAAGCTTTACGTACACCTTTTTATTACCTCCCTTTACCACCGTACCTGTAGTATCCATAAAAATACCGTGGTTTACTTTAATACGGGTATTTTCAGCAATGAAACTCATTGCTTCTATCGTAATAGTAGCTTCGCCATCGGCCAGGTATCTTTTTATGAGTTCAATTTCTTCGTTACGAATAACAGCAGGTTTACCTACATGGTACACAAAATTTAAAATACCATCGGTCGCTAAAACTTTGGTTCGTTCTGTTTGGTCAATGCTTACAAAAACATAGGATTTAAAAAGTGGTTCTTCAATTACCTTCTTTCGATCGCTCCACTGCCTGGTAACTTTTTGCAAGGGGCACCATGTATCAACCTCTTTTTTTTGCAGTAAACTATCAACTTTTTTTTCCCATTTTGGCTTTGTATATACCGCATACCATTTTTTTTCCATCGCTTTCCATCTTTGTGCAAATATAAAGCTTCACCACCTCACTCCCATTTTTGGAGAAGAAGCAACTAGTATGTTTACATCAATGCCGTTATTGTATTGTGTAACCCAATAGCTTCTGCAAAAAGGACTTTTGTTATTTGTAACATAATACCAATAACTATACCCGTAGCTTGCCATATCCATAACCGTAACCAAAGCAGCATTTTTTTAACACCATTTACAATAATGAAGAGGCTTTAAAAATTTTAATCTCTAAATAGTTATTTAATAAATACTACTATTGGCCAAAACGAATATTAATAGCGATCAATAAACCTAATGAAGCCATTATATTTTAAAAATAACATATGGTTATCAGGGCTTCCGTGGCTATATCTGCAATAGCATTTTAAAACTTTGAAAAAATTATCCGCTTTTTGGGACACCCAATGCCGATTATAAAATAATGATAAGAAAGGCTAAATAAAATTACCTACTCTAAAAAATTTCGATGCCCGTTTAACTGTGCCAGCCCGACAAAATTATTTTGGCGGGCAACGACTAATAAAAACAATTACAAAGCCCGATGCCGAAATATAAGAAAAAGATTGCGGAGAGTCATTAAAAAAATTGCTTCATAACGCTTAATGCTAAAGCACCTAATGGGATTTTCCTTCTGTAATATATTTTTAGAATTAGCCTTAAAAGAACGAAACCTTGTAATAATCATAGTAAACGGCTATAAATTTAAACGATTACCAAGGTTTATTTTTAGCCCAAACGAAAGCCACCGCCTTAATTTACTTTAGATTGTAGCACTGTTGACGTTAGACGCGAACAGTTTTGCCTGATATAAACTAATGAAGGTCCTACACGCTAAAGAGGAAAAAAATTGAAGGAACACAACCCAGGGGTGCAAAAAAAACCTCTCCCCTGGAAAAGGGAGAGGATATTTACTAACCCATCCATGGTCAGAATGCAAATTGCATGGATGAAAACTTACATTAATTTTTAGAGCGCTAAAATTAGCAAAAATGATCAAATGCTGCAATCAAATTTGTAGCAATCATTTGTGCCGGACGTCCTTCAATTTGATGCCTTTCAATGAAATGTACAATTTCGCCATTTTTAAACAAGGCAATGGCGGGCGATGATGGAGGGTAAGGAAGCAAATGTTCCCTAACCTTATTAACCGCCTCAATATCAAAGCCAGCAAAGGTGGTGGTAATATTTTCGGGCTTTTTGGTAGCATTTGCCACCGCCATTAATACACCAGGCCTGGCCGACCCTGCGCTACAGCCACATACACTATTGATCATTACTAATGTGGTGCCTTCTTTTTTAAGAAGATCATCTACTTCAATGGCCGTTGTAAGATCTTCAAAACCATTATCAGTTAATTCGGCCTTCATAGGCAACACTATTTCTGCGGGATACATATATTTATTAATTTAAAGGTTTAAAACCAACCTTATGGTCGTTTATATTTTTTACTTATAAACAACAAAAACAAACTTGTTTTGATTGATTTTTTACAAAATTAAGGAAAATGGTTTCAAGAAATGCATGGTTTAATATGCTAAAATGGCGCTAACTAGTAAATTAACACGCCATAATGGCACATTATTTATCTCTATTACGACGTTACTGCTGGTAAATGATCGTTTTTTACGGTTGGTATTGCATTTGATTTACCGTTAGAAACAAAATTTATAAAAATGATGATACAAGCAAAACAACCAATCAATCGCAATTTTTCGTTCGTATTGGACGAGTTATTTAACACGCTGCCTACCACAATAAGTAAAGAAAATAATTTGCAGCGCACCGGAATACCAGCTAATGTGGAAGAAACCGAAGAAGGCTATCATTTGTCGTTAATGGCACCAGGCCGAAAAAAAGAAGACTTTAAGGTTAATATTGACAAAGACCAGTTAACCATATCGTACGAAAAGAAAAATGAAGAAAAGGATGTCAACGTAAAAAGCATCAGGAAAGAGTTTTTGTTTGGAAGCTTTAGCCGCACTTTTCATTTGGACGAGAAAGTGAATGCGGATGCAATTGAAGCAAAGTATGACAATGGTGTACTTAAATTCTTCTTACCAAAAAAAGAAGAAGTGAAGGTTTTGCCAAAGGCAATTACCATTCAATAAACAAGAGGCTGTTTATTTTACAACCCGGGCTTTTTCCCGGGTTTTTTTTATGCTTCTGCGGTACATTGCATCTTTTAAAAAATGAAGTCTTAAAATGCTAACAATGTACAAATTGCTGCTAACTGTTTTAGTGTGTTTATCGTGGTTTACAGGCAAAAGCCAGTCTTTGCCGCTGGACAATACGTTGTTATGGAAAATAGAAGGCAAGGGCATTACCCGGCCTTCGTACCTGTATGGCACCATTCATTTAATGTGCCCTGCCGACCTACAAGTATCGGAAGGCTTAAAGGAAAAATTTAATAGTACTGAAGAACTTTTTTTGGAGATAAAGACTGACGACCCCGCAATGATGGCCGAAATGATGAAGAGTATGGCCATGAAAAATAACACTACTATTAAAAGCCTGATGCCTAAACCAGATTTTGACAGCATCAATTCCATTTTTAAAAAAAGTACGGGTCTGCCGCTTGAAATGCTTAATACGGCAAAACCAATATTGGTAACTGCCATGATTTATCCGTCGCTGCTTGGGTGTACCCCCGATAGCTGGGAGAAAGTTTTTGAAAACCTGGCTAAAAAACGGAATATGCCATTAAAGGGGCTCGAAAAATTATCGGACCAAATGGATGCGCTGGAAAAAATACCTTACCAGCAACAAGCCGATATGATGGTTAAGCTGATGTACAACCTTGACAGTGCGCGGCTGGTTTTTAATAATATGGTTGATGTGTATAAACGAAAAGACCTTAATGCACTATACAAACTTACCACCAGCGACGAAGATTTTGGCGCTTTTGAAAGTGCCTTGTTGATAACCCGCAATAAAAACTGGATACCTGTTATTGAACAACAGGCCCTGCAAAAACCCACCTTTTTTGCCTGTGGGGCCGCTCACCTCGCCGGCGAAAACGGAGTAATACGGTTACTACAGAAAGCTGGTTATACGGTTAGCCCCGTACTTTATTAATGTTAACAAATTTTTTACCTTTTTACGGGTTGCCCATGTCATCGCAATTTTGCATGTATTGTTGTAGGTAAGCTTTTACCGGGGTCCAGTATTGAGCGGCTTGTTTACAAATACCCTTTGTTTCGGCCATGCTTACCTGGGTGCAAAACGTTTCAACGGTATTGTACCACTCAAAATGTTTTGGAGAGCCAATAATAGAGCAAAGGCTTTTAAGCGAATGGGCGAAAAGGCCCACAGAAACCATGTTTTGCTTTTGCAGGGCCATTGTTAATAATGCCATTTTTTCCTCAATCTCGTAAATGGATGACCCCAGGATGTCTTTTTCAAATTCAAGGTCGCCGCCCGAAAACTCCCGGAGGTAAGACATATCAATAGATAGTACTTCTTCCCCTGTTATTGCATTATGTGTTATGTTTGCGGCCTGGCTATTTGTACCGGAATTGCTGATGCTGCCAGGTTGGTTCGCCAGGGATTTATTGACTTCGTTATTTGAAAACATTGTAAAATATTGTTGCTGCATTAATTAGTAATCAGCTGCGTATTATTAGCAGTTTCGGCAAACACTTTGCCTATTGAATTGAACAATTGATCGGGACTAAATGGCTTGCTTACATAGTCGTTCATTCCGGCCCCGGCACAAATATCAATTTTGCCTACAAACGAGTGTGCAGTAAGGGCAATGATAGGTATGTTTTTGTCAGCACTTTTCCTGGCCCTTATAATACGGGTGGTTTCAATACCGTCAAGATTTATCATTTGCACATCCATCAATATTAAATCGTACGTGGCTACGTCAAGTGCCGAAAGCACCTCTAATCCATCCCTTACATGGACTACGGTACAATTCTTTTTTTCTAAAATGCGTTTTGCCAGTTTTGCATTGGTATTATTATCATCGGCCAGCAGTATATGCAATGGCTTTTCGTTCCAGGGGGTTAGTTTGTAAGGCAACGCATCCGTTTGGGGTATACGTACCTGCTTATCAATTTCAAAAGGCACTATAACAATAACACTGGTACCACAATTCAATTCGCTTTCTACGGTAATGTCGCCACCAAAAAGTTCAATAAGGTTTTTAACTATGTTTAAGCCAAGGCCTGTTCCACCAAAGGTTTTGTGTATTTGGTTATTGGCCTGCGTAAACCGCTGAAATATCAATTTTGACTTATCCTTTGCAATTCCAATACCTGTATCCTTAACCTCAAAGCGTATGTAAGCCCTGGACTTATCGACACCCACAACCTGCTCAACCAATATTTTAACCCCGCCCTGGTTGGTAAACTTTACGGCGTTACTTACCAAATTTATCAGCACCTGGTTAAGCCGGTCTTCATCGCCAAATAAATTTTTTGGTATTGAATTTGAGACTGCCAGTTTAAGAAAGATATTTTTTTCAACCACTTTGGTCCCAAACAGCCTTGCCACATTTTTCACTACCTCCTGTAAGTTCATTCTTTCGTTGGAAAGTGTAAGGTTACCCGTAACCATTTTTGAAAGGTCGAGCACATCATTTATAATACTTAAAAGGTTTTTGCCGGCTATTTTTATAGTTTGCAGGTAATCCATCTGGTTTTCGTCCAGGGCGGTATCTTCCATAAGGTGCGAGAAGCCTATAATGGAATTAAGTGGCGTACGTATTTCGTGGCTCATATTGGCAAAAAATTGCTCTTTAGCCAACAGTATTTTTTCAACCATTTTTTTTGCCTCAATTAACTCCCGCTCGGCAAAGTTTTTTTCAGTAATGTCAGTAGCCATCACCAATAAAAACTTATTACCCTTATTGTTGGCAAAACTGGTTTTTTGCACCTTAAACCAGTTACACTTCTGAGTACTTTTGTTGTATAACTGGCACTCCTCGTTTAGGTTTACCAGCTCATGGGTAAAAGTGGCCTTACCAAGGGGAAACAACTGGCGGAAATATTCATTAATTAGTGAAGCTGAATCGATGGTGAGTACCGATTTATTGTTGGGGAGACCAAAATACGATTTGGCTATTTTATTTACATACGAAAGCTCGTTGGTTTCGTTTACCACAAAAATCATATTGGGCGACTTATCTATTATTAAACTGATAAACGACCGTTGGTTCTCCAGTTCCTTTTGAGCCTGCACCGTTTGTGTTATATCTACGGCACTACCAATTATGTAAGGCTTTCCCTGCCTTTGGCAAACCACGTTTTTAAATAACAATGAGCGCTTTGTACCATCGTGCCCGGTAACTTTAAAAATTCCTTCGGCGTAGCCATTGGTAAGAATATTACTGAGATAATCCTGCAGGCTGATCTTATCGCCAAGATAGCCTTTAATAGACTGCCCTTTTAATTGGTTAGGTGTTGTGCCCAGCATTTTAGCCCCTTCGTGATTTATGGTAAGAAGAACTCCTTCGGCATCGTGGGTACAAATAAGTGTTTGGGTATTGGCCAAAATTACCTTGTTCTCTTCTTCCATTTTTCGCAGGGCCATCTCTGCTTTTTTCTCCCTGGTAATATCGTACTGAATAACCAGGCAATCGTTGTTACCACCTTTGTTTTTACTAAGTGGTACCACTATGGCATTGGTGTAACAATCGCCCTTAACATTATAATATACTATTTCACCTTTCCAAACCTGGCCGGTATCAACCACCGCCTTAATGTTTTGAAAAAGATGTTCCTTTTGCAGCGATGAAGGCAGGCGCCAAATAGACCTGCCAATAACGTCGGCACTACTTAAACCAGTGAGCTGCTCAAATTTTTGGTTTGCCCGTTTAATTTTCCCTTTATCATCAATAACGGTTACTATGCTGGACTCATCAAGGGCAAATTTATATTCGTACAACCCCTCCAATAATTGTCGCCGCTCCTGTTCGTTTTCTTTTTGCTTTTCGTTTGATTTTATAAGGTACAGCCGGGCCTTACCAAATTTGTACGAAATAATAACCAGTATAATAGGGTAAAATAACAGTATCAGTTTTGATAACGTTGCCTTGGAAATATGGAATATTTCCAAGGCATTTCCATTGCGGTGAAACAATAAAAATTCGGGAACAACAAATGCTATACCGATGAAAAGACCCAAAGCGCAATGTTTCCAAAGCAACCCCGAAGATTGGGATTTAGTCATAAAAAGTTAATTATAGTATATTGGACAAAACCGTTTCAACTACGCCCTTTATAATAAACCTGCTTGCAAACCGGGCAAATATGCTAAACAGTTAATTTTCAATAGTCAGGTCAGGCGGCGGCCATTCGTTCATTTTTTTCCCAAATGGCGCTTTGCCCGCCCTTTAAAAACCTGATTAAACCAGCAATCACCGCATAATTCATTACACAGAAATAATAGGGAATAAATAGCGCTTTTATTTTTAGGTGTCGCTTTTCGAGTAAATAGCCAAGCAATGCGCCGCCATAAAACACCACCTGCGCCAAAAGTGCCAGCCGGTAAAAAGGTGATTGCTGGCTTTGCTGAACACTTACCAGCAACATAATTACCAGCAAAAAGGGGTTGACCGTCCACCGTAGCACGCGGTGCGATAAATACTGAAAAAACAACAGGGGTTGCTTTTTAATGCTTAGCCTGCTGCTTAAGCGTTTAATGGATTGCCAACCACCTGCACATATCCTTACTTTTCTTTTTAGCTCCTCTTTTACCGATGCGGCAGCGGTTTCGCAGGCAAATGCTTCGGGCTCGTACACAATGGTGTAGCCCTTACTGGCAATAAGCATGCTTTGCATAAAATCGTCCAATATGGTGTCTTCGGGTATAGTTTCATACAGTTTGGACCGAAAGGCAACCAATTCACCAGCTGCCCCAACCGCGCTGTACAACTGCGAGTCGAGCTTTTTTAAAAGGCTTTCATATTTCCAATATATTCCCTCTCCTGCCGCGCTTGCCACATCGGCACCCTTTGTTATTATTCGTTTTTCGCCTGCTACACAGCCAACATTACTGTTGGCAAAGTGGCGAACAATATTTTTTACAGCCATTGGGTTAACCACCGTATTTGCGTCTGAAAAAAGTACGATGGGTGTTTTTACATGCTGCATGGCCCTGTTTTCGGCAGCCGTTTTGCCACCGCGGCGCGAAATATGCAAATTTATAACCGAAGGATATTTGGCCAGTACATGTTCCGATCCGTCAGTAGATCCATCGGTAATAAATAGTATCGAAAGCTTATTAGCAGGATAGTCAAGTTCCATGCAATTACCAATTTTACTGGCAATAATACCGGCCTCGTTATAGCAGGGAATTACAAGGGTAACCTCAGGTTGGTAAAAAGGTGAGACAGCGGATGCTGAGGTAAATCGTTTTTTAATGGCTACCATTATCCAAACAATAATGCCGTAACCAATAAAGGAATAGAATATTACGGCAAATGACAGCCAAAACAGTATCGGCAGGGTTTTCAAAGTGAGATATTTTAAATTTGGATATAGGACTACTACATATAAACGCCTAATTGGCATATTTAATTGCAACCACCGTTGCGCAACCTGTGGCAATAATATAGCAAGCGTGCCGTTTTTATAGCAATACCTTATTTAAAACCAATGAGAATGTCCGTTACGAACATTATAAAATCCAATGCAACGCTTAAACAACTGGTGCATTGGGCACTTATACCACCTTACCAGGCAAAACCCCGCAACTGGGTTAAATGGTTTGTAAATCCATTTATACACATTAAAGGCAAGGGTGTTACCATTTGCAGCAGAACCCGTATGGATGTGCTGCCTTTTCAACCCTTTAGCATTGGCAGCTTTAGCACAATTGAAGATTTTGCAACGGTAAACAATGGTGTTGGTGCCGTACATATTGGTCAACACTCGCGGGTGGGGATAGGCAACGTTATTATTGGGCCGGTAACTATTGGCAACCATGTTATACTGGCGCAAAACATTGTGGTTAGTGGGCTTAATCACCAATACCAAAATGTGTCGTTGCCCATTCACCAGCAAAACATAACTACCGGCCAAATTACTATAGAAGACGAATGTTGGATAGGTGCCAATGCAGTTATTACTGCCGGGGTAACTATTGGCAAGCATAGCGTGGTGGCGGCAGGTGCCGTGGTTACAAAAAATGTTCCCCCGTTTAGCATAGCCGCCGGCAATCCTGCAAAAATTATAAAGCAATATAGCACCACTACAAAAAAATGGGAACGGATATAATGTTCCAAACCTACAGACTGTTTAGTTACCCATGCACATCAACAATAACTACCCGCTTACCATCGTTTTAATTTGTTAATGGTTTATGTTATTAAAGTAAATACCAGCTTGTTATACCAGGCATTTAAGTAAAAATTGCTTTGGTTAAAAGCTATAACATGTTTACAAAAGAACCCTTTAAAGAATGAGTACTAAAAAAAGAATTTCTGAACTGGATGCATTAAGAGGAATAGCAGCTTTAATGGTAGTATTTTTTCATTTTACTTTAGACAGACCACAGGCTGCTTATGGGTTTAACCTGGGTGCAACCGGTGTAGACCTGTTTTTTATTATTAGTGGGTTTGTAATATTAATGTCGACCGAACGCTGTAAAAGCTGGAAAGATTTTGTGGTAAGCAGGGTTTCGCGTTTGTACCCCGCTTATTGGGTAGCAGTGTCGTTTACCAGTATTTTTATTGTGGTGGCTTTGTTAAACGGCTATCATCAAAAACACGATATAAATTTTGGCGTTAGATTTTTTGGAAACCTGACCATGTTTCAATATTACATGAATATACCCGACATAGATGGCCCCTACCGGACCCTCATTATTGAGTTGGTTTTTTATGTGCTGATTTTAATTTTAATGCTCACAAAAGGCTTAAAGCATATAGAAAAAGTTGGCGCTGCACTACTGGCAATGGTGCTTGTATTTAGTGTTCTTTACAACTTTACCAGCAACGATGCCGTGCCTGAAAACAATTGAGGCTGTTCCGTTGATCAAATATTTCCCGCTATTCTTTTCCGGTATTTTATTTTACAAAATGAAATTTGATAAGGTAACCGCCTGGCGGCTGGTTTTGCTTACCATTAGTTTTTGCCTGCAGTTATCTTTGTTTAATAAATGCTACAATATACGTGGCTACATGAGCTTTGGTGGCTATAGTACTATGCTTTCCATCTATTACATTACATTCCTCCTGTTTCTTGCCGGCAAACTTCGCTTTATTGTAAATAAGGTAACCTCACAATTGGGCGAAATCTCCTATAGTCTGTACCTTATCCACCAGTTTATAAGTATTAAAATTGTTATTTCGCAGTTAATGAAAATGGGTTGCAATTTTTGGGTTGCGGCTTTTGAAGCCTTAATTACTTCCATAACCCTTTCTTTACTTATAAATTGTTTTGTTGAAAAGCCTTCGCTGTTGTACTGTGGCGAGTGGTATAAAAATTTAAATAGAAACCAACAGGTTTCAGAAAAAAAAGCATCGCTGGCTTACCAGCAGGTTGTTAAATAATTACGGGTGGCAACATACTCAAGGGGAATGCTAAACTGCTGTTGTAATGTTGATGCCACTTGGGGCGGTAAATAAAATTTTACGTGTCGGCTACTTTAAAATTGCTACATCTCATTTTCGCTTGGTAAGCCTACTTTATAATAGGTACCTAATAAGCCGAAACCACTATTTATACTGTAAACAGGTAGCCCCCTGCGGCTAAATAACAACAAAACTTTACAAATAGGGCAAGTTGCTATCAGTAAACAACAATACATTGTCATCAACATTGTTTATAATTGTTTCGTGGTGAGTGGATTTGGCGTAACAGCGCATGTTTCTAATGTTAATTATTACGGCAATGTTTGTATGTTAATAATATGGCATTTGTTAAGTATAGTTGAAATTAGACCGCTTTTAAAATTCGCAAATCAATAGCAATCTTCTACAGCAGTTTGGCTTTAGCAGGCAAACACTTAATTAATATCTTTTCATTTACAAAGATGTATTACCCCCAAACCACCTTACACTAAATTATACACCATTCCATCAAATAAAAAGGCCGCTTCAACATAACTATTGAAGCGACCTTTTGCAAAGACTAAATATGCTTATTGCAGATAATCTACTTTGCTTGTTGTTGTTTTTGGCCGGGTACTAAACAAGAACCCGACACAGCCCGATCATACCCTTCATTTTTTACATAGCCATTACCTGCCGAACTTTCAGGCACCACAAAACAGGGTGTTTCGGTTACATTAATGGTGATCTTACCATTAATAGTACTAACAGTTTGGTGCATCATATCATTGCTTCCGTCCCGGGGCGTATAAATAATTGCAAAAGACGCGGTACCCAAATCGAGTATATAATCTTGTTTTCTGCCAATCTCATCCGGTACTACCAACGCATACATAACCGTATCGTTGTACATATACCTGTCTACAATAGGATCGGCGTTTAGTGTCTGCTGGTACACATACTCCCCAAATAAATTTTTAGTTTGAAAAAGAAAGTCCGCTGCAGGCTTTCGTGATGTATCGCTTTTGTTGATAAACCCGCTTGATGCAAAGCGATAAGGCGCATCGATATTGGCATCGTATGTTTCGTAAAAAAAGGCTTTCTGCAATCCTTCCCTGCTGTACAACAGGCTGGAGCGAAGGTCCCAATCGGCCTGGGTTTGCAATGCAGTACGATTACCTATAGCGATCGCCTTTAATGGACCACCCTGGTTTATATCATACCCCAGTTCGGTTATCCAAACAGGCATGCCTTTGCTATATCGTTGGGCGGCCAATACAAAATCTTTGGCAACTTTAGCACAGTTCGACTTTTCGGGCGCCGCACCCCGCAATGAGTTAGTGGATTGGCTGGTGCCTTCGTTGTTACTGTACAGGTGGTAATTAACTACATCCCAACAAAGGTTTACAGTGCTGTCTGCATTATAACCCCTAAACTCTTTACACCAGTCTACCATACCACGCAGGTAGTCGGTTGACGTAGCGGCGGTACCACCCATTACCACCAATATGTTGGGGTCGGCATTTTTAACGCCTACCGCCACACCAAGTGTGTTTTTGTGACCGTCGTAAAATGTTGACAAATTGGCGGCGTACTCTCTTGCGGTTAAATAGCCTCTTCTGCCCTTCCACCATTTATCGCGTTCATTATCGCATTCAATATATTTTATAAGGTTCAATCCTATTTTGCGGGTGTTAACCGGGTCCATAAACCACTTTGGCACGCTGTAAACCGATACAAGTGACGTATCTATATTTGTATTGCTTCCATACCGGGCTATGTGTTGAAAAGCCACCCTGCCCATTTCAATATAAGATGCAGGATTTGTAAAATCGCTGCCGTAACGTACGGGGTTATTGTCCCAAAAACGCTCATTAACAGGGTAGGTATTTATCATAAATGGCGGCAGGGTTTTAAGGCAGGCAACCACCTCAATTCCACTTGCTTTGCACCGCTGGTAAATAGTATCGTAGTTCCAGCCGCCACGTGCTACAGGGTTAAAAAGAAAGCGGCCTTCCACTTCTTCCAGCTTTTCCCAATCCATATAATGCCTAAAGCCGCCAAAACTCTGCATGGCGGCCATTTTCTTTTCGTTAATAAACCTTGGCCTAATGGCATCTTCAAAGTCCCACTCAAACCCGTTTATGCCAGTCATATTTTTTAGTGGATAATGCGTTGGGGGTAAAAGGGGCGGATAGGGCATTTTATTGTAAAACCCATACAACTCCAGCTCGCCCGGAAAATTATTGGCGTTAATATTTAATACCAGGTAACGTATGTTGGTAACAGGTGTATCTAATTTAATTACGTTTGGTCTGCCAGGGTATGGTCCAACCCATGTATTGTAATATTCGCCTTTAAACTGACCTATCAATTTACGCTCCCACGTATCGGTAATTGCATAAATGGTCATAGGCACGGTGGTAAATACGCCTTCTTTATCGTACATACGAATGCTGTCTAAACGCATGGTTTCTCCATCTGCTAAAGGGTAGTAAGCGTCGTAGTTCCCTAATATTTTTGACCACCCGGTAAAGGCTACTGAGTTTGGATTACCATCAAACATTTTAGCCAGGTTGCCGGTAGTATAATTTAACTGGTACCAGCGGCTACTATCAAGGACAATTTTGTTTAAAAAACTGCCTGCCTGGCTTTTTGCCGATAAGGTAGCAAAACATACAACAAGCAGGCAAAAGGCTACTTTCGCTTTCATTAAATACTATTTGTTTTGATATTTGAAAAGAGGTAAAAAAAATTAAAGCCTGCATTAGCCTTGCGAAAACAAATTTTTTATAGTGTAAACCCGATGTAGTTGTTTTGCTTTACCATAGCCGGGCTGATTTTTTGAGCAGGTTCATTTTTTTTATAATTGCCAAGCAGCAGCCTATTGATAACTGCCCATTGTTTTAAAAGCCATATAATACCGAGCACAACTACAACAACCGCCACCCCTACTGCCAAACCTACCGCATTACTTACGTTATGGCGGTCGGCATGGCCAATAAACCGGTAAATAACAAACATTAATAGAGGGTGATACAGGTAAATGCCCAGTGATTGTTTGTTAATAAACAACAAAAACTTGTGTTGCATCCAATTGCGGGGCGCAATATATATGACCAGGTATAAAACAAGGCTGGTATTAAAAATCATAAATAATACTACGGTAATGTATAGGAACTGGTTTGCATATACAGACCAAACAATACCTGCAAACGCCATAAGTAGTGTTGTTAACAGGTATAGGGGTCTAAGGTGCAGTTTTATAAGATTGTTTCGCAGGCTAAAACCCAAAATGAAAAAGTAAGCATAAGCGTAAAAACGTTTTTCGCCAAAATAATAAAGCGGCTGGCGATCAACCGGCGCACTATTATCGCGGTAAACAAGGTACCAAACAACGGTTACGAAACCGGTAATTAACAACACCAGCCATGCCGATAATTTAAAGCGTATAACGCAATAACTAATGATACCAGCTAACAAAAAAGCGGGTATATACCACAAATGAAAATAGGGATACAAAAAATTTATAAACGAATATTTGCCAATATGTTGCCAACCAAGGTGTAACGGCAAATAAATTACACAAGCAATTACCCAGGGAATAATGAGGCGTTTGGCCATACTTTTCAAATAATTTATCAGGCCCTTATTAAACACACTTCTTTTTAAAAGAAAACCGCTGATTGCCATAAAAACAGGCATATGAAAAAGATAATTGAAATAGAGTATCATACCGGGTGGCAGGCAATGGGTAAAGATTACCAGCAAAATTAAAATGCCTTTAGCGGCATTCAACCCCGGATAAAACGTTGCAGCACCCGAGCTTTGTACCAAATATAATTTACGGATATACTTACGCACTAACAATGTTGTTTTGGTATTGAATAATGTGATGTATGCAGGCCTGCCAGGTATGACTGCTGGCAAATTGTATTGCTGCGGTTTTCTGGTTATTTTCAACAGGTTTAAGTGCCTGCTGTAGTGCATGTATATAACCTGCAACGCCAACTGCAAGGTATACATGCGGCAAAAACATTTGCATGGCGGGTGTGTTGGTAGCAACCGTTGGTTTGCCTAATGCCAGGTACTCATCTATTTTTCGGGGATAGTTACCTATTGTCAACTCGTTTACCAACTGTGGGTTTATACATACATCAACATGTTGTAAATACGCTGGCAGCTCACTACCCTTTTTTGAACCCAAAAAGTGTACATTAGGCAGTTGATGTAATTTGCTTTGTTGAAACATTATTTCTTCGGGGCCTATCAAAACAAAGTGCCATAGAGGTTTTTCAATGGCCAGGTTTTCAAGCAAACAAATATCCAGTCGCTCGCCGGTTAAAAACCCGGCATATCCAATTCGCGGATAGGGAATTCTGTCAAGATCGGCGGGCTGTTGGTGATTAATACTGGCATCATACATTTCAACCTCGCACCCCTGCCCAATGTCGTAACTGTTTTGGTTAAACTGTTTGGCATAATCGGCCAGGTAACTTGAATTAGCAAAAATAGCGTCGGCCTGTTGTATGGTTTGTGGCTCTATGCGTACACCATGTTTTTTAAAATAGGGATGGTGTACCAGGTTATCGCGGATATAATAAAAATTTTTTGAAGGGGCGATATATTTCTTTACAAAGCGACCTGTAAACATTTGGCTGTCGTTAAATACCGCCAGTTCTTCTTTTTTCCAGTTAAGCAGTTTTAATGCTTTCTTCAGGCTTAGGCAAAAGGTAAAGGCATTGAACCGGTTAATGGTATTAAAAAGTTTTACATTGTTTAACCAATTAATGGAAATACCAATAGTGGCCGGTGTATGTACCCAAAGGTTGGGGGCTACCTGTTGCGTATTTTGTTTAATACCCAATGCCAGTTGTAACCTTTGCCAACCCTTGGCCTTATTAAGGTTTTTAACCAGTGTATTAATATCAAGCGCAGGGTTAACATACATAACCTTGTGTGTATGGCTAAGCTCCACGGCTATGTTGCGGGCATTGCTACCCAGGTTAAGTGCCCACAATTGTTGGGCTATCAGCACATAGCAGTTAATGGCGGGTTTCATGTTGCTTATTTTTAGCTTCGAGGCCTTTTTTAAAACCCCAGATAAGACAAAGGAGGGCTGGCAGCATAATTATATTCCAGGGCATATCAGGTATGGGCGTTTTCTCCGTGCGGAGTGTGAATAAATTGATGACGGGCTTTTTTTACATGTGCCAGCGCCGCCACAAACGACCAAAGAGCCACAGGTATTTTTAAAAAAGCCATTACCAGTTTTTTATTGTACCATGCTTTGGGTATACCCAGCAAAAGGGCTGTGGCCAACGCCAGTAGTAACCCAACACCTGCCATGGCCAGTGCAGCATTTACTACAATCAAAAATATTGTCCAAACCAATACTGCACCCACCAACATAACCCTTGGCAATAAAAAGGTTTGAAACACCTTATCAAAAAAAGCGATGTTGCCTTTTAGTAATTGTTGTATTCCCTCGCCTGCATATTTTTGAAAAAACTCCAGTTGCATAGCCAACCAACGGCTGCGTTGCTGGCTGAACACTTTTGTTTTCGATACCTTTTCGTCGTACACATAACTGCCGTCTAAAAACGCTACTGCCAGGTTAGATCGTATAATTCTGAACTCCATCTCCTTGTCTTCGCCGGCAGTATCGCCTATGTTTTGCAGCAGTCCCCTAAACACGTTAAAATCAAAGGCCATTCCGCTGCCAATTAACGCCGATGGCATTCCAATGGCTACATGCCCTCTTCTAAAAATATGGTTGTTAATTTCTTCGGTACAGGCGTCTAACAAGGCAAAAGGCGTTTGCGTATTTTTAGCCGTTCGGTGGCCCTGCATTACCTTATATCCATAATCGTAGGCATTATTGACCGAGTGTAAAAAGCCGGTCGCCATCACATTATCGGCGTCTAATACCACCACAATATCTACAGCATCCCTCATGGTTTTTTCAAAGGCCAAATGAAGCGCTTTACCCTTGGTACTTTTATTAAACTTAACCTGTATAAGTGTAATGGGCAGTTTGGCCAATACACTTATGGTAGCCGCCGAAAACTGGTCGGCAATCACCACTACATCAAACTTATCAACCGGGTAATCGTGGCTAATGGCACGCCGGGCTGTATCTATAATTACACTATCTTCCTTATAGCCGGGTATAAAAACCCTAATGCGGTGGATATTGTCAGCAGCAGAAATTTTTTTGGTGGGCAATAGCGATGCAGCCACCGAAAAAAACAACAGGTACACTACCTGTACCCCCAGGTAAAGCACCACCAGCCACTGAAGTATCAATAAAAAAAGCGACATATTAAATTTGATTAAATTTCTTTTTTATCAATTTTTGACTGATGGTCTTAACATACAATCAAATTGTTTTTTGTAGAAACGCTTAGTATTGAAGGCTCAGCCATTGCACGGTGTAACATGTTCCAGCCAAGGGCACGAAGTATAGCCAATGTATGTTTCCACTCGCCTTTTAACCCATGTTTTATACAATGTACCGGTGTAGAAACAGCTACAAAAAAACCTCCGCTTATTAATTGATGGTGCAGCCTGTAATTACGCCTTATGTACAACAACCTGTTGCGATACAGGTAGTATGTTTTAAAGGGTGAATTTTTACCGGTCGATACTGATTCTTTATGTAGAATATGCGTTGTACCTACATAGTGCACCTGGTAGCCGGCCTTTTTAAAACGGGCTGCCCAATCTAATTCTTCATAATACAAAAAAAACAACTCGCTCATGGGCCCCAGGCTTTTAATGAGGTGCATAGGCACCATCATGGCAGCGCCATTAGGTTGATCGGTCACGTAACTGCTGTTGTAGGTTCCATCGTCGTTTTGCAGGTAGCCAATATTGTGGCTGCGGCTGGTTAGCAGGTTGGGGCCAACTGTGCCTGCATATTGAATAGTATTGGGCCGCTGGTAATATTTTATTTTTGGACAGGCCATACCACACAGCGGGTTTTGCTGCATATATTGAACCAGGTCATTCAATAGGTTGGCCGACACCTCGGTATCGTTATTTAAAAACAACACATACTCGCCTTTTGCGTACGGCAGAGCAGCGTTGTTGCCACCGGCAAAACCTGTGTTTACCGGCAAAGTAATATGTGTTATAAAAGGGAAATCGATTTTTAAACCTGCACTTGGCGTGGCCGATGCATTATCCACAACAATCACTTCGTAATTGGTATAATCCAATTTGGATAATGATAGAAGCATGTCGGCAGTAACCTGTAACTGGTTATAATTAACCGATATTATGGTAACAAGTGGCTGGTTTTTCATGGTTTTGGCTTACAGGTCGGTTCGTGCCTGTACAAACGTTCCGGGGTAGAAGTATTTTTTTAACCGGGTAAATAATCCTTTGGCAAAACCACCTTCCATTTGTATACGGCGGTCGCTGGTCCAAACCAGCGCTTTTGCGCTGGTAACATAGTGTAGCCTTCCAAACCCATTGTTTCTTAGTTTTAGGGCAAGATATCCATCTTCGTTGGCGCCAACCGGGTGATTAAAGCCATTGACCTTTAAACCATCTTTGCGCCTAAAGGCCGAATTAAAACCGTACACATTAACGGCCTCTTCTCTACAATATTTATTGATGTACCTAAGTGCATCGGCTGCGTATTCGTACAAAAAGTAGGTAGGCCTGCCAGTATTTCCAACGGGCAAAAACGAAAAGCGGCCATAGGTCAGTGCAACTGCCATACTTCCCTTTAAAGGATCAACCATTTCATCTATCCAATGCATTGGGTAAATAGCATCGGCATCGGCATTCATAATATAGTCAGCTTCTGCAGCATTTAACCCGGCATTGCGGGCTGCGGTAATACCTTGCTTTATTTCGGGCAGGCAATCTACACCCGTGCTTTTTACAATCGCCTCAGTTTTATCGGTGGAGTTATTATTTACCACCAATATCTGCACCTTTTTTTGGGTAATGTTTGCTGTTAATGATTGAAGGGTGGCCAGAATATTTTCCTGCTCGTTAAAGGCGGGGATAACAATGGTTACTTCGGGCATACCCTGCCCACGCAGGCGGGCATAGTTTTTTTTAATAAGGGCTACCCGTTCGTTGTGCGATAGCCACGAATGTGAAATTTCGTAAATATTAGGTGGAATGTTGAGGGGCCGCATAGAATTATAACGAAAACACGCCGCAATTATTTTCTGGTATACAATATAATTTGGCTGCTAAGGCTACTATAACAATAAAAAATACGTTTTACTGTTTACAAGTAAGGGTAACAATAAGGTTAACTACCCTCACAAAAAAATGATTATGGCTTTTGAAAAAATAAAAATTTTGCAAGGGATAAGGCAGGGTAAAATTGGCGGCGGCGAAAGTTATTTGCTGAGCCTTGTGGAAAACCTGAACCGCGACGTTTTTGAACCGGTAGTTCTATCGTTTACCGACGGCCCCATGATAGACCGGCTTAGGGAGGTAGGCATACAATCGCACGTTATACAAACCGAAAAACCTTTTGACGTGCGTGTATGGAAAAAGGTTAAAGCACTTATACATAACGAAGGCATTGATGTGGTACATGCCCACGGAACCCGTGCTATGAGTAATATGTTTTATGCAGCTAAAAGCAACCGGTTGCCATTATTATATACCTGCCATGCATGGTCGTTTCATGTTGACCAACACCCAATGGTAAAAGCGCTGCGCATAAAAAGCGAACGTTACCTTACCCAACAGGCCGACATTAACATATGCGGCGCAAAAGCTAACCGCGACGAAGCACGCAAACTATTTGGCCAGTTTGAGGCAGAGATTATTTACAATTCAATAGATCCAAAAAAGTTTAACCCGTTTGCCACCTATGCCGATGTAAGAAAAGAGCTTGGAATTGACGCCAGCGAAATTATTATAGCCTCTATTGCCCGGTTTACCCTTCAAAAACAACCTTTAAAATTAATTGAGGCCTTTGCACAGGTGTGCGAAAAGGTTAATAATGCCACGCTGTTAATGGTGGGCGATGGGGAGCTGAAAGAAGAAGCCATAGCACTTATAAGCAAATTAGGCATAGAGCAAAAAGTAAAATTGTTGCCCTTTAGGCAAGATGTACCTGCTGTGCTTGCAGCCATTGACGTGTTTGTTTTGCCATCGCTTTGGGAAGCCTTTCCTATTGCGCTGCTGGAAGCTATGAGCATGGGTAAAACAGTAGTAGCCACTAGTGTTGATGGCACCCCCGAAATGGTTGACGATGGAATAAACGGTTTGCTGGTAACCCCCGAACAGCTAACGACCGACCTGCCAGCCAAATTATTACAAGTATGTACCAACCGCGCCTTACGAAAACAACTGTCAGCCAACGCTATTGAAAGGGTGTACAACCGGTATAATGTGGATGAGCTGGCTCGTAAAAACGAGGTGCTTTATAACAGGTTGATGCCGCAAAGGCACGCTATGAAAGCAGCAGACGAATTATTCTTAACTATGCCATAAGAGGTTAGCGTATTAAATTGACGATGATATTTTTAAAAAGCAATTTTGACTTTATTTAAATTTTTGCGCAATACCAGGTGGTTTACTATTGCGAAACATAACCATGGATACTGACCCGGGACCTACAGTTTACACGGCCCATTGCCACCAATTTGCTATTTGGTACCACTAAGCATATGATGCGGCAGGATCTAACGAAATTCCGTTTCAACATCTATTTCGTTAAACATGTTTATGGGGAGGTTAAGCGTATAAACAACCGGTATTTCAAATCTTTCGGCTATGGGGAGAAATGTCTTTTCATCGCCTGTTAGTACAGCGTCAATTTTACATTTAAATTTCCTTTGTTGGTGTAGCAACAAAAATCCGTTGCGTGCAACACCATACACAGGCAGGTTCAACAGCAAGTATTAAACGGACGCCATCACTTGCAAAAAGAGAATTTCCTGCCAACTGTTATACCGAACGCTTTAAATTTAAACACCCTATGTTTAGCAAAAATAAAATATTGCAGATCAAAACAAATTATCGACCTGCTGGCTTTACCGAATTTGAATGACAAATTGGTTTAATTGAAAATCCCTATGAGGATCGTTTTAATAAAAGTAGCTTCAGTTCTTAACATGCCCTTTTTATAAAATTATTAGTATATCTCACCCATAGTTTTAATGTTCATACACATCAATAAAACCTGCTTGTACCAACAGTTGTTACTAACCATCGTTTAAAATTACCATTACACCCCTACTCCACTACCAGCCATGTATAGCCTTTAGCAGGCAACACTACCTCTACGCTTATTTGATATTGGCGGTCGAGGGTGTATGTTTTTGAGGGCCCCTCCTGTTGCCTTACGCTGGCTTTATCCGTTAGCCCGGTATAATATAAAGGCAGGCTAATTGTTCTGCTAATCAACTCGTTTAAAGGGTTGTACAACATTACCAGTGCCTTTATAGCCAACTGCGGGTTTACATGCATAATGCCGTCCCAGTCCCGCCCATCGGCGCGGCGTAAATGCAATAAGTTGGCATTAAGTATGGGCCGGTATTTTTTATACCAGCCAACGGTGGATTGCACCATGGCCCTGGTAGTTTCCGTATCGTACAGGCGAGGCCCTCTATAACAGGCCTGCACCCCTGCACCGTAGTATTGTATCATTAATTGTTGGTAGTCGGCCAGGTGTTCGCTCAACGGTTCCAGCACTGCTTCGGGGCCGCCGCCCTGGTATTTTGTAAGCGGCACAAAACCCCAACTCATCGAAGGTGTTTTTTCCCACAGGCCATCATAAATGTTTTGGCGGTTTAAGATCATTTGCTGCTGCCGCGGCAGCGAAAAATTTACTTCGCGATAGCCAATAGCTATTTTGTTGGTTCCATCTAAAAAATACCAATCGGGCGCATTTACATACACACCCTGCTGGCTACACCAACTGTAAAAGCCTTTCTGCAATTCCATTTGGCGCCACTGCGAGTCGCCAAGGCCTTTGTGGCCGGGGTGGGTAGTACTGGCGCATACATCGCCGGGGTAAGGTCCATCGTTCTCAAAAATATTAAAGCCGGTATTGGTTATAAAGTATTTTAGTTTATACAGGTATGCCAATCCCCATTTGCTGCCCATGCAGGGAGCATTACCAAAAAACGCAGCAGCATCGGGCTTGCCGGTAATTGGGTCAATTACATCATCCTCGTCACTAATACGCCTTGAGCTGAACAACGAGTAGCCTCCTATCAATATTTTTTTGCTATGCGCATAATCGGCCAACGTTTTCCACTTTTGTATGTTGGCGGCACTACTGTCTTCCAAATTGCAGTGGCTGCCAAAACTAAGTATCAGGGCTTCGTAGCCGGTAGCAGCACACTGGTCAATGGCATTGTAAACCTCCTGGTCGGTTTTACTTACCAGGTGCATAAAAATAGGGTTAGCGTTGGTCCATGGGGCCACCGTGCGGTACATGGTGCGTATGGCAAGGCCGCGGCGCTCACGGTCGTGGCTATCCATTAGTAATTCATGGGTACGTACCGATTTAAAGGTTTCGCCGGGGGCCACTTCTACTGCAGTAACTTTTTCGGGGTACACCTGCAGTAAACAAGGCGTTTGAAAATTATAATTTACCTGCGAGGTGTATGTACTATCGGTAAGCCAATGGGTTGTTTGATCGCTGATGTCGTAGCGCATGGCGTTGTTAAAGGCGTAGTTGGTTTCTACATATAACCCGTGTTGCTTTTTCATTTGTATGGGTGTGCCTACCACTGCACTCTCCTCCTCTACAACTGCCAATACTTCGTTTACTACTTTATTTAAGGTAATGGGCGCAGCAGATCCGTTGGTTAGCGATAACCATTTTACCAGCAAGGGTATACCGTCGTACACCTGGTAATGAACCGATATGGAAATGTTTTTTAAAGCAGGCAATTGCGAGGCGTAGGTAAAAGTGATGGTTTTACCCTTTGGCGGCGCATAGTTACTGCTCCACGTGGTTGTTTGGTAATTGATAAAAGGTTGTACATCGCCTGTTGTGTACGACTGAAACTGAAAATCGTTGTAGGATGCGGTAAACTCATCCACCCATTCGTTTATCAGGTAGGCTTGCTGTTTTTGGCCATACAGGCCACCAATATTGTACGCGATATTGTTAATGGTTACCAGGGCCTCGGGCTTTACTGCACGCAACAGTTGCTGGCCATTGCTTATATTTTTAAAACCAGTACAGGCAACGTTGGGCGCTATGGTAAACGAGCGTAATAGTAAACCGTTGAACAGGTAAATTTGATTTCCACTTTTGTTTTGATAGATGGCGGCTTTAGTGGTTAGTGGCAGCACCAGCCAATCGGCCGGGGCTTTTAGGGCAAGGGCAGGGTTCCAAACAGGCAATGCAGGTTGGGTAGATTGGGTAGGTTGAATAGTTTGGGCGGCCAGTGTTTGGCACATATAAAGGAATACAAAAGCGGGCAAAGCATATTTCATAAGCAATAATTGTGGCTACAAATTATTGATTAATTGCTTTGCCTGGAAAAAGTTCAACGCCTTTACTTTAAGAGCATTGTAGCATTACTAAAAGTTGAAGAGTGCAACGTGCGCCCGGCTAACGCCGGTAGGACGGGGATGGAGGTAAAGTTGTAAAACAAAAGCTAATATCTAAAAAAAAGCAAGGAGCCTTATTGGTGACCGCCAAAAAAAATTGGCCATTATAATTTATTACTGCACGGTTGGCTGCGGCAATTGGCTTTGTAGTTTGTTGTTTAACTCTAAAGGCGTATCCCATCGTGGACTCAGCCAAATTAATACCCAGCTTACATAACAAATAATGCTGGATGGCATTTGGTTCATTACCTCGTTGCCGTAACTGCAAAGCAGTACGCCTGTGGCGCCACTACACATGGCTGCCAGTTTATTTCGCATTACCAAGTCGCGGGTATTCCATATAATGCCCGCCATTTTACCAACTATATACAGCATAATACCAAACCAAATTAAAAAGCCAACAATGCCATACATGGCCCACACCTTTACATATAAGCTATCGGGCGGAATAGTACTAACATATAAATGTTTATTGTACATAAGGCCCCACATACCAATCGTACCCACGCCGGCGCCTAACGGCCTGGTTTTAAGATAATCGCGTAATATAATCTGGTTGTTCAGGCGTGTCATTAACGAAGGATCGTTGGGATCGAGAGAGGTGCGCAACCGCACTATTTCGGCATTGCCGCTACCTATGGAGGTATATTTAAGCACGCCGAAGGCCATAAGTCCAATTATCCCACCCAGTATAAGAATTTTGAGTTGTTTGCTCAGTGCCAAATAGGTAAAACCACCGCCAGCCAGTGCAAACAAGGCGCCCCTGGTGCCGGATATAAGCATTCCGTAAAATAAGATGAGCCCAAGTATAAGGAAAAAAAGTTTTTTTGGCTTGCTATAAGGGCCCGTGGCCAGTATAATGCACAGAACAGAAATGTGCGCCATAGAAGCCCCAAACTGGCCTGCCTCTGTGTAAAATGAAAATACCCTGAGCTTGCCAAAAAGCAAATGTGTTTTTTTTGCCCCTGCCTCCAGCCAATTTATTTCGGCCTGGTTAACGCCAAAATACAATTGTTTCATACCATATAAAGCAGCTATAACTGATATGGTAATGACTATTTTTAAAAAAAGATCGATATCAGATTTTTTATTAAGCAGCAGAAAAGAGAGTGTTACAGCCAGTATCCAATAAAATGTAATGGAGCGTGCCTCAAAAAACCATCCGTTTATACTCGGTTTTTCAGGGTTGCCAATTTCCAGAACGGTAATTATAAGCCAGGCAAACGCCATCCAGACTAAATCGTTATTTAGGTGCCGGTAACGGAAACGATTACTTCGATTAAAAATGATAGCCAGAAAGATGAGCACCAATAAACCATCTTGCCCAAGCCCGTATTGTAGACCGGGAAAAAACCGGCCCAGCACAGGTACTGCAAAACAATATATAATGAAAAAAATAAAGCCAAACCGAGGCTTTAAAAAAAGTGTGATCACAAACGCTATTGCAAAGGGAACAGCAATAAGCATTACACCTAAACCCATACCATTGCCAGCTATAAAATAGCCAACTGCAATAGCAGAAATAAAAGCTGCAACCAACCAAAAACTGGTGCTTTTCTTCGTTTCTGGGTTTTCGAAAGCGCTTACATTCATTTTTACATTATGCAGCCTTTGGTAAAAAACGCTGCACCACTTTTTTCATTAAGGTAGTGCTGTAGATAACGCATTCGTGCGGTATCTTATTGGGTAACAGCACGTTTGTTTTTTGTAAAAACCAATACCCTACCATGGCCCCTGTAGCAGCATTAAGCACCGATGCAAATGCTACCCACTCAAGCCTTCCCGAAAACTGTAGTGCAAAAAAATCGGCCGCTATGTTTACTATGGCCATTATAACAACCTTTGCCAGGTTTTTATCAGGCTTCTGTAAAGCATCAAGGCCCAGGCCGGTCATTCTATCGGCGGGCAACAGCAGGCCGTATAAACAAAATACCCTAAAAACAGGGGCAGTATAAGCATACTGTTGGCCACCAAAAATGGTAACTATAAACGGCGCAAAAATAAAAGCGATTAGTAAGGCAGGCAGGTACAACAGGTATGCCCACGATAAATACTGCACAAACGATTGTTTAAACCCACTAATATTTTTATCGTTGTTGGCCGCGGCCATTTGCGGGAAAGCCGTGGTGCTTAAACTACGCAGTGGTATTTCAAAAAGCTCGGTTAGTTTTAAGGGAATAGCATAGGCAGCAACCGCCCGTGGCCCAAGCATACTGCCTATTAAAAATGTATCGGCACTTTTTAACAGATTGGTTGCTGCCAGGGTAGCCAGCGTATATCGGACCAGTTTTAAAATACCTTTTATTTCTTTTATTACCCTGTACTTAAAATGCAGCGGGTTGGTTTTGCCTATAGCAATTACAACAATGGTCAGCAGCAGGGTAAACAGCAAATGAATGGTGGCAAACTCTTTTAAATTGCCGCCGCGCCATACAGCATAGCAGGCTATTAATATTGAATTGGCGCTTTGACTTAGACGTAAAAAAAGCAGAAACTTTAAATCCTGCCCGGCAACAGCTTTTGCTTCGGCTATGTGAAGTGGTAGCGTTATCAAACCCAACACTGCATACCATCCACAAAAAACCATAATGCCCGGCTGGGATGCAAATAAGCCTGATAAATAAAGCGGAAACAATATTAGCGACACACCAACAGAAAAAATTGCACCGAGGAAGTAAGCACTGCCCAAAATTTGCAACTGCTGCTGCTTGCCAACACCCGCAAGCCGCATAACAAGCGCCGACTGCAAACCGCCCGATTTTATCATTTCAAAAAGAACGACCGCCGCCATATACATAAGGTACTGGCCAAGGGCTTCGGCAGCAACAACCCTTACCAATAGCATAAAACTGCCCACACCTATAATTGCCGGCAGTAGCTGGCTTGCAAAAGCAAGTACCTGCACTGTGGCCACATTTGCGGGTTTTTTAGTCATTACCTAAAAATTGCTTTCTTGTTTCCAAACTCAAACCTGGCGAGAGATTTTATTAAGGCACGAAGTCTGCTGCGCTTTTTAGGCACTTCACCAATATATTCTTCAGCATGATCGATACCCACCCCATTGAGCACCAGCATAGGCGAAACACCCATTATTTTGTTAAAAATAGACAGCAGTTCCCGGTCAATAGGCGTCCAGACGCGATTGGCACGGCACACAATAATTGCCTGATCCAGTTGAGGCACTCTGCCTTTGGTTAAAATAACATTATCCAGGCTAGGAAATTCTATAAAAACAATATCTACCGTTTTATCAATGTTCAAAAACTTATCTTCCTTCCAGCTTATTACCTGTACTGTAAAATTTAAACGTACCAACTCTTGCTGCCACAACGTAAGCAGGGTTGTTTTGCCTTCGCCGGGCTGGTTGCTAATTACCCCTATTGTTACTGGTTTGCCAGACAATACTACTTTTGAAAGCAGTTGTTGCATCAATTTAATATTAGCCTTCAATAAAAATTCTTTTGAACCATTTATTAACGGGTAAATACCAATTAGCGGGGCGCCAACTTTTTTAAAGGCTTTATTAGGCTGCTGTAGGGTTTTGTTCATTAAAAACTTACCTAACAAAATGCCTGTTGGTACTACAAACCCTACCAAAAATCCTACAATAATTAATATAACTCTTTTACTTGGGTTTGGCTTTAGTGGTAAATATGGAGGATCTACAATGGTTAACTTGGATGTGAGCTCGTTGCTTTGCTGTGTAAGCCGGGCCATACTAAGTCCGTGCAAAAGCTCAAGGTATTCCTGCTCGGCAACTGCTATTTGCCGTTCAATTTTTTTTAGCATAGCACCAAGCGGTGCAAATTTTTGATATTCATCACTAAACTCCTTTTTGCGCTTGTCCATGACAGTTAAACGCGCTTTATTTTCTTCCAGTCCTAACGTCTTTTTTACCCATTCGTCCAGTACGCTTTTTACCGGTATACCCTCAGGCGTGTTATATGAGTTGCTTAAACTTTGAATAGAGCCCTGCATACTGTTTTCAACCAAAGTCACCTGCTTGCGTAGACTATCGAGTTTATTTTTTTGTGCAATGCCGCCCTCTTTTCCCGTTACCTGGATAATTGAAATTTTGCTGTATAAATCCGCCAGCTTTTCGCGCTGTTGTATAACATCACTTCCATAAATGGTTTGGTATGCTTTTCCTTTTAATTCGGTATTTACCCTTCCTACTGCTTTTTCAGAGGCATTCCGTTCCATTTCAAGGCTATGATTTAATGTGTACAAATGTTCCTTTTCGCCGGCAACTGCTTTTGTTTGTTCATAATAATTTATAATGTCATTTCTTTTGTTGAAATCAAGAAAGACCCCCTCACATGAGTCTAGCCTGCCAAAGGCCCGTGCAACTTCCTTTTCAAAATAGGAAATCACCGAACTGGTTTGGCCTTCGCGCAGCAAAAGACTCTTTTTCATAAAAACTTCCACTAAAAACTCAAGGGAATGTTTTACAATGGGTGCATCTTCGGCATCGTACGAAATTTTAATCAGATCGCTTGAATTTAGCCTAAGGGAAGTAATACCGCGAAGATGGTTAATGGAATAAAATGGATTGTCCGAATTGATAATAGAATAAATAAGATTGTTTTCGCTTTTTTGCATGTAACTGGTCACGTACATCTTCGTTTCTTCAAAAGTCGATTTTACCAGTTTTCTCTTTATGCTGTCCGGTATTAGCTTTTTAAGGTTGTCATATGCATCCCAGCCCAGCACATCAGGATCGTGCTTTTTAAGAAACAGATGGGATGAAAGTAGGCTAATAGCAACTTCTTCTTTTGTTTCGCGGCTATTAATTATTGTAAGCAGGTTATCGAACGCATTGCTGGTGGCAAAATAGTCGGCTTTTGCGCTTCCATTAAGCGTATAGCCCGACGCGATGCCAGTGTAAACTACTGTTTCACTGGAATACACTTTTTTTTGGTGCCGTGTAAAATACCAAATAGTTATACTAAGTACCAACGGCACGCCAATTAGCAACTTAAGATTGCGTAAAAGAAGTTTTAATATTTGAACAATGCTCATTTAATCTGGCTTAATAAATTTGAAAGTGCAATGCCTGTATACATTTCTAATTGCAGGTAATTGGTTTGAAAACGGTTGAGCGCTCCTTCATAATCGGTACAGGCTTTATTGTAAAATTCCTGCAGGCGCGACAATTGTTCTATATCGCCATCGCCGCGTTTAAAGCTTTTATTAAGCAGGCTGTAGTTTACGTAGGTAACCTGTTTGGTATTGCTGAGTATAAGCATAAGCTTATGTGCCAGCTTCATTTCCTGGTACAAATGCAATACTTCTTGTTTTAGGTACAGTATGTTGCTTTCTTTTGCACCTTTTGATATTTGTTGCTGAAGCCGGGTAGTTCGTATTATGTTTTTACGTGCCAGCAGGTTACCCAGGGGAAGCTGTAAACTTATGCCTATGTTGTAACGGTCGGACTTTGAGCTGCTAAAGTTGGCTAGTTGTGAAGGAATTCCATTTTCGCTACCAATGGAAATATCACCCGTGGTTCCATAATTATAGGATGAAACAAATGAAATACCATTTAGTATTGCTTTCTTGTTTATCTTCTCATTCTCCTGCCAAAGTTCAATGTTGGCGTCGGCACTCTTAATAACCCCCGAGTTTTTAATAGCAGAATCGATAAGTATTGGAAGTAATTCATCGGTTTCAAACGCTTTTATTAAAGCAGAATCGCTCGGTAATGCCTGTGCAAGTGCCCCTGTTTGCGTAAAAAGCAAAGTAATGCCCAATGCACTTTTCAACAAAAGCTTCAATACTTCCATTACACGTTTTCGTTTTGAAATAAGGCCGGAATGGTCCTAAGTATCAGTTTAATATCAAACCACAGCCCAAACGATTTTGCATAGTCGTTGTCAAGGCTTATCCGTTCATCCTCGCTCATTTCGCCTTTACCGCGTTTGCTTACCTGCCATAACCCTGTAATACCGGCGGGGGCAATAAAACGCAAAGCATAGCGGTCGGTAGTTAATTTTTCGGCTTCGTATAATGGTAGCGGTCGGTTGCCTACTATTGACATATCGCCCTTTAGTACGTTCCACAATTGTGGCAGTTCGTCCATGCTGGTATTGCGTATAAACTTACCTACCCTTGTAACCCGTGGGTCGTTTTTTATTTTTACAAACGCCTGGCCTGCATTTAAAACCAGGTTTTCTTTATACACTTTTTCGCACCACATTTTATTATCGGCATACATGGCTGAGGTACAGTTAATATTTAACCGGGTGCAGTTGTCACATTTTTTATCGGCAGGCGTAGCCACTTCCTTATTGGTGTTGGCATATTGGTTAAGGTGTTTTAGTTGCGACAATTTTTTATCGGCTCCTACAAACATTGACCTGAACTTATAAAATTTAAAGGTTTTGTAGCCGGTACCCACCCGCAATGCATAGTAAAAAACGGGGCCCTTGCTCTCTAGTTTTAAAAGCAGGGCAATCAATAAAAATAAGGGCAATAAACACAGTAAAAGCGAGCCCGAAAAAACAATATCGAACAATCGTTTGCTAAACGGAAGTGTGTAGTCGTGTACCGGAAGTATGTTTTGAACTGTTTTTACTACCGGCTTATCAATAAGGTATTGTAACTTTTTACCTATTCGGTTTGCCGAAATGGGCTGCATAAAAACCTCGGCAATACCAGCCTCCATTACCTTTTTTATTGAAACTTTTTCAAGCTCTTCCAATATAATGCTAAAAGGTATTTGGCCAAAGCCAGCGTTCTGTAACGACTGTTTAAGTTTTATACCATTAGGACCCGAAAGTTGCCCTTCGGATATGATAGCATGAAAAACCTGGTTGTGCAAGCTAGCCGCCACGTAAAACTCGTTATTTGATTTAAAATTGGTTAACCGGAATGTTTTGCCTAGCTGCGTTTGCAACTGTTCAAAAGTGTAAGCACTAACCCCAATACATGCAACTGATTTAAGTTCTTTGCTATACATTACTACTTGATTTCGGCTGTTTTTACTCTTTTCATTATAGAGTTCAACCTGGCTTCTAATTCGCGGGGGTTGAATGGTTTGGTTAAAAAGTCGTCAGCACCTGCCTCCAGGCATTTTATTTTTACATCAGTATTGTCCATTCCCGAAAGCATCATCAGGGGTATGTCTCCAAAAAATCCCGACGTCTTCACTTCTTCAATAAAATCGTTGCCATCAATAATGGGCATGTTTATATCGGCAATTATAAAATCGGGAATGTTGCCCTCGTACATCCAGTTTAAAGCTTCCTGGCCATTGTTACAGCTAATTACCTGGTGCCTGGTTTTAAAGTAGTGGGTAATGATTTTTTGGATAGAGCTTTCATCATCTACCAATAATATTTTTAGGCCTGCGATTTGGTTTTTCATTACTAGGGCGTGGGTTTACACAGAAATTAAACTTAATAATTATTGTTATAACGATTAATTGGTTGGGATATTTTATAGCCTTTGTCAAAAAAGGAATGATTTTCCGATTAAGAGAAAAACCCCTATTTAAAAAACATGCAAAAAAAACAAAACCCGCCATAGCGGGTAATGCTTTTATAATAATACTGACTACAGAAGTTGGCGGCAAGCTATAAGTTACAAGCTACAAGCGGCAAGCTACAAGCGGCAAGCGGCAGGCTATAAGCGTAGCGCTGCTGGCTGCTGGCTACCAACTCTTTACGTCGGCTTCTGACTAAAGACTCCCAACTCAAAACTGGGTGCCGGCTGCTCACCTCATCCCCTTCCCTTCTCCAAGGGGAGAAGGGCGGTGCTTTAAAGCTTTACCAGGCAGCAGTTCTTCCAATTCATCCATTGAGTTTTGATCGTCTTTGCGCCTGGTTATTGGTTTGAAGCTGGCTGTTGGCTTTTGGCTAAAAGCTGCAAGCGGTAAGCTATAAGCGTAGCGCTGCTGGCTGCTGGCTACCAACTCTTTACGTCGGCTTCTGACTTCGGACTCCCAACTCAAAACTTGGTGCTGGCTGCCGGCTGCTCACTTCATCCCCTTCCCTTCTCCAAGGGGAGAAGGGCGGTGCTTTAAAGCTTTACCAGGCAGCAGTTCTACCAATTCATCCATTGAGTTTTGATTGTCTTTGCGCCTGGTTATTGGTTTGAAGCTGGC
>Ga0209181_10000375_pt1 | contig 84442 bp, 61 predicted proteins | sample MAT05_FD_187208 | JGI IMG/M metagenome (GOLD analysis project Ga0209181, IMG submission 187208) | Freshwater microbial communities from Lake Fryxell liftoff mats and glacier meltwater in Antarctica - MAT-05 (SPAdes) (version 2) | ecosystem: Environmental > Aquatic > Freshwater > Ice > Liftoff...
TGCATTGTTGCAGGTTAATGATAACACCGCCCGGTTGTTGAAAGATGCAGGCCTGACAGAGAAAGGATTAAAGGCTGCGATATTGGAACTGCGCAAGGGCTCAACCGTTAATTCCCAAACCAGTAGCCAGCAATACAACGCATTGCAGAAATATGCCCGCAACCTAAACGATATGGCGCGGCAAGGAAAGCTGGACCCGGTAATTGGACGAGATGAAGAGATAAGGCGGACACTACACATATTAACCCGGCGTAGCAAAAACAACCCTATACTGGTGGGCGAACCCGGCGTAGGTAAAACCGCCATTGCCGAAGGTTTGGCCATAAGAATTGTGAATGGCGATGTGCCGGAAAATTTAAAAAGTAAGATAATATTTGCCCTGGATATGGGCCAGCTAATTGCAGGTGCCAGGTACAAAGGTGAGTTTGAAGAAAGATTGAAATCGGTAGTAAAAGAAGTTGCCGACAGCGATGGCGATATTCTTTTATTTATTGATGAGATACATACGCTGGTTGGCGCCGGCGGTGGGGATGGCGCTATGGACGCAGCCAATATTTTAAAGCCTGCACTGGCCCGTGGCGAGCTAAGAGCCATTGGTGCAACTACCCTTAGCGAATACCAAAAGTTTTTTGAAAAAGATAAAGCGCTGGAGCGCCGTTTTCAGCGGGTAATAATTAACGAGCCAGGTGTTGAAGATGCCATTTCAATTTTACGCGGATTGAAAGACCGCTACGAAACCCACCACCATGTACGTATAAAAGATGAGGCCATCATAGCCGCGGTCGAGCTATCGAACCGTTATATGACCGACCGCTTTTTACCCGACAAGGCTATTGACCTGATTGATGAAAGTGCCGCTAAACTTCGGTTGGAAATGAATAGTATGCCCGAGGAACTGGACGAGTTGGAGCGTAAGATTCGCCAATTGGAAATTGAGCGGGAAGCCATTAAGCGGGAAAAGGATGAGGGTAAACTGAAACAACTGGCCATAGATATCAGTAACCTGAGTGTAGACCGCGATACTATTAAAGCCAAGTGGCAACAGGAGAAGGAGATTGTAGAAAAAATTCAGAATGCCAAAGGCGAAACCGAGGCGTTGAAGCTACAGGCCGAACAGGCCGAACGTAATGGCGATTATGGTTTGGTGGCCGAAATAAGGTATGGCAAGGTAAAAGAGCAGGAGCAAATTATTACTGAACTTACCGGCAGGCTGAACGAAATAAGCGAAAACAAACGCCTGGTAAAGGAAGAAGTAGATGCCGACGATATTGCTGAAAATGTGGCAAAGATTACCGGTATACCCGTAAGCAAAATGATGCAAAGCGAAAGGGAAAAATTATTGCACCTTGAAGATGAATTGCACGAAAGGGTAGTGGGCCAGAACGAAGCTATTGAAGCGGTTTCAGATGCCATACGCCGTAGCCGCGCCGGATTGCAGGATCCTAAAAAACCTATTGGTTCGTTTATATTTTTGGGTACCACAGGTGTAGGTAAAACTGAGCTGGCAAAAGCATTGGCCGATTACCTGTTTGACGATGAAAGTATGATGACGCGGATTGACATGAGTGAGTATCAGGAAAAACATACTGTAAGCAGGCTCATTGGTGCCCCTCCGGGATATGTGGGTTATGAGGAGGGTGGTCAGTTGACCGAAGCAGTTAGGCGTAAGCCTTACAGCGTGGTTTTGTTGGATGAAATAGAAAAGGCCCACCCCGATGTGTTTAATACCCTATTGCAAGTGTTAGACGATGGCCGCCTGACCGACAATAAAGGCCGCATGGTAAACTTTAAGAATACCATCATTATTATGACCAGTAACATAGGTAGCCATTTGATACAGGCCGCCTTTGAAAATGTGACCGAGGATAACCTTGAAGAAGCGGAAGAAAAGGCCAACCTGGAAGTGATGACACTGTTAAGGCAAACTATCCGCCCGGAGTTCCTTAACCGGATAGATGAGGTGATCATGTTCCACCCGTTGATGAAGAAAGAGATCAAGGGTATTATCAAAATACAATTACAAGGGCTGAAAAAGTTACTTGAACAATCTGGCATAGTACTTGAGTTTAGTGACTACGCGTTGGACTACCTGGCCGAGAATGGTTACGACCCGCAGTTTGGCGCAAGGCCATTGAAGCGTTTAATTCAAAAACAAATTATTAACCAGTTAAGCAAACGCATACTGGCGGGTGATATCGATAAAACTAAACCGGTTTTGGTAGATGTGTTTGATGGGGTAGTGGTATTTAGAAATGAGGCCTTAGAGCCGGTTTTAAAATAAGTGGTTTTTAGGTTAAATGAGAGCGCTGTTTTCTTAGTAAGAAGCAGCGCTTTTTTTGTTGGTTATGCGTTTGGCTGGTAATAATTTGGAGGCCGCAAACCACCATTGCTCTATAAGGGCATCCTGTTGATAGAAATCGTTTAAAAACGATTCACGAGGCTCCGTAAGTACATCCTAACTACTTAATTATGAGGGATTACTACACGGAAATTCTTAGTTACTATAAGCAGGATGCTTTTCTGGAGCAATTCGCCTTTTTTATTTATGCGCCTGTAAAGTTTTGACCATAAAAAAAACAGGCCCTAAAGCCTGTCTTCTTAAATAACTATCGATATTAAACTATAAGTGTGCCTGAATTTTTTTATCCAACACCGATTTGGGAACAGCTCCAATTTGCTTATCCACCACCTGGCCACCTTTTATAAACAAAATTGCCGGAATTGAAGTGATACCATAGTCAACACTCAGGTTAGGGTTTTGGTCTACATTCACTTTTCCTACATTTATTTTACCATCGTATTCTTTTGCCAGCTCTTCTACCACAGGTCCTATTGCTCTACAAGGGCCACACCATTCTGCCCAAAAATCTACTACGGTTAATTTATCGCTATCAATCACAGTCGATTGAAAGTTTGCATCGGTTAATTCTAAAGCCATAATTTTTATTTTTATTTTATGAGTGAAATTTTATTACAAGGTTAGTTAATTAAAGTTGCAAATTTACTTCCAAAATGCATATACCGTTTTTTTGACCTTATTGTCGGCGCACGATTTATAAAAAACTACCTGTTTATGACAATACGGCATTCATTCAGACGAATAATTTGAACATCCTTACAAAAATTACTTTTTGCATTTATTTGATTGCCATAACAACAGCAGGCTATTATTATTTGGCTAAAACAGGTGGTGGTAGCGTCTGTTTTCCTTTAACAACTTTGTTTACCTTTTACCCATTAAAAAAAAGCATGAAAATAAAACCACTTTTTATGCACGGTCCATTGGTATCCAACATTGTACTAGATATATGGATATGAACGATTTTTACGGGCAGCAAAACAATGAGGAGTCCCTAACGGTAATTTGCAGGGCAATTAAATAAGGCGTAACTTTTTTTAGATACTGCCGGTATGTACGGGCCTTTTACTAATCAGCAGTTGGTTGCTAAGGCCATAAACGAAACAAGCGATAAAGTAACCCTTGCCACTAAGTTTGGTATTTTTCGCGACCCAAACGATGCGGTAAAATAGGTTTAATGGCTGGCCTCATTATGTAGGGTTGTCCATTGAGCCTTGAGCCACTGGGTGTAAACGAAATTGATTTAAACTATTTGCGCAGGCGCGACCCCGCTACGCCCATTAATGATACAATAGGGGCTATGGCCGACCTGGTAAAGGCTGGCAAAATAAAAGGTATAGTTTTAAGTAAAGTAAGTGCCAACACACTTAAAAAGGGCAAATGCGGAGCACCCCATTACCGCTTTTCAAACTAAATATTCCTCTTGAAGCCGCAAGCCTATGGAGGAACTTATACCATTTTAATGTGAACCGGAAATAACTTTTGTAGCCAACAGCCCGTGTGGCAGGGAATTTTTTACCGGCCAGATCAAAAAAATTGAAGACATGGGTCCTGGTAATAACCTCAGACAATCGCCCCATTTCCATGGCTAAAATTTTGAAAAAATATTGAAATGGTGGGTACGGTGTCAGAAATTGCAGTAGGTAAAGGCTGCACTATTTCGCCATTGGCGCCGGCTTGGGTAATGGCACAGGGCATTCATATTTTTCCTGTTTCCGGTACTAAAAAAATGCTATACCTGCAACAAAATGCGGCAGTGGCCGGCATATACTTAACGCAACGGCAGTTAAACGATGCATAAGCAGCAGCACCCAAAAATGATGCAGCAGCACTTCGTTATCCGGCCAATATAATGGGGTCTGAACGAATAATATGGGCCTGCCAAATATTTAAAAAGTACTGGGGCTATTTAAGCTACATTATACTGTGGTTTGGAGGGTGGGGCACTGTATTACCAGTTGATTGTTGACACAGACAATGTTATTGCAAACTGCCTTTTTAAAAAATAGAGCCTGGAGCTAACTTTAAAAACTAGGCATCAGCAATTTTCGGCCGGTAACATTAATCAAATTCCAACGGTCGTTTTCCCAAATGGCTCCTTCGTATCGGTAATTGTGTTGGTCAACATCTAAACCAATCAGTTTATCGCGATAGTAGCGGGCAATATTGTTACGTGTCATAGTATGCCCCACTAAAATAGTAGTAACCCCAAATTTGGCAAGTGTTGCATCAATTTGTCGCTGTGGGGCAAGCGGTTTGGTAAAATATCCTCTATACCAAAAAGGCGATGTCTCACCCGAAAAAAACAGGTTTAGTTTCCGGTCATTCTGTACATAGGAGTCGTCGCTTTTGGCGTAATAAGGACGGCAGTTATCGTTAATTTCCTGTAACGACATACTTAATTTGTTAAGCTCGGGGGCTATGCCACCGTGAAGACAAAGAAAGTCACCAACTTTTTCAATAATATTTTTTGATCGAAGCCAACGGCCGAGCTCGGTATTTTCGCTGTATAAATCAATGTAGGCATTGCCAAGCAATGCAGCATTGGCAAAATATTTAGGTTGCACATACCGAACATCGTTGCTCATGTTCATAATGTCGTGGTTGCCCAAAATAGTGTGAACATAACCACCATTGGCAACTGCCTCCTGCTCAAGTTTATACAACAGCCACAAGGTTTCGGTTACAAAATACCCACGGTCAAACAGGTCGCCACAAATTATTAAATGGCCTTTCCCAAATGTCCATTCGTAGTTGCTGTTTATTACTTTGTTGGCTATCATCAGTTCAACAAAGCCCTCAAATTCGCCCTCCACGTCAGATAGTGCTATAATTTTATCGGGTTTGGTAAACTCGCACGGTTCGTTTACAATAGCCGGTTTAAGTTTTACTGAAAAATTATAGATTTTATTTTCTGAAAAAACAATAGGTAACGTAATGGACGCCTTTTCGCTAATATGGTACGACTTACGGTCAACAGAAACCTGCCCGTTAAGGCGGATAAGCGATTTTATAATAATGCTGTCCTTTCTGTAAAAAACATATGGCCCGTCGTTAAACGATATTTGATTTTGTGCCAACACTGGTAAGTTATTGAGTAACTGAAAAAAAATAAAGAGTAGTGCGCATGACCTCATTAACTTAAAGGGGGTTTATGGTTAATTGTAAATGTAAGAAGTTATGCCACTATTTAATTAATTTTTAATACGTGACCAATTATTTTGAATAGCTTGCTAATTGAATGCAGAAAGTAAAAATGTGATAAACGGCTGTAAAAACCGGGCAAGTTTTAAAGCCATGTATTAGTAAACATGGTTGAACTAATTTGGTAAGCATAAACCAACATTTTTGCGTAAAACCGGATGATTTTTTTTAACGCTGAAAATTTGTTTTATTATTTAAGTAAAAGTTTGGCTTTATATACATCTTTTTGTGGTTTTTTCATTTGCCATGTAACTGCACCTTGTTTTTTTAAAAAATTATCATGACTATCACCAATCTGGTGCTGATATTTTGGAATCGGGCTTTATAGCTGATTTCAATAGTCGTTGCCCGCCCGGCTAACGAACCGCCAAATTGATTTTGTCGGGCTGGCAGTCAAACGGGAGTCGCACTCTTACTGTTGGTAATTTTATTAAGCTTTATTATCAAGATTTTATTTTTAGCATTGAGGGTACCAAATAGCGAAAAATAAGTAGAAAATTTTTTATAAACGACTATCAAAGATTCATACTTGGTTCCTCATAACTCAATTACAGATGGCATGTAAGGACAAATTCTGATCTACGCTAAACAATGGCCTGCCCTTTAGCAATTAGTCGTAGGCTAAGTATTAATTTAAAAATCTGCACCTCTCACAATTGTGTACACACGGTAAGGTAAAGCCAGTAGCCGCTATGGTTTTAGTGAAAAAATGAAACGGAAATAAAATTGAATTATTAATGCCCTTGTTCGTCAAAAATCAACATTTCAATATATTGAAGTAAAACCAACCAGGTAAAGGATATTGTTGCTAAGCCTGTTTGGTCATCTTGCCTATGTTAATATTGCGTTGCTGTTTTAAACAATCAATTCAATTATCTTTCGGCCTTCGATAATAAATAATACGGGTTAACACATTTTATAATTAGCAAATACCGTGTTTATGATTAAAAAGCAGCTACGAACTGTGCAGGTAACGCGGTATGTGACCCCTTTACGCGAGGGTGGATCGCTGCCGGCAATAGCCGAGGCCGATGACGGGTTTTTGTATGTCTTAAAATTTAAGGGGGCAGGGCAGGGGCCAAAATCGTTGGTGGCCGAGTTAATTGGCGGCGAGGTTGCGCGTGCCTTAGGGTGTAAGGTGCCCGAGCTGGTGTTTGCCGAACTGGACGAAGCATTTGGCCGTACCGAACCCGACGAAGAAATACAAGACCTGCTAAAGGCCAGTGTGGGGTTAAACCTTGCACTGCATTACCTGTCGGGCTCTATTACTTTTGATGCTGCCCTAAGCACGCCCGATCCGTTGTTGGCATCAACCATTGTATGGCTCGACTGCCTGCTGCTAAACGTAGACCGCACGGCACGCAACACCAACATGCTTATGTGGCATAAGGAGTTATGGCTTATAGACCATGGCGCCTCGCTTTATTTTCATCATGCATGGCAAAATGTGAGCGATCAGTTTAAAAAGCCTTTTCCACAGGTAAAGGACCATGTGATGTTGCCTTTTGCCAGCCAGTTGCAGCAAGCCAATGACAACTGCAGGCAGTTATTAAACCCAACCGTAATTGACCAGATCGTGGACATGGTACCCGACAGTTGGTTAGCTACCGATCCCTACAAGGTTGCCTCTTTGGATAAAAGGAAGGTATATAGCAAGTTTTTAACGGAACGGGTATCACAATCGCATTTATTTATAAACGAAGCAAACCATGCAAGGCAAATTATTATTTGAGTATGCGGTAATACGGTTGGTGCCACGTGTGGAGCGGGAGGAGTTTATAAACGTGGGCGTGGTATTGTATTGCAGCAAAAAGCAATTTTTACAAGTAAAGTTTACGCTGTTGCCTCACAGGGTAAAAGCGCTTGATGCTAGTATTGATGTAGATGAAATTGAAGCCCGGCTGCAATCATTTCAAAATATTTGTATGGCAAACAAAAATGCGGGCCCTATTGCTCAATTGCCCATAGCCTCGCGGTTTAGGTGGTTAACAGCTAATAAAAGTACGGTATTGCAAACCTCGGCAGTTCACCCCGGTTTTTGTGGCAACCCTGGCCATGAACTTGATAAATTATTTACCAAACTTGTAGAAGTTAACAGGGGGCAAATAACGCAATAAACGCTACTGCTTAACATGCTCCATCAGGCCTTTACAAGCCGGGTTCCAAAAAGCACTCCCACCAGCAATAACAAAATAATTACCGCAATAATTATTGACAAAAGGTTTTGAAATTTTTTATTTCGTTGGCTGTCAGCGTTGCGAGACACTTCTATTTGTCGATACTCAAAATAAAAAAAGTTAAGAGGTTTCCAGCTACTGGTGCGGTTGGTTATAAAAAGAAAAAGCTTAAAACCAAATAATAATATAATGCAAATGCCAAATAAGGGTACCATTGCCACAAAGGCGTACAAAATAGTATCTGTCATTTTTCAGGGTAAATTTTATTGAATACTCAATAAAGCCATTTAAAGCTTTAATCAAAAATTTTTTCAGAATAAGGGATAGTGGTTTTGCGTACAAATAAATTAAGAAACGATTGCCTGCAATTTTAAAAAAAATATTGGAAGATGGGTAGCGGGGCGTGGCCTTTAAAAATTAATATGCACCAGGCATACCTACATTTAACAGTCAAATAAAACGAAACTAGAATAAAAAAAGAAAAATGTGAAATATTACTATCCAAACGTAGTAGGCTCAAAAGTTGCTTAATTGCAAAAACTACCGTAAAATTACCGGTTTGGTATCGTTTCCCTCAAACGCCTTGTTTGGGTCGTTTTTACCAGTGGTATTTTTAAGTTTCTTTTTATTAATGCGGTATTTGACCAGGTTAATTAAAAAAACACTAACTAATATAACCGCCAAACCACTTAATTGAACCAGGCTAATTTTTTCGGAAGCAAATAACACGCCCAGTAAAACAGCAACAATAGGGTTAACATATGCGTAGGTGCTAACCTGCGTGGCAGGCTTCACTTTTAGTAACCATACATAGGCACTAAAGCCCGCTATGGAACCTGCAAATACCAGGTAAACAAGCGATAACCATGCGCCTACAGATACCTGCGATAGCCTAAAGTTGTTTAATTCCCCACTAAATATTGCAAGCGGCAAAAACATTAACCCTGCAGCAAGCATTTGAAAGGTAGTGTTTATAGAGGCCGGTACATTATTGGCATTATACTTTGAATATAACGAGCCGGCTGCCCAGCTCATTGCGCCACCCACCACCATCATCATACCGATAATTTCGCGCAAATGACCCACAGTTTGGGCCAGGTCAAATATTTTTTCGCTAAACAGTAACAATACACCCACAAAGCCAATAATTAAACCAGCAATGGTGGAGGGGCTTGTAAAATTTTCGCGCCATTTAGGTTTGTCAAACAGCACAAACCATATAGGAGTAGAGGAAATAATGATGGCTACCATGGCGCTGGGCAAAAACTGCTCTACCCAAATTACCACCCCATTACCTACAAAAAGTAACATGATACCGCTTACGGCTGCAACCTTAGCTGCCTGCTTATTAAAAACAAATTCGCCCCTGGCAATGCTCCAGGCCATCATAATTAATGCAGCTAAAATAAACCTGGTAGCACCTAATAACATGGGCGGAAAGCCCTTTAATGCACTTTGAATAAAAAAGTAAGTTGAGCCCCAAACCACGTACACAATAGCAAAGGCTATGACCACATTAAGGGTAGTAGGTTCAATGTTAGTGTTGCCTTTATTGGCCATTAAATGTAATATATTTTTAAGAGAAGTCTGTTGCAGTTATGTTGCCACCCTTACAATGCGCCTGCAAAGTTATGGGGTGGGCAATATTATTATTAATATAATCAGGTACGCGTTTAATTGTTGGGTTGCTTGTATGTTACTATAGCCTGGTGGGCAAATAAGTACGCCCTAAACCGTAAAATGAAAATACCCGCGCAATGCTTTACCGAAAAAAGAACCGTGTTTGCCGCCCTTTGTTACCGCCTTTGCCGTTAAGCCATTGTGCAGGCAGTTTGTTCAACCTTATTTTGTTTAAAATAATACCAAATGAAAAATAGCAATTACAACCAACGGGGTACCAATAAAAATTTAGCCAGAAGCAGGAACAATTTGATGACCGGCATATTTTTTTTAATAGCAGGTATTTTATTACTGGCCCGTGCCACCGGTATTATTTTTCCGGGGTGGTTTTTTACGTGGCCGGTATTTTTAATAGGGCTGGGCATTTTTTCGGGTGTACGTCAAAAATTTAGGGGTGGTAGCTGGTTAATTTTAATACTGATAGGAGGTGTTTTTTTAGCCGATAAAATAAGCGACCAGTTTTACCTTCGGCCGTACTTTTGGCCGATCCTATTTCTTACAATAGGGGCGTACATTATACTAGGGGGCCGGGGGAGGCGTTTTATGGCTGACAGGACCGAAGGTCTATTGTCACCTTCAGAAACTTCAGAACCAAATGGTACTGACCAAATACCGGATTATGACAATACCACTTATACATCCCAGGCGGAAAAGGGCGATGTGCTGGATATTACCTCCATTTTTTCGGGTATAAATAAAAATGTCATCAGCAAAAATTTTAAAGGGGGAGAAGTAGTAGCCATTATGGGTGGCGCGGAAGTGAACCTGACCAAGGCCGATATTCAAAAGCCCGTTACTATTGACATGACTGCCATGTTTGGTGGTATTAAATTATTTGTACCGGCCAACTGGAATGTACAAAGTAATATGATAGCCATTTTTGGAGGAGTTGACGACAAGCGGCCTCCCGCAGCTGCCAACGATCCTGAAAAGGTAATTTTTTTAGAAGGCAACTGCATTTTTGGAGGCATTGAAATCAGGAGCTACTAATTGCCTTCCACTTTTATATTGAAATTATTTGTTCTAAAATCTTTTAAATGGATATTATATGAATTGGTACCTCGCAAAAATTGTATTCCAGATTGTAATTAAAGGGTGCCTTGCACCCCAACAGTTTGATGAGCAAATAAGGTTGATAAGCGCTGCCACCGAAACCGAAGCCATAGAAAAGGCAAGTATTATTTGTAAAAAAGAAGAAACCTGTTTTGCCAGCCAAGAGCAGCAATTAATAAAGTGGCAATTTGTAAATGTATGCGAGGTGTACTGTATTAACGAAGCACTTGATGGCGGCGAAATAGTATCTACTTTACGCGAGGTTAGTAGCCCCGACCATTACAGGCAACTAATAAACGACAAGGCTGCGCAATTACGAAAAACCGCTTTTTGCCGCCAATTCAACTTAAATTAACCGTATGCACCCCGGCCTTTTACAAACAGTAAAGTTTAAAATTATTTTTGCTATCTGTTGGTTTAGTATAACCGAAGTACAGGCAATTGTATTAACCAGGTTTGGTTTTAGCTGGCGCATTGCTTTGTTAGATAGTGGCATTAGTAACCTGTTGTTGGCAGGGGCATGCCTTGTAATTGCAAAAACATTTCAATATTATAATCCTCAAAAAAATAAATACCTGTTTATTATTGGGTTGATTGTTACGCTGTCGGTAGGTTGGCTTTTTTTGAGCAGAGGCATTATTATGCCTTTGGCGGGTAACGAAGCCGATTATGTCCGCTATTTTTCCATATCGTTTGTGCTACGGCTTTGTTTTGGATTGTTAATTACAGGCTGTATGGCTTTAATAAGTGTATTGTGGTACACCATTAAAGATCAGCAGGAAACAGACCGTAGAAAACAGGAAGCTGAAACCCTTGCACGCGATGCAGAACTGTATAGGCTGAGGCAACAGCTACAACCTCATTTTTTGTTCAATAGTCTTAATTCAATAAATGCTTTAATTGTTAGCAAACCTACAGAGGCCCGTACCATGGTGTTGCAGTTGTCGGATTTTTTAAGAGGCACCCTTAAAAAAGATGATGATCAATGGGTAAGTCTGGCTAGTGAGTTGCAGCACCTTCAGCTATATCTTGATATTGAAAAGGTGCGTTTTGGACACCGCTTACTAACAATAGTTGAAAATAATACAGCTACTGACATGACCATGTTGCCTGCTATGCTGTTACAACCTATTGTTGAAAACGCCATTAAGTTTGGCCTATACGACACGCTGGAAAGTGTAACCATTACCATAACCGCCAGCAGTAACAAAGCTGAACTTACTATTACCGTAACCAACCCCTACGATGCTGAAACAAGCCAACCGTTGGCAGGTACAGGCTTTGGCCTTTCGTCGGTTAAAAGGCGGTTGTTTTTGTTGTTTGCCCGGCACCACCTGTTGCAGACCAGCTTTAACAACAATATTTTTACCACTACTATTAGCATACCACAACTACCATGATAAAAGCAGTAATTATAGACGATGAACCATTGGCCCGGAGTATAGTGTTGGAGTTTGTTGCCAATTATCCGCAAATAACGGTAGTGCAGGAGTGTAATGATGGTTTTGAAGGCGTGAAGGCCATTTATAACCATAGGCCCGACCTGTTATTTTTAGACATTCAGATGCCTAAGATCAATGGCTTTGAAATGCTTGAGCTATTGGAAAAAATGCCGGCAGTAATATTTACTACCGCCTTTGACGAATATGCATTAAAAGCCTTTGACACGCATGCAGTAGATTACCTGCTAAAGCCTTTTAGTAAGGAGCGTTTTGACAAAGCCATGCAAAAATACCTGTTGCGCGAAAACAAAAAAACCGCCCAACCCAACGTGCACCAACTACTGGAAGCAAGCGCCGAAATACCCGGACAATCCGACCGCATTGTAGTAAAAACGGCAGGTAAAATTAGAATTATACCTACCACCAACGTACACTACCTGGAAGCTGCCGACGATTATGTAAAAGTGGTAAACCCTGATGGCGGGTTTTTAAAGAAAAAGACCATGGCTTTTTATGAGAACAACTTGCCTGCAAAACAATTTGTGAGGGTACACCGGTCGTACATTGTTAACGTACACGAAATAACGCGGTTGGAACCTTACGAAAAAGATAGCCATTTGGCAATACTAAAATCGGGCGCCAAAATACCGGTTAGCCAGGCTGGATATATTAAATTAAAGCAGGTGCTGGGAATTTAAATTAGCGTTTAATTACTTACTTCACGTTGGTTATCGCATCAATTGTTTGTCGTAACCAAGGGTTACCAATTGCTCATAAGCCTTCCATACGTGTTCAGGAACTTCCTGTGATATTTGAAAGCCCTTTTCTGCATACAGTTTAATGCGCTGCAGGTCGCCTACCATTATTTCAATTAAAAAGTCGATAGGTATATCGGGCGTAGTGTATTCTTCAAAAGGTATTTGGGGCGAAGTAACCATCAATTCTTTTTCGGGCCAGTGTTTTTTAAACGTGGCCATGCTGCGGCGCTCCATATATGGTTTTTGCACTACAATAAAGCTGTTGGCGTCAATACCCTTTTGCAGAAACAGGGCTTTGGTAAAAACAATATTTTCGCCCGTATTAGTCGATTTGTTTTCTAACAAAATTGCAGAAGCCGGCACACCCAACTGCAAAGCGATACCGGCAAATAGTTCGGCCTCGCTTTTGGTCCACATGGTGTCGGTATGCCTACCCAAACCACCCGAAAAAACCAACAGCGGTGCATAGCCCTGCAACCAAAGTTGGGCTGCACGTTCGGCCACCCGTGTATCGTGGCTACCTAATGCCAGTAAGCAATCGGCTTTGGCAAGCGTGTGGTTTACATGGTGATAGTCCCAAATGGTTTTTGCAAGGGCAAGTATTTCATTCGTCATGCTGGTGTACAATTGAAGGTTTTGTGACAAAACTAATTTTACAATAACTATCCGCAATCGGGTGTTGATATTTTGGAACCGGGCTTTATAGCAGTTTTTATTGGTAATTGCAGCCTGCCTCTACAACCATAGAGGTCGCCCGCTTATACTGTTGGCTATTTTATTCAGCCTTTTTTATCATCATTTTATATTCAGCATCGAGTGTACCAAATAGCGGATAATCCTTTATTTCACATAATATTTACTTCCCGCTCAAGGGCTATACCAAAAGTGTTTTGTACGCTTTGTAATATTTGGGTAGATAGGTCATATACTTCGCTGCCCTTTGCGTTGGCATAATTTACCAGCACCAATGCCTGGGTTTTGTTGCAGCCGGCATCGCCCTGGCGGTAGCCTTTCCAACTGGTGCCGGGGGTAGGGCCACAGTGTTCTATCAACCATCCGGCGGCAACTTTAACCATATCATTTCCGGTAGCATAGCCCACAATATTTTCAAATTGTTTTTTTAGTTGGTTAAACCGGCTGGCTGGTATGGTAGGGTTTTTAAAAAAGCTGCCGGCATTACCAATTACTGCCGGGTCAGGTAGTTTGCCTTGCCTTATATTAATAACCGCCTGGCTAATGTTTTGTATGCTAATTTCAGTTACGCCCATTTTATCCAGCTCCTGTTGTATTGCCCCATAGCTGGTATTGAAAACGGGCTTTTTTAGCAGTTTAAACGTTACGCTGGTTATTACAAACTGCCCCTTGTATTGATGTTTAAAAACACTTTCGCGATAGCCAAACCGGCAGTCGGCCTGGTTAAAGGTTACCATTGCCTGGTCGTTAATATGCCAGGCCTCCAGTTGGTGAAAAATATTTTTTATTTCTACACCATAAGCGCCAATATTTTGCATGGGGCTGGCCCCAATATTACCAGGTATCAGGCTTAGGTTTTCAACACCGGCATAGTTGTGTTGCAGACAGTATAAAACAAACTGGTGCCAGTTTTCGCCTGCGGCGGATTTTACATAATAATAATTATCATCTTCAGCCATCAACGTATTGCCTTGCAGGTTGTTTTTAAAAATGACCCCAGCATAATTTTTAGTAAATAAAATATTACTTCCGCCACCCAATATGGTTAGGGGCAGGTTGTTGTGGGCGTTAGCAAAGGCGGCAAGTTGTGGTAAATCGTTAATATGGTTAATAGTGGCAAAGTATTGTGCCTGCACATTAATGCCAAAGGTGTTGTAAGGTTTTAATGAAATATTTTGCTGAATTTGCATGGGCGCAAAATAACAAATTATGAAGGCACAAACAGCAGTAGTATTAGGCGCCACCGGTTTTATTGGTGGTTATTTGGTAAGTGAGTTAATTAATGATGCTGCCATTAGTACTATTAGGGTTTTGGTACGCCGCAAGGTTACGTTTACCAATGCAAAAGTACAAGTGGTGGTGGTTGATTTTGAAAATGCAGATCAATTTAAATCGGCCATTGGTAGTGGTGAGGTTATTTTTTGTTGCATAGGCACTACTATGAAGGCCGTAAAAGGCGATAAGGCCAAATACCGGAAAATTGATTTTGATATTGCGGTTGATGCTGCACGTTATGGTAAGGCGGCCGGGTTTACCCAGTACCTGCTGGTATCGTCGGCGGGTGCGGATGCACAGTCGGGTAATTTTTATACACGGTTAAAGGGCGAGGTGGAGGAAGCTATAAAGTCGGTAGCATATCCATCATTGCAAATTTTCAGGCCGTCCTTTTTATTGGGCCAGCGGCAGGAGTTTAGGTTGGGCGAGTGGCTGACCAAAGCTTTTATGAAGTTAGCAGCACCCTTGTTTGTAGGCGGCCTTCAGCCATACCGGGCCATACAAGGGCAGGTTGTAGCAAAGGCCATGGCCAATGCCGCAAAACAACAACACCAGGGAACCAGTATTTTGATTTACCCGGCGATAACTGCTTTGGCCAGTGAGGGGTAGGGTAGTAATTGCTTGTTATTATTTTTTGTAAGGCAAAACAGGCAACTACCCGATTGCTGCTTTTGACCACCGCACCTTTTTTAATGTTAAACGATCTTTTATTTAAGAGCCATAAATGGATGACCGCCAATTTAGAAAGCTGAATATTGACTTGCCAAAGGAACCGCTAAGCAACCAGCGACCATGGATGATAGCTGGGGTAATGATTGTGTTGCTGTTTGTTTGGTTTGTGCTACATAGTTACCTGAAACAGGAAGAAATGCCACGGGGGTGTGCCCCGGCAAAAAACGCCGTCGGTTAAGTAAATGCAGATGGTGTATATAAAATTGGGGATTGTTACGCGAAAGATAAACGCACCGTATGGTATTAGTTAAAGGAAAATTACGAGGCCTGAAAACCATAAATACCGCAGCGCTGGGTGCAGCCCGGGGAATGTGAGCGGAAACGATTTGTAAGCCCTGCAAGGGCAGGATACCTTCATTTGCAATCTGTTATTTATAACTGGAACCCTCAATAATAATACCGCTATATTCCCGGTTTGTTTTTTTTGATGCCATATATTAAATTGATGAACGGATTGCGACGCAACAGGCGATGCTATAAAAAACTGAAGCTGGTATCTAAATTGTTTATCTAGCGGGCACCTCGTTTAAATCCATTTATATTCGCGCCTGTCAGAACATTGGTTTTACAAAAACGCCCTGCGGGAAAATTAATGGGTGTTACAGTTAGGGAATTATGAGTAATGGCAATTAAAAAGAATTACACGTTGTCAACATTGGGAATAATTTGTACGCCGCGGTACAACTTATTGCTTTGTATAATGGCTGTATAGTGCAGTATGTCTTTTTTGCATTGCGCTATCAACGGTCCATTTTTAGGAAGTTTAAATAGCAGTTCCATCAGGTATTGGTTGCGTACCCTGTTTACTACGGGTTCGGCAGGGCCCGCCATAAATTGGTTGTATTTGATATGTAGTGAACGCTCCATGAGGTAGGCGGCCTCTTCGGCTTTAAATTTTTCCTTGTGCCTAAAGGTTAGCAATATGGTACGAGAAAACGGTGGGTAGAAGAAGGTTTTTCGGTTACCAATTTCAAAGTCGTACATTAACTGGTAATTGTGCTGCTGCACAAATTGCAGCACGGGGTGTTGCATGTTGCTTACCTGTATTAACACTTTGCCCTGCACATTGCGGCGGCCGGCGCGGCCACTTACCTGCTCCATTAATTGAAAAGCACGCTCGTTAACCCTAAAATCGGTAAAGTTTAAAATACCGTCAGCATCAACAATCCCTACCAGGTCAACATGTTCAAAATCCAGCCCCTTTACTACCATTTGGGTACCGGCCAAAATATCAAGGCGTTGTTGCTCAAATAATTTTATCAAAGCATCATGGTCGTTTTTGCCCTTTACACTATCGTAGTCCATACGGGCAACCCTTGCTTCGGGAAAGGCTTCTATCAATACCTCTTCAATTTTTTCGGTACCAAAGTTTTTTTGGGCAAAATTGTGGCTGCCGCAGGCGGCGCAGGTAAGCACTACCGGGTACGATGTACCGCAGTAATGACACTGTAACTTGTTTTTTGCTTTATGATAGGTGAGGGTTACATCGCATTGGGTGCAGTGTGGTATCCAACCACAGGTAGCGCATATTTGGTAAGGCGAATAACCACGGCGGTTTTGAAAAAGTATGACTTGTTTTTTATTGGTTAGCGATGTAGTGATGGCTTCCTTTAACTGTGGTGTAAGTATTACCTTTTCCTTAGTTTGGCTGCCAATGTTTTTCATGTCTACCAGTTGTATTAAAGGCATTTGCACATTACCAAATCGCTCGGCTAATTTTACCAGTCCATATTTACCCGCCACGGCATTGTGATAACTTTCAAGCGATGGGGTTGCGCTGCCCAATAATACGTTGGCTTTAAAAATACCTGCATAGTAAATAGCCGCATCACGGGCGTGGTAGCGGGGGGCAGGTTCGTGCTGTTTGTAACTTTGATCGTGCTCCTCGTCAATTATTATTAGCCCGAGGTCTTTAAATGGTAAAAACATGCTGGACCTTGCGCCAAGCACCACCTTGGTTTCGGCCGACTTTATTTTGTTCCAAATCTCTACCCGCTCATTGGGGTTAAATTTTGAGTGGTAAATGGCTATGTAACCACCAAAATGTTTTTGCAGCCTGCGAATAATTTGTGCTGTAAGCGCAATTTCGGGCAGCATATACAACACCTGTTTACCAAGCTTTATATACTGCTCAATAAGGGTAATGTAAATTTGGGTTTTACCGCTGCTGGTTACGCCCTGTAAAAGGCAAACCGGTTTTTCGTTAAATATTTGCAGTACATCATTGGTAGCCAATTGTTGTGCATCCGATAGCTGAAAATCGATGGTAACATCGCGGGGTAGGGTAGGTATGCGGTCAATAGAACGCTTTTCAAGCTTTACTATGTTTTTATCGGCCAGCCCTTTTAGTTGTGCTGTGCTTGCCCCCGACTTTTTAAGCAGTGCAGTTTGGGTTACAATACCTTCGGTTTTTATAAGGTGCAGGTACGATAGCAGCAATTCCAATTGTTTGGGGGCTGCCTTTTTTTGGCTCCATTCGTTTAGTAGTTGCGCAAGGTTTTCTTGGTTATGGTAAGTGGCTGTGAGGGTAACATAGGTTTCCATTTTAGGCTTATACTTATCGTTCAGCGCCTCCCATACCATGCATACCTTTTTATCGATCAGTTTTTTTATAACAGGGTATATATGCGTGGCATCCAGCACCTGCTGAACCTCGCTCAGCTTAAGTTCTTTTTTTATCAGTAAAGCTTCCGCTACAAGGTACTCTTCATCGCCCAGGTCGGTAAAGTCTTCGCCATATTCCTCGTTAAAAGTTAGTATGCTTTCGCTGCTTAGTTTAAGGTGCGATGGCAGAGCCGCCTGCAACACCTCGCCTTCGCAACACATATAATAGGTGGCCATCCAGTTCCAGAGGGCAAGTTGTTGAGGGTATACCAGCGGCACTTCATCCAATACATTTATAATATCCTTAGGGTTAAAGGCAGCAGGTTTTTCGGTAAAAATGGATTTAATAATTCCGGAATATCTCTTCTTTTTTAGGTCTACCTCAACGCGGCAGCCCGGTTGCAACCCTTGCCGGTGTTCTATTGGTATGGCCCATGTAAAATTCATGGGCAGGTTAAGGGGAATGATTACTTCGGCAAACATTGGAGGTACACCGGGGGTAAACTCCAGTATGCCTTTTGTTACAATGTTCGGTATGTGGGTAGTTTCATCCATTATTTGTGACCATTACTTAAAACTATTTATTAAAGGCAATTTACCTTTTAGTGCGCACAGGTTCTATCAATAATAAAGTATTGCTGTCGTCTCCATCTTTGATTAAATTGGTTGCACTTTTCAAAATTTACATTGCTTTGCGCCATTTAGCTTTCAAAGTTTAGCAAGCGTATTTTTTCAGTAAAAACTGGCTATGCCACCCCAGCAGCCGTAGTGGCAGCCACAGAAGGGCCATAAGTGCGGTACCTTCTTAAACCAGCCTCCATAATAGCCTTTACTTTTTCTCTTAGTTGGGTAACATCGGCCATGGTAAGCCCGGCTACTTCAACTTCTTTTAAATATACCACCCGGTTTGGCCCCGGTGTAAGTTGTACTACCGAGCCATAATGCAACCGGTCGTGGCTATCAATAAATAGTATAGGTTTTATAGGCGTTTGGGTTTCTATGGCTATTCTAAAAGCCCCGTCGTAAAATGACTTCAGTGGTTCACCGGTTTCGTTAAAGGTTCCTTCAGGAAAAATTAGAATAGATATATGTTTCTTCAATGCATCTTTAAGGTGTTTGATGCTTTCGGAGCGGCGGCGTGCATCCCGTCGGTCAACCAATATTACGGCACATTTATAAATGTAGCCAAACAAGGGGGTGTTTACCATTTCGTATTTACCCAAAACCCTTACCGGTTGTTTTATGCCTACCACCACCGGCGGAATATCCAGGTACGAAATGTGATTGGCTACAAATATGAATTTATCGTTGGTATTGTGGGGGCTTTCGTAAATGGTTTTATGCCACATGCCTATGAGGGTGTACCACACGTATCCCCAAACCATGCACACCTTGTAAATAAAGTTGCCGCCTTTTTCTTGGCCCAGTAATGAGGCTATTAATACAAAAGGAAGTACCAGTATCATTAACAGTACAAACATTAGCAAGGCATACACACTGTAAACAAACTGCAAGAGTTTAAGCACAAATTTCATTCATCAAATTTTTATGGCAGCAAATATACCTGGTTAAATGGTAGTTGACACCTGGCTAACCGACCATGCCTCGGCGCTAACTGCAAAAAAATATTTTGTAAGTTGCCAGGTTTCGGTAAAAAAAGCTGAGTTGCGGTAGTTTTCCAGCGCTTCGGCATTGGCCCAATGACTCCATGTAAAAAATATATTTTGGTGCAGTTGGTCCTGCAATAACTCCACATGAAGGCATCCCGCAGTAGCCCTAATTTGGTGCTTACGTGCTTCAAACAATTCAATAAAGTTGGCTATCTCCTCATGCCTAAAGGTCATTTTTACAATTCGAAGCAGCATTATTCAAAAAATATTTTAATGGTTTGGTAAAACCATTTGTTTTGAAGACCTACATTTTGTTTTTCCATAGTGCTGCTATATCCCTGTAGACCAAAAAGTCCGGCTGCATTGCCTTTGTTAATAGCAATTTCAAGGTAACCGGCAGAGTTAAAAAAGGCCACTTTTTCGCCTTGAGGTACGTTGGCATAAGTATCGCTTATGGTATCGATCACCTCGTCGCGTTTAAATACTATTTTAAAGTTTCTCCCTTTGCATTCGCGGTCAAAATCGTCCCTTGTAATGTTTACAATAACGTTTTCAAAATTATCAATGTACAATATTTGGCCCTCCATAGTGGTAGGGCTGTTTACATATTTAAGCCTTAGTTTTTCAATAAGCGTTATGCCTACGTTGCCAACCTTATGCATTGGTATATTATCAGAAATTTTTTTAATGCCATCAATAATTACCGAAGTACATGCAAGCGTGGTGGGTTGTATGTTTGCAGGCATAGGCAGGCCAACTACCTGTTGGGGCATGCCATCCAAAATCATAGTAAGCAGCCCATTATCGGCGCAGGCTATATATTGATTGTTATGATAAGCCAGCAGCATTTGCGTTGGTGTATCCTCAAACATATTTACCAGCACAATGTGAAAGGTATTTGGCGGGTAATACCTAAATGTGCTATTGCAAAAATAGGCCGCCTGCGGATAGTTAAAACTTGACAATTGGTGCGATACATCAACTATTACAGGTTGTTGTAAAGTAGATAAAATTTGCCCTTTAACGGCTGCAACCAGATAGTCCTGCAAGCCAAAATCCGATGTAAGGGTAATAATAGCCATAATAAAAAATGCACCGGCTTCTATTTAAATGCCGGATTACTTGCAGTAAAAAGTTAAAGGTTGTAATAGTTGAAGTAAGGTGTACCCTTTGTTTATAAGTTTTGATAAATCAAAAGTTGTTAACAGGGCAATGGCTATGATAATAATGGTAATATTATTTTACAAGTTTACCTTCTTTAAAATAAAAGCGGCGGATCATTTTATCGGCTATGGCCGGAAAAAACCTGCTCATAAACAAGGTACGTTTGGCAATAGAAGTTAACACCAATGTGCGCTCCCTGTTTTCTATAGCTTTTATAATATGCACGGCGCACTGATCGGGGGTCATCATTTTACTTTCGTCCATAGGGCTTTCGCCCTGTGGCATAGCTTCCTTGTTAAGTGCTACATTACGAATATTGGAACTGGTAAAGCCGGGGTGCACCCACATTACATTTACGCCGGCTTCCATTACTTCGGTGCGCAACGCTTCTAAAAAACCAGTAAGGGCAAATTTGCTGGCGCTGTAGCCCGATCGGCCAGGCAAGCCACGAAAGCCGGCAACCGAGGATATGCCTACAATAGAGCCTTTGTTTTTCATTATTTCTGACAAAGCAAATTTTGTGCAGTATACCGAACCCCAAAAGTTAACGTCCATTAATTGCTTTAAAGTATCTAACTCTAATTCGCTAAACAGGGCTCTCATTGAAATGCCGGCATTGTTAACAAGGATATCAATAGTGCCAAAAGTTTGTACCACTGATTCGATAAAACTTTTGCATTCAGTTTCCTTACCTACATCGCACCAAACAGCCAATAACTCACTGTTAGGATGTACTTTTTGAAGTTGATACAGTTTATCATGACTGCGTCCGCAGGTAGCTACCTTTGACCCTTGTTGCAAAAAAAGCTCCACCAACGCTCTTCCGATGCCGTCAGTACCTCCTGTAATAACTACTACCTTATTGGTAAAATTGGACATACAAATTATTTCAGGAGCAAAAGTAAAAGAGTTGTAGGAGAGTTACTGTGAATAATAAACCTGAAAAAAAATCGAATTAATCTTTTAAAAATTTGGCTGCAATATGCTCAGCCTGTATTTTTGCACTCCCAAATCAAAAAGGGGTAGTTCTTATAGCAAATTTTTAAATTTTTTGTGTGTTTTTAATTCCGTAGCTCAGTTGGTAGCGCATCCCGATTTTATCGGGAGGGTGCTGGGTTCTGAGATTGTTCTTTTATATTTTTTTCGATTCTGTAGCTCAGTTGGTAAGTTCTGAGTTTGTTTTTGAAATTTCGATTCTGTAGCTCAGTTGGTAGAGCAATACACTTTTAATGTATGGGTCCTGGGTTCGAGTCCCAGCGGGATCACTTACAAGAGGCTTCGGCCTCTTTTTTTATGCCCTATACTTACATCATATATTTTGCAAGGCTTAATAAGCATTATGTTGGTGCCTGCACCAATATGGAGCCGCGTTTATACGAGCATACTATTGGGCATAGTAAGTTTACTAGTTCAGGTGTTCCGTGGGTATTAAAATATTCAAAAGATTTTGCTACGCTACAAAAAGCAAAGCGTTGGGAACTGTACATCAAAAAGATGAAGTCAAGAAAATATATTGAGCAATTGATTAGCGAAGGGTAGCGCATCCCGATTTTTCATCGGGAGGGTCCCGGGGTTCTTCCGATAGATCGGAACAGCGGGATCACTTACAAGAGGCTTCGGCCTCTTTTTTTATGCCCTATACTTACATCATATATTTTGCAAGGCTTAATAAGCATTATGTTGGTGCCTGCACCAATATGGAGCCGCGTTTATACGAGCATACTATTGGGCATAGTAAGTTTACTAGTTCAGGTGTTCCGTGGGTATTAAAATATTCAAAAGATTTTGCTACGCTACAAAAAGCAAAGCGTTGGGAACTGTACATCAAAAAGATGAAGTCAAGAAAATATATTGAGCAATTGATTAGCGAAGGGTAGCGCATCCCGATTTTTCATCGGGAGGGTCCCGGGGTTCTTCCGATAGATCGGAACAGCGGGATCACTTTAGTTGAATGATAACCCTTACGGTCAATGAGTTTGCAAAGGTTTTTTATTTTTTGTTGTCGTCGGTTTTGTCAGCAACAACAATGGAGTGGGAGGTTTGTATCGTAGTAATTGCACTTTAAGGCTTATTTTTCTATTGTTCCTAAAGTAGGGAACAACACCCTAAAATGGCGCGGCCGCCATGGAATAACAACAAGGGCAAATTTTCTATTTACACAAACCGTTAGTCCTTAATCATTTTGTATTTTTTTTTAAATGCGTAAAGACTAACGCTATCCGCTATTTGGCATACGTAATGCTGATTATAAAATAAAAATAAAAAAGGCTGAATAAAATTACCAACAATTTAAGAGTGCGACCTCTACGGTTGTAGAGGCAGGCTGCCACTACCGCTAAATAATGTACAAATGCCTGGCCCAAAAAAACCTTGATTTGTTTTGTACACATCAAACTATGTACGTGGGCAAAGGGCTTAGTCAAGAGTGTAATCAAGGCACTTTTCCCTTAACTTTAATTGTTTAACCCTTACGTATTGATACAGTTTATTTTAAATAAAAAGTTAGTGAGTACTGCCCTGCCGGTAGGTACTGCTCTGCTGGATTTTATTCGGTACGACCAACACCTTACCGGTACTAAAATTGGTTGCCGCGAAGGCGATTGCGGCGCCTGTACTGTATTGGTAGGCGATCTTCAAAAAGGCAGGCTTCAATACCGGACTGCTACGTGCTGCCTTATGGCCATTGGCAATGCTAATGGCAAGCACATAGTAACGGTTGAAGGATTAAATATGGACCGACTTAATCCTATACAACAGGCTTTAAGCGATGAAGGTGCTACGCAATGTGGTTTTTGTACGCCGGGCTTTGTAGTGTCGCTGGCGGGTTTTTGCCTTAGCCATAACCAGCCAACGCCTGCTAATGCCATTGCAAGTATTGATGGTAATATTTGTAGATGTACGGGGTACAAATCAATACAAAAGGCGGCCTTAAAAGTGGCAGTACTGCTACAGGAACGAACAGAAGAAAATCCTTTATTGTTTGCCACGCAACACGATTGGTTACCGTTATACTTCAACAACATACAGTCCCGGTTAAAAGATTTGTCGGGTACACTGAATGGAGCCTTACTTCCTAAAAATAATGTTCCACGGCTGCTGGGCGGCGGTACCGATTTATACGTGCAGCAACACGAAAACATGGTGCTCAGCGATATCCGGTTTTTAGCGCCGGATAACGAACTAAAGGGTATTTATCAAATTGACAACACCTGTGTAATAGGCGCCGCCGCCACCGTAACTGATATGCTGGAAAGCCCGGTTTTTCACCATCATTTTCCACGGCTGCATCATTTTATGAAACTGGTGTCGTCTACGCCTATCCGCAACATGGCTTCTATTGCAGGCAATTTTGTTAATGCCTCGCCAATAGGCGATCTTACCATTTTTTTTTTAGCATTAAATGCAAAACTGGTTATTAAAAAAGGTGGGGAAAGTCGGGAGGTATGGCTCCGTAATTTTTATAAGGGGTACAAAATAATAGATAAGGAATCCGATGAATATGTTGAAAAAATTTGGTTTGAATTACCCGCTCCCGGCTCGTTGTTTAATTTTGAAAAGGTGTGCAAGCGAACCCATTTGGATATTGCCAGTGTAAACAGTGCCGTGAGCCTGCAAATAGATGGCGAAACAATTGTTGGTGCATCGCTCACGGCCGGTGGGGTAGGGCCACTGCCAATGTATTTACAAAAGGCTTCTATGTTTTTATGTGGCCGTCAACTTAGTGAAGCAGTGGTTACGGAGGCGGTAATGATAGCTATGGGCGAGATAGTACCCATAAGTGATGCCCGCGGCTCCGCCGCCTATAAATCGCTATTGCTTGGCCAGTTAATTAAAGCGCATTTTCTCACCTTTTTTCCTGCATTGCGGGTTGAAAAATTATTGATCGGTTAGCATGAAGAACATTGACTCGTACACACATACCCGCGGCGAATCCATTTACCTCGACGACATTCCGGTATTGAACGGAACGTTGTACGGCGCCGCCTTTGGCTCGCCAATTGCCAATGGTATTATTACCCGGTTGGATGTGTCGGTTGCAGCCGCAATGCCCGGTGTAGAGCGCATATTTACTTATACCGATATACCCGGCCGCAACCAAATAGGTGGTATTGTACCCGACGAACCTTTACTGGCCGTTCATCATGTAAATTTTGTAGGTATGCCGGTAGCCTTTGTAGTAGCCGAAAGTACGCAGGCGGCCTATGCGGCCTTGCATAAAATTATTATTGAAATAGATCCGCTGCCCATTATTACCGATGCAAGAGAGGCGAGAGCAAAAGGCGAATTGATTGTTCCCCCACGTACATTTACTTTAGGCAATATTGACGACGCCTGGCAACAGTGTACCCATATATTTAAAGGCACTGCCGAAACAAACGGGCAGGAACATTTATATATTGAAACGCAGGGCGCCTACACCATACCCGCCGAAAACAACAGTATAAAAGTGTACTCATCTACCCAGGGCCCAACGGCGGTGCAACGGCACATGGCCGATGTGTTGGGCATACCCATGCATCGGTTAGAAGTGGAGGTTACCAGGCTGGGCGGTGGCTTTGGCGGTAAGGAAGACCAGGCTACTATGTGGGCCATATTGTGTGCGTTGGCCACTTTTCATTTAAAGCGACCGGTAAAATATGCCCTTAACCGTAAGGAAGATATGCAAATGACTGGAAAACGAAATCCTTACACCTCTGACTTTACTATTGGGTTAAATGCAGACTTGAAAATACTTGCTTACGAGGTCGTGTTTCATCAAAATGCGGGTGCGGCCGCCGACCTTTCGCCGGCAGTTTTGGAGCGCACTTTGTTTCATTGCACCAATAGTTATTTTATTCCCAATGTAAAAGCAACCGCCTATAGCTGTCGTACTAATTTGCCACCCAATACGGCCTTTCGTGGCTTTGGTGGTCCGCAGGGCATGTTTGTAATTGAAGCGGCCATTAACAAGGCAGCCGATGCATTAAGAGTGCCGGCATATACGATACAAAAACGCAATTTAATTAAGACCGGCCATGAGTTTCCGTATGGTCAAAAAGCCGAAAGCGAAGCTGCGGCCTGTTGGCAAAGGGCCGAAAAACTGTACAATGTGCAAAAGTTGCTGACCGATGCAAAAGCCTTTAATGCAACCAATCCAATATTTAAAAAGGGACTGTCGTTTCAACCTATTTGTTTTGGAATATCGTTTACCAAAACGTTAATGAACCAGGCGCGGGCACTGGTGCATGTGTACACCGATGGAAGCGTGGGCGTAAGTACCGGCGCGGTTGAAATGGGGCAGGGGGTCAATACCAAACTATTGCAGGTGGCCAGTGCTGTTTTATCTATCGATCCTGCTAAAATAAAACTACATAGTACCAATACATTTCGTATTGCCAATACAAGCCCCAGTGCAGCCAGCGCCACTGCCGACCTTAATGGCAAGGCAGTACAAATGGCATGCGAAGCAATTGTTGAAAGACTAAAGCAGGTAGCAGCCGGATTGTTGCAATGCGACACAACTGCAAATATCTACCTAAAAAACAACGTGGTTTGGTGTAATGAAATGCAAACCAATATTACCTGGGAGCAATTGGTATTGAACGCATACATACAACGGGTAAACCTGAGCGAACATGCGCACTATGCTACGCCGGTCATTAATTATGATGCTACTAAAGAGAAAGGCCACCCGTTTGCCTACCATGTGTATGGTACTGCCATTACTGAGGTTACGGTAGACTGTTTACGCGGTACCTACGAGCTTGATGCCGTAAAACTGGTACACGATTTTGGCGCCAGCATGAACCCCGCAATTGATAAGGGTCAGATAGAAGGCGGCCTGGTACAAGGCATGGGCTGGATGACAATGGAAGAGATAATATACGATGACCAGGGCAAACTGCGTAGCAATTCTTTAAGCACCTATAAAGTGCCCGATATTTATTCGGTACCCAAAACCATCGATATCGATTTTTTACAAACCGACACCGATAGCCTTGCCATTTTTAGATCGAAGGCCGTAGGCGAACCGCCGCTGATGTATGGGTTAGGTGCTTTCTTTGCCATACGCAATGCCATTAATGCTTTTAACCCATTAGCCAACGTTGCCTTTGCTGCACCTTTAACCCCCGAAAAAGTGTTGATTGCCTTACACCAACACCGTTACCCGGCCCCCGTTGAGAAAGTTGAAGCAGCGCTTGAAAAATAAGTTCATCTATTTAAATATTGGCCAGCGTTTCTGGCTGGTAAATCGTAATGGACAATCATATCGGTTGCTATAAAATTGTAAATGGAGCGTGTTTTCTATTACTACCCTACCGCCGTGAAATTTAAAAGGCTTTTGCTGCTGTTGCTTGTTGTTTGTTTTACCATTAGTGCGGCTATCGGGCAGGCGGGTACCTCCAACCTCGTGTATGTAGATGCGAAGGGAGTAATGAGGTACACCGAAACCGATGAAGAGGCAGCTTTTTTTGGAGTGAATTATACAACGCCATTTGCATTCTCCTACCGTGCCCATAAAGCGTTAAACGTAGATATTGAAAAGGCTATTGCGCAAGATGTTTACCACATGGCCCGGTTGGGCTTTGATGCATTTAGGGTGCACGTGTGGGACACCGAAATAAGCGATACGTTTGGTAACCTTCTACAAAACGAGCACCTGCGCCTTTTTGATTTTTTGCTGGCCACCCTTAAAAAACGCCACATAAAAACCATCATTACGCCCATAGCCTTTTGGGGTAACGGCTATCCCGAAAAAGATGAGGCCACACCAGGTTTCTCAACAAAGTATGGCAAGGGCCGGGTAACGGTAAACGACACTGCTGTTAAAGCGCAAGAGAACTACCTACGCCAGTTTTTTACACATGTTAATCCTTATACCAACACCACTTATGGCAACGATGCCTACGTGATTGCGGTTGAATTAAACAACGAACCGCGCCACAGCGGCACAATATCGTCAGTAACCAATTATATTAGCCGGCTTGTGGAAGCGGTTAAAAGCACCGGTTTTACCAAGCCACTATTTTATAATATTAGTGAGAACCCCTCGTATGCTGCTGCGGCAGCCAACGCAAATGTGCAGGGCGTAAGTTTTCAATGGTACCCCACCGGGTTGGTTGCCAACCACGAGGTAAAAGGTAATATGTTGCCCAATGTGGATGTATATGCAATACCCTTCGATACCACTGCCGCATTTGCAAACAAGGCAAAAATGGTGTACGAGTTTGATGCGGCCGACATACTGCAATCGAATATGTACCCCGCTATGGCCAGAAGTTTTAGAACCGCTGGCTTTCAGTGGGCCACACAATTTGCTTACGACCCCATGGCGATTGCCAAGGTAAATACCGAGTACCAAACCCATTATGTAAATCTTGCCTACACGCCGTCAAAGGCCATTAGTTTACTTATTGCTTCAAAAGCCTTTCATGCGGTTCCGCGCTATACAAAATTTGGCGCTTACCCGGCCGATAGTTCGTTTAATTTATTTAGAGTGAGCTATCTAAACCAATTGAGCGAAATGAATGGTCCGCGGGAGTTTTATTATTCCAACAGTACTACTACCAAACCGCTGAACGAAAATATTTTGCAACACATTGCAGGGGTGGGTACTTCGCCGGTGGTGCAATACAATGGCACTGGTGCTTATTTTATTGATAAAATAGAAGAAGGTATTTGGCACTTAGAAGTGATGCCCGATGCCTTTAAAATTCGCGACCCCTTTGAAAAAGCCTCACCTGCTAAAGAGGTTACCCGTATTGAATGGCGGGCCCAGCCTATGCGTATATTGTTAGCCAACCTTGGCCAAAATTTTAAAGTGCAGGCATTGAACCAAGGAAATAGTGCAGTGGTAATTGTTACGGCAAATGAATTTTTAATCACGCCGGGAACCTATATGATTACAGCGGCAAATGTCGTGGCCGGTAAAACAAAAATGCCTGCTGAAAGCAACCTTGGCTTAGCTGAATTTGAGGCCCCAAAGCCAACATCTGGGGAGCCATTTGTTAGGCACAACCCGCCTTTTGAAGTTACGGCTAATACGTTTTTTGTCATTAATGCATTGATTGCAGGCGTTACCCCGGAGCATAAAATTACAGTGCAGATAAATAATTTTAGTGGTGGCCCTAATGCTTATGCCACATTACCTATGAGCCCCGGTAATGGCTACCAATATACTGCTGTGGTGCCTGCCAGCATGGTTACTGCCGGAGAGTTGAATTATAAAATTATTGTTGAAGGTGTCGATACTGAATACGTCACATTTCCCGGAAACGAAAAAGGCAACCCGTATGTATGGGATAGACTAGCAGATAGCCATTACAAAACCTTTGTGACAACCCCCTACAGCAGCCTGGAAATTTATAACCCAACTATCGATAAATTTATAGTCACCTATCCCAACTACCGAAGAGGCTTTACTACCAGTTACGTAGTTGGTACTTTACATGGCCAGCTGTTGTTGCGCATAGAGATTGATCGCTTGACTGCCGGTGACCAAATGGGATTCCAGTATTATTTTGGCGATAAGTGGTTAGGAAGAGAAACGAAACGATTTAATGCATTGCTTGTAAAGGCTGCAGCTACGCAACCCTCACCGCTGAAAGCCAAAATTACACTAACGGATAAAAACGGGGCATCGTGGTCGGCATCTGTTAACTTATTGGGAACTATTAAAACTTTTAGAATCCCGGCACAACAATTTGTTTTAGACGAAGGATTGCTGTTGCCCCGGTTTTATGCCGTTGCAGTTTAAAGCAGCAGGCAGGCCGATTTTTTCCATGGTCAATATGGAAAAGGTAACTATCACTATTAATGGAAATGGCGGTGAAGTTGCCAATAAGCCGTCAGGGTTTGTTATTGTATCTATTGGCCTTGGTAAGTAATTATTTTTTAGGTAGATGAGTTGCCCCAGTTATTTGGGCAGTAGTATTTTCTTTGGTCGCAACAATGGTGACCCTTTCCATAAATCATTTTACATTTTTATTTTTTGTGGAAAGATGGGCAGTGGAAGTTGGTAATTAAACAATCGTAAAAAATGCTCAACACAAAAAGTAACTACCTTAAAGCGGAAACATCACTTCTCATTTTACAAAGTTTTGAATAAGCAATTACCAGTTTGGAAATTTATTGAACTCCGTTTGCAACAGCAAATACCGGTGATGTTATTATATGTAGTGCACAGTAAAGGAAGTAGTCCTGGCAGGCAGGGCTTTTGTATGGCCGTAGATATTGCCGGGCAAATGACTGGCAGCGTTGGCGGCGGTATTATGGAGCACAAATTTGTTCAGTTAGCCATTTCAAAATTACAGTCGGGGATTGCAGAAGACAATCCTTACAGGCAGGTGCATCAAAAATCTGCCGGGGCCGATCGCAGCGGTATGATATGCTCGGGCGAACAGACGTTGTTATTAAAAACTGTACAATTGGCCGATGGGCCTGTAATCAGCAAAATAGCCAGGACACTTTCAAAATTACAAACCGGACTATTGCAGTTGTTTCCTGGTTCAATCTTATTTTCTACACAAATGGCAGGCAAAAGCATGGGGCTGGTAAATGCCGGTAACAGTCAATGGCAGTTTAGCGAAACAATAGGCGTTCAAAATAATTTGATTATAGTGGGTGGTGGCCATTGTGCGCTGGCACTTTCGGCCGTAATGCAGCCGCTTGATTTTTACATAACCCTGTATAACGACCGGCAGTGCCTGGCTACGTTTAATCAAAACATCTTTGCGCATCAAAAAATATTGGTGCAGGACTATTCCGAATTACAAACGCTTATAAACCCGGTCGCCAATGCATATATAATAGTAATGACCGTAGGATATCGTACAGACGATATTGCCATCAGAGCTTTGAGGCAGCACAAGTGCAGTTATTTTGGCATATTGGGAAGTCAGAAAAAAATAGATAAAATGATGGCAGCTTACAGAGCTGAGAATTGGCCTGAAGAATTGCTTTCTTTTTTATCGGCACCAGCCGGTATTGCCATAAAAAGCCAAACCCCCGAGGAAATTGCTATCAGTATTGCAGCGCAAATAATCTACAGAAAAAATTTTGTTTAAATTTTTAGGTTTATTAGATACAAAAAATAAACGACGTAAATGTAGTGAGGATAAAAGTTCAACTCTTTTATTTTTTACAGGTAAGTATTACATGTGCCTGCACCTCCTAAATAAAGAATAGTCAATTTTAAACAATTTTGATTTAAATATCATATATATCAAAGTTTATAAGTGTCAATATAACATATATTATTATTACTCAATTATTTATTGATATGGTTATTAATTAAAAATGAAAAAATATCTTAAAATATGCAGCAGATAGTAAAGATTAACTGTCACTAATGTGTTTACTTTACACCATAAACAACGATTGCTGATAGAGATGAGTCAAAATGGCTCTTCTTTTAATTAGTTATCGTATTTTAAAACCTGTTTTTAATTTTAAACTTAACTAAACTTGCCATGCGAATTCTCAAAATTTGGCTATGCCTCTTAGTGATTGGTGCGCCATCACTCATTTTTGCTCAATCAAAAACAGTTACTGGAAAAATTACCGACAACCGCGATGAATCTCCGTTAGTGGAGGCCACCGTATCGGTAGTTGGTAAGCCCATAACTACCAAAACAGGACCTGACGGTTCATTTTCTATCAACCTTCCTGCTGATGCCCGATCACTGCGGATATCTTACATAGGGTTTACTGATCGTATTGTTTCTGTTGCTGGTGTTACTTCCATAGATGTCGCCATGGCTGCTTCTTCTCAAAACCTTACCGAGGTGGTAGTTACCGGTTACGGCGGTACCAGAAGAAAAGACATTACTGGTTCCATTGTTTCATTAAAGGCCAAAGATTTTAACCAGGGTCTTATACAGTCCCCCGATCAGTTGCTGCAAAACAAAGTGGCCGGTTTGGAAGTAACCAACACGAGTGGCCAGCCGGGTGCTGCCGCCACTATCCAAATCAGGGGTAACTCTTCTATCAGGTCAAATAGTAATCCATTGTTTGTGGTTGATGGAGTTCCGCTAGATGGTTCATCGGCACGGCCCAACCTTGGAAATGCCTTTGGAAGTACACCAAGTTCAAACCCATTATTGTTTATCGATCCAAACAGTATTGCGCAAATTGAGGTGTTAAAGGATGCGGCTTCAGCTGCCATTTATGGAGCCAGAGGTGCAAATGGAGTTATTATTATTACCACTAAAAAAGGTTCTGCTGGCCCAATGCAAATTGAAGTAGGAGCGAACTATGGTGTAAATGCAGGGTTTATTAAGCGTTTTGAAGTATTAGATGCCGGCGAATACAGGGGCGCTTTAAAGAAATTTAATCAACCTGCAACATTTGATGGCGGAACCAGCACCGATGCTCTAAAGGCAATTACACAGGTAGGTTTCACTCAGAATTATTCAGTCGCTTTTAGCGGTGGAAACGAAGTTGGAAAATTCAGAGCCTCATTTCTGGGATCGCATCAGGAAGGGTTTTTGAAAAAAACAGCCCTGGATAAATATCTTGGCACCATTGGCGGTAACTACAAGTTTCTTGATAAAAAGCTTGTTATTGATTTCAATATAATAGCAGGTAATTATGGTGAGGTATTAACCAGCGTATCTAATACCGCCGGTTCTACCGGTAATATCGTTTCCTCTGCTCTTAGCTGGAACCCTACCGAACCGTTAACGAAAAACGGTTTATATAATTTTCCATCAAATGGATCTGGTAATCCCCTTGCATTTAACGACGCATACTCCGATAAAAGTAGTGTAAACGCATTTTTGGCCAATATGTCTGTTTCATACACGTTCCTTAAAAATCTTGAGTACAAATTTTTATACGGTATTAATTATGGAACGGGTATCCGTAAAATAAACGTAGAGGGATGGCTTCCTGGTATACCAAATTTATCTACGCTTGGCAATGCAGCCATTGGCGATGCCAAATTACTAACTCAGACCTTTACGCACACATTAAACTATACTAAGGATCTTGGTAGTAAATTAAGTTTAAATGCAGTAGCAGGTTACGAATATTGGAATTCAGATTTCTCTGGTGGAAGTATTGACGCCCGGGGATTTAAAACCAACCTTACCCAAACAACAAGAACCGACATTCCCTACACCAGCATTTTTCAAAACGCCCTAACCCAAAATCCTTACAATACCTTTGCAAATCCAACTTCGGAAATACAATCGGTTTTTGCTCGCGCTACCTTAAATTATTTAGACAGGTATATAGTTACGGCAAGTTTGAGAAGAGATGGTTCAAGCAGATTTGGTGCAAACAATAAGTATGGTAATTTCCCCGCTGTCGGTGTTAAATGGGCCATTAGCAACGAAGACTTTATGAAGTCAAACACGCTGTTTAGTAATCTTGGCCTAAGAGCTTCGTTTGGTTTAACAGGTAACCAGGAGTTCCCTGCCGGATCATCGCAAGAGCAATTTATATTAAATACTTTTACTACGTTCCCTCAAATTGTGAATGGTAATCCAAATTTAAAATGGGAGTCAAGCGCGACCTATAACGTTGGTTTAGACTTTGCCCTTAACAAAGGCAAAATATATGGTTCAATAGATTATTATAATAAAAATACATCAGATATACTTTTCCAAACCAATGCTATTCAACCGGCTCCTGCATCTATTTCGTTTGTTAATCTCGAAGATGCTAACCTGATAAATTCGGGTGTAGAACTAGCCATTGGTGCAGATATTGTGCAAACCAACAAAATTACATGGGATGTAAATGCTAACATATCCTTTAATACGAATGATGTTAAGAACTTTACCGATCCCAATACCGGCCGTGACAATTTTGTGCCGACAGGCCAAATAAACGGACAGGGCGTATCTGGAACTTTAGCCCAGGTTATTACGAACAATCAGCCTGTTAACGCGTATTACTTAAAGACGTTTGGCGGTTTTGATGCAAATGGTAATCAATTATTAAGTGCTAATCCTTCGTTCGCAGGAGATCCAAATCCGCAAACATTGGCAGGTTTTAGTACATCGCTACGTTATAATAAACTCACTTTAAGTATCAATATGGGTGGAGCCTTTGGTTTTCTTATTTATAACAACACCGCTACGGCTGTAACTAATATTGCTGGTTTAGCCCAGGGAAGAAATATTGATAAGGCAGCCTTAAATTCAGGTGAAGGTGTTTCTAGCGGCGTAGGTGCTTCTACACGCTTTCTTGAACAAGGTGACTATTTTAAAATGAGGAATGCCACTATTAGATACAGTGTCGGAAATATTGGAAATTACGTTAAGAATTTTAGTGCGTTTGTAAGTGGTAGCAACTTATTTGTATTAACCAAGTTTACCGGCTTCGATCCGGAGGTTAATATAGACAAGAGCAGTAACTCTTATCCTTCACGGTCAATTGAGTACGTGCCATATCCAACACCAAGAGTTATCACATTTGGCTTAAATTTTTCTTTATAAATAACAAATAAATCTCGCCGTATGAACCGTAATAAAATGTTTCCAAACTTTGCCTTATCGCTTGTAGCGGTAGCGGCAATGACAGGATGTACAAAACTCAATGAAAACTTAAACAGTACACTTACCAGCGCCGAAGTATCTGCTACGCCGGGAAGTACTGCTGGCCTAGTTCAGGCAGCGTATGCTGACCTGACAGGTTTACTGCACAGCCAGGACCAATTGTTCTCGTTACAGGAAAATGCTACTGACGAGTCGTTGGTACCCACCCGTGGTGGCGACTGGGACGATAACGGAGTGTGGAGGGTGGTGCATAGCCACGATTGGAATGCCGATCACCAACAGGTGTTGAATGTATTTAACGGGCTTAACAAATTAAACTTTAATGCTACCAACGTTTTGTTGTTTAAGCCATCTGCACAGCAAGCTGCTGAAGCAAGGTTTTTAAGAGCAATTGCTCTTTATCATCTGCTAGATCTTTATGGTCAATATCCTTTTAGGGAGCCAGGTGAAAACCTGTTAAACGCCCCGGTAGTACGAACAGGTGCTGTAGCAATCGATTTCATAATAGCTGAATTAAACGCTGCACTACCTGCCCTACCAACAACACCTGGTGCTGTTGCCAGCCAGGATGCAGCCCGCTTTTTACTCATGCGTTGTTTTCTTAACAAGGGTGCTTTTTTAAACAAAGCTACGCCGACCTTTGCCGCAGCCGATATGCAGCAGGTTATCACCCTTGGTAATGCCATTATTACCAGTGGCCGTTACTCTATCACGCCAAATTATTTTGATAATTTTAGTCCGGATAATGGTGCAAAATCTAAGGAAGGGATTTTTACTTACGTGAATACTGGTGGAGTAGCTGCTAACAATGGTGGCCCGCAGGCCCGTTGGAATATGACCCTGCATTACAACTCATACACCCCCTTAAATCCTAACGCAGGTTGGAACGGTTTTTCAACTGTCAGCGAATTCTACAGCAGCTTTAACACCGGTGCTACACCTACCGCTTTTGGACCTTCTGATACTTTGTTTGATGGTCGTATTGGTGGTCGGTTTTACCGCGGTGCTACTGATATTTCGGGTTTACGCCCAGGTTTTTTGGTTGGGCAACAGTTCAATGAATTAAACGTCGCTACTAAAGATAGAAAAGGAAATCCATTGGCTTACACGCCTGCTATTGCTGCAAATATGATCGAGACTGGCAATAATCTTGAAGTGACTGGAATTAGGGTAGTAAAGTACGTACCGGATTATGAATTTTACGGAGGCCCCGCCGGTAACGACCTAATGATATTTAGGTTTGCAGATGCGTGGTTAATGGTAGCAGAAGCCCGCTTTAGAACCGGCGATATTCCAGGCTCATTAACAATGGTTAACCAACTGCGGGCTTTGCGTAACGCACCGCCATTGTCATCAATGACCCTCGCAAATCCAAACAAGGTAAACGATCCGAATACGTTAATTTCTGAAAGAGGTCGCGAGTTGTATTGGGAAAGTGTTAGAAGAACTGACTTGATACGTTTTAATTTATTTTCAAAACCATGGCAGTTTAAAACCAGTACCGATGCAAAAAATTTGTTATTCCCAATTCCTAACCAGGCATTGGCAGCAAACCCTAATCTGAAGCAGAATACAGGTTATTAATTTTGATGGCTGATATATTTACAGGAGCTCCTTAATTGGGGCTCTTGTTATTTATGGGATATAGAATTTACTGATAAATAAAGCCTGTCATTTTTTAACAGTTTGCTTGTTACGGTTAGGATGGTTTAAGTGCCTGATTTTAACAAATACCAGCGTTTCGTTGCTACCTTTCCATTTATTTTAATATTGTTTATTTAAAGGTTGATGTATAAAATTTTTATTTCATTGGTTGCGTGGATTATTCTTTTTGGTTGTGCCAAAAAGGAAGAACTATTATTTGAATTAATAACCAATACCGGCATCAGCTTTAACAACAAAGTGGTAGATGGGAAACTGGAAAACAGTTTCCTGTTTCGCAATTTTTACAATGGTGGAGGGGTAGGTATGGGCGATATAAATAATGATGGGCTGGCCGATGTTTTCTTTACATCTAACATGGGCAACAATAAAATGTACCTTAATAAAGGCGATTTTAAGTTTGACGATATTACCCGACAGGCTGGTTTTATGCAGGACAGTTTATGGAGTACCGGGGTAGTTTTTGTGGATTTAAACCACGATGGCTGGTTAGATATTTACGTTTGTAATTCGGGCCATATGACCAATGGTAACCGGCGCAACCAGCTTTACATCAATAATAAGAATCTAACATTTACCGAAAGTGCCAAAAAGTACGGCCTCGATATAAAAGCATATTCCACGCAGGCATCTTTTTTCGATTATGACCTCGACGGCGACCTCGACTGTTTTTTAATAGCCAACAGCCCAATGCCTGTTAACACCCTTGGCTACGCTAACCGTAGGGATATGATGGCAAAAGACTGGCCGGTAGCTGATTTTATTAAAGACGGTGGTGATCACCTATATAAAAATGACAGTGGAGTATTTACCGAAATAACAAAAGAAGCAGGCATTCATGGAACGCTGATAAGTTTTGGATTAGGCATAAGCGTGGGCGATATTAACAACGATGGATTCCCTGACATTTACGTGGCTAACGACAGCTACGAACGAGATTATCTTTATGTGAACAACGGCAATGGCACTTTTACTGATGGGTTAGAAGATTGCATGAACCAGACAAGCTTTTCGAGTATGGGATCGGATATCGCCGATATAAATAACGATGGTTATCCTGACATTTTTACTACCGACATGCTTCCAAAAGATGATTATAGATTAAAGACGCTCGGTGCATTTGACAATATTGATATTTATAACCAAAAGGTAAAACTTGGCTTTTACCACCAGTACATGAAAAACTGCCTGCAGCTGAATAATGGCAATGGTGTTTTTAGCGAAATAGCCAATTATAGTGGGGTAGATGCTACAGACTGGAGTTGGGGAGCTTTGATGTTTGATGCCGACAATGACGGGTACAACGATATTTATGTTTGTAACGGGGTAAATAAAGACGTGACCAACCTAGACTTCATGAACTTTTTTGCCAACGATGTGATACATAAAATGGTGTTGACAGGGCAAAAAGACAGGGTAGATGAGATACTAAAAAAAATACCTGTTAACCCAATGCTTAATAAGGCGTTTAAGAACAACGGAAACCTTCAATTTGAAGATGCTGGAAAGGCATGGGGATTTACGCAAACTTCTTTCTCCAATGGGGCAGCTTATGCCGACCTTGATAATGACGGTGACCTTGACCTGGTAGTAAACAACATTAACAGTGAGGCATTTATTTACAGAAACAATGCAAGCCAGCAAACGCCGGCGCACTACATAAGCCTTCAACTAAAGGGCGACAGCCTAAATACTTTTGCCATTGGTAGTAAACTAAAAATTTATGGTGATGGTAAAATGTTTTACCGCGAATTGATGCCCAGTAGGGGCTTTCAATCGTCGGTTGATTATAAACAGGTGATAGGTTTGGGAACTATAGATAAGGTAGACTCGGTAGTGGTTACCTGGCCTGACAGAACCAGCAGTGTGATGCTACAAGTAAAAGCTGACAGTAATTACATAGTTGACAAGCGCAAAGTGGCCCTTCGCCAGCCAATTCAATTACCTGTTAGGATTAATAACGGGTTTACCTACTTCGACTCTATTTCAACGTCAATACAAATGCATAGGGAAGATGACAACGTTGATTTTTACTACGAACGAAATATTCCAGCGGCATTATCAAAAGAAGGACCGTCAATGGCCATAGGCGATGTAAACGGCGATGGGTTGGAAGATCTTTACATAGGAGGAACATCGTTACAACAGGGACAATTATATTTTCAAAATAACGATGGAAAGTTTACCGTAAGTCCACAGCCATGGTTTAAACAATTTGCCGAATTTGAAGATGCCGCGGTATTATTTTTTGATAGCGATAACGACGGTGACCTTGATTTGTTTATTGGGCCGGGCGGTAACAATGCACCACCAAACAGCCGCCAAATTCAATTACGGTTGTTTAAAAACGATGGCAAAGGCCACTTTTCTATCGATACAAAAGCCTTTGAAAATAATGGTGATAATATTGCGGTAGCCATAGCAAACGACTTTGACAGCGATGGCGATGTTGACCTTTTTATTGGAGGACGAAACGTACCCCGCGATTATGGCGCCAACCCACGCAGCTATATAATGGTAAACAATGGTAGTGGCCATTTTAAAGATGTGGCAGATAACCTAAACCCCGATATTGCCCGGATAGGAATGATTACCAGCGCTGTTTGGGCCGATGTTACAGGCAATAAAGGCAAAGAGCTGATTATAACAGGCGAGTGGATGGCCCCTCGAATTTTTAGCTACAACGGTTTAAAATTTATTGAGCAAAAAACCAACCTGCAACAGTTGTTTGGTTGGTGGCAAACAGTAACTACTACCGATGTAAACAACGATGGCCGCCAGGATATTGTGCTGGGTAATATGGGCGAAAATTTTTATCTGCATCCTTCGGAAGCTGAGCCGGTTAAGTTATGGCTGGCCGATGTTGATGGCAACGGAGATGTTGACAAGTTGCTAACCCGTACTATTGATGGAAAAGATAAGCCGGTGTTTTTACGCAACGATCTGCAGGAACAGGTGCCGTCTATAAAAAAGGAAAATCTAAAAAACCATGAGTTTGCACAAAAAACAATTACTGAACTATTTGGTAAGGGTGTATTAGATAAAGCTGTTGTAAAGCAGTTCAATTACACTAAATCTTTAGTGGCGATTAATAACGGCGATGGTAGCTTTACTGTACAGCCTTTGCCGGTGAGGGCACAGTTATCCAGCATTAATGCAATATTGACTATGGATGTTAACAATGATGGGTTTATGGACCTTATTACAGGTGGCAACCGATCGGGATTTTTGCCTCAATTGGAAAAGTTAGATGCCAGCTATGGCGATGTTTTTTTGAACGATGGAAAGGGCAAATTCAGCTGGATAAGCAGCAAGTTATCGGGCATAAAAGTAAAGGGTGAAGTGCGGGACATAAAATTGATTAAAGGCAATAAAACCAACCAACTAATTTTTGCCCGTAATAGTAATCACCCTGCGGTGTATAATATTGTTGAATCCGCTGGTGTTGCAGTAACAAAAAGGGTAAAATGACAGGTTAATAAAAATAGCGTAGATTTTTTAAGGCTCAACAACATGGTATAGTACAGGTGCGCAACCACTTTGTCCATACTTGTTGGCCTACAAAAAACCTGCAGAAGCAATATAGCCTCGTAAATAAATAATTAAACTAATACAGAAATGATGATGCATTTTATTGTTACTGATAAACTGATTAACGGCACAGCCTTATGATGCGTAAATTTTGGTTGGCCTGTATATACGTGCAAGCAGTACTGTGCATGGTTTTATTGGTGGCTTGCAACAAAAAGCCGTCAACAAAGCCAATGTTCCAGGTATTGGAGGCCAATAAAACCGGCCTGAGTTTTACCAACAAACTTACCTCTACCGACTCCTTTAACCTTTTTAAGTACATGTATTTTTATAATGGGGCAGGATTAGGTGCCGGCGATTTTAATAATGATGGTAGGGTTGACCTTTTTTTTGCGGCTAACCAGGGTAACAACACCCTTTACCTTAACAAGGGTAATATGGTTTTTAAAGAGGTAACTAAAGCGGCCAACATACCTAACGATGATGCATGGAGTACAGGCATATCAGTAGTTGACATAAACCAGGATGGGCTGTTGGATATTTATGTTTGCAGGGTAGGCAATTATCGCAGCCTGCAAAGTAAAAATCAGTTGCTGATCTGCCAGGGCATTGATAAAAGTGGCACTCCCACCTATGCAGATAAGGCCGCTGATTACGGCCTCGGTTTTTCGGGGTTTAGTACGCAGGCAGCTTTTTTAGATTATGATCAGGATGGCGACCTTGACATGTTTTTATTGAACCACTCCGTACACGAAAACGGCACCTTTAGGCCACGAAAGGAATTTGAAGGAACCGTAAATGAATTATCGGGCGGCAGGTTGTACCGCAACGATAGACAACGCTTTACGGATGTAAGCAGTACGGCAGGTATTAACAGCTCGGCCATTAATTATGGGCTTGGGGTGGTGGTGGCCGATATTAACCTTGATGGCTATCCCGATATATATGTGGGCAACGATTTTCATGAAAATGATTACCTATACATAAACCAAAAAAATGGAAGGTTTAAAGATGAACTGAACGACCATATTATGCATACCAGCCAGTTTTCGATGGGTGTGGATGCTGCCGATATTAACAACGATATGTACCCCGATATTATTTCGGTTGATATGTTACCGGCAGATCCTTATGTATTAAAGCGCTCGTTGGGCGAAGATGAATATGACCTTTTTTACCGTAAAATTGGCTACGGGTACAATTTTCAATATACCCGAAATAACCTGCAGTTTAACCGGCGTAATGGCCACTTTAGCGAGGTTGGCCTATACTGCGGCGTGGCGGCAACCGATTGGTCGTGGGCACCGCTTTGGGTAGATTTTGACAACGATGGATTGAAAGACCTGTTTATATCCAATGGTATTCCCAAGCGGATGAATGACATTGATTATATCAATTTTATTTCGGACAATGAAATACAGCAAAAGATTTTGGACAATAAAATGAATGAGACCAATGCAGCACTCATTGATAAATTTCCCGAAATAAAACTGCCCAATAAGTTTTATAAAAACAATGGGCAGCTTGTGTTTGAAGACCTTGCAGCCGCAATAGGCAACGATAAAAAAACATACAGTAACGGGGCAGTATATGCTGATTTTGACAATGATGGCGACCTTGATATTGTGGTGAACAATATTGATGAATTAGCCCTTATCTACCAAAATACTACTAACAATGTTACACCCACCAACTATGCCGACCTGCAGTTGAAAGGGCCGGATAATAACCGGAATGCGGTGGGTAGTAAGGTGATCGTTTATACCAGCAATGGAACAAGGCTATACGAAAAATACCCGGTGCATGGCTTTCAATCGAGCATGGAAATACCGCTGCATATTGGGTTAGATAAAGCCGCTATAGATTCTGTAATACTTATTTGGCCAGATAATACATACCAGGCAGTAAACCTTGAAAGTAAAAGCGGAGTAATGATTATTGATTATACACCTGGTTTACCTACCCTTGACTATGCGCGGTTTATGCCGAAAACAGATAAAATCATGGCCACTGTAAACGACGTTACCACTAAAGGCAACCTTTTGTATACGCATGTTGAAAATGCTTTTCCTGAGTTTAACCGTGAGTCGTTGTTGCCTCATTTACTTAGTACCGAAGGCCCGGCGGTAGCCGTAGCCGACATAAACAAGGATGGCCTTGATGATATATTTATTGGCTCGGCCCGCGACCATAAAAGTAAAGTGTACCTGCAAACACCTGTAGGCACTTTTGCCGAAACGCGGCAACCTGCAATTGATAACGACAGTACCTACGAAGATGTAGGGGCCACGTGGGCCGATGTAAACAAAGATGGCCGCGTGGACCTGGTGGTAGCCAGCGGTGGTAACGAATATTTTGGCCAGGAAAAATACCTGACGCCAAGAGTGTACCTGAACAATGGAAAAGGTACACTTGAACTTAAGGCCGATGCCTTTACCAATTTATTTTTAACGGCTTCAACAGTTGCAGCAATTGATTTTAATAACGATGGTTTTATGGACCTGTTTATTGGCGCCCGTACCGTACCATGGGATTATGGAAAAATACCTACGTCCTGCTTACTTAAAAATGATGGCACCGGCAGGTTTAAAAATGTAACCAACGCCGTTGCTCCGGGCCTGTCTAACATAGGGTTTGTTACCAATGCCTCGTGGTTCGATTTGGATAGGGATGGCGACCAGGACCTGTTATTATCGCTTGAGTGGGGCGTACCCAGTGCCTTTATTAACAACAATGGAAACTTTACCAAAAAGGAATTGGCTACACAAAAGGGTTGGTGGAATTTTTTATTGCCGGTAGATGTGGATGGCGATGGTGATATTGACCTGGTAGCAGGAAACCTGGGCCTGAACAGCCGATTGAAAGCTTCACAAAACAAACCTGTTAAATTGTATTACAACGACTTTGACGACAATGGTAAAAAGGAACAGGTGCTTACTTATTATGTGGAAGGAAAAGAGTTGCCATATGCAAGCAAAGCCGAGTTGGAAAAGCAAATACCCTTAATGAAAAAGCGCTTTCTGTATGCAAAGGATTTTGCACAGGCCACGCTCACTAAAATGTTTACCAGCAGCAAACTGGCCACAGCTCAGGTTTATGAAGCTGATTATTTTAGCAATGCTGTATTCATCAACAATGGAAAATTAAATTTTACCTGCAAGGCTTTGCCGTGGAATGCTCAGTTTACTTCGTATAAAGATGCGGTAACCATAGATGCAAACGGTGACAACCTGCCCGACTTATTGTTGGCCGGCAACTACTACGATAATAATATTGAAATGGGCCGCTACGATGCGGATTATGGTACAGTGCTAATAAATAAAGGCGATGGAAATTTTACCGCCGAATTAATGCAGGGTCTAATGATAAAGGGTCAAACAAAACATCTGCAAAAAATAAAAAGGGCTAACAAAGTGGAGGTGCTGGTGATACGAAATAGCGATAAGGCTATGCTATTACAACTGAACAATACTAATAAACAGCAACTTGCGGCCAAGGCCAATACAGCGTTACCCTAAAATGGATTTGTATAGTTACCGAACAATTGGAAAGTAAATTTTAGTAAGCCATTGCGTACTGTCAGGCTGTTGCAATCTATCTGTAATTATTACTTCAAAGGGTATGGCCATAGATGTTTTACCCATTTCCGAAATATACAGTTGCATCATATCTAACGCATGATTAATGATTGCGGGGCCTCCCTGTACTTCGGTAATTAAAAAATTGCCGGCTACCAATTGCCTTTTTAAAAATGAGCCTTCTGCAACTATTTTTTTATCAATTGGCAGCGCCACCATCATTTGGTATTTACCGTCATCTTGCCTGGTAATATTAAGCATTGGGGGCGCTATTTGTTTGGCACCTTTTTTTTCAACAAAATTGCGAATAGCATTTACAGAAGCATACAATGCATTAGTTGATGGATAATCGGCCTCCATTGTTTTTTTTGCTATTAAAATTGTATCGTTGGTAGAAGCAATGGTGAACTTCATTCCATAAACATTTTCTTCTTTTGATAAATAAGTATTGAGCCTATAAAGCACATCTTCCATATTTTTTTTAACAGCAACTGCCCGTTGATAGCCCTGTACTTTTTGTAACGGATTATTGCTGGTGGCAATTTCACTTTCCCAGTGTATGGCGGTAGTATCCTTTGCTGTTGGTATAAGGGTTAATATACTACTGGTAATGTTATCGCCATTTTTTATAGATATCCTTAACACATTGTGCAATATTTCATCAATAGAATAAGTAACATTATGGTAGGTAAAAGCATTGTCTTTACTTGTTCCTGTAGCAGACACGTTTGGCTCATTAATCCATTTTTGCCAATTGGCGGGGTTACCTATTAACCTAAATGCTGCATCGGAATTAACTGCGGTAATTTTTACGTTGGTAATTTTTAATTGCGAAGGAATAAAAGCGTAGATGCAAACAGCCAAAACAAATACAGCCAAAGCTGATAGCAGCAGAAATCGTTTCATGCTTGCAAATTATGCGTTTTTAATTGGAGTTAAATCTAACAAGTACAAATGTTTAACAATAGAAAATGCTACACGGCTAGCTACTGTAAACAGATTTTGTTAAAGAAAACAACATGCCCGCCTGTTATTAATAAACCTTAGTATGCCAAATAACTCTATTTTATATTTGCATCATGTACCGCAGCATTGCCAGGTTTAGTTGTTTAACCAATTGTTTAACGCCCGCCTTTGTTATTTCGTTGTTATTAGTGGCGTCGTGCAAACAAAGCAACAAAGGGCAATCAGCTAACGCACTATTTACACTGCAACCTTCGTCCGCCACCGGTATCAATTTTATTAATACCGTACAGGACAACGACCAAATGAATATTTTCAACTATCACAATTTTTATAATGGCGGAGGTGTGGCCATTGGTGATATAAATAACGATGGCCTGCCCGATATTTTTTTTACCTCCAACCAGGGCAGCAATGCACTATATGTTAATAAGGGCAATTTTACTTTTGAAGATGTAACCACTAAAGCTAACCTGGGCAGCAGGCATTGGTGGCACACAGGTGTTAGTATGGTTGATATTAATGCAGATGGCTGGCTGGATATATATGTTTGTAATGCTGGAATAATATTGGGCGATGACCGCGCTAACGAGCTTTACGTTAACCAAAAAAATGGCACTTTTAATGAAGAAGCCAAAGCATATGGTTTAGACGATGAAGGCCCATCAACCCAGGCAGTTTTTTTTGATTACGACCACGATGGCGACCTTGACTGCTTTGTACTGAATAATAGCCCAAAATCGTTTCAAAGCTTTGGATACAGCAGCAGTTTGCGCAATGTACGCGACCCCATAAACGGCGACCGTTTATACCGCAACAACAACGGTAAGTTTACAGATGTAAGTGCCGAAGCAGGAATTTATGGAGGCGAAATTGCCTTTGGACTTGGGGTTGCAGTCGGCGATGTTAACAATGATGGCTGGGAGGATATGTATGTATGCAACGATTTTTTTGAGAAGGACTACCTATATATTAACCAGCAAAACAGCACTTTTAAAGAAGTGGTGAACAATGCCCTTGGCCACATGAGTAATGGTAGTATGGGTACCGACATGGCCGATATGAACAACGATGGCTACCTGGATATTTTTACTGCCGAAATGTTGCCCGAAAATGATTATCGCCTTAAAACAACCGTAAAGTTTGATGATTACGATGTGCAGGCCAGCCGCAATGCGTTCGACTTTCATCAGCAGCTTACCTGCAACAGCCTGCAGCTAAATAACCACAATGGTACCTTTAGCGAAATAAGTCAACTGGCTGGCGTAGATGCTACCGGCTGGAGCTGGGGCGCCCTTTGGTTTGATTTTGACAACAATGGGTGGAAGGACCTATATGTTTGCAACGGCCTTAGCCGCGACCTTACCGACCAGGATTTTTTGGAATTTATTGGCAGTGAAGAAGCCCGCTCACAACTTAGCAATGGCGGATCGATACTCAGTACCATGCTTAAAAAAATGCCTGCGGTACCTATTACCAACTATGCATTTCAAAACCAGCAAAACCTGCGTTTTGCCAATAATACGGTAAGCCTTGGTTTTGGTCAACCATCGTTTAGCAATGGCGCCGCGTATGCCGACCTCGATGGTGACGGCGACCTTGACCTTGTGGTCAACAATGTTAACCTTACCTCGTTTGTGTACAAAAACAACGCAAGCGAAACCCTGGGTAACCATTACCTTACCATGCAACTTAGGGGCAGTGATCAAAACACTTTTGGGTATGGGGCAACGGTTACTTTGTTTGCAGGCGGCCAGCAACAGTTGTTAAACCAAATGCCAGGCCGCGGCTTTCAAAGCAGTGTAAACCCTGTGCTGGTGGCCGGTGTGGGTAAACAAACATTGGTAGATAGCCTGGTGATTAAATGGCCCCGCGGCGGCAGGCAAAAACTAATAAATGTAAAAGTTGATACTACCATTGTTTTACACCAATTAAATGCGGTAATAAATGCCGGCACAACAAAGGGTAGCAGCGCCCCATGGTTTGCAGATATATCTGAAACTTACATTAAAGGCAACAGCCTGCACACCGAAAACGAATATGTTGATTTTGATGTTGAGAGATTGTTGCCAAAACTACTATCTACCGAGGGGCCAAAGCTGGCCGTTGCCGATGTAAATGGCGATGGTTTAGACGATATTTTTGTGGGAGGAGCTACCAACGATACGGCTAAACTTTTTATACAACAGACCAACAGTACCTTTAAGCGTACCGACGAACCTGCCTTTACCCGCGACCGTTTTTTTGAAGATGTGGATGCCACATTTTTTGATGCCGATGGCGATGGCGACCAGGACCTTGCAATAGCTTCCGGAGGAAGCCAGCAATTGCAAAATGGCGCCTTTTTATTTAGCAGGTTATATATAAACGATGGTAAGGCAAACTTTACCCGTAGTACTACTTTTGCTAGCCCCAACATGAATGCGTCGTGCATTACTGTGCTCGATTTTAACAACGATGGACTGCCCGATATTTTTATAGGTGCCCGAAACATTGTTGGCGCTTATGGCGTGCTGCCAGCATCGGCATTATTGCAAAATATGGGCAGGGGAGTGTTTGCTGATGTAACCAAAACGGTTGCCCCCGCATTGCAAAAACTAGGTATGGTTACCGATGCGCATTGGGCCGATGTTGATGGCAATACAAAGGCCGCACTGGTGGTAGTGGGCGACTGGATGCCAATAACAATTTTAAAATATGTGAAGGGAAAACTTAGTATAGCAACCGAAGTTCCACATTCAGCGGGTTGGTGGAATTGCCTGGAGGTTGCCGATGTTAATGGCGATGGATTTGCTGACCTGGTAGCTGGTAATTTTGGATTAAACAGTAACATAAAAGCCAGCCAGCAGCAGCCTGCCCGCCTGTACGTGAACGATTTTGATAATAATGGTACCACGGAGTGTGTCCCGGTTTATTTTAAATCGGATGGCAAAGCTTATCCATATTGGCTCAAGGGCGAAATGCAGGCACAAATACCCGAGTTAAAAAAACGGCTGTTGATGTTTAAAGACTATGCTGGCAAACCGATGGACCAGGTTTTTACCTCAAAGCAATTAGCAAACGCAACTGTATTATCCGTACAACAAACACAGTCGTGTGTTTTTATAAATGATGGTAAGGGTAATTTTACAATGCAGCCTTTGCCGGTAATGGCGCAGTTAAGTCCTGTTTTTACTATTGCAGTTTCTGACCTTAACCGCGACGGAATAAGCGACTTGTTTCTTGCAGGTAACTTTTTTGGTCTTAAACCGCAAACCGGCCGTTTTGATGCAAGCTACGGAACCACTTTGCTCGGCACAAAAAGGGGTGAATATCAATTGGCAAACCCCGCCACCAGCGGTTTGTTTGCTAAGGGCGAAATAAGAGATGTAAAAATGGTAGTTACCCGCAGTAAGGATAGTTTGTTGGTTGTAGCCCGCAATACCGCTTCATTATTGATCTTCGGTAAAGCAACTTTAGTGCAATAACGACAACTTTTTAGTCAAACTTTTGTGGTTTGGCTTTTAAGCTACCATGACGCACCGAATAAATGATCCGTTTGGCTCAATGAAAATGGTTGCCATATCGATTTTTGCCATTAAAGTTTTTCTTCTACATTAAAATAAGTTATTGTGGCGCCCGCACTTAAAATGCCGGTGCTACTATTGGTATTATAAATAATGTAAGACAGCATTAAAGTGTCCGCAGTATTAATTGGTATTTTTGCAATGGTAGTATTCCAAACCGGCACATCGCTGCCAGTTATGGCATCCCTGCGATCATTGTAGCATTTTATAAGAATTGAATTTTTATTATTGGCCTGACTGTTTGGTGTGTTAAGGAATAATGCAAAGCGAATTTTTTGGTCAATACCTTGTGTTACAAGCAGGGTAGGTTTTTTTTACATGCTTAATTGGAGGTAACTGCAAATAAAAGCGCTACCGACAATAATCTTTTTACACTTTTTAAGAACTCCACAGTCACTCCACTCAATCTTTGCCTGTTTTTCATTATTTATTGTGTGTTTAAACAGCCTGTTACTTTTTATTGGGTGCGGAAGTTTTTTAAAATTAGGAGCCTGGTTTAATACCACAACCTTGCCTCTACATCTTTTAAATACTGTAGTGTACTTTGTTGCAACGGTTGCCGTTTATGCGCCTGGGGTATATTAAAAACCTGTCGCCAACCTTTTATCCAACCGCCTATATCAAACCCAACTTTTCGTATGTACTCTATCGACCACATTACGGCAGTGGAGTAAAAGTATTTTTTAGGGAGATAAGTATAGGCTACAATCGATTTATTAACCCACATCATACGCTGCTTATCGCTTTTGGGCTTACGGCCCAGCGGGCTTTCTTTATGCAACATAACAATGCTACTATCATACGCAATACAACCCCCCCGGTCTAGCATACGATAACTAACATCGTACTCTTCCATACCGTAAAAAAAGGTATCGGGCAAATTACCTACCTGTTGTAAAATTTCGCGTTGTATAGCATGTGCACCTCCGGCAAAATAGTAGGTAAAAAAGAAATTTTTGTTTTGGTACGCGTCAAAGTTTTTATGTGGTAAAGCGTTCCGTTGCATTTGCAAAGTATCGTAATACAACACCTTGAACGATACTATAACTACCTGTCGGCCATCTATGCCGGGCCGCTGCATTGCGTGGATGACCTGCTCCAATGCATCGTTGTTTTGTAGCTCAGCATCGTCATCTAAAAAAATAATAATCCCGCCTTTGGCAAATTGAAGCGCAAAATTTCTTCCGCGGGTTACGCCCAGGTTTTCTGGTGCATTTATAAATTGAAAGGGTAACTGGTCGTTGTTTTTTATATAATTTTCTACGCTGCTATAATCGTCGGTGGAGGCATTGTTTACCACAATAACATCTTGCAATAATTCGGTAGCCCTGTGCAAGCCACTAATGTTTTGTGCCAATGCAAGCATATCTGCAGCACGGTTGTAAGTAATAATTACAAAACTGAGTGGCTTCATAATTGGTTGGGTTGGTTGGGTTGGTTGGGTTGTAAAATTTGCTTATATCGTAGGTTAAAATTTTTAATGCCAAAGGTAGCATAGGCATAAGTGGTATTGTTGGCACCCATTTCAATTAGCAGTTGCCGGTTATGGCAAAGGTGTTGTATAAAATCTACCCCCTCCTTAACAATTACTTCTTCGGTACCTATTGTTGAAAATAGAAAGCCGTTTTCCAGATGGTGTACATGATAGGGTATGTCGCCCACAGGGGTGGCCATAATGGAGCAACCCCATGCCATACCTTCTTCAATAACCATAGGAAACCCTTCGGTAAAAGAAGTAATAATGACCACGTTGGCAGATGCATATGCCTCGTTAATCTCCGCAACATTTTCCTTATTGCCCAGCAAAGTACAAAAGGGCAATAGGTGGGCAGGTATGGCTTGTTTTACTTCGCCCAAAAAAACAAAGGTTACGGGTAGTTTGGAAAGGTGTACTTTTTCGGCCATCCGTGCTACCAAATGCACCCGCTTTTCGGTGGTACCGCGGCCTACGTATAATATGGTAATATCGCCGTCAATATTTTTAGGCGGCACAATTTGCGGTAGTGGAATGCCATTTACAATATAGCTGATTTTTTGTGCGAAGGCACCCGGTACTTGTAACCGTTTGTACTGCGCATAATGGTCCTGTACCCGTTGTTTGCTTATCATAACAGTAGTATCAATAAACGGTAAAAACGGCAGCCGTATCCACGAAAAGGTGTTAAAGGAGTGGGACAGTTCTACTTGTTTAATCCCGGCTTTTATCCATGGCGAAATTTTATAGGCAAAATTGCATTGCCCGTTAAATACTACGCAAGGCTGTTTTTGCCGGTTGATTTGGGCGCTGATAAACCCGCGGTAAAAAATATTTAAAAAGTACAAAAGCTTGTTGTCGCACCACAGCGAGATATCTTTTATTACACATTCCGAGGCAACAAAATCATTATAAAATCTTTTATCGGCCGATTTACGGGTAAAGTAAACAATACAGTCGCTTCCGCCCTGGCCCTGTGCAACTTGTGTGTGTACTTTTTCGGCACCACCAGTATGGTAAAAAGGAAAAAAGAAATAAACGCGGTAGGCTGGTGGCAGCGGTTTGCAGTACGACCATGCCCTGCCCGCCAATAGTAGTGGGTACATCAGCATATCCTCTATTTTTCGCTTTAATATGTAGTGCCGGTACTTCACTTGCCCAATTTACTTTTTAGTGCTTTGGCGGTTCCCATAGCGCCGTCGTACAACATGCCCGCCAAAACAAGGGTTTCAAATTTGCCCCACCGTGCATGGTTTATGCGCTGTTGTAAAAATTTTTTTTTACAATAAAATTGTTTAAAAAAGGGATTGGTTTTACGCAGGTAGGTGCCTGTAACCGACGTTGGGTGTACCCTGTATTGCAGCAAATCTTCTGGTATTTTTTCAATGCGGTGGCCATCGGCTAGCAGGCGCAGCCAAAGGTCATAGTCCTCGCAATGTAATTGATGTTGTTGGTATGGATATTTTTTTACAATATTGCTACGCAGCATTACCGTTGGGTGCGCTATGCAATTTTGAAAAACCATCATTTTTTTTATAGATGAAAAAGTGGTGGTAGCCTGATCTTTGGTCCATTGGCCAGTCTTAGCTCCTCCATCGTTTATAAAACAAATGGTAGATGCTATTACTGCTGTTTCAGTATGCTCATCCAGCCAGTTCTTTTGTAGTTGCAGCCTGTTGGGCATACAAATATCATCGGCATCCATTCGGGCTATATACTGGCCGTTGGCCAACGAGATACCACGATTTAGCGTAAATACCAGCCCCTGGTTAGTAAGGTTGTCAAATGGCTTTACCCGGGGGTCGTCGTATTCGTGTATTATGGCCGAGGTGTCGTCGGTTGATCCATCGTTAATTACAATTAATTCAAAATCGGTAAAACTTTGATTAAGCACGCTTTCAATAGCCTTGGCAATATAGTTACTACAATTATAAGCCGGTAAAACAATGCTAATATAGGGTAAAGCCATGGTGGCAAAGTTGGGCTCCATTTGTCAAACTTCAAAACCTTACATTACGCCGGGCCGGGGCCTTATTAACCGGTTAATTAGCAAGCGTATGTGGTAGGCAAAATTGTAATAGATAAAAAAAGGTTGGGGTGTTTGTTCGGGTATAATATCGGCAATTAATACACGCGCTAAAAAGTCGTTCCAACTGCCGGGTTTTGCAACAATTATCTTGCTACCCGTTAGTTCGTCTTCAATACCCTGTAGCCTGTTTTGCCAGCAAACTACTGGTAAATGGTAACTTAATGCTTCAATATTTTTTGTTTGCATACCGCCGCCGTCCATTACCGGATTAATGTACACATTTGCCGCTAAAAAATAGTTGTCAATATCGTATACGTAACCGGCCATTATAAGGTTATTGGCCTGGAGACTTTTGAGGCGGGCAAAGGCTTTAAATTCATTTCGGCCGGTAATTATTATTGTGTAATTAGCCGGTAGTATTGGGCAGAGGTACTGCACAAGGTGGGCAACTGCCCGTGCGTTCGGCTCATAGTCCAGCGTGCCGTTAAATAGCAATATCTTCTGCCCTTCATCTAACCCAAATTGCTTTTGTATTGCTCGCCGGGCAACCTGCTTTCCCGTAATATCTTTAAGCTCAGTACAAAAGGGTATGATCATACATTTTTCGGCCGCAAGCCCACAATGCTTCACCAGTTGCTGCTGGTCGTCAATAGTTTTACAAATTACCACGCTACTGGTACTGCAGGCAAGGGTTTCTAACAATTTTATGGCGGGCCAATACCAACGCTTTCGTGTTTTAAAAAGAAGGTGTTCCACATTATGGCAATGAGTAATAATAGTGCAGTTGCAAAGGGCTTTTAATAGCCAGCCGGTAATGCTATAGTAAGGGTGTTCGATAATTACATGAGTTATTTGTTGCTTTTTGGCAAACCTTATTATTGCAAACCACATCAGGGGATTTACTATTTGCCATTTGCTATTGGGCAGCCAATTAAATACCCCGTAGCTTTCGTTGCCACGGGGTGTATTATTTTTACTGCAAAGGCATACCAGCGAACCCTGCTGACCAAGTGCCTGGTTAAACTCGGCTATTCCTTTTTGGCCTCCAAAATGCGCCGGAAGTACGTTGTACCATACCAGGCTCATTATTTTCATGCGGTTGCCATTGGTTTACGGGAGGCTATTATTTTTTTGTTTGTATTTTTTATTTCGGTACCTATAGCCCCTAGTAATAACAAAATGGTTAAGACCGAGCAAATAGTAGTTATGGTGCGGCCAAGATAATAGCTGGCTGGCTCAAACTTAAATACAATGGTGTGTTGGCCAGCCGCCACCGTCATACCACGCAGCACGTAATTAACTTTAGCAAAAGGCACTTTGTTGCCGTCAAGGTAGGCATTCCAGCCTTTGTCGTAATATACCTCGCTAAACACGGCTACCTGCGGGGTGGCAGTATTCGATTGGTAGGTAACCACATCGTGGTTGTTATTTATTAGTTTGATGTTGGCAGTTGAATCAGCATTTCCGGCACCCTTTAAAATATCGGCAAATGCTTGTTGGGCCACCGCTGTATCGCGGGTGTTAAGATTGTCCAGCGCCGACATTTCCTGCTGTGGGGTTTGTACAAATTGTACATTTTTTACAAACCAAACTGGCCCAAGCGCATCTGGGTTTTGTTGTATCTGCGGGTTTTTGGGGTCACCATAAATAATATACTTTGTGTTAAGCATATTAACCACGTTCATGCTACGCGGAAAATTGTACAACTGTTTTTCAATCAAATCCTGATAAATGCTCAGCTTGGCCGGGTGGTAACCACCAATGGAGTTGTGAAAATAGGAAGGAAGGGCACCATGGTTAAAAGCGACCGGCACATTATCGCCCACCACGTTAAATACACGGTAAGTACTGGTGTCCTTCATTATTGCCAGGTCCGCCGCAGTTGGCACAAACGAGGCGTCATTTTCTTCCTTCTCAAGGTAATTGTCGGCATTCAGGTATTTAACATTTACCGACATAATATCAATAAACGACAACACACCTATAACTGCCAAAGCAACGCCAGCTTTAAAAGTATTTTTAGCATACAGCCAAATGGCACCGCCACAAATAGCTACATAAAATAATGCCTTAAGTATGTCGCCAAAAAATATGCGCTTTCTGTCTTCAACCAACCCATTAATAAGGGATGAAGCAGCTGTTTCAAAAGTGCTTTTGGTAGCTGCATCGGGTATTTGTTGTATTTGCTGCATCATGGCAGTATCGCCGGCGCCCCTGTAACCAAGCCCAAAATAAGCAAGCAATAGCACCACAAAAACGCCACCAGTAACCATCAGCCCCTTTTTTAATTGAGCCATCAGCAATTTCTTATCATCAAAACCAAACAAAATTTTTTGCAGGCTCATAACAGCCATCATTCCTACAAGCAGGGTTGGTACAATAATAATCATTCCCGGTGCCCTAAACTTATTATACATAGGCAGATACCTGAACAAAAAGTTATTGAAACTTTCAAAAAAGCCACCCCAACTCATCATAACGGTTAGTGCAATGGTTGCCAGTATCCACCATTTATGTTTGCCATCTAACACCACAAAACCTACTATAGCCAAAAAACAAATTACTACACCGGCATATGGGGGCCCTGAGGTATGTGCTTCGCCCCAATAAGCAGCTATTGCGCCTTGCAATTGCTGAGCTACCTGTGGGTTCATTTCCTGCAGGGCTTCTACCGCTTTACTATCTTCGGTGGGCAGTTCGGCCGGGTTAATGCTGCCCCCATAAATATGGGGTGCCATCAATACCAACGGCTCGGCAATGTTCATGCTGTAGCTAAAGGCATAGCTTTTACTCAGGCCTTCTTTACCCACATTGCTGTTTCCATCGGCCAGGGCGCTTCCACCCCTAATGGTTTGGTTGGTGTATTCGTAATTGGGTAAAATAACTACTGCATTGCTAAAAACGCCTGTCAGGCCCGATAAAAGGGTAACTACTGAGGCAATTACGAGGTGTTTAAATTCGCCTGCCTTAACCCAGCCAACAATGTACCCAATGGTCATGGCAAAGCAAACAATCATTCCATAATAGGCAATCTGGTAATGGTTTTGCGATATGAGGGCGCCTGCAAACAGTGCTGTAAACGCAGCCCCCCATAGGTATTGTCGTTCGTAGGTAAGTATAAGCGAGCCCACCAGCCCAGGCAATAAAGCGATCGATAACATTTTGGTGTCGTGGCCTACCGATACTATCACCACATTGTAGGTTGCATAGGCATAGGCCAGCGCTCCAATAATACCAATCCAACTTTTAACGCGCAATACCTGCGTTAAAAAATAAAAGCACACACAGGCTAAAAAGAAAAACTGGAAAGGCTTACCCAAAAAAAGCGATAAGAGTTCACTCCAATAATAGGGTACGTCGTTATTGGTTTCGCCAGCTATCAGGTAGCCCGGCATGCCGCTAAACATACTATTGGTCCAAAGCGGGGCGTGGCCAAATTTCTCTTTGTAGTCATAAATATCCTTGCTCATGGCCTTCCATTGGGTAATATCGCTTTGCTGCAACACTTTACCCTGCAGGGCAGGTTTGCAATAAATAAACGCAACCACTAAAAAAATTCCAATCGCAATAACATGTGGTAATACCTTCTTCCAATCAATTTTATTCATGTAGATGTTTTAAGCGGATGGCAAAATAATACTATTTTACACTAAAAATTTTAATGCGGGGGCTTTTATTTGTAGCAAGGGTAGCGGTTATTTGCAACATATTTTTTATTGTTTGCCTTGTGCTGAGGGCTGCAAATCTGCCACTGGGCGAGGGTATTAAAGCATTTATTATAGTTACCGGCTATCCCTTATCATTCTTTATAAACCTATCGATACATATTATTCTCATTTCGCTGTTTTTATCAAAAAAGCCAGTCAGCCTTCCGTTGTCGGTAACCATTTTTAATGTAGCGTGTTTTATATTTCAAATTTTCTTCTTCCTGTTATTTTAATGTATGATACACTCTATCTTAAAAAATAAATCGGTCAAGTTGTTTATTGGTATGGCTTCGTTTTTTGTTGCCAATGCATTAATAGCTGAGTGCATTGGGGGAAAAATATTTTCGCTGGAAAAATTGTTTGGGGTACAGCCATTCAACTTTACCTTGTTTGGGCAGTCGGGGCTGGCATTTAACCTTACCTGCGGTGTTTTGCTGTGGCCGCTTGAGTTTATAATGACCGATATAGTAAATGAATATTATGGACCAAGGGCCGTTAGGCGCATTTCGTATACGGCTGTTATACTAATATCGTATGCTTTTTTAATGTTCTATTTCGCCATTAAAATTCCGCCTGCCGATTTTTGGATTGGGTCGGGTGCTGAAAATAATATTGGTAATATGAACGACGCTTTTAGTTCAATTTTTGGCCAGGGTATGTGGATTATATTAGGTAGCCTTATAGCTTTTTTGGTTAGCCAAATAGTGGACGTCACCGTTTTCCATCGTATTAAAAAAGCTACCGGCGAAAAATATATTTGGCTGAGGGCTACCGGGTCAACGGTAGTTTCGCAGCTTGTTGACAGTTTTATTGTATTGTTTATTGCCTTTAAAATTGGCAGGGGCTGGACCTGGCAATTGGTATTGGCCATTTGTGTAGTCAACTATCTATATAAGTTTACGATGGCCGTGGTGCTTACACCAGTCATTTATCTACTTCACAATATCATTGAAAAATATCTTGGCCACGAACTGGCAACAAATATGAGGCAGGCGGCCATGGGTGTTAATGTTCCTGATAATAAAGTAGTGCCGGAAAGCTTTCATGGAGCATAAATGGAAACACTGAAACTTTCTGATGGTAATAATAGAAAACTTCCTTTGCAATTATTTGTTTTTATAATAATGTGGATGAAAAGTAAAGCCCGCTAAAGTCCGTGGATTTATTGAGGAAATGTGGCGTTCGTTTATAGAACTCTTTATATTTTTATTTAATTAACATAAAGAGCAGCAAACAATAAGTACTGAAAATATCTACTGCAAAATGTGCTACTGAACACGGGCAGCTTCTGAATATCAATAAAAAGAAGATCTTTATTTGCTTCCTTTTACAATATTATGTTACTTTTGCACGCACGTAAAAAAAAGATGAAATAAACGGTGTCGATTTAAAAAAAACAAAGATGTCTTATTTAACTAAAGAAAAGAAAGCAAACGTTTTTGCTGAATTTGGTGGCACAGCCGCTAACACTGGTTCTATCGAAGGCCAGATTGCCCTATTAACTGAGCGTATAACTTCAATATCCGCCCACCTTAAAACCAACAGAAAAGATTTTTCTACCCAGCGTGGCCTGATGAAATCGGTAAGCAACCGCAAAAGTTTGTTGTTATACTTGCAGAAACATAACCTGCTGGGTTACCGTGCGCTTATTGAAAAGCTTGGTTTAAGAAAATAAATCTTACATGCTACCTTATAAATACTATTCCCAACTGTACTTTTTCAGTTGGGAATAGTTGTTTTTTATCGGTTTGTAAATTAGGGCAAAAAAATATTTAAAACCTGGTGAAATTGGCTTTTTAAATTGCCATCATTTTCACCTAAAACAAACAATTTTTATGTTAACACAACCTATAAATGTATCGCTCAATCTTGGAGATGGACGCGAGGTTTTTTTGGAAACCGGAAAGTTGGCCCGCCAGGCCGATGGTTCGGTAACGGTTAGGCAGGGTAACTGCATTATTTTAGCAACTGTTGTGGCCAACTCCGAGCCTAAAGACGGACAGGATTTTTTCCCTCTTTCTGTGGACTACCAGGAAAAATTTGCCAGTGCAGGCCGTATACCAGGGTCGTTTTTTAAAAGAGAAGCCAGGTTGAATGATTACGAAATTTTGACCAGCCGCCTAATTGACAGGGCGTTGCGTCCGTTGTTTCCCGAAGATTATTTGTGCGATGTACAGGTGCTTATTTCACTTATTTCCAGTGATAGCGAAATTATGCCCGACTCACTGGCTTGTCTTGCTGCCTCTGCTGCGTTTGCAGTATCCGACATTCCCATTAAAGAAATGTTGAGCGAAGTACGGGTGGCAAAAGTAAATGGCGAAATGGTAATCAATCCTACCAGGAGCCAACTTGCCGAAGCTGACTACGAATTTATGATAGCAGCTACCGAAAAGAACCTTATGATGGTGGAAGGTCAGGGAAAAGAATGTTCAGAAGAAGATTTGGTGGAGGCATTACAGATTGCCCACGATGCCATCAGGATACAAATTAAAGCCCAGCAACAACTACGCGAATTAAAAGGCGTTACTGGTAAAAGAGATTATAAAAAACCAGCATTCAACGATGAGATAAAAGGTAAAGTGGAAGCTTTTGCAAAAGATAAAGTTTATCAAATAGCCAAAAGCGGCGTTACCAAGCACGAGCGCAGTAGTGCATTTTCGGCACTTAAAGATGAACTGGTAGCGAGTTTTGGCACCGAAATTATTGATGGTGATAAAAAGCTGGTAAAAAAATATTACGCCGATCTACAATGGGAAGTGGTTCGTAATATGATGTTGGACGACAGAATACGCCTTGACGGCCGCCAGTTAGACGAAGTGCGACCACTGGCAATGGAAGTTGATCCGCTGCCAATGCCACACGGTTCTGCATTGTTTACCCGCGGCGAAACCCAATCGCTTACTACGGTAACTTTTGGTACCCCTTTGGATGAATTGTTGATTGAAAGTGCAGCCAAGTCCGACTACTCAAAGTTTTTCCTTCACTATAATTTTCCTCCTTTTTCAACCGGCGAAGTAAAAATGATGCGTGGTGTTGGCCGCCGCGAAGTAGGACATGGTAACCTTGCCCTGCGTAGCTTAAAGCAAATTATGCCTAATAAAGATTACGCATACACCGTTAGGATCGTAAGCGATATTTTGGAAAGCAATGGCTCGTCAAGCATGGCTACTGTTTGTGCAGGATCGTTGGCGTTGATGGATGCAGGTGTGCCTTTTGCTAAACACGTAAGCGGTGTAGCTATGGGCCTTGTTACCCGCGAAGACGGAAAATATGCAATATTGACCGATATATTGGGCGACGAAGATCACCTGGGCGACATGGACTTTAAAGTTACCGGTACCCGCGATGGTATTTGCGGTGTGCAAATGGATATTAAAGTAGACGGGTTAAGTATGGATGTAATGCGTGAAGCATTGAACCAGGCTAAACAGGGCCGTTTACATATATTGGATGCTATGTACGAGTGTATGCCACAGCCTCGCGAAGATGTGAAGCCCCATGCGCCACGTATGCACAAATTGTTTGTTGATAAAGAATTTATTGGAGCTATTATAGGCCCGGGCGGTAAAGTGATACAGGAAATACAGCGCGAAACAGGCACTACCATTAATTTGGAAGAAGTAGGTAACGTTGGCGAGGTAAGTATTTTTTCGGCACAGAAAGAAGGGTTGGATAAGGCTGTAGCCTGGATAAAAGGTATTGTTGCAATGCCCGAAGTAGGCGATGTGTACGAAGCCACTGTAAAAGGTATTAAGGAGTTTGGTGCTTTTGTTGAATTTATGCCCGGAAAGCAGGGCTTGCTGCACATAAGCGAAATAAGCTGGAAGCGCCTTGAAAGTATGGACGGTGTGTTAAAAGAAGGCGATGTAGTTAAGGTGAAGTTGATAGGACTTGATGCAAAAACCGGAAAATTTAAATTAAGCCGAAAAATTTTAATGCCTAAGCCCGAAATGAAAGATGGCTTAATGGGAAACAGGGACGAAAGACGATAAATATTTTTTAAGAAATTTTAAAAGAAAGACCCGGCTTTTCGGGTCTTTTTTGTTTTGATAATTTTTGTGATAATTGTTTTGATTTTTTTTAAGAAATTGCCAAAGCTATTTATTTTTCCAAGGCTTAGCATAATAGCATACAGTGTGTTGCTTTTTAATTAGTTTATAAAATGAATAATCATATACTGATAACCATATTACTTACTAGCCAAATTGATAGTAATATGTTGATTGCCAAATTGGTAAACGCGGGCTTAGATGGATTTGAGGAAACCGGCGATGCCCTGTTGGGTTACGTGGATGAAGCCCATTTTAATGAGGAGGATGTGGCTGCTGCTGTTGATGGTTTGGGGGTAACGTACACCAAAAGTCTATTGCCAAAGCAAAATTGGAACGCCTTGTGGGAAAGTAATTTTGAACCGGTGCTGGTGGATAGTTTTTGCTCCATCAGAGCCTGGTTTCACCCGGCAAATGACACCGTGCCATACGATATTGAAATAACACCCAAAATGAGTTTTGGTACCGGCCATCATGCTACCACTTACCTTATGGTTAAGCAAATGCAAAACATGGATTTTTTAGGCAAAACAGTAGCCGATTTTGGAACAGGTACAGGGGTGTTGGCTATTTTAGCCAAAAAGTTAGGTGCGTTAAACGTATTGGCTATTGATAACGAGGAGTATAGTATAGAAAATGCTACCGAGAACGTAGAGAAAAACGGTTGTAATAATATAGACATCCGGCTTGCTTCGGCTTTTACAACGGAAGAGCAATTCAACATTATACTTGCAAATATTAATCGAAATATTATTATTGACAACTTAAAAGCAATGCAAGATTCAATGACAAGGCCCGGCATACTTTTATTGAGCGGTTTGTTATTAAGCGATGAACAAGAAATTGTAATACAATGCCTTAAGCTTAAATTTTCATTAATAAACAGGCAGGAGAAAAATAATTGGATCACCCTACAATTTTCATTGCCATAAAATGCCTATATTAAACAATTGAGGCTAATATTTTTTGTCACTTAACCTTATTGCTACAAATGAGTGAATTTATATTTATCATGATTGCATATTTGCTTGGCTCCATCCCTACTTCGGTTTGGGTAAGCAAGTATTTTTTTGGTGTAGATATACGCGACTATGGTAGTGGAAACGCCGGTGCTACCAATACTTATAGAGTGTTGGGCAGCAGTTGGGGTACCTTTGTAATGGTGGTTGATGTTTTAAAAGGTTTGGTGGCAACCTCGCTGTACCTATTGTTGCCACATTATTTAGGCGATGAGTGGGACCGTACCAACTTTATGATCGGCTTAGGCCTTGCAGCGGTAATTGGCCACATTTTCCCCATTTTTGCCGACTTTAAAGGCGGTAAGGGAGTAGCCACTTTATTTGGAATGATCATAGCCATTCAACCTGTAGTGGCCTTGTTTTGTGTAGTAATTTTTTTATTGGTGTTATATCTTACCCGTTTTGTATCGTTAAGTAGTATACTGGCAAGTTTTGCCTTTGCTATTTTTATTCTTTTTATTTTTAATGAAAAAGAACCATTGTACAGGGTTTTTGCAGTGTCGGTTGCACTAATGGTAATGCTTACGCATCAAAAAAATATAAATCGCATTTTAAAAGGTACCGAAAGCAAAATTCCCATTTTGAAGTACCGCGACCGACGTAAAAGCAAGCGCAAAAATGGTGACTAGATCTCCACCTTACCTTCTTTTTTAATTATTTTTTTGACATGTTATAGCGGCACTTGTGTGCGGAAAGTGTTTGTACCTATACATTAATTTTTTAAATATTTGTTTTAGATGCACTACAAAATTTTGGCGCAGGTATGCAACAATGTATTGGTATCATTATTGAATGTATGCCCGAAAATATATGAATATGAAATCCAGACTTTTAATACTTGCGTTTTCGGTGTCAATGCTAGTTGTAGCTTGTACAACCAATGCTTTAACAGGTAAAAAACAACTGTCGCTGATTGGCGATGAAGAAGTTACCAATATGGCAAAAAATGAATACAAGCAGTTTTTATCGCAAAGTAAAGTGGTAAGTACAAGCCAAAGTAAAGATGCAGAAATGGTGAAGCGTGTAGGCTCCAGAATAGCAGCGGCAGTGACAAATTATTATACAAAGAAAGGTTTGGGCAACGAATTGTCGGGCTTTAACTGGGAGTATAACCTTATTGCCAGTAACGACGTGAACGCGTGGTGCATGCCCGGAGGAAAAATAGTGGTGTATACCGGTTTGTTGCCTATAACTCAAAATGAAGCAGCGCTGGGTGTGGTAGTTGGCCACGAGGTAGCCCATGCCATTGCCAAACACGGTAAAGAGCGTATGAGCCAGGGCCTTATACAACAACTTGGCGGTGTAGCGTTATCGATAGCCTTATCAAGTAAGCCACAGCAAACGCAGGCTTTATTTATGCAGGCGTACGGAGTTGGCTCTGCCGTGGCAGTAACATTGCCACACAGCCGCAATCAGGAATATGAAGCAGACCAGTTAGGATTAATTTATGCAGCATTAGCCGGCTACAATCCACGCGAAGCAATACCACTTTGGAACAGGATGGAAGCTGCCGGTGGCGGTCAAAAACCACCTGAATTTTTGAGTACTCATCCGTCAGAGGGTAACCGCATTGAAAGGTTAGAAAAACAGATGCCTAATGCCTTAAAATACTACAAACCGGTGGGTGGAAAATAGCCCTAGAAAACACAAAATCTGAACAAAAGTTGATGAAAATTTAATAAAATTTATCTTTTTACCTTAAAATAGCGTATATTTTTCTACCTTTGCATACCTATATTTTCGATAACCCTTAAATCTATTTGAGGCATGTCGCATCAAAGTTTGTTTGAAAAGTTAGAATTAACCGATGAAAGGAACCTGTTAATCCAGGGATTACCATCATCCATTGAAAAGCAGTTTATAAAGTTGTCGTATTCAAAAAACGTAACTCCGCTGCTTAACATTAAAAAAATTGATTTTGCATTGGTTTTCGCAATCAATGGAAATCAGTTGAATGGTATTTTAAGTGAAGTTATTCCTGCTATGCACGATGAGGGTAAACTTTGGGTTGCCTACCCTAAAACCAGTAGTAAAATCTCAAGCGATTTAAATCGCGATTGTAGCTGGCGTATTTTAGTCGAAAACCAGTATGAAACTATTGCCGAAGTGGCATTAGATCATGTTTGGTCAGCCCTTCAGTTTAAAAGAAGCGAAGCTGGATTGGCCATTGAGGATTTAGACATTGAAGTGGACGAACTTGTTGAAGAAGAAGAATTTGACAAGGAGATTTTGGTGTTGCCTGCGGTATTGGAAAAAGTGTTTACCAGGAACAAGAAAGCCAGGGAATGTTTTGAAAGTTTACCCGAAAGCCACCAAAATGAGTATTTGGTGTGGATTGAAGGTGCCAAACGCGAGGATACCCGAACACGCAGGGTAGCGGCCACTGTAGAAAAACTGCTGGCAGGAAAAAAGTCTCCTACCGAAAAATAGCAGGTTGACTGAGTCAGATAAAAATGCATTCATTGTTAAAAGTGAATGCATTTTTATTTTAAGATAACAGTGCCCAGTAAATTGGTGATTTTTTGTTCTTCTTCCTTTAGTTGCTGATGGATTTTGATAAGGGTAAGCTGCTCCTCAAAAACAGTGGTATTTTCCATATCTCTTTGATTTTCGTCGAACATTTTTTTTATTTTCCGCAGTTTAAAATAGTTAACGCTCATTAATACATCCTCGCGGCTAACATCGCGGTTATTGATGTTAAGGCCCTCCATAATTTTATCCCAGTTGGGGCTTAACTCATAAGGGTGCATATCTAAGTTAGTAACTACTTTTCGCATAGTTTCGTTGTTGTAGTATAGCAGCGTTTTACTGGTTGGCTGGTTGCCGTTGTGGTACTCCGTTTTATAAGTGTCATACACATATAAAAAATCGCTGTTGTCTATATGAAAAAAGTCCATTTGTTCAAATATAAAGTCGGCCATGGTTTTGTCCTCGTCCCAGGGTAAAAGGCCATATTCCAGCAGTACCCTAATTAAATTTCGTTCCTGAGGTTCGTCGTGGTTTACAAGACCTATTACCTCGTCGGGTGCCAGTAATGGCTCCTGGTTGGCTGTGCCCGGCTGCTGGTACTGGGAGCGTTTATCATCTTTTTCAAGTTTGTCGCGTTTGTATTTGTTTACCAGGTTGGTTAATCCACCTTCGTCAATTTTTAAAAGTGCAGCGCACTGGCGTATATAATCCTGCTGGCGGGTAAAATCTTCGGCTTTGTTTATTTTACTAAGCGTTTCGGCTACGGTATTAACCACGGATGCCTTTCTTGCCGTATCGTTGCCCGCCTCGCTCAGCATTACTTCCATTTGAAAAATAACGAAGTCTTTTTTATTGGCATCTATAAACGACCTAAAGCCCAAAGCACCTACCTTGTTTACATAACTATCAGGGTCTTCGTTATCGGGTATTAGTACCAACCGAACGTTCAGGCCTTCTTCCAGGGCCAGGTCAAGGCCTCTCAGCGCAGCCTTTACCCCGGCACTATCTCCATCGTAAATAATGGTAAGGTTGTTGGTATATTTTCTTATTAACCTAAGCTGGTCAACGGTTAGCGAGGTACCGCCGCTGGCCACCACGTTTTCTATACCTGCCTGGTGCAGGCTTACTACGTCAGTGTATCCTTCTACCAGCAGGCATTCATCCATTTTATCAATGGTTTGCCGTGCAAAATAGGTTCCGTAAAGAATTTTACTTTTTACATAAATGTCATTTTCGGGCGTGTTGATGTATTTAGGAGCCTTGTCGGTACTTTTAATTACGCGTGCCCCAAAGCCAACTATTTTACCCGATACACCATGAATAGGAAAAATAATACGCCCTCTATAATTATCGGCCAATTGATCGTACCTGTTGGTTACCAGCCCGCTGCGTACCAAAAACTCAGTATTAAACTGGTTTTGCAGGGCTGCGCTGGTAAAGTCGTTGCGTAGCTCAAGGCCATAACCCAATTGAAATTTTTGAATAATTTCTTCCCTAAAGCCACGGTGTTTAAGATAACTTAATGCAATATCGGTACCCTCGTGGGTGCTAAAAAGATTGTTGGTAAAGTGTTTTTGAGCAAAATTATTGATCACATACAGGCTATCGGCGGCCTGTTGCTGTAGTTTTATTTCGGGGCTAACCTCTGTTTCTTCAACTTCGATATTATATTTTTTTGCAAGCCATTTTAAGGCGTCAACATAGCCGAGTTTTTCGTGCTCCATTAAAAAGCCAATGGTGTTACCGCTTTTACCACAGCCAAAGCACTTGTAAATTTCTTTACTTGGCGATACGGTAAAGGAGGGACTTTTTTCGTTGTGAAAAGGGCAGTTTCCTAAATAATTGGCACCTCTTTTTTTTAGTTTTACAAACTCGCCAATCGTTTCAATAATATCTATGCGGCTGGTAATTTGTTGTATGGTGTTGGGCGAAATCATGCTGAAAAACTGCTAGGGTGTTCAAATATCGCAAGTAAAAAGGGTAAGGCAACAGTATATATATACCTTAACGTAATTGCACAATAGCCTTGTTAGCGTATACGTGAATTGCTACAGATCGGAATTTGAATAACACAACAAAAGCCGGAAATTGTATTAAAGCTGGTTGCAAAAAAATAAGTAAGCGGTGCATTATTAGTTCAATATTTCGTAAATGGTTAACGTTTTGGTTTTGTTTTTTAGGGGAATATCGCCAATGCGATTAAATTGATAGGCATCTTTTATTTTTTCGTAGGTTGCCTCGGTAACCATTATTTGGCCATCGCTGGCTGCCGATTGCAAGCGTTGGGCGGTATTTACGACATCGCCAATAACAGTATAATCTAACCGTTTAAGGTTTTCGGAGCCTATGTTTCCTGAAATTACTTCGCCCGTATTTATGCCAATGGCCACTTTAGGAAAAAACTTAAGGTCGCTGGGTTTATTGGCCAACTCATCAATATTTTTACGAACGTTTATACAGGCATCAATAGCGCGGTCAAGGTGCCGGTCGCCTTTAAAAACAGCCATTATTGCATCGCCAATAAATTTGTCAACATAGCCCTGGTGGCCAATTATTGATTGCACCATTACATCAAAATAGCAGTTTAGCAATTTAACTACCTGGTCGGCAGGTTCTGTTTCGGTAATAAGGGTAAAGCTGCATATATCAATAAAAACGATAGTAGCATTAATGGTTTCATTTTTTAACAGGGTGGCTTCAAACTCCTGTCCGCTCATAAAGTTCAAAACGTTTTCATCAACATACATTTTTAATATGTTATTTTGTTTTATTGCCTCTACGGTTTGTTTTAGCTGGTTTACATGGGCAAGGGTTTTTTCAATGGTCAATTCAAGGTCGTCAAAATTTACGGGCTTCACTACAAAGTCAAAGGCACCTCTGTTCATGGCAGTACGTATATTTTCCATATCGCCATAAGCGGACACCATTACGGTTTTAATTAGCGGGTTGCTTTCTGTTAGTTTGTTTAAAAGATGCAGCCCATCCATATCGGGCATATTAATATCGCTAAGTACAATAGCTACATCGGGATGTTGTTTTAATTTTTCAAGGGCCTCTACGCCGTTAAGAGCAAAAACAAATTCGTATTTATTGTCGCGTATTTGTTTCCTGAATTTTTGCTTAATCAACATTTCAAGATCCACTTCATCGTCGGCAACTAATATTTTGGACATTTTATAATATTTTCAGTTTCTCTTTTAATTGAGTAAAATCTATTGGTTTGGTCAGGAAGTCGTCGGCTCCAAGGTCCATGGCATTTTTATAATTTTCGTCGTCGCCGTAGGCGGTTACCATCATTACAACAGGTGGTGGTGTTTTATAAGCATTTTTTATTTTTTTTAAAAGCTCCAGGCCACTCATACCGGGCATATTTATATCCGACAATATTAAAACAGCTTCGTGCTGGTGATCCTTCATATAAGTAAGTGCTTCCTCGCCCGAATTGGCAAAGGCAAAATCAACTTTATGGTCTTTAATCTCCCTTCTAAAACGCTGCTCAAATAATACCTTCATATCTTTTTCGTCGTCAACCACTAATATATTCATGACTTGGTATTTTTATTTAACATCTGACATTAAATTATTTAATAATTTGCTGTCGAAAGTTTTTTGGGCAAAATAAGCAATACAACCCCCATTAACAATTTAACCCCTATTATATTTCTGGTTTGGTAGGTAAATTCACTTTTCACTCCCGTAAAGCTGGTATCTGTACAATAAATTTTGCAAATTCCCCGGTTTTGGTTTTTACTTCCATTTTTCCCCCGTGGCCTTTGGTTATTATGTCGTAGCTAAGGGACAAGCCAAGGCCCGTACCTTCACCAGCTGGTTTTGTGGTAAAAAACGGCTGGTATATTTTTTCAAGTACATTGCTGGGTATGCCAAAACCATTATCGCTTACGGTTATTGTTATAGTATCGGGTTCGCCGTAACTATAGCTTTTAGTCAATTTTGTTTCAACACTTACCTTTGGCTCGTATGCGAGGTCGTTGGCGTACAATTTTTTTCGTTTTTCTGAAACGGCATAAAATGCATTAGTAAAAAGGTTTAGCATTACCCTGCCAAAGTCCTGTGGTACAACCTTTAACAGTCCAATTTGGTCGTCGTAATCAGTTTGCAATGCCGCATTAAAATTTTTGTCTTTAGCTCTTAGTCCATGATAGCTAAGCCTAAAATATTCATCTGCAAGTTCGTTTATATCAGTAAGCTCTTTGGTGCCTGTGCTGCTTCGGGAGTGCTGCAGCATTCCCTTTACAATGCCGTCGGCCCTTTTACCATGGTGCGTAATTTTTTCAAGATTTTTTTCAATATCGTGTGCAATATCTAAGGCCATATCGGTATTTCCCGCTCTTAATTCTTCTGACAGCTCGGCCAGTAATTCAACACTCACCTCCGAAAAGTTGTTTACAAAGTTTAAAGGGTTTTGAATTTCGTGGGCAATTCCTGCAGTAAGCTCGCCCAGCGAGGCCATTTTTTCAGAATGAACCAATTGCTTTTGAGTAGATTTTAGTTCTGCCAGTGTTTCTTCCAATGCATCTTTTTGCTGTGTCAGCTCCTGCGTGCGCTCCGCTACCAAACGTTCCAGTTTGTCGTTTTGATCTTCTATTTGCCGGTGTCGTTCTTCTTCGGCCAAACGTTTTTGCCGCTCTTTTTCAAGTGCTTTACGCTGGCGGCCCGAAAGCCATATCATGGCAACCATCCAGGTAAGGGCAATACTTTTTGCTATATTAAAATAGTTATCGAGTTGGTCAAAAGTAGATACTGATATTGTTTGTATGAGCCTTTCTATAAAAAGCAAAATCATTAAAGGCAACAATCCATACATGGTTCTACGGGCCTGCTCAAACACATTGTATTTAAAGGTAATGTACACTAATGCTGCCTCAAAAAAGGTCCAAAGAAATAGAAGATTGCTATTAATTTTTAATATCAACCCTATAATGGCAATAGCGAGGGTTACAAAAAATGAGTATTTCAATATTTCCTGCCAAAGAGGATCGGGCGAAAATTTTTTTACTGTTCTTCGAAGATAGCTGAGGTAAGCTAAGGTGATTACAAGTTCGCCCGTCATTGTTTGATAAAAAGTTTTTTAAAGATGTTGTAATTAGTTGTGCGGAGAAATTGGCTTTTGACAAATGTAAGGATACGATTTGGTTACATCGCTGCGTTTTTTAAGGCTAACTACTATTTAGGGATGTGTGGTAATATATCAGTCAACAAGCCATTAGGTATATAAAACTTTATGCTACTTTGCTTTTTACCTACACGGCTGAAGTATATTTTTCTTAAACCCAAGATGGGCGTTGCTACCGTAAGGTTCATGCAGGTAAGCCTCCTTATCTTTGTAGCCATATGCATTACGTAACTGTTGAAAACCTGACGAAAAGTTTTGGTGTAAACCCGCTTTTCGATAAAATTTCTTTTCATATAAACGAGGGCGATAAAATTGCACTGGTGGCCAGGAATGGCGTGGGGAAAAGTACGTTATTAAAAATTTTAAACGGGCAGGAAACTGCTGACAGTGGTACCGTTTGGATAAATAAAGATGTAACGGTAGCCCTGTTTGAGCAGGACCCTAAGTTTGAAGAAGGTAAATCGATATTAGAAAATATCTTTCATACAGAGAACCCGGTTTTAAAAGTGATAAAGGAATACGAGGCGGCCGTGGAAGCCGATGATGGTATGGCCATTGCCGAGGCATTGGGTACCATGGATGAGCTGGATGCATGGACGTTTGAAGCCAAAGTAAAGGAGATACTGGGTAAACTAAATATTCACCACCTGCAACAGGCGGTTGGTAGCCTAAGTGGCGGACAGCGAAAAAGAGTTGCCCTTGCACAAACCCTCATTGATATTGGTTTTGAACACCAGCACACTTTGTTAATTATGGACGAACCAACCAACCACCTTGATGTAGAAATGGTGGAGTGGCTTGAGCACTACCTGAATGGCGAACATGTAACGCTGCTGATGGTTACCCACGACAGGTATTTTTTAGACGCCGTTTGCGAAGAAATATGGGAAATGGACCGGTCGGACATTCATACGTACCGGGGCGATTATGCCAACTATCTTGAAAAGAAAACGGCTCGTATAGAAAGTGAACTGTCCACCATTGATAAGGCCAAAAATACCTACCGAAAGGAGCTTGAGTGGATGCGCAAACAGCCAAAGGCCCGTACCACCAAAAGCAAAAGCAGACAGGATAATTTTTACGAGGTGCAGGCCCAGGCCAAAAAGAAAATTGAAGATGCGCAGGTACAACTGAGCATGAAAATGAGCCGTATGGGAGGCAAGATAGCCGAGCTGAAAAAAGTAAATAAATCGTATGGTGATAAGGTGATTATGAAGGGGTTTGAATATACTTTTAGCCGCGGCGAACGGATAGGTATTGTAGGAAAAAATGGGGTTGGCAAATCTACCTTTTTAAATATTTTGCAAGGGTTGGAACAGGCCGATAGTGGCAAAGTAAACATAGGCGAAACGGTGGTTTTTGGAAATTTTTCGCAGCAGGGTATGGAGTATAAAGAGGATCTGCGGGTAATAGAATATGTAAAAACTTTTGCCGAAAGTTTTCCGCTGGCCAAGGGAGGAAGCATAAGCGCTTCGCAGTTTTTGGAGTTGTTTCTGTTTAGTGGCGATAAGCAATACACCTACCTAAGTTCGCTTAGTGGTGGCGAAAAAAAGCGGCTACAACTGCTGGTCATCCTTTTTATGAACCCCAACTTTTTAATATTGGATGAACCTACCAACGATCTTGACCTACCTACACTGGGTGTGTTGGAGAACTTTTTAAGCGAGTTTCAGGGTTGCCTGTTGATAGTAAGTCACGACCGATATTTTATGGATCGGCTGGTAGACCATTTGTTTGTATTTGAAGGTGGTGGCGAAATAAGGGATTTTCCCGGTAACTATACATTATACCGCGAATGGTTAAAAGCCAACGAAAAGAAAGGGGATAAGTGGAATGACCTGGAAAATAAAAAAAGTAAAGGGGAAACTACAAAAGAATTGGTTGAAGAAAAGCCGTTAGGAAACACTGGTGCGATGGCTGCCTCAGCCACCGTAATGGTATTAAAAAAAGCAGGCTTTAAAGAAAAGCGTGAATTTGAATTGCTTGAAAAAGAAATGAAGGAGATGGAAAGGGAAAAAACAAAACTGGAAAACGAACTTGCCACCCTGCCCTTTAACGAAATAGCCAAAGCAAGTGTGCGCATAGGGGAATTAACCAACGCTTTAGGTGACAAGGAAATGCGTTGGCTGGAGTTGAGTGAGATGATGTGAGTTTTTAAGTAAAAATTAAAAAGTGAATGATCAATAGTCAATGGTGTATAGTGAGTTGTGACAAGGTGAATACAACGTGACACGTGTAAAGGTGAAAGAAAGGTGAAAGGTGAAAGAAGTGTGAAACGTGAAACGTGAATAATGAAATCTTTAAACGTGAAAAGGTGAAGGTGAAAGAAACGTGAAACGTAAATAATGAAATCTTTAAACTTGAAACGGTGAATGGTCAATTGTAAATGAAACATGATCCGTGAAATAATTATGTGTGTATAGTTAATAATGAAGGGTTAAATGTGCAATTCGTTTCTTAAACTTGTAGCTTGGAACTTGTAGCTTGTAGCTTTGACAACTCACTATTTATAACTCTGCAAATCATGGAATTACTAGGAACTGGTTCTCGCATTAAGCACCCAACGTTTGGCGAGGGGGTGGTGATACGGTTGCATAAACGCGTTTACGAGGTTTGTTTTTTTGCCGTTGGTATTAAAACGGTAGCGAAGGATTTTATGATTGAAGTAATTGAGCGGATAGAGCCGGACTACAATGTAAGCTTTAGCGAGGCCGAAGATGCTTTGATAAAGATATTGCGGGAGTGGAGCGACTCTACGGAGATTATACCGTTGGGCGATAAATGGAAAAATGGCCTGATGATACTAAAGCCTGGCGATAGCAGCCTTAAAGAAAAGGAAGTGGAAATCGAAATATTTTTTCATAAAATAGTAATGCTGCGTGATCGCCTCAGGGTAATGGAGCAAAAAATTAATGCCCACAAAATTTTGACCGACGAAGAGAAAGTTGACCTGCAGCAATACATTACCCGCATTTATGGAAGCCTTACTACGTTTAACGTATTGTTTAAACACAAGTTTGACCAGTTTGAAGGGGATAATTCAAAATAAAAATTAAAAATTAAAAAAAGGGGTGGATTTGTCGGCAATGATTAAACAATTAGGCTTTGAAGTTTATTTTTTTGCCTTTAAAAAAAAATAAATTATTAACGATGGGCCGAAGCCGGAGCAAAATAAATATTCCGGAGCTCTCTGTTAAAATGTATAAACGAATGCAAATGCAACTGCGTTTTTGCAATTGTGTACCGTGAACCAATTTGATTTCTTAAACAAAAACATCCGCAACAATTTGCTGCGGATGTTTTGTGTAAATGATATAAAAAAAGTATCAGGAAACTATAACAAAAATTAGTTCACTGCTTCTTCCAGATAGGCTTCAACGGGCTCGCAGGTGCATACCAGGTTACGGTCGCCGTGGGTATTGTTTACGCGGCTGATGCTTGGCCAAAATTTGTTCTGGTTTAAATAATCCAACGGAAATGCAGCTCGTTTGCGTGTGTAAGCATGTTTCCATTCGTCGGCCGAAATAATACGCACGGTGTGTGGTGCATTTTTCAGCGGGTTATCGATGGGGTCAAAAGTTCCATCTTCTATACAAACAATCTCCTCATGAATGGATATCATAGCATCGCAAAAACGATCCAGTTCTGCTTTGTTTTCGCTTTCTGTAGGCTCAATCATAATAGTGCCTGCCACCGGAAAGCTAAGCGTAGGTGCATGAAAACCATAATCCATTAACCGTTTTGCCAGGTCTTCGGCTTCTATACCCAGCGATTTGAAAGGACGTAGGTCAATAATAAATTCATGGGCGCAGGTATTATTTTTGCCGCTGTACAATACTTTATAATGTTTTTCCAACCTTGTCTTCATGTAGTTGGCATTTAAAATGGCGTATACCGTACTTTGTTTTAAACCAATAGCTCCCAGCATTTTAATGTAAGCGTAACTAATTAGCAAAATGGAAGCCGAACCATAAGGCGCTGCACTAACTGCATTGTGTTTTTGGCCGGTAAGGCCTTTGTTATGACCGGGTAAAAAAGGTGCTAATTTATTGTTTACACAAATGGGGCCCATGCCTGGACCGCCGCCACCGTGTGGTATAGCAAATGTTTTATGCAAATTTAAATGGCACACATCGGCACCAATAATGCCAGGTGCTGTTAACCCAACCTGCGCATTCATATTGGCCCCATCCATATATACCATACCACCATTATCGTGTACGAGGTCGCAAATGTATTTAATGCTTTCTTCAAACACGCCATGGGTAGAGGGGTAGGTGATCATTAACCCCGCAAGGTTATCCTTGTGCTTGTTTACATTGTTCTCAAGGTCTTCTACATCAATATTACCTTCTTCGTCGCAGCGGGTAACCACTACTTTAAAGCCAGCCATTACTGCACTTGCAGGGTTAGTACCATGTGCTGAAATAGGTATTAGGATAATGTTGCGGTGTTGCTGGTTGTTATGGGCGTGGTAGCCACGAATGGTCAACAAACCTGCATATTCGCCTTGTGCGCCGCTGTTGGGTTGTAGCGAAGTGGCTGCAAAACCGGTGGCACTGCTTAACCAGGCTTCTAATTGGGTAAATATTTGCTGATAACCCAACCACTGATTAGCGGGGGCAAACGGGTGAAGGCTGCTAAATTCGGGCCAGCTAACAGGTATTAGTTCGGTGGCTGCATTAAGCTTCATTGTGCAGCTACCCAACGCAATCATGCTGTTGTTTAAACTCAGGTCGCGGTTTTCTAAAAATTTAAGATACCGCATCATCCCGGTTTCACTATGGTGGCTGTTAAATACCTGGTGCCTTAAAAACAATGAGGTACGGGTAAGGCCAAAAGGAATGTTATTAAGAGATACTTCGCTGCTAAACGTAGCCTGCGCATTTGGCAACCCTGCCACTTCCGAAAAAATATGTAGAATGTCTATCACATCCTGGCGGGTGGCAGTTTCATCTAACGAAATACCAAGGGTTGTATCGTTGTAATAGTAAAAGTTGATTTCCTGCAATTCCGCCCTTTCTCTAATCGCAGCTACATTTTCAACCTGTATTTTGAGCGTATCAAAATAATATTCGTTCAATTGTACAAAACCCATTTCCTGTAACTCATCGCTCAACACCTTTGCCAACAGGCTGGTACGTTTTGCAATATTTTTTAAGCCTTGGGGCCCATGATACACTGCGTACATAGCGGCCATGTTGGCAAGCAGTGCCTGCGCTGTGCAAATGTTGGAGGTCGCCTTTTCGCGGCGTATATGTTGTTCGCGGGTTTGTAACGCCATACGCAGGGCACGGTTACCTTTTGCGTCTATGCTTATGCCAATTATCCGACCCGGTATAATTCGTTTAAACTCATCTTTAGTAGCAAAAAAAGCAGCATGCGGTCCGCCAAAGCCAACAGGTACACCCAACCGCTGGCTATTGCCTATTGCTACGTCGGCACCTAACTCGCCGGGAGGGGTTAACAGGGTAAGGGCCAACAGATCGGTGGCCATTATTACTTGTGCGTGGTTGTGGTGTACGGTTTCAATAAAGGCGCGATAGTCGTTAATGTTTCCGTTGCTGTTTGGGTATTGTACAATAGCGCCAAAAAACGTTTCATCAATTACGGTTGTTGTATAATCGCCATACACTAACTGCACCTTTATTGGTGTAGCACGGGTTTCAAGCACCCCTTTTGTTTGAGGAAAAATATTGTCATCAACAAAAAACTTTGGGGCAATTATATTCTCGCCTTTGTTTTTGTAATTAAACAGCATGGCCATAGCTTCAGCAGCAGCGGTTCCTTCATCAAGTAACGATGCATTGGCTATCGGTAAACCGGTTAGGTCGCTAACCATTGTTTGGTAATTCAACAGGCTTTCCAGTCTGCCCTGCGCAATTTCTGCCTGGTAAGGGGTGTATTGGGTGTACCATCCCGGGTTTTGAAAAAGGTTACGCAAAATTACCGAAGGGGTAATAGTATTGTAATACCCCTGGCCAATGTAGGTTTTAAAAACCTTGTTTTTTAAAGCTGTTTCCTGTAACTCGTTCAGGTACTGAAATTCGCTCACCGGTTCGGGCACATCAAGGCTTTTGTGCAAGGTAATAGAGGCTGGAATGGTTTTTTCTATCAGTTCTTCCAAACTGTTCATACCAATAACCTTTAACATATCGGCTGTCTCGGTATTGTTGGGGCCAATATGGCGGCCTAAAAATTCGTGCGATTGTTGTTCAAAAAGATTCATTTGCTTGGTTGATTTACTTAAAATGGCTTTCAAATTGATTGCTTATTAACGTAAATAGGTAGGTTTTGTTGGCCGAAACTTTAATTGTATTAAAAGCAACATGTGAGGAGTACTTTATAAAAATCATACTTCTTTAATATCGCTTTGTCAATTATTTTTTTAGGTTGAAGTGCAAAGTTATGGCAGGTAAGGCATAAAAAGCGTTACGTTTTACTTTGTTAAAAACATGGACAAAACTTTGTGTAATGTTAGTGACATCTAATAAATTTTTTATTAGTCAAACACCAATTAAAATATAAATTGGCAGGGCTAATGCAACTTTTACGCTACACAGGTACACAATTTGTTAAGTAGTGGCAGTAACCTTTTTGTAGTTAAGATTGATGAGTTTAGATTTTAAAACTTTAATAATTATACGCTAGTTGTTACACTTAATGTTAAATAAAAAATCCTGATAAAAATGGCTAAATAAAATTACCAACAGTACAAGAGTGGGACTTCTAAGGTCATAGAGGCAGGCTGCAACGACTTATTAAAATTGCTATAAAGCCCGGCGCCAAAATATAAGCACCGGATTGCAGATAGTCATTAAAACTTTGTAATAAATACCGACCTGGTTCGGTATAATAGAAAAAATTTAATATGAAGATTAGCAAATCGGGGAGTTATTTTATTTCGAAGGGCTTTGAAACTTTTTTTGTGGATGTATACCATGCAGCAAGTTTTGTAGCAAGGTTTTTTAAAGAGGCTTTCAGGGGTAAGGTAGAAATTAAAGAAACGATAAGGCAGTGTTACGAGGTGGGCTATAAGTCGTTGCCCCTTATTTCGCTTACCGGTTTTGTTACGGGACTGGTATTTACAAAGCAATCGCGGCCATCGCTGGCCGAGTTTGGCGCAACCAGTTGGTTGCCTTCGTTAGTGTCTATTGCCATTATCAGAGCGCTTGCTCCACTGGTTACTGCATTAATTGCAGCAGGCAAAGTAGGTAGTAATATTGGGGCCGAATTGGGCAGTATGAAGGTGACCGAGCAAATTGATGCCATGGAAGTTTCGGCCATTAATCCCTTTAAATACCTGGTGGTTACACGCGTACTAGCTACCACCTTTATGATTCCAATATTAATGTGTTACACAGGTTTTGTGGCAATGATAGGTTCGTACGTTAATGTGGCAAGTAACGAAATGACAAGTTTTGTATCCTTTTTTCAAATAGCCTTTGAAAAAATTTCTTTTCTTGATTTAATTGCTTCGGTAGTAAAATCGATTGCATTTGGTTTTACCATTGGTATTGTAGGCTGCTATAAAGGCTTTAATGCCAGCCAGGGTACCGAGGGCGTGGGAAAGGCTGCCAATTCCTCGGTTGTATTAAGCATGTTTCTCGTTTTTATAGAAGAAATACTTTTGGTTCAGATCACTAATAATATAAGGGGCTAATCTTAATGGCAGAAGTTAATAATAATTCAGAGCCCGTAATTGTAGTAAGCGACCTGTATAAGTCGTTTGGAGAAAAACACGTGCTGCAAGGTGTTAACTTAACCTTGCATCAACAGGAAAACCTGGCTGTATTGGGTAGGTCGGGTACCGGTAAATCGGTGCTTATTAAAATAATTGTACGGTTGCTAAAACAAGACACCGGCACTATTAATGTGCTGGGCCAACAGGTTGAAAACCTGAATGAAAAGGACCTGATGGCACTACGGTTAAAAATTGGTTTTTCGTTTCAAAACAGCGCATTGTACGATAGTATGACCGTTGGTGAAAACCTTAAATTTCCACTGGTCCGCAACGTAAAAAACTTAAAGAAACGCGATATTGACGATCAGGTAGAGCAGGTATTGGATGCTGTAGGCCTAAGTGAAACCATTGACCAGTGGCCTTCAGAATTATCGGGGGGGCAAAAAAAACGCATTGGTATTGCCCGAACGCTCATACTACGGCCGCAAATAATGCTTTACGACGAGCCAACTGCGGGCCTTGACCCAATAACCTGTGTTGAGATAAATACGCTGATACGGGAGGTGCGCGAAAAATACCATACCAGCAGCATTATTATTACCCACGACCTAAGCTGTGCCAGAGAAACCAGCGACCGTTTAGCTATGCTTTTTGATGGCAAATTTATAAACCAGGGCACTTTTGAAGAGGTGTTTGCCAGCAAAGACCAACGGATACAGGATTTTTACAACTATAACTTTATTAAATAATGAAAACAGCAAATCCTAACAAAACGGCATTCACCGTAGGCATATTTATTTTTATTGGTATCGCTATTTTAATAACCATGGTACTTACCCTTGGCGGCCAAAAAAAGATTTTTCAGAACTCTGTAACCGTAAAGGCGGTTTTTGATGATGTGCAAGGACTACAAAAGGGTAACAACGTATGGTTTTCGGGAGTAAAAATAGGAACGGTAAAAAGAATTGCTTTTTATGGCACCTCGCAGGTAGAGGTTGATTTGGATGTACAAAAAACCTCGGTGCAATACATCCGCAGCGATTCAAAAGCAAAAATTAGTTCCGATGGTTTAATAGGCAATAAAATAGTAGTTATTTACGGTGGAAACGTAAACCAACCTGTAGTAGTTGAAGGCGACTTATTGACGGTTGAAAAAGCAGTATCAACCGAAGAAATGCTTGGAACACTGCAAAAAAATAACGTGAACCTTTTGGAGATCACCGGCGATTTTAAGACCATCAGCAACCGCCTAAACAAAGGCGAAGGCACCATTGGCAAATTGTTGACCGACGAAACCCTCGTTAACGATCTACAGCAGGTAATGACCACCTTACAATCGGCAGCCACCAACACGCAGCGCTTAACCAATACGCTATCTTCGTACACCGCCCGGCTTAATAAAAAGGGTACCCTGGCTAATGAGTTGGTTAACGATACCATATTATACGCTAACCTAAAAAGTTCTGCCGTACAAATAGAAGAAATTACCAAAACCGGCCAGGCTGTGATTAACGACCTTCAACAAGCAAGTACTACACTAGGCAAAAATTTAAAAAATCCTAACACGCCCATCGGCGTTTTATTGATTAACGAAAATGTAGGCACCGAATTAAAAAGTACCATGCGCAGCCTTAACAGCAGTTCCCAAAAATTAGACGAAAACCTGGAGGCACTGCAGCACAACTTTTTGTTGCGTGGCTTTTTTAGGAAAAAGGAAAAACGTGAAAAAGAAGGAGAAGCTGTTAGGCAATAATCAACATTAGCCGATGTACGCAAATTATTTTTTTGCCGAAAGCTATATAACAATGGAACTTTTTTGCGCCAGGCTCAAATTTATTCTGCTGCCTTACTTGTCTGTTTAACCTGCTTCGGCCGGGCAGCGCGTTCCAATAAAATTATTCTGGCGGGGCTTAAACGGCTTTACGTTGCCCATTTGTATTGCAACAAGGCTATTGAGCATGAATGCAAAAATTATAATAGTTTAAAAGTGTAACCGATACTTTAAATACAGCAGCGGCAATGTGTCACAATAATTTGATTGACAGTGCTAGTTTATTATCTTGTACTTAAATTTTGTTATCGTGACCACATCCTTCAACGCCCGCCTTTGCATAGTTGTTTTGTTTTTGCTATTGTGCATTTTTAATGCAGCCATTGCCCAGGATAGCCAGCCAAAAGCAAAAAAAGAAAAAGCCGAAAAAAAGGGGCTATACCAACCCGGTCCATTGTTTCAATCCGATTCGTTGCTGGAGTTTAAACTCACCGGCAACCTGAGAGATGTATACGGCGACCGCGATCCTAATTCCGTACAATACCGCCCAATGCTTTTGCAGGTAAACGATCAAACATTGGGTGCGGCCACTATTGGCATAAGGGTAAAATCGCGAGGACATTTTAGGCGCATGCGCGAAAATTGCTCTATGCCGCCATTGTGGATCAACATTGACAGCGGGGCAAAAATTAAAGGCACCGTTTTTGAAAAACAAAATAAACTAAAACTGGTAACCCCTTGCCAGGGCGACGATTTTGTGGTGCGTGAGTACCTGGTATACCGCCTTTACAACATTTTAACCCCTTTTAGCTTACGTGCCCGCCTTGCTAAAGTAACGTTTCAAGATTCGGCAGGAAAAGTAAAAACGCAAAGCCAATACTGCATGTTGTTAGAAGATGAAGACAAAGCTGCCAAACGAAATGATGATAATAATATAAGAGATGAAGAAAAGGTTACCGTTGAGCGACTTGACCCCGAAGATTTTACCCGTGTAGCTATGTTTGAATACCTGATAGGTAATACCGATTGGTCAGTACCTTATTTGCACAACATCATTCTTGCCTTTAAAGATTCAGCCTTTGTGCCTACCGCTATTCCGTACGACTTTGATCACTCGGGCATAGTGAGTGCACCGTATGCCAATCCGCCCGAGCAACTACAGTTAAGTAGTGTACGCGAACGCGTTTACAGGGGCTATTGCCAGGAAATGAAAGAATTTGAAGCAAACATTGCCCTTTACAATAAACTAAAAGATGAAATATATAAGCTTTATACCGACTGTCGCTACATTGACGATAAGTACAAAAAAGCAACCGTCCGGTACCTTGACGATTTTTATAAAGTAATCAATACTCCCAAAACAGCCGAACGTGAGTTTCGCCGGGTATGCTCGGGCGGCCAGAAGTACCAGATAGGCGGTTATTAAAATTGATTGCGAGTGTTTGTTTTTGTAAGTTGTTTTAAAACGATTACCAAGCTATGAATACAGACAGACGTAAATTTTTAAAAGATGCCAGCCTTGCAGCGGCATTTTTTTATATTGTGCCAAGGCATGTACTGGGCAGGGGATTTACAGCCCCGAGCGACAAGCTGAATATTGCCGGCCTTGGTGTAGGCGGAAAAGCCGAGGTGAACCTGCCGTATGCTTATAACAAAGGTGCCGAAAACATTGTAGCCCTGTGCGATGTGGATGACCGAATGGCAATAAAGGCAAAGCAATTGTGGCCAAAGGCGCCCTATTACCGCGATTACCGCGACCTGCTTGATAAGGAATATAAAAATATTGACGCGGTAATTATAACCTCCCCCGACCACATGCATGCACCCATGGCCCTGGCAGCTATGCAACTGGGCAAACATGTGTATTGCGAAAAACCCCTTACCCACGATATTTACGAGGCCCGCATACTTACAAAGGCCGCTGAAAAATATAAGGTGGTAACACAAATGGGCAACCAGGGCAGTAGCGGCAACGATACCCGGCTGGTTGAAACATGGATACAGGAAGGAATAATAGGTGATGTAAACACCGTGCATGTGTGGACCAACCGACCCGTTTGGCCGCAGGGAATACCAACACCAACAGGTAAGTTTGCCATTCCAAAAGAAGTAGACTGGGACCTTTGGCTAGGCACTGCACCTTATCGCGACTTTAACCCAACTTATTTACCCGCCACCTGGCGTGGCTGGTCCGACTTTGGCACCGGCTCGCTGGGCGATATGGGCTGCCATTTTATAGATGTTCCGTACCGCGCATTAAAACTTGGATATCCCACAGCAGTAACCTGTAGTGTTGGCTCGGTATACAGTGGCTTTTTTGAAGAAGAAGTATTTACCGACAGTTACCCGCCCTCGTCAGTAACTTATATACAATTTGCTGCACGGGGTGCTATGCCACCGGTAGAAATGGTTTGGTACGATGGCGGCATTAAACCCCGCCGCCCTAACGAGTTGTTACCCAATGAGCCAATGGGCGAGTTGGATGGAGGGATTATTTTTGAGGGGTCAAAGGGCAAACTAATGGCTGGGCTATTTGGCCGTAAACCTACCTTGTTACCCACCCGGTTAATGGCGCAAACCAACCTGCCTGCATCAAAATATCCTTTTGTGGCGGGCGGTACCGAGGGCCATCAAACCCAATGGGTAAACGCCTGTAAACAGGGGTATGGTGCATATACCAGCTCGTCGTTTGACAAAAGCGGGCCTTTGACCGAAACCGTGTTAATGGGAAATTTAGCAGTGAAGAGTTACAATTTTCAAACTAAAAAAGGTGGTGGACAATCGGATTTTCCTGGCCGAAAGCAATTGCTGTGGGATGGTGAAAACCAACGCATCACCAATTTTGAGCCTGCCAACCAATTTGTGCAAAGGCAATACCGCGGCAATTATTCGCTTAATTTATAAAATAAATTTAATGACTATCCGCTATTTGGTACCCTCACTGCTGCATATAAAATCATGATAAAAAAGGCTGAATAAAATTATCAACAGTATAAGACTGCGGCCTCTATGGTCAAAGAGGCGGGCTGCAAAGTCAAATAAAAACTTCTATAAAGCCCGGTTTTAAAAAATACTGGCACCAGATTGCGGATAGTAATTATAAATTTCAAATACATTTATGACAAAAAGCCAGAAGCATTGCTGCGCCCGGTTTTTCTCAATTTAACCAATCCAAAGCAGGGACAAAATTGAGCAACAAAAGCCAGGTATGGAACCATTAGCCTTTATTAAAACCTATAAACTTACGGTTCATAGATAGTCCTCAACAGTGGGCTGGCCCTTGAGGGTCAAACGTAGAACCTAACCGAATTTGTTAAGAGCATTTGGGGTTCTATTTAACCTTACAACACGCTTTGATTTTTATAAATCCATATTGGGGTAAAATTTGCCCATGAGCAAAGCAGAAACAACCTTATGTTTTGTGCTTTTATTTTTGGTAATAGCAATCGTATTACAAAAAGCTATGGTGTTAAACCAACTACACAAACCAATTGTATCAATAGCATGAAAAAGTTATGGATGGTGCTGCCCGTGGTGTTTGCTTCGCTTTATGCACAAACGCAACCACCTTTATTAGGCCAAATTAATACCAGGCGAAACAGCATCAATAAAACTGGAATGGTGGTTTTAGGCTCGTGGGCAACGGCCAACATTGTTACCGGTGCCATTGCTGCCGGTAATAGCACTGGTCAAACAAAATACTTTTACCGCATGAACACTTATTGGAATGCGGTAAATATTTCGCTTGCCGGGTTTGGCTATTTAAATGCCCGGCGGGCTAAGAACGATCAAAACCTTTCGGCTTCTTTAATGGAACAAAGCAAAGTTGAAAAAACTTTTCTTTTTAATACAGCACTTGACCTTGCATATGTGGCAGGCGGCCTTTACCTGAACGAAAGGGGTAAAAATTTCATTAAAAACCGGGACCGATTTAAAGGGTTTGGCAACAGTATTATGCTGCAGGGCGTTTTTTTGTTAGTGTTTGATGCAGCCATGTATGGTATTCACGCAGGTAATGGCAAAGGTTTGTATAAGTTAATAAGCAACGGCAACGTGGCCATGTCACCAGGAAGTATATCAGTAAGAGTGCAGTTGTAATTGTGCAGGTTGTTTAGCTAAATATCTCTTATTGCTTTTAAACCTTACTTAATAACCAAAATTTGGTACTGCCTTTTATTTAAGCTGCCCATAAAAGCAACTGCACCCGGCAAACGGCTAACAGTAATAAATGGTTTTTTAAAAAAGATTGTCTCAAGTTCGTCTTTATCACATTCACCAAGCCTGCGGTTTCCACATTGTTATTAATATATCTTCTTCATCTACACAACCAATATTAGCTCAAAGGTGGTTCCTTCGCCCTCGGTTGAGGTAACTTTTATTTCGCCTCCATGCGCCTTTACAATATCGTAACTAAGGCTTAAACCCAGCCCGGTTCCTTCGCCGGTTGGTTTGGTAGTAAAAAACGGTTGAAAAATTTTGTCTTTCACTTTTGTTGGTATGCCGTTGCCATTATCGGTAATCATTAATTTAATATAATCGCCTGCTTTTTGCGACGTAACCATTACCAGCGGATGGTAATCATCGTAGTTTGGCGTGCCTGCCAACTGCTTCTTTTTATCGAAAACTGCATAAAATGCGTTGTTGTAAAGGTTTAATAGCACCCGCCCAATATCCTGTCCTACTGCTAATATGGTTTCAATAGTATCATCAAAGTGAGTTTTAAAAGTAGCGTTAAACGTTTTGTCTTTTGCTCTTAAACCATGATAGCTTAGCCGCAAATATTCGTCGGCCAGCGCATTAATGTTTACCGGTGTTTTATGGCCGGCGGAGATCCTGCTGTGTTGCAACATAGCTTTTACAATACTATCGGCGCGTTTTCCATGGTGTGTAATTTTTTCTTCGTTATCATATAGGTCATTCATCATAGCGGTTAAATTACCCATGTCGTTTTTTGCAAGGGCTTCCTTTATTTCGCCTAACAACTCTTTGTTCAGGTCCGAAAAATTGTTTATGAAATTTAACGGGTTTTGAATTTCGTGGGCAATACCAGCGGTAAGCTCGCCAAGACTTGCCATTTTTTCGGCGTATATTAATTGCTCCTGCGTTGCCTGTAAATTGCCCAAAGCATTCGTTACCGCATTTTTTTGTTGTTCTATTTCAATATTTTTTTCCTGAAGTTGTTTTGTTCTTTCCTGTACCCGGTTTTCAAGCTCATCGTATAACTGCGCATTTTCGAGCGATACCGCTATTTGACCCGATAAAAGCTGTACCAGTCCTAACCGTTCAACAGTAAAAGTGCCGGCTGTTATGTTGTTTTCTAAATAAATAAGTGCCAGAAGGCGCTTGTTTTTTACCACGGGCACACACAGTACTGACAACGTTTGGTGTTTTTTAATATAGGCATCGTTAGCAAACTGTATATCGTTTACTGCGTTGTATAGTACCTGCGGTACAAGGCTACGGCGCACGGTGCGTAAAAGCGAAAGTGGGTGCGTTTCGGACGTGGTAGCGGTTTCTGAAAGTTGTACCGGCGTTTGTCCGTTTTTAAATGCAATGGTTACCAAATCCTCCATACGAGGCACCATTAACTGTGCAGTTTGAGCGCCCGTATTTTCAATTAAAATGGTCGATAATTTTTCAAGCAGGCTTTCCCATTTTATTTCGGCAGCTATACTGTTGGAGGCTCTCAGGAGGCTGGTCATATCAATATCTGTCGACTTTTTTTCCATGACCTGTCTAATTTCTGCAAGCAACGGATGTTTCTTTTCCAGCTCTGCACATTTCAATACTGCCCCCCACGCTTTATAAAAATGGTAAGCACGAATTATATCTTCGGTAGTTTCCTCCGTTAAATACACCGCTTGCATAATAGCTGCTTTTGCTTCGCAGGCAATGGCAGCCCCATATAATATTCCCTGTTGTTGCAACAGGTAAATGGCCTGCTCCAGTTCGTATACCGCCTTTTGTCGCTGCCCATTTTGATTGGCAGCCAAACCATTAATTAAATGGCCCCATCCCCCAAAATTATATGGTGCTATCACGGCCCAGGCAGTTAATTGCTTATGTGCTTTTTTAGTAATAGACAATGGATTTTTTTGCGATCTGAAGCAAAGAATGGTGTTGAATATAATGGTGTGAATGAGGCTTACCGAGCTTAGCCCCACCAGTGAAAGGCGGTTGAGTGCAGTTTTTAAATTGTTGACCGCATTATTATTTCGTAGAAAAATAACATCGGCAAGGCTTGTTAGTCCCTCGGCAATGGTTAAACTGGTGTGGTTGTTTTGTTGCATAAATTTTTCGGTTGCCTCGCCGGCCGAAAAATAATGGCCTTCCATAAAATGCAGGGGCATGTTGCTATGGCTCACATCTTCTACAAATTGTAGTATCATTTTTAAAAAGTCTTCCATTAGTACCTGTTGCTTATCGGTGCAGGCAATAAGGTGGTCTTTTAGCAGGGGTTCAAGCAAAGGCAGCGCCTTACCGCTATAAAACTTAAAAACATCGCCCGTGGCTAATGAGTAAAAGGCCATTTGCACGGCACCAATATCGCGACTGAAATGATAGTTTTCGGAAAGCGTACCGGCGTTTTCTGCAATACTACTATGCCAATGCCTTGACAAGGCAGCATCCATAAAAATAGTGGCAGCACGCCCACTATAATTGCCAAACCTTTGGTCAAGGTTTTGGGCAAGTGTAAACATGTCGTTGGATCGCTTAAACTGCTTATTAAAAGCCGATAAAATAAAACCATACGAAGCAAATACCTGCCCCATTGTTTCGGAAATACCCTTTTTTAAACTAAGCGTAATTTGTGCTGCTGCAATAAGCGGTAGTGCTTTTGGTGCAGCTAAAAAAAATGCTGAAGACGTTGTTTGTAATATTTTAAGAATGATAATGGTACGCCTGTCGGTGGAAAGTGGCAATTGTTCCAGTTCGGCTACTGTTTTTGTGCGCATTGACGCCTGCAATTTCACCAGTGAAAATATAATCTTATACAGGCCTGGTTCGGCAGAAATAATAATTTCAAGTTTTTGTAAACTTTGCAGCGTAAATGCTACGGTTTCTGTTAGTTTTTGCTGTAGCAAAAGTGCCTGGCATTCAAGCAGGTCAATTTCGGCAACGTCAAGCTGGTTGCCTGTTGTGGCCCTTAGTTGTTGACTGGTAGTATCGAACTCGCTAAAGCGAAGCGCAAATACCTGCATTCTTAGTATGTTTAATACCAGCGTAAAATGTTGTTCGGGTGGCAATGCATTAGCAGAGCCTCTTAGTTTGGCCTGGTAATATTGCAAAGCATCGTCAAAACCAGCTACGGCCTCGGCTTTTGTAGCACCATTTTGTAGTAGCTGCCCAAATTTTTCAACGTTGGGCTGCTGTAATTTAACTACATAGCCAAGCAGCGTATATAACGCAATATCCAGTAACCTGTAGTTGCCTGTTTCAAACAAATAATTGGTAAGGTTTGCCAGTATTTGCTGGTTAACATTTAGGGGCGTTTTATGTGCAATTTGGGTAATTAGTTGTGGATCGGCAAACCTAAAAGCATTATTGGTACTGGTAGGTAAAATAAC